>MDSZ01077956.1_pt1 | contig 120886 bp, 102 predicted proteins | sample 811201 | NCBI WGS metagenome assembly MDSZ01 (sample SAMN05326647, study PRJNA326480) | marine metagenome | isolation source: seawater | place: Indian Ocean: North | collected 2010
GTCCAAGCTGGTGATACGGTGACCTTAACCGTTAATGGTCAATCCACAGAAGGGCAAGTAAATGAAAATGGTGCCTTTAGCATAGCTTTAGCTGGCAGCGATCTGGCTGATGATACTAGTATAGAAGCCAGCGTTACCACAACTGACAAAGCCGGTAATAGTACTACTGCTACGGACACTAAAACCTACAGTGTGGACACCACACCACCTAGTGCCAGTATTACCCTTGATATGATAGCCATGGATAATATTATCAATGCTAGTGAAGCCAATCAGGATATTACTATTACCGGTACAGTTGGCGATGATGTACAAGCTGGTGATATTGTTACCTTGACGGTTAATGGTCAATCCACAGAAGGGCAAGTAAATGAGAATGGTTCCTTTAGCATAGCCGTTTCTGGCAGCGATCTTGCTGCTGATACCAGTATAGAAGCCAGTATCACCACAACAGATACAGCAGGCAATAGTACCACTGTCACGGACGATAAAAGCTACAGCGTGGACACCACACCACCTAGTGCCAGTATTACCCTTGATACGGTAGCCACAGATAATATTATTAATGCCAGTGAATCTACACAGGATATTACTATTACCGGTACGGTTGGTAATGATGTACAAGCTGGTGATACGGTGACCTTAACCGTTAATGGTCAATCCACAGAAGGGCAAGTAAATGAAAATGGTACCTTTAGCATAGCTGTAGCTGGCAGCGACCTTGCTGCTGATACCAGCATATCTGCTAGCGTCACCACAACTGACACAGCCGGCAATAGTACCACTGCCACGGACACTGAAACCTACAGTGTGGCTACGACACCACCCAGTGCCAGTATTACCCTTGATGATGTAGCCACGGATAATATTATCAATGCTAGTGAAGCCAATCAGGATATTACTATTACCGGTACAGTTGGTGATGATGTACAAGCTGGTGATACGGTGACCTTAACCGTTAATGGTCAATCCACAGAAGGTCAAGTAAATGAAAATGGTACCTTTAGCATAGCCGTGGCTGGTAGTGATCTGGCTGCTGATACTAGTATAGAAGCCAGCGTAACCATAACTGACACAGCCGGTAATAGTACCACTGTCACGGACGATAAAAGCTACAGTGTGGACACCACACTACCTAGTGCCAACATTACCCTTGATACGATAGCCACCGATAATATTATTAATGCTAGTGAAGCCAATCAGGATATTACGATTACCGGTACGGTTGGTAATGATGTACAAGAAGGTGATGCGGTTATCTTAACGGTTAATAGTACAGAGTTTACAGGTGAGGTGTTGGCAGATAATACCTTCAGTATTCCTGTGTCGGGCAGCAATCTGGCTGCTGATACCAGTATAGAAGCCAGCGTCACCACAACAGATACAGCAGACAATAGTACTACTGTCACGGTCGATAAAAGCTATAGTGTGGATACCACGCCACCCAGTGCCAGTATTACCCTTGATGATGTAACCGATGATAATACTATTAATGCCAGTGAAGACGATCAGGAGCAGGAGATTGCCATTACTGGTACAGTTACAGTTGATGGTGATGTACAAGCAGGTGATACGGTAACCTTGACGGTTAATGATCAATCCACAGAAGGACAAGTAAATGAAAATGGTAACTTTAGCATAGCCGTTTCTGGCAGCAATCTGGCTCTGGATGCTGATACCAGTATAGAAGCCAGCGTCACCACAACTGATACAGCCGGCAATAGTACTACTGTCACGGTCGATAAAATCTATAGTGTAGACCCCCAAGCACCAACTTTATCCTTGTCATCTCCTAATGATGGTGAAGAAGATGTTGCGGTGAGTAGTAATATTGTGTTGACCTTCTCTGAAGATGTGACTGTGGGTAATGGCGATATTGTGATCTATAGTTCTGATGGCACAGCGTTTGAAACTATTGCTGTTACAGATTCTGATAAGGTCACAGTCAATGATGCACAGGTTACCATCAATCCTAGTAATAATTTTGCTGCATTGACGGAGTACTACGTGCAAATAGACACGACGGCGTTTGTCGATCTCTCAGGTAATTCCTATGCAGGCATCATTGACTTGACTACATTAAACTTTACTAGCGGTCAGCCTCAACTTGGTATTGATAACTATATATTAACTGACACCACAAATAGCGGCATTAACCTTAATCTGATCAAACCTATTATACATGATGGTAAGAATTATTATTTCCTAGATGAGAGTGGTGACAATAATATTGATACTTCATATTACTCCTTAGATCGTGTTACCCATGATGCCTTAGATATTCTTTTAAATAATGGCGATGATACTATTGTGACTCAGCAGTGGTTTGAGGGTCATGATGGTAGAGATGATGAGCGTTCGGTTGTAATAGATGATTTTACATTAATACTGCCTACTACAGCAGAATTACAGGACTTATTTAATAATGTAGATGTGGACTCTATTGAAAATGGATATCCGTATAACTCCTATTGGAGCTCGAATACAACTAATTCAGAGACTCATGCTAGCTTGACGGCCGATGGATTCGCTAATGGTTCAGGGGACACTGCTGATCATTTTGTTATCTTCCAAATTATGCAATCACCGGTAAGCCAAGTAGGTGAAGAGGATATCAGTTTAAACGACACCATTACTGGTGAAATAAATCTTGACCTAATATTCCTATCAGAATTTGCAGATAAAAATTATTATTATCTTGATCATGATGGTGATGGCAGTATGACAACTGATGATCATATTACCTTTAAAAACCTAGAAGGATTATTAAACAATGGTGATAATATAACTGTTATGCCGGAGGAAGAAGTTGATGACGATCATCGTTCCATTATTATAGGTGGCATTGAATTAGTCTTACCAGGTGCAATGGAATTAGTAGACTATTTTCAAAGTGGAGAATATCCACATGATGAAGGTGGATCTTGGTCAGCTAACCCATGGGATCAAGCCGAAAATTATCACTTGGTAATAAATTGGCAAGATAATTCGTTTGGTTATTCTGAGCTATCAGATTCAAGTTCTTACCCGGTTATTTTTCAGGTTGTATAAAGACAATAAATAATTGCCTAAATTACCTAACTATAAACAAAAAGTGCGTTTTAACTCAGCTTTGGGTAGACTGTTATCCTCACATATTGTGGAGAGAATATGCACCCAAAGCGGCTTATTGTGTTGGTTAACTTACTCCTTCTGTTATTTATCGTATGGCTTATGCTCTCGGCTACTCAGACAGCTGATATAGTCAGTGAGCTGCGTGATAGAAGTGGCCGTTGGGCTAGTTATCTACTACTAGCCACTTTATTATTTACTCCTATAACCCATTATCGGCCAAGCCTGCGCCGTTATTTACCACTCCGACGTCATCTAGGACTTTGGGCTTTTGCTTTATTGATGATACATTTGCTGGTATGGATTGTCCTAGAATTTGCTTTTGATTGGTTGTTGATGTGGCAGGAAATAGATAGCAACCTGTTTATTTGGTTAGGTTTATTATCCAGCTTATTGCTTTTGCCTTTAGCTTTCACTTCTAGTCATTGGGCCATGCGTAAGTTAGGCTACCGAAAATGGCAAGGCTGGCATAGTCTCACTTATTTAGCGGTGCCACTGGCCTTAGGACATTATTTTATGGCGCAAAAAGTTATCGAGATAGAGCCCTTAATATTACTTATTGTGGTCGTTTTGGTTTTAGTTTGGAGGTTTAAGTATGCGCGTTAAAAGCTCTGATATCACACCTGAAAAGCTATATCGTCAGCGGCGTCGAATGATTGGTTTAGGATTAGCTAGTTTGGCTTTACCCCTGACAAGTAAACTAATTGCCAGCTCCGATAATGGCTTAGATTCTGGTTTGGACGCTATAAGCGCCATGCCTGAAATCGAACTAACGCCAACTAAATTGGATATTATCAACACCTATAATAATTATTATGAATTTGGTTTTGGTAAGAGTGACCCTTCTGAGGCTAAAAAGACCCTAATCACCTCCCCATGGAGTGTGGAGATAGGTGGGGCGGGGGCAGATAAGCCAGGTATTTATGATATTGCTGATTTACATTCTGAGCACGACATAGAAAACCGCCTTTATCGTTTCCGTTGTGTGGAGGCTTGGTCAATGGTAGTGCCTTGGAATGGAATTCCCCTTGCGAAAATAATTAAAGCGGCACAGCCTAATAGTAAGGCGCGTTATGTGCGTTTTCAGACCTTAAATGACCCGCAACAAATGCCCAATGCTAATTGGGCTGGCGGCCCTTATATTGAAGGCTTAACTATATCAGAAGCAGTGCATCCACTAACTTTGCTGGCGACAGGTATTTATGACAAGCCCCTAGAACAGCAAACGGGTGCGCCTATCCGCTTGGTTGTACCATGGAAATATGGTTTTAAGTATGCCAAGTCTATTGTGCGTATCGATTTGGTGGAAACCATGCCACAAAATACTTGGTGGCGGCAGAACGATAGAGAATATGGCTTTTATGCCAATGTGAATCCAAAATTTGATCATCCACGCTGGTCTCAGGCCACGGAAAGGGTGATCGGCAGTTTTGGACGTCAAAAAACTTTATTATTTAATGGTTATGCTGATGAAGTTGCCTATCTATATCCGGACTTAAGTGACCGTCGATATTTTTATTGATAAGCAAAAATGGCGTTATGGTTTGGATGGTATATACAAAAAGAACCTATCTCTGTTGATATCGTTTTAATACCAAAGAGATAGATTCTAGGATATTTCTATGGATAAGGTTCTGTGGATAAGCGGCTTAGTTAAGCTGTAATAAGTGCGTCAATATCAGCGACTGGATTTACCTCAGCCTCGTAATCAACACCATCAATACCAAATCCAAATAAGCGTAAGAACTCTTCCATATAGCCTTGCATATCGCTAATTTCATTTAGGTTATCGTCATTAATTTGAGCCCATAACTGTTCCACTTCTTGCTGAACAGCGGGCTCAATTTCCTTATAGTCGGCCCTTAAACGGCCAACGTCATCGATTTGCGGCTGATTGCCGTATAAGCTTTCACGGAATAGTAAATCGATTTGCTCAATACAGCCCTCGTGGGTGCCTTTTTGTTTCATTACTTTAAATAAAAGGCCTAAATACAATGGCATAACGGGAATAGCGGCACTAGCTTGGGTCACCACAGCTTTCAGTACAGATACGCGGGCATCACCATCAATGGACTGTAACGCTTGGCGGATATCAATGACTTTTTTATCCAGATCTTTCTTGGCTGCACCAATGGTGCCATCCCAATAAATATCACGGGTAACAGCTTCACCAACATAGGTATAGGCGGTTGTCTTACAGCCAGGAGCTAACACATCGGCAGCTTGTAGGGCATCAATCCACATTTGCCAATCTTCACCACCCATAACTGCGACAGTATTATCGATTTCGTCTTGGTTAGCCGCTTCAATAGTAAACTCTTTAATAACATTCTTATTGGTGTCCACACCTTGCTGGACAACATTTTTACCAATGGGCTTGAGGGTGGAATTAAACACTTCACCGGTTTTAGGGTGCTGGCGACGAGGCGAGGCGAGACTATATACCACCATATCTACTTGCCCAAGATCAGCCTTGATGGTGTCAATGGTAGTTTGTTTAACGGCATCGGAAAAGGCATCACCGTTAATGCTTTTGGCATACAAGCCTTCCGCTTCAGCTAGTTGATGAAAAGCAGCGGAGTTATACCAACCTGCGGTACCTGGTTTCTTTTCATTACCGGGCTTTTCAAAGAATAATCCCAAAGTAGCCGCGCCACTACCAAAAGCAGCGGTAATCCGAGAGGCTAAGCCATAACCAGTGGAAGCGCCAATAACCAACACTTTTTTAGGGCCATCAGCAATAGCACCATTGGCTTTTACATATTCGACTTGATCTTTGACATTCGCTGCACAACCAGTTGGATGCGTAGTTGTACACAAAAAACCGCGTACACGGGGCTTAATAACCATAGTTATCCCTTGTTGTTAATTTGCAGACGCTATTATAGCGGTATAACACAATTTTTACAGTCTCGTTGTGTAGGCAAAAAAGCTGAATTTGATAGGTTTTGACATTGACCAGAGGGGAATAACCTTTATAATACCCAGCTCACTTGGCCATGCCTTGGTCGGGTCCCTTAAAGTGGGTGATTAGCTCAGCTGGGAGAGCATCTGCCTTACAAGCAGAGGGTCGGCGGTTCGATCCCGTCATCACCCACCACTTTTCTTTCTATTTGTCTTATTTTTCACCAAAGCTTGTTATTTTAGCCCCTTGTCTGCTATTAATTATCTAGTCATTTTTTGAAATAAAATAAACAGTAGTAATCACGATAGTTATTGTCGGTTTTGGCTTAGTTATCGGCTGAGACTTTAAGTACCTTTAGATACTTTCAAGTACTGTTTAATACTTTAGCATTACTATTAATCCGTCATATTACTTGCGGCTTTTCGCCGCAGTCTGACTGGAGGCTAAATGGGTAAATACAATTCCCTTAATATCGTTTGGCAAGCCCTTAGGGGTAATCAACATTGGCAACGTGCTTGGCGTGATCCTCAGCCACAGTCTCATTACGATGTAATTATTGTGGGCGGTGGCGGTCATGGCTTAGCTACTGCTTACTATTTAGCCAAAATCCATGGTATCAAGCGTGTTGCTGTATTGGAAAAAGGCTGGCTAGGTGGCGGTAATGTAGGGCGTAATACCACCATAGTGCGTTCCAACTATTTACTAGATGGTAATGCCCCATTCTATGAACATGGAATGGATCTGTGGCGTACCATGGCCCAAGACCTCAATTATAACGTTATGTTCTCGCCCCGAGGGGTGCTAAACCTAGCCCATAGTAAAGCCCAATATGATGCTTATGCACGACGTGGCAACGCCATGCTGATAAATGGTATTAAGGCGGAAATCTTATCCCGTGATGAAGTTTTACAGCGTGAACCCATATTGCAGACGGCAGCAGCAGAGCGCTTTCCGATTTTTGGTGGTCTATTACAACCAGATGCGGGTAATGCTCGCCACGATGCTGTGGCATGGGGTTATGCTCGAGCTGCCGATCAACTTGGTGTAGATCTTATTCAAAATTGTGAAGTCTTGGACTTTATTCAACAAGGTGAGAAGGTTGTTGGTGTTAAAACCAGTCGCGGTGATATCTATAGCGATAAACTGGGTTTGGCTGTGGCTGGCAATACTTCTCGCTTGACCAGCAAATTGGGTTTGCAACTACCTATTGAAAGCCATGTGTTGCAAGCTTTTGTTACTGAACCTTATAAGCCGATTATTAATGGTGTAGTGACCTATGGTGGTAGCGGTCATTTTTATATCTCACAGTCGAATAAAGGTGGCCTAGTCTTTGGTGGCGATATTGATGGTTACAATAGCTATGCACAGCGCGGTAACTTGCCTATTTTTGAGGATGTGATTGCCGCGGGCTTATCCATTATGCCTAGCCTTTCAAGGGTTAAATTATTGCGTAACTGGGGCGGTATTATGGATATGTCTATGGATGGTTCGCCTATTATTGATAAAGGGCCAATTGACGGCTTGTACTTAAATACGGGCTGGTGTTATGGCGGATTTAAAGCCACCCCTGCATCAGGTTGGTGTTTTGCTCATACCATTGCCAATGATCAAGCTCATACCCTTAATAAAGCCTATACTTTAGACCGCTTTAATCAGGGCTATACCATTGACGAGAAGGGCGCTGGCCCTTATCCAAAAGCACATTAACGGGGTAAATATGTTACGCATTAAATGTCCTTATTGTGGTGTTCGTGAACATACAGAGTTTACCTATGGAGAAGATGCTAACCGATCTTTACCAGACCCTGATGCGAGCTTAGAAAACTGGAATAATTATGTGTTTGCCAGACAAAATGTGGCTGGTGAGCACCTTGAGTACTGGCAGCATACCCTAGGTTGTCGTGCTTGGTTAAAAGTACAGCGAGATACAGTCACCCATGACATAACTTGGACTGGCTTACCCCATGAAACGCCTCCTCAGCAGAAGGAGGCATCGACATGAGTGGATTTCGTTCTCATTTAGGCCGTCTTAATGATGAGCAAATAAGTTTTTCTTTCAATGGTCAAAGCTTATCCGCACGAGCAGGGGATACCGTTGCTTCGGCATTACTAGCCAATGGTATTGAGGTGGTAGGTAGAAGTTTTAAATACCATCGTCCGCGAGGTGTCAATTCCTGTGGTGCGGAAGAATCAGGTGCTTTGGTATCTGTTGGTATAGGTGCAGAGCAAGAACCTAATGTCCGCGCTACTATGCAGTTAGTCACGGAGGGTTTGCAGGTTAGCTCACAAAATTGCTGGCCATCGCCACAGTTTGACTTATTGGCTATTAATAACTTCGTAGGTTCGCTATTTCCCAGTTCGCCATTGGCGGCTGGCTTTTATTATAAAACTTTTATGTGGCCGGCCAAGTTTTGGTACAAATTGTATGAGCCAGCCATTCGGCGTGCGGCGGGCATGGGCAAGGTACCTGATCAAGCCGATAAAGCTGCTTATGATCGAATTAACAGTTTCTATGATATAGCCATTATTGGTGGCGGGGCCGCTGGTTTAAGTGCCGCATTAAGTGCGGCGCAAAGTGGTTTGCGCATCGTGCTTATGGATGAACATGCTACTTTGGGTGGGCAACTACTACATTTGCCTAAACAGCAACAAGACCTAGAACAGTGGCGTCAAAATACCATAGCTTCGCTGCAAGTAGCAGATAACGTCACTATACTAACCAATACAGTTTGTTGGGGACGCTTTGATGGTAATACCTTGGCTGCCCATGAGGTGATTGATGGCAAAGTGCGGCATAACTTTCATAAGATTCATGCCGAAAAAATCATTATTGCGACGGGTGCTATTGAACGGCCTTTGGTATTCACAAACAACGACAAACCAGGAGTGATGCTAGCGTCTGGAGCACGTAAATTGCTCAATAACTATGGCGTTGCTGCGGGTCGGCAGATGGTGCTCTTTACCAATAATGATAGCGCCTATAAGACAGCCTTTGATTATCATGATCAGGGTTTGCCAGTTGCAGCCATAATTGATAGCCGAGAATCACGATCAGAGCATTTATTTGAGGCTTGCCAACAACGTGGTATCCCTGTTCACCAATACAGTGTAGTGACCAAAGCTAAAGGATGGCATGGTGTACGCAGTGTGCAAGTATCTGAGCTTAAAGACGATGGCACATTAGGGGCCAGTCACGATATAACTTGTGATCTTGTGGCCCATTCGGGAGGCTGGTCACCACAGGTGCAGATGGCATCCCATGGTGGCACACCACCCATTTATGATGAACAAATTACCGCCTTTGTGGTGGATCAACAGGCAGCAGATACTTGGTCCGTTGGAGCAGCTCAGGGTCAATTTGGCTTACAAGCTGGTATCAAGCAAGCTATGGTGGCAGCTCAGGCAGCATGCCAAGCCCTTGCTTGCCAAGGGGGAGAGGTTCTTATACCCGCCGAAGATATTAATGGGGAACTGAATATTGAGCCTCTATGGTCCGTCCCAGCGCCAAGCAAACAGAAAAATAAACAATTTGTTGATATACAACATGATGTAACCGTAGCCGATATTGGCTTAGCCCATAAAGAAGGTTTTATATCAGTTGAGCATATGAAACGTTATACCACCCTTGGTATGGCCAATGATCAGGGCCGCACTGCAAATGTTAATGCCTTGGCTATGATGGCGGGTCATCTAGAGCAGAGCATTACTGCTACGGGTACCACGCGTTTTCGTCCACCTATTGCCCCAGTTTCTCTAGGCAGTATTGCAGGCCGTGAAGTAGGTGAACATGTGCGCCCTTTAAGGCGCACACCTATGCAAGAATGGCATGAACGACAGGGTGCTGTGTTTGTTGAAGCTGGTTTGTTTAGGCGCCCGCAGTATTATCCAATAGGCAATGAAACCCTTGATCAAGCCTATGTGCGTGAGGCAGCTCATGTGCGAACAAAAGTGGGTTTATGTGATGTTAGTAGTTTAGGGAAAATTGAAATTGTTGGCCCCGATAGTGCCGTCTTTTTGGATCGTATCTACGTTAATTTATTTAGCAGTTTGCCGGTAAATAAAGCCCGCTATGGAATTATGTTGCGGGAAGATGGGCATATTTATGATGATGGTACGACGTCACGCTTGGCAGATGATCGCTTCTTTATGACCACCACCACAGCCAAAGCCGGGGCAGTTTTATCCCATTTGGAGCGCTGTTTGGAAATTGACTGGCCGGAACTACAGGTGCGTGTAAGTTCTGTAAGTGAACATTGGGCGGCTATGGCTTTAGCTGGCCCCCAATCGCGAGCAACCTTGCAATTAGCCTTTCCAGAAATGGATTTTAGTCAAGCAGCACTGCCCTTTATGGGGCTGGCTCATGGTAAGTATCAGGGCAGTCCACTAAGAATATTACGGGTAAGTTTTTCTGGTGAGTTGGCTTACGAGGTGTATGTGCAAGCTGATCATGGTGAACAGGTATGGCAACATATTATGGCCATGGGGCAGCCACATGACATTATTCCTTATGGTTTAGAGGCCTTGGGCACCCTACGTATTGAGAAAGGCCATGTCACAGGTGCTGAGCTGGATGGTCGAGTAACTCTGGCCGACGTTAATATGCAGAGGATGGCGAGTAAAAAGAAATGGTTTGTGGGACAAAACCTTATGCAACGTGAGGGTTTACAAGATCCCAAGCGGCCATGTTTAGTTGGTTTAAAAGCAGTGGACCCACAGCAAGCAATTCCTACAGGTGCCATTTTGGTTAATGAAAACAAGCTCGTTGCAGGCTGTGATAAGCAAGGTTGGGTTAGTTCAATGACCTATAGTCCTGCTCTTGAAGGCTTTATTGCTCTGGGTTTTTTAACTTCTGGGCAAAAGCGAATAGGTGAAACTATCTATGCGGCTTATCCTTTGCAAGGTCAGCATATACCAGTTGAGGTGGTTAGTTCGCATTTTTATGATCCTGACAATATACAGGTAAAAGACCAATGACTAGCGCACTAACACAACATTTTAACTTGCCTCAAAGCTTTACCGATTTAACCATTTCTGAGGTGAAAGGGCATAAAATGTGGCAACTAGAAGGTGTCACTGAGATTGGCGCACAAATAACTGAGCTGACAGGTATGCCTGTACCTGAAACTGGGCATTTTTCTCAAGACGGTGACCAGCTTTTGGTTTGGCAGGGGCGTGATCGTTACTTCTGGCTAACGCCTATTGCCTCGTTACCCGAAGTTAAAGATGTCTATATAACCGACCAGACGGCGAGCAAAACCCAGATACGTATTAGTGGTGACCAAGCACGGACTCTGTTAGCGCGCGGTTTACCTGTTGATATTGATAGTGGGATGTTTGCTATTGGTGAGGTAAGAATGACCCATATTAATCATATTAGTGTGGTTTTGTTACGTTTGCCTGATGAGGAAGGCAAGCCTACATTTGAACTTTGGGTCATGCGAGGCTTTGCCGTTTCCCTAATGTCATTTTTAACCACTGTTGCAGCAAGCCTAGCCTAAAAGCTGAAAACTTAGAGGTTGCCACAATGACCTTATGTCCCCTAAAATTAATGGAGGAATAAACTTACCATCTAAAACTGTGGAGAAATTTGATGTCTTTTTTGGCCAAAAATATGGCGTCCATACCCGAATCTCAAACAATGATGGTAACCAATCTGGCCCGTGAGCTGGCCGCTGCTGGTGAAGATATAATCAGTATGAGTACTGGCGAGCCTGATTTTGATACTGTATCTATTGCCGCAGAAGCCGGTATTGAAGCTATTCGCACTGGGCGCACGCGATATACTGCTGGTGATGGTACTCCTGAACTGAAACAGGCCATTCAAGCCAAGTTTCGTCGCGATAATGATTTGATTTATGACTTAAATCAAATATCCGTTGCTACGGGTGGAAAGCAGGTTATATACAACGCTTTTGCGGCCACCTTAAACCCCGGTGATGAGGTTATAATTCCAGCGCCTTACTGGGTGTCTTATCCAGCCATGGTCGCCATGTGTGGCGGGACACCGAAATTGATTCAATGTCATGCTAACAGCAATTTTGCTTTGCATGCGGATGCATTAGAAAGAGCCATAACCAGCCAGACCAAGTGGGTGTTACTCAATTCCCCAAATAATCCTTCTGGCGCTGTCATGAGCGAGGACAATATCTTGGCCATTGCCGAGGTGTTAAGGCGTCATCCCCATGTGCATATTCTCACTGATGATATCTATGAGCATTTGCTGTATAACTCAGAGCCCTTTGTTACCATTGCACAAGTAGCCAGAGACTTATATGACCGTACTTTAACGGTTAATGGCATGTCAAAGGGCTATGCTATGACTGGCTGGCGTATTGGTTATGCTGGTGGCCGTCCTGATTTAATTGCTGCTATGGCTAAAATTCAAAGCCAGACTACGGGAAACCCATGTACCATCGCTCAATATGCCGCCCAGCAGGCATTGCTAAGTAATCCTGAGCATATAGCTTATTGGCGGCAGGTATTTATAGAGCGGCGCAATATACTCGTTAATGCCTTAGATAAAATCAATGGTATTGAAGTAAATATACCTCAGGGAGCCTTTTATGCGTTTCCTAATGTAGAAGGTTTATACGGCCGCCAAGCTGACGATGGTAGCATTATTCAATCAGCCTCTGATGTGGCCACCTATTGGCTTAAAGCGGCAAGTGTAGCCGTGGTTCCCGGTGAAGCCTTTGGATGTCCTGGTTATGTGCGAATGGCCTATGCTATTGAGACTGACCGTGTGGCTGAAGCCATGCAGCGCATAACAACGGCTTGTGGGCAACTAACTTAATACAGGTAAGCAAAAGACCACAGCTAGATAATACCCAAAGCCAGACTGGCGGCCATTAATTGGCCTAGATCATAACAATCTTGCTTAAAGTGATCTTGCCAATCCCCCTGACATAAGCGTCTCTCTTGGGCTCTACGCCAGCCTAAGCCGCTGCAGATAGACTCTACGGCGCGTGTACATCCGGTACCATCTATGCCAGCTCGAACCACTAAGGCATAGGGTAGCCCTTGTTTAGCTTCTAAAACATCATAATAGATACGATCAAACAGATCCTTGGTTGCTCCTGCCATATAACCCAAGTTTTCTGTGGTCAAAATAATCAACGCATCAGCCTGTAGAATATCTGCCGTATGGCAGTCCATAGGGCTGAGGTGGCGGATAGTTACTTGGCTTTCTTGGGCGTCTTTAGCGCCAGCAAACAGCTGTGCAGCCATGGCATGGGTATTGGTAGAGGGGGTATGGCTAATGATTAATAATTGTTTGTTGCTCGCCATATTGTTTATTCCCATTGCCCTGAGCTTGAGTAATTTATTCTGTCACTCTCAAAGATGGGTTGCAAACGAGGAAAATAGTTAACGGGAAACTTGAGGTTGTGTGTGTATAGGCACACAACCTCAATATGTTTACTTAGCTTATTATCGGATAATGCTAAATTAAAGCTCGCTTTCCAGTTCTGGCACAGCATCAAACAGGTCGGCTACCAAGCCATAGTCAGCCACCTGAAAGATGGGTGCTTCACTGTCTTTATTTATGGCCACAATTACCTTAGAGTCCTTCATTCCCGCGAGGTGTTGAATAGCGCCAGATATACCGACGGCAATATACAGATCCGGAGCGATCACTTTACCAGTTTGACCCACTTGATAGTCGTTAGGGACAAAGCCAGCATCAACAGCTGCACGGGAAGCGCCCACTGCCGCACCTAATTTATCAGCAACGCGTTCAAGCATGGGGAAATTATCGCCACTTTGCATACCGCGACCACCAGAGACCACAACAGCAGCCGAGGTTAACTCAACACGCTCCGACTCTGATGCAGCTAGCCCCAAGTAACGTGATTTGTCTGTATCAGCTGCAGCCGTGACAGGTTCGATGGTAGCCGATCCTCCTGCAGCAGGGGCAGCATCAAACTTGGTTATGCGTACGGTAATTAATTTTATATTATCTGCTGATTGCACTTTAGCTAGGGCATTGCCTGCATATATTGGCCTTTCAAAAGTATCAGCAGAGATAACGGCACTGATATCAGAGATTTGACTAACATCCAGTAATGCAGAAGCTCGTGGCATAAAGTTTTTACCAAAAGTAGTCGCTGGAGCCAAAATATGGCTATAGTCACTGGCAATACTTACCACAAGGTCAGCCATATTTTCGGCTAATTGACCTGCCAAAGTACTATCGTCAGCAACCCGTACTCGACTTACGCCAACTGCCTGAGCAGCTGCTTGGGCAGCACTTTGGCAATCGTTACCAGCAACCAGTACATCAACATCACCACCAATGGCTAGGGCAGCGCTAATAGTGTTTAAGGTGGAACCAACTAAGGTGCCATTTTCGTGTTCAGCAATTACTAATACAGACATATTATGCTCCCTTAGATGACTTTGGCTTCATTTTTTAGTTTACCAACCAGCTCAGCAACAGTCTCAACCACAATACCTGCATCACGAGCAGGTGGCTCGGATACTTCTAGAGTGGTTAGACGATTGGCAGTATCTAGACCTAGATCAGCTAATTCTTTTTTCTCTAGAGGCTTGCGTTTCGCCTTCATCACATTTGGTAGGGAAGCATAGCGTGGTTCATTTAATCGCAGGTCCACGGTGACCACTGCAGGCATATTGACGTCGATAGATTCTAGACCACCATCTACTTCACGGGTAACTTTGGCTGTATCACCATTAATTTCCAATTTAGAAGCAAAAGTAGCTTGGGGCCAATCAAGCAAGGCAGACACCATTTGTCCAGTTTGATTACAATCATCATCAATGGCTTGCTTACCAACCAAAATAAGCTGTGGTTGTTCATCAGCCACAATCGCTTTAAACACTTTGGCCAGTGCCAGAGGTTCTAACGTATCTTCTGTATGCACAAGAATGGCTCGATCAGCACCTAGGGCGAGAGCATTACGCAATGTTTCTTCGGCCTTGGCCGGACCAATTGAAAGCACCACAACTTCTTCAGCTGTGCCGGCTTCTTTTAAGCGAATAGCTTCTTCTACTGCATTTTCACAAAAGGGATTCATGGTCATTTTGGCATTGGTCAAATCAATACCGGTTCGATCCCCATTGACCCGAGCTTTTACTTGCGGATCTAGCACACGTTTAATGCCAACTAGTACTTTCATAAACGTAATCTCATTTATTTTATGTTTAAGAAATTGATAAATCCTATGGAACGATTAATTCAATCTTATTTAGGCGCTTATTTTGCCGCCATCACAATATTCATACAAATCAAATTTTCTTATATATAACTTAAGAAAACCTAATCTGCCATTATTGTTGATTTAGCAATTATTATGACCACAATTATTTAGGCACGCAATTTGGCATTGCTTGGGTCGTAAGGTGACTCGTCAACCACAGTGGCTTGGTATATCTTACCCAGAATCTCTATTTCTAGCTCAGTACCAACCGCTGCTAAGGCAGGAGTTACCATACCTAAGGCTAAAGATTTATTTACCCGCCAGCCAAAGCCGCCCGAGGTGGCGCGCCCAACTAACTCGCCCTCATGATAAATAGCTTCCGAGCCACGCGCATCAGCATCCGTAACTCCGTGCACTTCCATGGTTACAAAAGCATTATTGGCCGTTTCTTGCTGACTATCAATTAGTGCCTGTTTGCCAATAAAGTCATGTTCTTTATCCAAACTAACAAATCGATCAAGGCCTGATTCAAGAGCAGAGTATTCAATAGACATTTCCCGTGGGATTAAACGATAGGATTTTTCTAAACGCATTGAATCCATGGCGCGAATACCAAAGGGCTTAATATTAAATTCTGCACCAGCTTTCATAATCTCATCAAAGATATAGTTTTGCATTTCAATTGGATGGTGTAATTCCCAGCCAAGCTCACCCACGAAATTCACACGCAGCGCTTCCGCAGTGGCATAGCCAACATTGATCTTTTTACCCGTGAGCCATTTAAAGCTATCATTAGACAAATCAGTATCTGTTAATTTTTGTAGCAGTTGTCGAGATTTAGGGCCAGCAATAACCAATACCCCTGTTTGCGTGGTAACACGCTGAATATCGACACTGCCATCTGTTGGCTTAAGTTTAAATAAATAATCATGGTCATGGGTTTCAAAGGCACCGGCAGAAACCAGATAAAAGCTCTGTGGGCCAGTTTTATATACGGTAAATTCAGCCCTTACACCACCAAACTTCGTCAGCATATGCACCAAAGATATACGCCCGATAGCTTTGGGCATTTTATTGGCAAAGATTGATTCTAACCAAGCTTCTGCACCAGGGCCTTTAACAATGGCTTTGGCGAAAGCAGACATATCCAATAGGCCCACATGCTCAGCCACATGCTTACACTCATCACCAACAAAAGGATGATAATTGGAACGGCGGAAAGAGTTTTTCTCCACAATCCGTCCATCGGGTAGAGCGTCGGAGTGGTTTTTATTCCATAAAACCTTGTCTTCGTCCTCCATTTGGAGGTCTTCAGGAGTCAGAGCATAGTCCGCACTAGGCATAAACCAATTAGGACGTTCCCAACCATAAACGGATCCAAACACAGCTCCCAGAGCTTGCATACGCTCATAACAGGGTGATGTTTTTAGTGGTCGACAAGCTTCACGTTCTTCGTCTGGGTAGTGTGTAGTAAAGACATTGGCGTAAGCTTCTTCATTTTTATTTTTCAGGTATCCACGAGAAGCATAAGGGCCAAAACGACGTGGATCTACGCCCATCATATCAACGGTTGGTTCACCATCAACAATCCATTCCGCTAATTGCCAGCCAGCACCGCCCGCAGCGGTTATGCCAAAGGAATGGCCTTCATTAAGCCAGAAGTTTTTCAGACCAGGAGCTGGGCCGACAATGGGATTACCATCAGGGGTGTAGGCAATAGCCCCGTTATAAACTTCCTTAACGCCAACCTCGCCAAAGGCGGGTACACGGTTCATACAAAATTCAATATGAGGCATTAAGCGATCTAATTCTTCATTAAAAAGCTCATACTCACAATCGTCCGTAGGACCATCTACATAACAAACAGGTGCACCTTTTTCATAGGGGCCTAGCAATAGTCCACCGGCTTCTTCACGTAAATAGTAACCACCATCTGATTCACGTAAAACGCCCATTTCTGGCAGACCTTGTTGTTTACGTTCCAGAATTTCAGGGTGTGGTTCAGTGACAATAAATTGATGTTCAACAGGAATCACTGGAATATCGAGACCCACCATCTCGCCAGTCTTGCGGGCAAAGGAACCGGTACAAGAAACAACATGTTCACAAGCTATATCGCCTTTATCAGTTTTGACTATCCAAGAACCATCCATTTGTTGTTCTAGGGCCGTTACCGTTGTGTAGCGGTATATTTCAGCGCCGCGATTACGTGCTCCGGTGCATAAAGCTTGGGTTAGATCAGCAGGCTGGATATAACCATCATCAGGGTGTTGTATCGCACCAACAAGACCTTCAGTATTACATAAGGGCCATGCTTCTTTGACTTCATCAGGAGTTAAAAATTTAACATCAACGCCCACTGTTTTGGCGACGCCTGAATAATACTTATACTCGTCCATGCGATATTCGCAGTTAGCTAAACGAATATTGGAGACCACAGAGAAACCCACATTTTTGCCAGTTTCTTCCTGTAACTCATGGTAAAAATTCACAGAGTACTGGTGCAATTTACCTACTGAATAGCTCATATTAAAGAGGGGCAATAAACCTGCAGCGTGCCAAGTAGAACCAGAAGTAAGTTCTTTACGTTCGATCATGACGACGTCAGTCCAGCCTTTTTTAGCTAGATGATATAGGGTGCCGGCGCCGACAACACCGCCACCAATGACGACGACTTTTGCTGATGTTTTCATGGACTAATTGCTCTAAGATAATATAAGTTTATTGTTTGCTAAAGGCTTTATAACTAGCATATAGAAAGCCTGAATCCTACAGGGCAGGAGGCTAAGTCACTTATCCCAATACGACGTTTAACAACAGTTGATGTGACGCTGATTAATTTGCTAAATATCGTGCCCTTAAAATCGTTTTTTGAAGGCAGTAAACAATGCCTACCAGTTAAGGTTTTGCTTTCGTTTATCCAAATACTGTTGATGATATTCTTCCGCCAAATAATATTCTTGAGCGGACTCGATTGCGGTTACGATTGGCGCACCAAATTCACCACTTTGTTGTAATTGCGTCAACATTGATTCAGCGTCCGCTTGTTGTTCTGCCGAATGATAAAACACGACTGAACGATACTGGGTACCGATATCAGGCCCCTGGCGATTAAGAGTAGTCGGATCATGGTTCTGCCAAAATAGGGTTAACAAAGCTGTATAATCTATTAGGTGTTCATCAAACTCTATATGTACCACTTCAACATGCTCGGTTTGACCTGAACAAACATCTCGATAGGTCGGGTTTTCTAGTGTGCCACCCATATAACCAACACTGGTATTGGTTACTCCTGTCTGTTTGGCGAACAGAGCTTCAACTCCCCAAAAACATCCTGCACCAAAAGTAGCGATCTGTGCCATTGTGGCCTCCATAAATATTGCTAATGATGATCATATTAACGCGGACGCATAGCATACGCCACCATTGCAGTTGAGTCACAAAAATAAGCAAAAAAAAGAGCGACTCAAGTCGCTCTTTTTAAAATTCCCAAACTATTATGTCTTAGCTTAATTCAACAGCTGGAATCACATTCTCAGCCGCTGCGACATAATTTGGTAATTGATCAAAGTTAAGATAACGATAAACATCACTGGCCATTGTATCCAACTTAGAAGCATACTCCAGATATTCCGCTGGGGTAGGCAACTTGCCTTCCACGGCAGCAATTGCAGCTAGCTCAGCCGAAGCAAGATACACATTGGCGCCAGTTCCTAAGCGGTTGGGGAAGTTACGTGTGGAGGTCGATACCACAGTAGTGTTATCGGCCACACGAGCTTGGTTACCCATACATAAAGAACAACCTGGCATTTCGATACGCGCTCCAGATTTACCGAAGATGTTATAGTAACCTTCATCGGACAGCTGCGCAGCATCCATTTTTGTTGGTGGGGCTACCCATAAGCGAGTAGGGATGTCGGCATCGTTAGCTTCCAACAGCTTACCAGCGGCACGGAAGTGGCCAATATTGGTCATACAAGATCCGATAAAAACTTCGTCGATCTTCTCGTCCTGAACCTCCGATAATAAACGTGCATCATCTGGATCGTTAGGCGCACAAAGGATAGGTTCTTTGATATCAGCTAAATCGATTTCGATAATATGTGCATATTCAGCATCATTGTCAGCCCGCATCAGTTCTGGTTTGGCTAGCCATTCTTCCATACCCTGAATACGACGGGCAATGGTTCGCTTATCACCATAGCCTTCAGCAATCATCCACTTAAGCATCACCACATTAGAACGCAGATACTCAGCAACGGAGTCTTCGCTAAGGGTAATCGTACAGCCAGCAGCAGAACGCTCAGCAGAGGCATCAGACAGTTCGAAAGCTTGCTCGACAGTCAAATCTTCCAGGCCTTCAATTTCCAATACACGGCCAGAAAATTCATTGATTTTGCCAGCTTTCTCGACAGTCAATAATCCTTGCTGGATACCATAGTAAGGAATAGCGTGGACTAAATCACGTAATGTGATACCAGGATTACGTTTACCCTTAAAGCGAACCAATACGGATTCAGGCATATCTAGGGGCATCACGCCAGTGGCAGCAGCAAAAGCTACCAAACCAGAGCCCGCTGGGAAAGAAATACCTAACGGGAAGCGTGTATGGGAATCACCACCAGTACCAACGGTATCAGGTAGCAACATACGGTTTAACCAAGAGTGGATAACACCATCACCAGGGCGCAGTGATACACCACCGCGGTTCATTATAAAGTCAGGTAGGGTATGGTGGGTATTAACATCAACAGGCTTGGGATAGGCGGCCGTATGACAAAAAGATTGCATAGTTAAATCAGCAGAGAAGCCTAAACAAGCCAAATCTTTTAGCTCGTCACGGGTCATAGGACCAGTAGTATCCTGAGAACCTACAGTGGTCATCTTGGGCTCACAATAAGTACCAGGGCGCACACCTTCAACACCACAAGCTTTACCCACCATTTTTTGTGCTAGGGTAAAACCAGTGCCGCTATCATTGGGCTGTTCTGGCTTTTGAAATAGTTCGGATGCACCTAGACCTAATGAAGTACGAGCTTTATCAGTCAGACCACGACCAATAATTAATGGAATACGGCCACCGGCACGTACTTCATCCATAATGACATTAGTTTTTAATTCAAAAGTCGAAATTTGTTCACCTGTGGCGTGGTTTTTCACCACCCCTTCATATGGGTATAGGTCAATTACATCGCCCATATTCATTTGTGAAACATCAAGTTCGATAGGCAGGGCACCAGCATCTTCCATGGTGTTAAAGAAGATAGGAGCAATTTTGCCACCAAAACAAAAACCACCGGCACGCTTGTTAGGTACGGCAGGAATATCATCACCAAAGAACCACAATACTGAGTTGGTAGCGGACTTACGCGATGAACCTGTACCCACAACATCACCAACATAAGCTACAGGGAAGCCTTTGGCTTTAACTTCTTCAATTTGCTTAAGAGGACCCACAGAACCTGGCTCGTCGGGATTAATACCATCACGGGCCATCTTTAGCATGGCGTTAGCGTGTAATGGAATATCAGGACGGGTAAAGGCATCAGGAGCAGGTGATAAATCGTCGGTATTGGTTTCGCCAGTTACCTTAAATACCGTTAGGGTGATTTTTTCTTCCAGTTTTGGCTTGGAGGTATACCATTCACCATCGGCCCATGATTGCATTACTTGCTGAGCATAGCTATTGCCAGCTTTGGCTTTTTCTTCCACATCATGGAAGGCATCAAACATTAATAGGGTATGGGATAAGGCTGTCACAGCTGTGCTGGCAAGAGCCTCATCATCAAGGGCTGCAATTAGTGGCTCAATATTATAACCGCCTAACATAGTACCCAGAATTTCAACGGCAGTAACGGCATCAACTAATGGTGACTCGGCTTCACCACGGCTGATAGCAGCCAGAAAACCAGCTTTTACATAAGCCGCCTGATCCACACCTGCTGGTACACGATTACGTAGTAAATCTACTAAAGTTTCTTCTTCACCAGCGGGTGGATTCTTTAGTAGCTCAACCAAAGCAGCAGTTTGCTCTGCATCCAGAGGAAGTGGGGGAACGCCTAGTTCAGCGCGTTCGGCAATATGATTACGATATGCTTCTAACACGGGTAATGCCTCATGGTTATTTCAGTGCCAAACTAGGGTTTGGCCTGAGCGTTATTTTAAAACGGCGCGATAATACCACAAAACCCCCTATACCTCCATGATTTAGACCTTATACAAGGGCAGTATGGCTGCATTAATTTATTGATATAATTACGAAATAAGCTGAGGTTATAACAAATATCATAACCATAAACTTTATAATGTTATTAAAGGCTTAAGTTGCTGCTTGGAGCAGTATATCAGCGGCCTTAAGGGCCACCATCATGGTTGGGGCGTTGATATTACCGGAGGTGATATTAGGAAAAATAGATGCATCGGCAATACGGACCCCCTGCAGGCCATGCACCTGCAGTTGTTGGTCAACAACACTGGTTTGTTTATCTGGACCCATTTTGCAGGTGCCACTTAAATGATAAATTGAACTAGCATGTTGTTGAAAATAAGCCAACATTTGGGCGTCATTCTGTACACTCTGAGCTGGTTTCTCCTCACAAATAGTAATGTCTTTAAGCGCCTTGGCTTGGGTTATTTTGCGTACTAGATTACCAGCTTGTATAACCTCTTGGCGATCATGTTCCGTGCTTAGATAATTAAACTTTATTTGCGGTGCTTGATGTGGATTTCGGCTACTAATATGACAACTACCTAGGCTTGAGGGGCGGCAAGGGTTTACCGCAACTAAGTAACCAGAGTATGGCAAAGGCGCTAATTTGGCATTGGCTGATTGCGGAATTTCATAAGAAAGGGGATTAAAGTACATTTGTATATTGGCATGCTCTTGCTCCTCACTGCCATGGAAAAAACCGCCAGCTTGGTTAACACTTATAGACAATGGACCCTTGCGACCAAGAGCGTATTGTAGGCCAGCTTTTAGTTTGCCTTGCCAACGTCCAAATTCATTATTTAATGTTTTACGCTTACTACGATAGTAAAAACTGGCACATAGATGATCCTGTAAGTTTTCCCCTACAGCAGGTAACTCCAATTGGCATGTGATGCCCATTTGCTCGATAATTTTACGTTGGCCAATACCAGATAACTCAAGCAGTTGTGGTGTGCCCACAGCACCAGCACAGAGAATAACTTCTTTTGCTGTTAATCTATGTTGCACGCCTTTATATGTAACTTCGAGGCCTGTCACTTGGCTATCAATAAGGGTTAATTTATTGACCTTGGCTTGTTTCCATAAACGTAGGTTACTGCGTTTTAGGGCAGGTTTTAAATAGGCATTGTAGCTGGAATCCCTGCGCCCATGGCGAATATTGGCTTCATAGATACCAGCGCCAGTGATAGTTTTGCTATTAAAGTCGGCATTGAGTTTATAGCCTGATTGTTGGCAGGCCTGTAAAAAATTCTGACAAATGGGATGGGCGCCTTGGTGCATGGGGGTTATGCTTATAGGACCATGGTTGCCACGCAGCTCTGTAGCGCCTTGAGGGTGTGCTTCTAGCTGCTTAAAATAGGGTAGTACCCCAGAAAAGCACCAATCTGGATTGCCAGCTTTTGCCCAATCATCAAAATCTCGTGCAGCACCACGTACATAGACCATGGCATTGATAGAGCCTGAACCGCCTAAACCTTTTCCCCTTGGTACATATATTTGACGATTATCCAAATAAGGTTCAGGTTCACTGTAATACATATAGTTATATTTGGGATGATAATAAGTCGCCCCAAAGCCGGCTGGTATATTTATCCAAGGGTTATGTAATCCGCCGCCCGCCTCAAGTAATAATACACTGTAGCGCCCGCAGCGAGTTAGCTGTTCTGCGATAATACAGCCAGCGGAGCCAGCACCAACAATTATATAATCAACCTGCATGGTGCCTAACCTAATCGAGCTCTTTCCAGTCTTCGGAACCGGTTTGATGAATATCATAGGGACGACTATCCATAATTAAATGCAGGCGCTGGTCAGTGTAGGGCGAATGGGCTTTAACCACCTCCATATTTAGGTTAATACCTAGTCCCGGCTTATCATTGGGAATAATATAGCCATTTTGCCAAGTAATTTTTTCTTCCAATATTTCGGCATGGAAGCCATCCCAAGTGCCGACACTCTCTTGTATAAGAAAGTTAGGCGTGGCCGTTGCTAACTGGATACTGGCGGCAGCGCCGACGGGGCCATTATAAAGATGGGGGGCAATTTGACAGTAATGTACTTCTGCTAAACTAGCTATTTTCTTGGCTTCTAGGATCCCACCCACACGCCCAAGATTCATCTGTAAGATTGCAGCAGCTTTATGTTGCAGTACATCATGAAATTCGTATTTGGTGGTTAATCGTTCCCCTGTAGCAATGGGAATACTGGTTTTCGCCGCAACTTCAGCCATGGCCGCATTTTGTCCTGGGGGTACCGGTTCTTCAAACCATAAAGGATCATAAGGCTCAATGCGGCGTGCCAGGCGAATTGCTGAGGCTGGTGTCATTTGCCCATGGGTGCCGAAAAGCAGATCACAATCGTTGCCAACAGCTTGGCGAATTTTCTCACAGAAGGTGGCACTTCGTTCAAGACTCGAAAGGGCTATTTGATGACCCGAATAGGCACTATATGGCCCCGCAGGATCAAATTTAACAGCCGTAAAGCCAAGTTCCTTATTAGCTATAGCGCACTCTGCTGCCAGCTCTGGGCTGTCATAGTTATATTGGCCGTTTTTATCAACAGGGTATAAATAGGTATAACTGCGTAACTTATCAAAAACCTTGCCACCGATTAGTTCGTAAACAGGTTTATCGCAAGCTTTACCAATAATATCCCAGCAGGCCATTTCTAGGCCACTAAAGGCTCCCATCATGGTTAAATCTGGACGTTGGGTAAAACCACTGGAATAACACTCACGATAAAAGCGTTCTATATGGTGGGGATTATGTCCCTGTAGATAACGTTCAAATACATCTTTAAGAGCTTGCTCCATCACTTTCGGATGAAATGTCGAGGCATAGACTTCACCAATACCAGTAATGCCACAACGGGTTGTAAGGGAAACAAAGATCCAGTACATACCACCAATATGGGGTGGTGGAACGGCCACAATATGCGTTTCTAGGCGCTCTATTTGCATAGCTTGGTACTCTTTTTTTATTGTCAGTTTACCCTTTGATTAAAACAGCTACCATTATTTTTTATCACTTTTTAAGGTAAAATAAACATTGGCTAATTGCATTCACTTGGAGATCACCCATGCCAAAAAATCTGGCTTTAACGTTACTGCTGCTGAGTGGGGGGTTGATGCTTATTGAGCGAGCCACGGCATTAGTTTCAACGTTAGTTGGCAAACTATACTGTGGTGCCGATTATATGCAGCCCGTGGATGGCTATATTGGCACTATGTCCTGTGGCTTTAATAGTGACGTGTATGTCACCATAGCACTATTTACCACCATGTTTATTGGTATGTTTGGCTTTATCTTTGGCGCTATGCGCGCACAACCTGAGGATGAGCAGGAATAAATTGTTAGACTTTAGTTTTGCTTAATAAAGCTGGGTAACTTTATCTTAGGCAAGGCGTTTTTCAAGTATAGCAACACTATGATATTGGCCAAACTTAAAGCCTGACTCATCAAGCATACCAACCTCTGCAAAGCCAAACTTCTTATGTAGGCCAATAGATTGATCATTGGGCAAGGTGATCACTGCATATAAACGATGAAAATTTTCTTCTGCCTTAGCTAATAAGTTTTCATACAGTGCGCTACCCGTACCTTTAAGCGCTTCTTGATTGGTATAAATCGTGACTTCTGCTGAGCGTTGGTAGGCTGTTTTGGGCCGAAAAGGGGCAGTATAGGCAAAGCCAACAACCCTATCTTCGAGGGTTGCCACCAATATTCTATGGTTGCTTTTATGCAACCCACTAAACCATTGCTCACGTTGTGAAATAGGCCATGGTTCCTCATCAAAGGTGATTACCGTATTTTCAATATAGAAATTGTAGATATCATTAATGGCCCCTAAGTCAGTGACCATAGCTTGACGAACAATAGTGCGAGAGTTAGACATTTATACTGATTCCACTTTATTAACCAAGTGATTAGCGCTTTGTTGATGGCGGCTGATTAAAGCTTTAATATCCAAATCTATTATGCTGCCATCTCGCACTCGCCACTGGCCCTGAACCATAACGGCATCGGCTTGGTGAGCGCCACATAGCAATAAGGCAGCCAAAGGATCATGACTGCCACTAAAGCGCATATCATCCAGTTTAAAACAAGCAATGTCGGCTTGTTTGCCTACTTCTAAACTACCGATATCATCACGGCCTAGCATTTTCGCACTGCCTTCTGTGGCCCAACGGAAGGCATCAAAATGACTGACATCAGCACCATATTTTAAGCGTTGTAAATACAGTGCTTGTCTGACTTCTTGCATCATATTGGAGCCATCATTAGAGGCCGAACCATCAACCCCAAGACCAACAGGGCTGCCAGCTGCTTCTAGGTCTCTTACGGGTGCCATACCTGAGGCTAACATCATATTGGAAGTAGGGCAGTGACAAATGCCAGTGCCTGCAGCGCCAAGGCGGGCTATTTCATCGTCATTAAAATGTATGCCATGGGCTAACCAAGTTCTATCATTAAGCCAATTGACACTGTCTAAATAATCAATGGTACGCATGCCAAACCGTTGCAGACAAAAATTTTCTTCATCAATGGTTTCAGCTAAGTGAGTGTGCAACATAACTTGCTTCTCTGCTGCCAACTTGGCTGTTTCTCGCATTAACTCTGGGGTGACAGAAAACGGTGAGCAAGGTGCTAATGCCACTTGTAACATACTGCCTGGGCTAACATCATGATAACGTTGAATCACGCGTTCACTATCAGCCATGATAGCTGATTCCGTTTGCACAGTGGACGCAGGTGGGAGCCCACCATCGTCCTGACTTAAACTCATAGAGCCACGCGTCATGGTCATACGCAGCCCCATTTCACCGGCGGCTTGGGCCTGAATATCCATGGCATCAGTAATACCTTGGGGGAACAGGTAATGATGATCAGCTGCTGTCGTACAACCTGATAAAAGTAACTCGGCAAGGGCCAAACGCGTTGACTCGTAAACCATTTCTGGCTCTAGACCTGCCCATACTGGATAAAGACTCTTGAGCCAGTTAAACAGCGGTTTATTAAGGGCTTGGGGAAGGGCACGGGTTAAGGTTTGGTAGAAATGATGATGACCATTAATCAGGCCAGGTATAACCACCCATTGACTAGCATCAATAATACTATCGCAAGCTTTACTTGGTTCTTGTCCTGTGCCAATAAGCTCGGCAATAATGCCATTTTCAACAACCAAACCATGTTCAGCCTGATTAGCTAAGATGGCCTGCGGGTTTTTCAGCCATATGCGCTTTGCTTTAGTCATGTATATTTGTCTATATGATCAACATTTAAAAAATTGAGCTTAGTGTAACAAACCAGTAACTAAGCAACCATCATATATTTATTACTATTTATAGCCTCTGGCCCACAAAATTGTCCCCACGAGAATGACTGCTAGGGGAATGCACATTAAATTAATGGCTTGCCAACTTGTTAAGGTTAATAACCAGCCAGCGGAAAGGGATGCGATGGCTTGTAAACCAAATACCAAAAACTCATTTAATGCCTGTGCCCGATATTTTTCGTTCTCACGATAACAGGTGATAAGCAGTGCTGTGCCGGCCACAAAGAGAAAATTCCACCCCACACCCAATAGTACTAGGCCAATCCAGTAACCAATAACAGATTGGTCAAATTGACTGACAAGAATACAGGTAAGTAAAGCGGTAACGCCAAATAACATCATCTTATGATGGCCATAGCGGCTAATCAGTTTGCCGGTAAAGAGAGAGGGTAAAAACATACCCACAATATGCCACTGAATGACAATACCAGTGTGGTGCAGACTATGGCCGTCCATAATATGCATACTAATGGGTGTGGCAGTCATAAGAAAACTCATCACTGCATAGCTAACTCCAGAAGCCATAATGGCGAGGATAAAGTTAGGTTGCCTAGCCAGAGTAGTTAGAGAACGACCTTGTGATGAGCGAGTAGTTGCTGCTGGTTGATAATCTTCTAACCAAAATAGGATCAATGCGGGCATTAGTACCATTATGGAAAGTGCTAGATAAGAACCAACAAAGGTACTTGCTGGCCATAGATCTTTGGTTAAATTAGCTATATTCGGCCCTAAAAAAGCACCCGCTATACCAGCTAATAGAATCGCTGAGATTGCTTGTGGGGCATATTTTGCTGCTACACTTTCGGCGGCGGCAAAACGATATTGATGCACAAAAGCAACGCTGATGCCCATGCCAAAGCAGACTAAACAATATACCCCAAAGCTATTGGTAGCAATTGACCAAGCCCCAATTAGGCACATACCACTGGCAAAACAAGCGGCGCCAATAAAGCCTAAGCGACGGCCATAGATACTGGCAAATATACTTGCTGGAATGGTGCCGCAAGTTACCCCAACAATCATTAGTGCCACAGGTAAAGTGGAAAGAATAGGCGCAGGTGCTAATAGTCCACCAATGATTCCCCCTAAAAAGATCGTTACATTGGTGCCAGTAAAGGCAAATATTTGAGCTAGGCAAAGTAGCCATACATTGCGGGATAAATGGGGCAATAGCATTATTCTGACCAGCTGTAGATTAAAAACTTATGCTAACTGATTAGATAGGCCAATGCACTAGCCAGTTAACTAGTTGGAAACCTCTTTAGCCCCCATCAGTATTGTACCTAAACACTATTCATGTTAGTTTGAAACAAACGTTTTAAACAAAAATAAGTAAACAGGAATTACTCGTGAAGAAAACCACAGTTGAGCGTATTCTTGATGTTGCTGAGGTTGAATTTGGTGCCCATGGGTTTGTGGAAACCTCGTTACGCACAATTACTAGCAAAGCGGGTGTCAATCTGGCGGCGGTAAATTATCATTTTGGGTCTAAAAAAGGCCTTATTCAGGCGGTTACAGACCGTTTTTTTGACCCCCTGTCCGTTGGTTTAAAAACCCAATTACATGCTGCCTCCACCACCCAAGTTAGTCACCATGAAGCCCTAACCAAATTATATGAAGGTTTATTACGCGAGGCATTACGCATTGCCCGTGGCAATCCTACTCGTTTAATCCTCTTGGCGCGCTTGATTAATTCGGCCTATAGCCAATCACAAGGTCATTTGCGGAAGCATTTAACCCACCAATATGGGCCCGTATTTATGCTCTTTATGCAAGCTATTCGTAGCCATATGCCGGCCATGGATCATGAGCAGTTTTTTTGGCGTTTTCACCAATTGTTAGGCATGATGGTATTTACGCTCTCAAATAGCGATGCATTAATGGCTATTTGTGAAGCTGAATATCATCAACAGCGGGCTTTACCTGAAATTTTGCAACAACTGATCACAACCCTAGTTTCGGCTTCGGAAGCACCTGTCGTTGCCATCGAGAACTTAGCTTAAGGAGAATGGACCCCATGCTTGAAGAATTCAATTCGCTATTCAACGGTCTTGAGGGCTACCAATTACTGTTAAAAATAGTGCTTCTGTTGCTGCTCGTGATGTTGGCTCAGTGGTTAACAGGGCGGTGGATGCACCGTTTTGCTGCCAGTGAAGAAAAGCTGGATTTGGCTTTATTACAGTCAGCTCGCAGACCTTTGTTAGCTGGTTTATGGTTTTTGGGTATTAGCTGGATAGGTGAAGTCCTTACTGGTGCTTATACCCTTTGGGTAGCCAGCTTATTAAGTACTATTAGAGAACCTGTATTAGTTATCTTAATCACTTGGTTTTTATTGCGTCTAATTAATGTTTTACAAGCTGTTTTACTCTGTCCATCAGCTAACCGCATTGCCTGGGATGCCGTGACTGCTGAGGCCGTTGGTAAGTTATTAAAAATCGTTTTAGTGGTTAGTTCTATACTTATTTTGATGCAACTATTTGGCTTGTCTGTTTCGGGTGTTTTGGCCTTTGGTGGTGTCGGTGGTATTGCCTTTGCGTTTGCTGCAAAGGATATGTTGGCTAACTTTTTTGGTGGTTTAATGATCTATATGGATCGACAATTTGGGGTCGGAGACTGGATACGCTCACCAGATAAAGATATTGAAGGTACCGTTGAACATATTGGCTGGCGGGTAACACGTATACGGACTTTTGATAATCGGCCTTTGTATGTGCCTAATTCCACCTTTGCCAATATTGCCGTAGAAAACCCATCGCGCATGCGTAATCGCCGTTTTTATGAAACCTTTGGCTTGCGCTATGCGGATCGTGCTCAGGCTGATGTCATTGTTGCTGATATCAAAGCCATGCTGCTAGCCCATCCTGAAATCGATACTGAACAAACCTTAATGGTAAATGTAAACCAATTTAATCAACATAGTGTTGATTTCTTTGTTTACTGTTTTACTAAAACCACGGTATGGACGGAGTTCCATATTATCAAGCAAGAGTTATTACAGACTATTGCCGGTATTGTAGAACAGCATGGTGCAGAGTTCGCGTTCCCAACGCAAACATTGTTTGTCAATCCAGCAGCAACTGATAGCAATGATGTTAGCTAAGCATTATATTTTTGCTTATGGCAGTTTGATAAATAGTGCCAGTCGCCGTGTTACCGGGACTGCGGGTAACTCGATACCAGTGAGAGTGCAGGGGCTTAAAAGGTATTGGGTAAGTTTTGCTAGCACCAATATGCGCGCTGTGGGCGTAAGGCCAGATGCAGATAGTGATTGTAATGGTGTTCTGTTTGAAGTGCCTCAGGAAGAATTAGAAAAGTTTGATATTCGTGAGCGCGGCTATGTACGTCATGCCTTGTCACATGAACAAGTTAGTTATCTATTACCTGAACAGAATAAGTTGTCTAATGACAATACAATCTGGGTGTATATCTACCCTGAAGATCCCCATAAAGCCCAGTTTAATCCCATTTCCCAAGCCTATTTAGATGTTATCTTATTGGGCTGTCTAGAAGTAGATGAGAGCTATGCTAGAGAGTTTCTAGAGACTACTCATTTATGGCAAGATTGGCATAATGATCGTTTGCAACCAAGATACCCAAGAGCCATAAAGCATTATCAAGAACACCGTTTAGATGCTTTGCTGGTGTCATGCTGTGACGAATTTACAGCGCGTTATGACTAGAGGGTTATTGGCCTTCAATTGTCACATTTGTGGCTGTTTCTAAAGGACTTATGATCACCCCAGACTGAGAGGGTTGCTGTGAGGCACGGGGCTGATTTTCTGGCCTTGGTAAAGGCCCGATTTTAGGTGTGTAAGGATCAAAACGAACCAACAATACCAAATTTGGGTGATCTAGATAATGTAGTTCTTTGCTGCGCATTTTTCGCTTCTGTTGCATGCTGAAGCGCTGACTGATTTGGGCTTGTTTGTAGGGGATATCCAAAAATAAATTGAGTTTATTATCAGCAGGCAAGACCTCTGAGATAAATTTATTTAAGTGCAGTTGCGTATGTAAATGCAGAAAACGGCCCATACTGACGCCAACTTTACCCTCAAGCTCATAGTGACCATGCTGTTCAGTGCCAGACTTAACATCAATCCAAATCGTTGGCTCATCTCTGGCAATGGCAATGGGCCAAGCCTCGTGAAATAAAACCCGATATGCTTCAGCCTGCTCGAGACGCCGTTTTACGCTGCTCAGCTGGTGTTGGCTGCTGGGCAGTCGCGTGAAAGCCTGATTACCAATACTTGGGTAGTTTTTTAACACCTTGCCACTTGGGGCAGGCGCCACTAAATCTGTTGGATGTTGTTCTGTATCCGTAAGGTTGTCTAAACGTTCAGCGATAATCATTTCCGTTTGATACCAGCGCTTGTCCGCCGCCCAAGTGGGATTAGCTAGACCTAACACTAAACTAGCCAGAAGCACACCAATACCGCCAATAGGGGTAGTATTGTGGGGTTTTCTGGGTGGTATTATGAACCTTAATAGCATTACTTAACCAATAGCTTTAATAAGTCTTCAATCCGCTGAAAGCGCGTTTCGTAATGTTCCATAGGAACGTTAAATCGTAATCGATTACTGCCCTCAAGTTTAAATTGCCGCGGCTGATTTTGCACTAGTTTAACTAAAGCAATTGGTTCTACTTGAGTATGCTTATCAAATTGAATAAGTCCATTACTAGCTGACGCTTCAATTTTATTAATGCCAAGGGTTTGCGCCTTTAACTTAAGCCGTGTCTGACGGAATAAATACTTAATTGCTTCCGGTAATAAGCCAAAACGATCTATCATTTCCACCTGTAATTCTTTTAATGCAGCATTATCCTCAGCATTGGCAATACGTTGATACATAATTAGGCGGTTATGTACGTCAGGCAGATAACTAGCAGGAATAACCGCTGGTAAATTTAGATTGACCTCAGTGCCGCGTTGCAGTGGTTGGTCTAGGTTAGGTTCTTCACCTTTTTGCATAGCCTCCACGGTGGCATTAAGCATCTCCATATAAAGGCTAAAACCAATACCTTGCATCTGACCACTTTGTTCTTCGCCTAATAGCTCACCGGCCCCACGAATTTCTAGATCGTGGCTAGCAAGAGTAAAACCGGCACCTAAATCGGCGGTAGCAGAAATAGCTTCCAAGCGGTGGTTTGCATCTTTGGTCAATACCTTTGGGTGTGGCGTTAGTAAATAGGCATAAGCTTGGTGGTGTGAGCGTCCAACACGGCCACGTAATTGATGCAGTTGGGCAAGCCCAAACTTATCAGCCCGATCAATAATAATCGTATTAGCACTAGGTATATCAATGCCTGTTTCAATTATTGTTGAACACACCAAAACATTGGCTCGACGGTGGTAAAAGTCCCCCATAACTTGCTCTAGTTGGCGTTCCCGCATCTGGCCATGGGCCACCGCTACACGTGCTTCGGGCACCAATTGGCGAATACGCTCGGCCGCTGTCTCAATGGTGCTAACATCATTATGTAAATAATAGACTTGGCCACCACGCAATAATTCCCGCAACATGGCTTCTTTAATGAGCTTGTTATCATGTTGGCGCACAAAGGTTTTAATAGAGATACGTTTAGCCGGTGGGGTGGCAATAATCGATAAATCCCGCATGCCTGACATAGACATATTTAAGGTGCGGGGTATGGGCGTTGCCGTCAGGGTTAAGATATCCACTTCTGCACGAAGTTTCTTAAAGGCTTCTTTTTGTTGCACACCAAAGCGGTGTTCTTCATCAATTATTAATAATCCCAAGCGCTTAAAGTTTAATTTTCCCTGAATGATTTTATGGGTACCCACAAGAATATCCATACTGCCATCAGCTAGCTGCTCAGCAATTTTGGTTTGTTCTTTGGCCGTTTGAAAGCGCGACATTACCGCGACATTAACTGGCCAATCGGCAAATCGATCCCGCAGTGTTTCATAGTGTTGTTGTGCTAATAGTGTAGTGGGAACCAATATGGCTACCTGCTTACCACCGGTGGCGGCAATAAAGGCTGCCCGCATAGCCACTTCTGTTTTACCAAAGCCAACATCACCACAGACTAATCTATCCATCGGCTGGTCGGCCAGCATATCTTTTATGACAGCAGCAATGGCTTGTTCTTGGTCTGGGGTTTCTTCAAAAGGAAAAGCGTCTGCAAAAGCCTTATAGCTATCGTCAGGACGAGGGTAAGCAAAGCCATCACGGGCGGCTCGAAGGGCGTAAATATGGAGTAATTCTGCCGCCGTGTCTTTTATTTTTTCCGCTGCTTTGCGACGCGCTTTTTGCCATTGCTCGGAGCCTAATCGGTGCAATGGGGGGTGCTCACCACCACCAGTATAACGGCTAAGAAGCTGTAAGCTGGCGACGGGTACATATAAGGTGGCGTTCTCGGCATACTCTAAAACAAGAAATTCATTTTCCTGCCCATCAACAGATAAGGCTTTCAATCCCTGATAACGTCCCACCCCATGATCATGGTGCACCACTGGATTGCCTAAGGACAGTTCAGCTAAGTCCCGAATAGCGATATCGGCATTGGCTGTAGACTTTTCTCGACGTCGGCGTTGTAATACTTTTTGCCCAAAAATTTGCCCCTCACTTAATAAACACAAGCGTTCTTGGGGTAAATTTAAGCCTCTTTCCAAAGGTGCAATGCAAATAGCAAATTCGCTATCATTAGCATAAAAGTCATGCCAAGCAACAAGCTCATCAGGCCGATTAGGTAGTTGTTTAAACAATTCCAATAAAGCTTCCCGGCGTCCAGCCGTTTCGGCACAGATCAACACCCTAGTTTGGGTTTGCAGGAGGCTTTCCAGGGCTAACAAAGGGTTTGCAAGTTTATTGTTAATAGCGACTTCAGGTAATTCAGCAAATCCTAAGTTGTACTCACCTTGGCTTTGTTTAGGGTCCTGGTAGGCAGCCTCCTGTAGATGAATATTGGCATGCAACTTGAGCATGCTAAATAATTGCTCGGCACTTAAAAAAAGATGTTCAGGAGGCAATAGTGGGCGCTCAACGTCATGGCTGTAATCGCTGTAACGTTGGTTTATATCTTGCCAAAAGTGCTCAATAGCCTGATTTAGATTACCCACCCGAACAATGCTAATTTGGGCGGGCAAATAATCGAGCAGGGTTGCCATCTTTAGGTCATAGAAGAGTGGAATATAATACTCAATCCCAGCTGGAACAAGACCCTGACTGACATCCTGATAAATAGGGCAGTGGCTTGAATTTACCTCAAACTGGGCATTAAAAGCTTGGCGAAACTGACTTATTGCTGGCTCCGTCAGGGGGAATTCCCGGGCTGGCAATAAATGAAATGCTTGGATAATTTCCGTTGTACGCTGACTATCAGGATCAAAGTGCCGTAAACTTTCGATTTGCTCGTCAAACAACTCTATACGTAAAGGGGCATGGCTGCCCATGGCATAGAGATCAATTAGACTACCTCGAACGGCATATTCACCGGCTTGAAAAACCGTTTCAGTAAATTGATAACCAGCTTGATCAAGGCGTTGCCGAAAGGCATCTAGGCTAAGTGCTTGGCCAGTTTGTAAAGCAAAGCTGGTGGCGGCTAAATAGTGGGTAGGTGCTAAACGGTGTAGCATGGTTGCTACGGGGACTAAAATAATGCCTTGTGCGATGCTACCAATGGCATTAAGGGTTTTTATGCGCTCAGAAATAATATCTGGATGGGCAGAAAAATTATCATAGGGCAAAATTTCCCAATCCGGTAGCATATGCACCTGTATATCACTGCCTGCTAGAAAAAATTGTAGTTCAGCTTTTAGACTTAACGCGTTGTCTGTATTGTTTACCAGAACTAGTAAGGGTGTATTAGCTAGTTGTGCAGCCTCAGTTATAGCTAAAGCACTGCCAGCATCAGGACATTGTCCCCAATAGCTTTGCTGGGAACTATTTGAGGGTAGGTAAGCGGTTTTAATTAACACGTTTTTGGCTTTATTTTGGTGGATAATTTTGACTATGGCTATTGTAGTTTTTTCACTTCAGTATTGCACCACTAGTCAGCATATTATCCAGCAATAATTACCTGTTAAAAATAACTTTATCAGTGTTATTAAAAACTATCTGATAAAAGTATCAGCAGGTCCGGTTTTTTTATAAAAAATAGTTCTAAAATACCGCAATGAGCAGGGAGTTTTATTGCAGCCGTTACGGCAATTAAGCATAATTAAAGCCCCACAACACAAGGTAATAACTCCCTTCTAAATAATTTAGAATTGAGCTTACCTACCACAACAAAAGGTAATTATTTTGAGCCAAGAACAAGTTTTTGCTGATTGGAAAGACCGTGAAGCGTTAGCTGAAGCCATGATTCCATTGATTGGTAAGATCTATCGCGAGGCTAATGTTGAAGTGTCGGTATATGGCCATAGTGTCGTAAATCGATCCGTCATTAGCATTCTTAAATCCCACCGTGCTGCCCGCCATCTAGAAAAGCAGCAAGTGTCTGTTGTCGACACTTATCCCGTAATCGAAGCCATGCAAAACCTCAATCTTGCCAATGTGCATGTTGATATTGGTAAATTAGCCATGGGTTATCAGGCCCATGGTGGCGAGCTATCATTGGCAGATTATGTGGCTCAGGAACTTACACAAGCGGTAAACGCGGATAGCAACAAAACCCAAACCGACGTGGTTCTGTATGGTTTTGGGCGCATTGGCCGTTTGCTGGCACGGTTGTTAATCGATAAAACAGGCGGCGGTCAAAGTCTGCGTTTACGGGCCATTGTAGTGCGCAAAGGTAGCGAAAATGACTTGCAAAAGCGCGCTAATTTACTGCGCCGTGATTCAGTACACAGTAACTTTCAAGGTACTATAACGGTAGATCAATCCAACAATACAATTATCGCTAATGGTAATGTTATTCAGGTTATCTACGCTTCCTCACCAGAGGCCATTGATTATACCGATTATAATATTAGCAACGCGGTGATTATTGATAATACAGGTTTATGGCGTGACGAAGAGGGCTTATCGCTGCATTTGCAAGCCAAGGGTGCCAGTAAAGTACTGTTAACCGCACCAGGCAAAGGCATTAAAAATATCGTTATGGGGGTCAATCAAGCGGATATAGAAGATACTGATACTATTTTATCTGCTGCTTCCTGTACCACCAATGCGATTACACCTGTGCTAAAAGCCTTGCATGATCGGTATGGTGTAGCTAATGGCCATGTTGAAACAGTTCACGCCTACACCAATGACCAAAATTTAATTGATAATTATCACAAAGGTGATCGGCGTGGCCGAGCAGCTGGGTTAAATATGGTCTTGACCGAAACTGGCGCTGCTAAAGCCGTAGCTAAAGCCTTGCCGGCAATGGAAGGTAAGTTAACCGGTAATGCTATTCGAGTACCCACGCCTAATGTATCTATGGCAATACTGAACCTCAATCTAGAGCGTGAAGTGCAGCGGGATGAATTAAATGACTACCTACGTGATACAGCCATTTATTCTGATTTGCAAAAACAGATCGATTTCACCACATCAAGAGAAGCCGTTTCGAGTGATTTTGTTGGTTCCCGAGCGGCAGGCGTGGTAGATGGGCTAGCAACTATCGCTGGTGGCAGTAAGAGTTGTGTGGTTTATGTCTGGTATGACAATGAATTTGGTTATTCTTGTCAGGTTGTACGTATGCTACAGCATATAACCAAAACAGCTCTGCCAGCATTCCCAGCAACTAAGTAATACTTAGCTTATATTGCAACCAATTGAAAATAATGCAAATTAAAAGCCCCCACATTTCTGTGAGGGCTTTTTTAGTTTGTGTCTTAAGGTATTTTAAAACTCAAGCGTTACATATTTGGATAGTTAGGCCCGCCAGCGCCTTCTGGAACTACCCAGGTGATATTTTGACTTGGATCCTTAATATCACAGGTCTTACAGTGCACACAGTTCTGGCTATTAATTTGAAACTTCTGCGCGCCTGATTCATCAGCAATAATCTCATAAACGCCAGCTGGACAGTAGCGTTGAGCTGGTTCGTCCCACGTTTCCAAGTTAATGCTGAGGGGTAAACTTGCATTTTGTAACTGCAAATGACAAGGCTGATCTTCTTCATGATTGGTACCCGATAAAAATACCGACGATAATTTATCGAAACTGATGACCCCATCCGGTTTTGGGTAGTCTATCTTAGGCATGCTATTGGCGGGCTTAAGTTGAGCATAATCAGGATTATCATCTTTGAGATTAATTGGCAGCTTGCCAGCAAAAATATTTTGTTCAACCCAGTTATACATGCCGCCAAACCAAGTACCAAATTTATGCATAGCGGCACCAAAGTTACGTGCCTTGTAAAGCTCATCATACAACCAAGAAGCCTTAAAATTAGCATCCAACGGTAGCGTTTTACCTGCTTCACCAGCAGCGTTTAATTCAGCAAAGATGGTTTCGCCAGCAAGCAACCCTGACTTCATAGCGGTATGGCTACCTTTGATTTTAGAAAAGTTCATAGTGCCCGCATCACAACCAATCAATAAGGCACCAGGCATACTCATGCTGGGTAAAGAGAATAGACCACCTTTTTCTACCGCTCTTGCACCATAGGAAACGCGACTCCCACCTTGCAAATGCTGTTTTAGGGTAGGGTGATGCTTCAGTCTTTGGAACTCATCAAATGGACTTAGGTGAGGGTTATCGTAATTGAGGTCAATAATTAGCCCCACTACGACTTGCTGATTATCGCCATGGTATAGGAACCAGCCACCGGTGGTACCACCACTTAATGGCCAGCCAGAGCCATGTAAAACTAGACCTGGTTGATGTTGTTCACTGGGTACATCCCAGAGTTCTTTAATACCGATACCATAATGTTGGCTGACAGTACCTTTATCTAAGTTGTATTTATCAATTAACTGTTTGCCTAAATGGCCACGGCACCCTTCAGAAAAAATAGTATATTTAGCATGTAATTCCATGCCCGGCATATAACCATCTTTAGGTTGGCCATTGGCATCCACACCCATATCTCCGGTGGCAATACCTTTGACACTACCATCGGCATGGTACAGGACTTCTGCCGCGGCAAAACCAGGAAACACCTCAGCGCCCAGATTTTCTGCTTGTTCTGCCAACCAACGACAGACATTGCCAAGGCTAACAACATAGTTGCCTTTATTATGCATGGGTTTTGGAATAAAAAAGCTTGGCAGGGCTAAGCCAGCATTATCATTACGCAAGATATGCATTTCATCTTTACTAACAGGCGTATTAAGGGGAGCTCCCATAGCTTGCCAATCGGGAAACAACTCATTTAATGCTGTCGGTTCGAATATGGCACCTGATAATATATGTGCGCCCACTTCTGAACCTTTTTCCACCACACAGACGCTGATTTCTTGGTTATGTTCTTGGGCCAGTTGGAGAAGTTTACAGGCACTTGATAAGCCTGCTGGGCCGGCACCAACAATAACGACATCGAACTCCATTGATTCACGTTCCATGATAGAACCTCTCAATCTTTCAGTAACTATTATGATAAGTAGCTTTATACTGCTTTGCAGCCGTAGTTTAGGAAATATAATTTCTAAAAACTTGTTTTTAGCCGACTTATTTTGGCCTTTTACTGCCAGCCATGCAATGAAAACTCGCCAGTCGCTGTGTCTACAATTAATGGTTGTTCATAGAAGCCTTTGTTAGCTAGCTCTGGTAAACTGATGTTTATGTTTGGTTTGGTTGGTTGTGTTTATGCATATTCAGCTCGCGCCTGATCTTAGTCAGGCTCAGGTAACAGATAAACTTCGGCAACTTAATGCTGGTGACCGGGTACATTGTTTTGATGTGAGGCAATTTAATGTCGCCGTTAATATTATTCGTGGCTGGCGTTGGGCAAATATATTGGTGCTGCTGTTAGGTCAAGATAATCAGGTCATAGAGCAATTTAAATACCAGCCCAAGGCTCAGTCTTCGCAACAATCCGAACAGCCAGGTCGCGATCGTCATTTACAGGATCAAGAGCAAGTTGTGCATGCTTTAGAAAAGGTTTTTGCCCATTGCAAGCAAGTTGGCCTGCAGGTGGTTTCTTTTAGTGATGGTTTGGTAGTTGTGCCAGAGCATCTTGCCGCTGATCCAATGGCTTTAAGCTCACCTGAAGCTCTAGGGGTCAATGACTATGAAGCTTACACCACCATCACTGAACAATTGGAAAGTTAATTAATGTGATGGTTAATTTAAGTCTTTACTTTGACCGACAGCGGAATCGGTTTATACGATTCCGCTGAACTTACCGGTTAGGCGACTTCTTCTGAATTTAGGATAGGGGAGCGTTTTTCCCGGAAAGCGCCTTTACGATTTTGCCATTTGGATTTGGCTTTTTGGAGTTGGGTTTCGATTTTGGAACTTAGGGCATCAATGGCACTGTACATGTTTTCACCGCCTGCTTTGGCAAAGATCTCATGGCCTGTATCGAGATGCAGCGTAGCTTCAGCAATATCTTGCTTGCCGTCCTTGTCGATTGTTACTTGGATATTGGTGATATGATCAAAATGACTTTCATTTTTGTGAAGCTTGGCCATAATGCGTTCTCTAATACCAGATGAAGCTTTGGCGTTGTGACGTGCAGTAATGTTCATTTGCATAATTCATTCCTTTTGATCGAAGTTTGAGGGGAAATTAAATAAGAGATGTCTCCTTTGTGACTGAGGTAAATTCATCGGTTTTAAGTACTGATGATGTACTAACTAAACCACAAGTTAAGTGTAAAAAAAAGTCAAATCGTAAATTAATTTTTCTAACAACTTGCCTGTTGCCGTGTGCGCTATTACTCTTGTAGAGCAATTGTTGTTTACTATCAAGGAATTAAAAAGTGCCAGAGACAAATTTTGATGTTTTAATTTGTGGCGGCGGTATGACCGGTGCTGGATTGGCCGCCGTGTTGGCACAACAAGGCTTAAAAATTGCTGTTTTTGAAGCCCAACAACCAGATGATTTTGATTTATCTCAAGCCTTTGATTTACGCATTTCTGCTTTGGGCCCTCAAACTCGCTCAGTACTCAAACGAACCCAAGCCTGGCAAAATATTATTTCCATGCGAGCCTGTCCATACAGGCAAATGAGAGTATGGGAAATGCAAGGGTTTGGGGATATTACTTTTCATGCCAATCAAGTCAACGCCTCTGAGTTAGGTCATATAGTTGAGAATCGTGTTACGCAGCTTGCTCTATGGCAGGTTCTGGATAAGATGCCAGAAGTGACTTTGTTGTGCCCGCAAAAACCCCTTAAAACCTACCGTAATAATGCCACTATGTATGTTGAAACGGAATCAGGTGAAACCTTTACTGGTAAACTGCTGGTGGCTGCAGATGGTGGGCAGTCAATGGTTAGACAAGCCTTTGGTATTGGGGTTAATCGTAGCCAATATCAGCAAGCATGCTTAGTAGTGGGGGTTAATACTGAACTGGGGCAACAGGATATCACTTGGCAGCGCTTTACCAGCACAGGCCCGCAAGCCTTTTTACCCCTACCTGGTCAGCATGGTTCGGTAGTTTGGTATCATCAGGCAGATGAGGTGCGACGCTTGTATCAATTATCCAATGCGCAACTGCAAGCAGAAATAATGGCGCATTTTCCTCAAGAGCTTGGCAATATTGAAGTGTTAAGTAAAAGTTATTTTAACTTACAAAAACAACATGCTCAGAGTTATGTTCAAGATGGCTTGGCTTTAATTGGCGATGCTGCTCATATTATTAACCCTTTAGCTGGCCAAGGGGTGAATTTGGGTTTCCAAGATATAAGCAGCTTAGATGCCGTCATTGCCAACTCTAGAGCCGCTGGTGATGAGTGGTGGCAGGCTAAGGCGTTATCAGAATATCAACGTCAGCGTATGTGGTCTAATCGTCTAATGATGCAAACCATGGACGCGTTTTATCATGGCTTTAGTAACGAAAATACCGGCCTAAAGTGGTTACGCAATGGCACCTTGGCCCTAGCTAAACTGGCGCCAATAAAGCGTAATGTTATTCGCTATGCTATGGGTATGCCAGCTTCCCCAATGCCATGGGCAAAGTTTTTAAAGAAGTCTCTATAGTGATAGTCGATATGCAGTTTAGCAGGCCTTTTCGCAGGGCGGTTTTTTTCCTATACTGGTGATTAATTGTCAGCAGTGTTATCTAATGTTATTACGTGGCTAAGCTTGTAACCGAATAGGTTTTGGCTTTAAACAAGATATTGTTTTGTCATGTATGCTGCAACCGAGCATACACATATTTTCTAAGGAGAGGGCATGTCCAGCATCCCTGATACGCACCAAGATTTTATATTTTTACGTCAAGAAACCATCCAATCTTTACAGTTAAATGCTCAACTGTTCCAACATCGTGAGACCGGCGCTCAACATATTCATCTCGATACTGGTCAGGATGAGAATGTATTTTTAGTAGCTTTCCGCACTATGCCTATGGATTCAACAGGGGTGGCACATATACTTGAGCATACCTCCTTATGTGGTAGTGAAAAATTTCCCGTGCGGGATCCTTTCTTTATGATGATTCGGCGTTCGTTGAATACTTTTATGAACGCATTTACAAGTAGTGATTGGACCGCTTACCCCTTTGCTAGTCAAAATAAAAAAGATTTTCACAATTTATTGGAAGTGTATTTAGATGCGACTTTTTTCGCTCGCCTTGATGCCTTGGATTTTGCTCAAGAAGGCCATAGAGTCGAACTTGAAGAGCAGCCTGATGGCAGTGAGAAATTGGTTTTTAAAGGTGTGGTTTTTAATGAGATGAAAGGTGCCATGAGCTCACCGGTAAGCCAGCTTTGGCAAAATGTGAGTAAATACCTATTTCCAACCACCACCTATCATCATAATAGTGGTGGTGAGCCCGTTGATATCCCAGATTTAACCCACCAGCAATTATTGGCTTTTTATCAACGTCATTATCATCCTTCCAATGCCGTATTTATGACCAGCGGAAATATTCCAGCGGCAGAGCTTCAAGAACGTTTTCAGACCTTAGCATTAAATAAGTTTACAGCGCAGTCTATGGACCACTTACAAATGCAGAATGAAAAACGCTATTACAGCCCACTGCGAGTGCAAGAAGGCTATGCTGTTGACGCCACTGATGAGCAGGCAAAAAGTCATCATGTTATGGCTTGGTTATTGGGCAATAGTACTGATTTATACCAGCAAATGCAGGCTAATCTGTTATCTCAGGTGTTACTAGATAATAGTGCCTCGCCACTACGTAAGGTATTAGAAAAAACTAATCTTGGCAGTGCACCATCGTCAATGTGTGGCTTAGAAGACTCAAATCGTGAAATGACTTTTCTATGTGGGCTAGAAGGTGCTGATCGCGAAGCGAGTGAGGACTTTGAAAAGTTGGTTTTAGAATGTCTTGAAACTATAGTTGCACAAGGCATAGATCAAGAAGCAGTAAACTCTGCCTTGCATCAATTAGAGCTAAGTCAAAGGGAGATTGGTGGTGATGGCTATCCATTTGGTTTGCAGCTTATATTGAGCGCCATGCCAGCTGCCATTCATCATGGTGACCCATTGGCGGCGCTTAATCTTGACCCTGTTATTGCGCGGCTGCGTGAAGATATTCAGGATAGTAATTATATTCCGTCTTTAGTACGTGAACTTTTACTAAATAATCCTCACCGCTTAACCTACACCATGAATCCAGATAAACAACTAGGTGAACATCGCCAAGCAGCTGAACAGAGCCGTTTGGATACTATGTATAAGGCTATGGACGATAAGCAGATACAACAAGTAAAGGACCTTGCTGTAGCCTTGCAACAACGTCAAAACGAGGTCGATGATGTCAGTATATTGCCTACGGTTACACGGCAAGATATACCCGATGATATTAGCATTGCTGAACCCACAACTGAGCGTTTCCAGCAACAAATCAGTTTTGATGCTGGTACCAATGGTTTGGTTTATCATCAACTCGTTCTGCCGTGGCCAAAGTTAGCACCTGAGGATTTACCTTATCTTGGATTATTAGCTCAGTTTTATACCGAAATGGGTGTAGGTGATGCTGATTATTTAAACTTACAGGCTCGTCAAGCCAATGTCTGTGGTAGTTTTTCTGCCTTTTTGTCTACTCGGGGTGCCGCCGATAATGCTGATTCATTAAAAGCTTATTTTGTGCTTTCTATGAAAGGCTTGGTTGATAAGCAACCTGAGATGGTAGCGTTACTCAAGGAAACCCTGCAGGAATGTCGTTTTGATGAGACACAACGTGTGCGTGACTTAGTAGCGCAATTAAGAATTAGGCGCCAACAGGGAGTGGTTAGTGCCGGTCACAGTCAAGCTATGAGGTGTGCAAGTCAGAATATAAGTGCGGCGGCAAATTTAAGTTACACTATGTCTGGCCTAGGCACTATTAATTGGTTGCAAGAACTAGACGACAGTTTAGCTGATGCAGCTAATTTAACAGCCTTATGTGACAAGTTGGCTAGTATCCAAAGCCAACTTGCTATTCAGCCCATGCAAGTGGTGTCAGTAGCTGAGAGTCAGCATCAACTTAATATCGCTGATACCCTACAAAATAGTTTTGCTGAGCAATTGGGTAGCGCAGATAGTCAATTAGATTGGTCTTATACTGGTGGTGCAGTGAAACAATTATGGACCACTAATACTCAGGTCAATTATTGTGCTAGAGCCTACAGTACAGTGCCATCAAATCATGAGGATGCTCCAGCGCTGGTTATTCTAGGCGATATATTACGTAATGGTTATTTGCATCGTGCCATACGCGAGCAGGGCGGTGCATATGGTGGTGGTGCTAGTCAGGATAATAACAGTGGCTGCTTCCGTTTTTATTCCTATCGTGATCCGCGAAGTGTTGATACCTTTGCTGATTATGATGGCGCTATCGCTTGGGCCGCAGAGGGTAATATTAATGCGCAGCACTTAGAAGAAGCGGTGCTAGGTGTGATTGGTAGTCTCGACAAACCAGGGTCGCCTGCGGGTGAAGCCTTGTCGACTTTTCAAAACAATCTTCATGATCGCACACCAAAAGTACGTAAAGCATTTCGCCAGCGTTTATTAAAAGTAACCTTGGAGGATATCAGTAAAGTGGTTAAGGTTTATTTGCAAGATAAGCCAGCTTCAGAGGTTGTCGTTGGGCCAAATGAACTTACGAAATTAGATTATTTTAAGGAGTTTCAGTTTTTTCAAGTTTAATACTTGATTAAATGGTCAACTATTATTGACCTTTAAGTTTGTATTGGTTAGATTTGCTGCCATACAAAAATTTTGAGAGAGATATGTCTAATTTAACAATGGCTGAAAAGCCAAATTTTGAGTCTGTTTCGAAACCATTACTCGAAGTTAAATCCTTGACCAAAAAGTTTGGTGACTTTGTTGCCAATGACGCTATAGACCTTGTTCTTGAAGCCGGTAATATCCATGCCCTGTTGGGTGAAAATGGTGCTGGTAAATCCACTTTAGTAAAAATGATCTACGGTGCTTTGCAGCCTACTGCTGGACAGATTATTTGGCAGGGTCAAATTGTTACAATCGAAAATCCTGCGGCTGCACGTGAACTAGGTATTGGCATGGTGTTTCAACATTTCTCTCTGTTTGAAGCCCTAACGGTTACGGAAAATATCAGCTTGGCTTTGCCGCCTCATCTTCGCACCAGTGATTTAGAAGAACGTATAGCCAACCTATCGCAAGATTATGGTCTACCGCTTAACCCAAGGGCTTTGGTGGTCGACTTGTCTGTCGGGGAAAGACAACGCATAGAAATTGTTCGTTGCCTACTGCAAGAACCGCGTTTATTAATAATGGATGAACCCACTGCGGTATTAACGCCCCAAGAAGCCCAAGCGCTGTTTACAACATTGCGGCGTTTGGCTGATGAGGGCTGTGCTGTGCTTTATATTTCGCATCGTTTAGAAGAAGTTAAACAGCTTTGCCATGATGCCACTATATTACGCCTTGGTGAAGTGGTTGCCCAATTAGATCCCCAGCAAGAAACAGCCGGTACCTTGGCTCAACATATGGTTGGCTCAAGTGTCCATGCAGTTAGTCGACAAGATAATAATCAAGCCGGTGACACTTTATTACAATTGACCAATCTTTATCAGCAAGCTGATACGCCATTTGGGGTTGATTTAGTCGATCTTAATCTTGAAGTACGCAGTGGTGAAATTGTGGCTATTGCCGGTGTTGCAGGCAATGGCCAAGGCGAACTTTTCTCTGCCTTATCGGGTGAGGTTACTAATCAGGATGCCGCTGCGATCACTATACAAGGCCAAGCTTGTGGCCATACCCCTATTAATGGGCGGCGTCAGTTGCAGGCCGCATTTGTCCCAGAAGAACGCAATGGCCATAGTGCCATAGGTGATTTTAGTCTGACGGAAAATATCCTCTTATCACGGCACGCTGTGGCTGATGACCAAACTCCTTTGCATCAGGGTTGGGCGGGTATAAAGCGTGCCGAGTTAGCCAAAGTAAATGCCGAGGTCGCCAGTAAATACGATGTGCGTAGTGCCAGTATTGATGCTGAGGCTGGGTCATTATCTGGGGGCAACTTACAAAAGTTTGTAGTTGGGCGAGAGCTCGATCGTCAACCCAAAGTGTTAATTATTAACCAGCCTACTTGGGGGGTTGATGCTGGTGCTGCCGCCCTGATTAGACAAGCATTAATTGATTTGTCGAGACAGGGTAGTGCCATCTTAGTTATCAGTCAGGACTTAGATGAAATTTTTGAATTAGCCGACCGCGTTGCTGTTATTTCCCGTGGCCAGTTATCGTCATCTTATAAAGCTAGTGCAATTAGCCGTGAAGAAATAGGTTTACTTATGTCCCAGGAAAAATCTGCACCTGCCAATGAAGCCACAGCACAAGGGAGTAGTTGATGTGCGGTTAATTTTGGAAAAACGTCCTCAAGCTTCTCGCTTGATGTATTTCTCTTCACCGTTATTAGCTATTGTCTTAACAGTAATTGTTGGTGGTTTGATTTTTGCCGCTATGGGTCAACCGCCTTTACGAGCTCTCTACCTTTATTTTATTGATCCTATAACCAATCTCTGGTCTATCGAAGAAGTTCTAGTAAAAGCCACACCGCTGATCCTGATTGGTGTTGGATTAGCCGTTACTTTTCGGGCTAATGTTTGGAATATAGGTGCCGAAGGTCAGCTTACCGCTGGTGCCTTAATGGGATCTATTATTCCTATCCTCTTTACTTCTTGGCAGTCACCCTTGGCATTATTCTGTATGTTGGTCATGGGGATGATTGGTGGTGCTCTAATAGCGGCTATACCGGCGCTGTTAAAAGTCCGATTTGGGGTTAATGAGATACTAACCAGCTTGATGCTAGTTTATATAGTGCACTTACTATTGGATTGGTTGGTAAGGGGGCCTTGGAAAGATCCTTTTGGTTATAACTTCCCCAAATCCATTGGTTTTGATGATTGGCATTTATTACCTACTTTTGGTGATGGACGCGTCCATCTTGGTTTAGTGATAGCCATAATTATTGCCCTTATTCTTTATTGGGTGATGGCCCGAACCATTAAAGGCTTCGAAGTAAGAGTCATTGGCGCCGCCCCCAGAGCAGGTGCCTTTGCTGGCTTCTCACAGGCAAAAATGGTTTGGTTCTGTTTCTTATTATCAGGTGGTTTGGCTGGCTTAGCAGGCATTATTGAAGTTGCTGGTACCATTGGTCAACTTCAACCCAATATTTCACCTAGTTATGGCTTTACCGCCATTATTGTGGCTTTCTTGGGGCGCTTAAATCCCATCGGTGTGATTTTTGCTGGGTTGTTGTTAGCAGTGAGCTATATTGGTGGCGAAGGGGTGCAAATAGAACTGGGTATGTCAGATAAAACGACCCAAGTCTTTCAAGGCATGTTGCTCTTCTTTATCTTGATGTGCGATACCCTAATCCACTATCGTTTACGCTTTCTTAAAGGCAATGGAGGTCAGTTATGATTGACTATGAAGCGATCATGTTAACCATTATAACAGCCTCTACACCACTACTTTTGGCCGCTATTGGTGAATTGGTTGTGGAGCGCTCAGGCGTGCTTAATTTAGGCCTTGAAGGGATGATGGTGATGGGAGCAGTAGCAGGTTTTGCTATGGCTCAGGTAACTGGTTCAGCTTGGCTTGGTGTACTGATGGCCATGTTTGCCGGTGTTGCAATGTCACTGTTGTTTGCCTTCTTGACTCAGACCTTGGTGACCAATCAGGTGGCAACGGGTTTATCTATAACCCTCCTAGGTTTAGGCTTGTCTGGATTAATAGGTAGTGGCTTTGTTGGTATGCCCGGGGTAAAGCTAGAATCTGTATCAATTCCTGTATTATCTGACTTACCTTATGTCGGTACATTAGTGTTTGGCCAAGATCCTCTGGTATATATTTCGATTATTTTGGTCATTGGTGTGAGTTATATGCTTAAGCGCACGCGTATGGGACTGATTATCCGTGCCGTGGGCCAAAACCATAACTCTGCCCATGCTTTAGGTTACTCGGTAATCAAGGTACGCTATGCTTGTATTGCTTTTGGGGGCATGACTTCTGGTCTAGCTGGTGCTTATTTATCTCTGGTATACACCCCGCAGTGGATTGAAAATATGACCGCAGGCCGCGGCTGGATTGCCTTGGCGCTGGTTGTATTCTCTACTTGGTTGCCTGGTCGTTTGGCCGCAGGGGCTTATCTATTTGGCGGTGTTTGGATACTCGGCCTTTATGCCCAAGGTATGGGTGTACCCATCCCATCACAGCTACTTTCTTCTTTACCCTATGTTGCAACCATTATTGCTTTGATATTAATTTCAACTAATCGGCGATTATCTGTTATTAATACACCTGCCTCTTTGGGTCAGGGGTTTGTGCCGGATCGCTAATCTTGGTATAAAGAAGAGCACGTCTTTTACCTAATATGGCTTCTGCCATCAATAACTAAGGAGTATTTTTTATGAGAAAGTTTTTTGGTGTCGCAGCTGCGGTACTAATGGCCTCGGCTGTGTCTGTATCCGTAATGGCTGATGACAAATTAAAAGTCGGCTTTATTTACATTGGCCCTCCAGGGGATCATGGTTGGACTTACCAGCATGACCAAGGCCGTATTGCTCTTGCTGAGTCCTTGGGTGATAAGGTTGAAACAGTTTATGTAGAAAATGTACCTGAAAGTCAGGACGCTGAGCGAACTATTACCCGTTTGGCTCGCCAAGGCGCTGGTCTAATCTTTACCACTTCTTTTGGCTATATGGAACCCACTATTAAAGTTGCTGAAAAATTCCCTGAAGTAAAGTTTGAGCATGCAACTGGTTATATGCAAGCTGACAACGTATCCACATATTCTGCTCGTTTTTACGAAGGCCGCTACGTAATTGGTCAGATTGCTGCGAAGATGTCTAAGACTGGTACTGCTGGTTACATTGGTTCTTTCCCAATCCCAGAAGTAGTTCGTGGTATTAATTCCTTCCTACTAGGCGCACAATCAGTTAACCCTGATTTTAAATTAAAAGTTGTTTGGGTTAACTCATGGTTCGACCCAGGTAAAGAAGCGGATGCTGCTAAAGTATTAATCAGCCAAGGTGCTGATGTAATTACGCAACATACTGACTCAACTGGTCCTGTACAAGTTGCTGAAGAGCAGGGCGTTTATGCCTTTGGTCAGGCTTCTGATATGTCCGCTTTTGCACCAAAAGCACTGTTAACTTCCATTGTTAACAACTGGGGCGATTACTATATCGAGCGTACCCAAGCGGTATTGGATGGTACTTGGGAAAGTGGTGATACTTTTGGTGGTATGAGCGCCAATATGGTTAATATGGCTGATTTCGTCAATATGCCAGCTGATGTTGCAGCAATGGCTGAAGAAACCACAGCCGCCATTACCAGCGGTGACCTACATCCCTTTACTGGACCTATCTATAAGCAAGATGGCAGCTTAGCTGTTGGTGCTGGTGAAGTCCTAGATATCGGTACCATGCTAGGTATGAATTGGTATGTTAAAGGTGTAGATGATCAGCTATAAGCTGTCTTTCTAGCTACACAAAAAGCCCGTCCATAGCGACGGGCTTTTTTATGGAAGCACAAAACTAGTGAGTTCTTAATAGCTAATGATTAACGTAAGCAATAAGTTAACCACGGGTTTTGGTAACATCGACATACAAGGTCAATTGCTGACCAGGTTGTAGATACTTTTTAAGATCACTATTCCAACGTTGGATATCTTTAACGCTTATATTAAAGCGCCAAGCAATCATCGAAAGGTTATCGCCATTACGCACTTTATAGGTGAGTTTTTTGACTACTTGGCGACTACCCGAGTTGAGTTTACTACTGGGTACACGTGGCCAAATATTTAGTTTTTGATCAATCTGCAACAGTGACTTGGTGCCAATTTTATTCCAGTTAGCAATTTGTTTTACGGTCACTTTGTACTTTTTGGCAATGGTCCATAAGCTTTCCCCGCTAACGACCTTGTGTTCAATACGGTTGCTGGCATGGGTAGCAGAAAGTTGTTGTTGGCGTTTTAATACGCGTTGGGCGGCACTTAAGGTGTATGCTTCCGCGTTTTTACTGGCCACAGGTATCATTAGTGGCTTACCAGCGATAATTGTATTGCCCTGAAGATTATTGAGGGAGCGTATTAGGTCAACACTGACATGATAACGCTTGCTTAATTTCAGCAAACTATCACCGGGCTGAATAATATAACGTTGCCAAGCAACTCTTTGCTGAGGATCAAGATTAGCCAAGCCTTGCTTAAATTGATCAGCATTAGCGATTGGAATTAATAACCGATGAGGACCTTCAGGGTCCGTAGCCCATTGATTAAAGCCTGAATTTAAACGATAGATTTCATCCACAGATATATCAGCTAATTCCGCTGCTTGGGCTAAATCAATTTGGGAGCCAGTCTCAACAATCGCAAAATAGGGTTCATTTGCTACAGTAGTTAATTTATCTGTGCCTGCATGATCAGCCACTACTTTACTTAGGCCCAATAACTTTGGTACATAATGCATGGTTTCAGTAGGTAAACTAAGAGACCAGAAGTCGGTTGGTTTGCCTTGTTTTTTATTAGCTCGGATAGCCTTAGAAACAGTGCCAGGGCCACCATTATAGGCTGCTATTGCTAATAACCAGTCACCATCAAACATGCCATGTAACTGCTTTAAATATTTAATTGCGGCTGCTGTAGAAGCCACAACATCACGGCGCCCGTCATACCACCATGTTTGTTGTAAACCAAATAAACGTCCAGTTGAAGGGATAAACTGCCAAGCACCAGCGGCACGTCCATGGGAATAAGCAAAGGTATCAAAACCACTTTCGACAATAGGCAATAAAGCTATTTCGGCTGGCATATCAGCAGCAAGTACCTCATGCAAAACATAATGGTAGTAACGACTGGAGCGGTTGGTTACCCGTTGCATATACTCAGTATGTTTACGATACCAAGCATCGTGTGGTTGAACTCTAGGACTTGTATGTTGGGTCAGAGCGTAATTAGCAACGGTTAATTGCCATAGATCTAAGACTGGTGCAGGTATTTCTGGTTTTGGCTCGCTAACAACGGGTTTTGCTATTGGTAATTCTTCGGTTACAGTAACTACTGAAGCCTGTTGCACAGGTTCAGTACTAATAACGGTTGGTTCAATAAGGGCTTCGTTGGTTAATTCGACAGCAGGTTCGTTAGTTGGTGCGGCTTGAGCTGCTTCTAATTCAGTGGTGACTTTAGCTTGTTTATTTGGTTCAACTACTGGCTGAACTACTGGCTGAACAGGGGTATCTATAACTGTCAGTTTAGGTGATTCATCTACTGATAAAGAAGTCGATTGTGGAACAGGTTCTTGCCATAAATCTACAATATCGGCTGGTGAACTATTGGTTATTTCAACGGCAACGCTGGTTTCTGTAGTACTTACTTTTTCTATCGTCTTATTGGTCGGTAATTTATTTATCTCTATAGATGACTCTACATTAGTCTCAATGGCCAATTTTTCAGATGCTGGTTGGACGCCAATTTGTTGACAGGCACTAAGAATAAGCGCACCTGAAGCGGTTAATGCTATTCTTGTGAACCCTTTAGAAAGTTGGGTTTTAGGTGATGGTTTATACCAGAACATAGATGATCAAATGGAGCCTGTCAAAAGCAGGCCATTGTAGGCTGGACATGGTTATTTTGCAAGATAAAGCCTTATTTCTGGTCCCTTTGATAGCAAAAAAATGGATCTAGAAATTGCATATTAAGGCTATATTTATTTGGTATTATCTAAGCCTTATATGCTTATTGAAAATAAAGTGAATATTAATAAGGTATTAGAATTTTTAAAATTGATTTTTCCACTCTCTTAAAGTACCAAACACAGCCGCTGGATGAGTCAACGACTGCTGAGCTTTTTGCTTGGCTGCCTCAATCACAGTTGGTACATGACAACGTAAGAAAGGATTAATTAATGCTTCCTCACCTAAGGTTGTGGGTAAACTAGGTAACTCTTGCTGGCGTTTAATGCGAATATGATTAATAGCCTGTTTAATATCCTCATTATCAGGTTCAACAGCCCTAGCAAAAGCTAAGTTGGCTAGACTATATTCATGGGCTGGGTAGGCTTTTACATGTTTAGGTAAAGCCATAAGTTTTTGCAAAGACTGATGCATTTGTTCATGAGTACCTTCAAATACGCGCCCACATCCAGCTAAAAAGAGTGTATCACCACAAAAAAGTTGTTGGTTATGCTGATCATAAAATGCGACATGATCTAAGGTATGGCCTGGGATGGCAAGCATTTGAAATTCTTGTCCTAAAACCCCGAAACAATCACTTTCTCTAAGCTTATGGGTAATCCCTTTATAGTGGCTTTGATGATTTCCATATATAGGTATATTTGGGTAACTTTGTAATAACTCACTGATGCCATTAGTATGATCATAGTGGTGATGAGTGACCAAGATGGCAACTAACTTATAACCATGCTTGTCTAAATAGGCAAGCACTACCTGAGCATCACCGGGATCAACAACCACAGCTTGTTTTTGCTGTGTATTGCTTATACACCAAATATAATTGTCGTCAAAAGCGTTAAGTGGTGTAATAGTATTGGTCATCAGAGATCCTTGGATCTTTTTTAGTTAGACTATAGTTGCCATTGCCTGGAGCCAACTGGAACTTATATTAGTATGCAGATTCACGGTCTAAAAAGCTACGATCAAGCCCAATTAAACATGGAAGATTGGCTGCTTACGCCCCTAGGAAGTGCTTTATTAAGTGCCGAGAACGCCGTTATTGAAGATCATCTTAAACAATGTTTTGGAGTTTATAGGGTGCATGTTGGGCCAGGTGCACACACCAGTGTTAAGGCACAGGCGAATATGCCTCGCAGCATTTTATTAAGTGCAAATACGACGGCTGATAGCCACGTAATTATGGATCCTCACAATCTGCCTTTAGCCACCAATTCTGTTCATGCTCTTGTTATTCAGCATGCCTTTGATATTGCCAAGGATCCAAGGGACTTATTGCGTGAAGCGGCTCGTGTTGTTATGCCTGGCGGGCGCGTGATTATTTGTGGATTTAATCCCTATAGTTGGTGGGGCTTATGGCGATTGTTGCGATTTAAAAAGGGTAGCCCTTGGCAATTTCGCTTTTTAGCAGCCCGAAGATTATTGGATTGGTTAAGCTTATTAAATTTTAAAATGGTGCAATTTGACACACGCTTTTATCGTTTACCCATAAATCACGACAAATGGCTCCAGTCAGCTGATAGAATAGGCGCCTCTAGCAAAGGTTTAGCAAAACATTTAGGTGCAGTTTACGTAATGAGTGCGGTAAAACAAGAAACCCGGTTACGCAATCATAAACCCTCTTGGCGAGCCAAGATCCGCCGCCCACAGGTAGGTTTAGCTGCTGTTGAAGGGCAGCCACAATCGAGACAAAAAAATGGATGAAGTTGAAATGTTTACAGATGGAGCCTGCAAAGGTAATCCAGGCCCCGGCGGTTGGGGGGTGTTATTGCGCTATAAGGAGCAAGAGAAACGTCTGCATGGTGGCGAAGCAGTTACCACCAATAACCGTATGGAATTGATGGCAGCGATTAAAGGCCTAATGGCTCTTAAGCGTCCTTGTGTAGTGCAGTTAACAACGGATTCACAATATGTGCGTCAAGGTATCACCGAATGGATTCATAATTGGAAAGCCAAGGGCTGGATGAATGCTGCTCGCAAACCAGTTAAAAATGCTGACCTATGGCAACAATTAGACCGTCAGGTACAAGAACATGAGGTACATTGGCATTGGGTTAAAGGCCATAGTGGCCATGAGGAAAACGAAATTGCAGACCAACTGGCTAATTTGGGCGCTGCTGAGCAAATGTAATCTAGATTACACTATTGGAGAATATAAATTGTGGCAAGAATAGTAGTACTTGATACAGAAACCACAGGCTTAGACCCCAAACGTGGCGATAAACTAGTCGAAATCGGTGCGGTCGAGATGATTAATCGCCGCCTTACAGGCAATAATTATCATCAATATATCCAGCCTGAGCGTGATGTACCTATGGAAGCCCAAGCTGTGCATGGAATCACCGATGAATTTTTGGCAGATAAGCCTGTGTTTGCTGCCATTGCTGACGATTTTCTGTCCTTTGTTGATGGTGCCGAACTAATTATTCATAACGCTCCATTTGATGTGGGCTTTTTAAATAATGAACTGCAGATGCTGGCCAAGTCTAGGGGCATCAAATTACCCATGATTGGTGATATTTGTGATATTAACGATTCCTTAGTTTTAGCCAGACAAAAACACCCTGGACAGAAGAATAATCTGGATGCTTTATGTCGCCGTTACTTTATTGATAATGGTCATCGTGAGCTCCATGGCGCGTTATTGGACGCAGAGATATTAGCTGATGTCTATTTAGCCATGACCGGTGGGCAAACCAACTTACTATTATCGGATGATGACGATGATAGTAATATTGGTCAGCATACAACGGACATTAAAAACACCGTCGACGGCCAAGGTTTGCAAACTCTGTATGCCAATGCAGATGAGTTAACAGCTCATGCTAATAAGCTGGCTGTGGTAGCAGAGGCTGCAGGCGATCAAAGTCTATGGCAGCAAATGGACAAGACAGACGTTGTCTAACTGACAATTTTATCGGTAGAGTAAGTTAAAAAAAACCACTCAAAAGAGTGGCTTTTTTGTGCGTATCGTTAAATACAACGATGGCTAAAAGCTTTACAGCATATAAAGTACAGCAAAGTAGCCTACAATACTCATGGTAATAGTGTAAGGCAGTGCCATATAAACCATGGTGCCATAGGATAGACGAATCAATGGCGCCAAAGCCGATGTGAGTAAGAATAAGAAGGCTGCTTGGCCATTAGGCGTTGCCACACTTGGTATATTAGTACCGGTATTAATGGCAATGGCAAGGGTCTCAAAGTGAGCCCGATCAATGATGCCATCATCAAAGGCCGCTTTCACTTCATTAATGTAAATAGTGGCGACAAATACATTGTCACTAATTGCCGAAAGAATACCGTTTGCTACAAAGAAGACACTAGGTTGGATAGCTCTTTCCAGGGTCAACACGTAGTCAATAACGGGATTAAATAAGTGTTGTTCATGAATAACAGTCACGATGGCAAAAAATACCACCAACAAAGCAGTAAAGGGCAGTGCTTCCTCAAAAGCGTGGCCAATTTGATGCTCCTCAATAATGCCATTAAAGGCTGTCAACAAGATAATAATCATTAAACCGATAAGGCCGACTTCGGCAACATGAAAAGCCAAAGCAAAAACCAGCATTAATGCCACAATAACTTGCACAATCATGGCGGCTTTGTCGCGATAAGTACGCTTGCCTTTTTCGCCTTTGGCAAAGTCTTCTAAAATCTCACGCACAGACGCAGGCAGCTTGGAACCATAGCCAAAGATTTTTAACTTCTCAGTGAAGAAGCAGGTAATGATACCCATAACAAGAACGGGCATGGTGACTGGTGCCATAGTGATAAAGAACTCAAAAAAGCTCCAACCCGCTTTTTCAGCAATCAAAAGGTTCTGGGGTTCACCCACTAGTGTGGTGACACCACCTAAGGCGGTACCAACGGCACCATGCATAATTAAACTACGCAGGAAAGCACGAAATTCAGCCAGTTCAGCACGTTGATCCTCACGTACTTGATCGTCATTGGATTGGTCATGACCATGAGCACCGGCCATAGAAACAGCCTTATGGTAAACACTATAAAAGCCAACTGATACCGTAATAAGTACAGCAGTTACGGTTAAAGCATCAAGAAAAGCCGATAGCACAGCCGCTGACAAACTGAATAATAAGGATAATAAGGTTTTCGAACGCACGCTGATTAACAAGCGCGTAAATACCGCTAGCAACATGTTCTTCATAAAGTAGATACCAGCCACCATAAACATCAACAGGAGAATAACCTGTAAATTAGCCGATACTTCATGATAAACCCCATCTGGTGTGGCCAAGCCAATAGCAATTGCCTCTATGGCTAGTAAGCCACCAGGCTGCAAAGGGTAGCACTTAAGGGCCAGTGCAAGGGTAAATATAAACTCAAATATTAAAGCCCAGCCTGCTACGGTGGGGCCGGCAATAAAGAGTAAAATTGGATTGACGATTAGAAAGCCTAAAATTACCTGCTTGTACCAGGTAGGTGAATTGCCCAAGAAGTTCTGTCGCAAGGCATGAAACAGGTTAGTGGCTTGTTGCATATGTGCTAATCCTATAAGATTTAAATGTTTGCGCTGGGGGTGAAGCCAAGGTTTAATTTTTGGCTAACCAATAAGCTTTGTAAGCAAATTTTGGCGCGCATATTTTAAACTTTTATGCCTCTTTTTTCAATCTGAGTTAGTCCTAAGGTCGCAATTATGCTAATAAAAAATCGCACAGCAACCAAAGCTATAAATAAGCGTTATATCTATGCTCAGGATGGACAACTTTTATTATCGAAACAGGGCAATTGGTTACATACCGATGCTAGTCAAATGGCCTATGCTGATTGGTTTCCAGAGCCTTTATTAGTTGCTGAATGGGCTGGAGAAGATATTTACCTAGAAGTAATTGCGGAACATTTAGAAACGCCACTTACGCCTTATCATGGACGTGAAATGATGTCTCAACTGACAGGTTCAGAAACTGACCTGTTAGGGCGCGCCTTGCAGTTGAGCCATTGGCTAAAGGATCATCAATACTGTGGTCGCTGCGGCCATGTTAATAAGTTGCTTCAAGGTGAGTATGGTATGGGTTGTCCAGCCTGTGGGCACAAGCAATATCCGCGTTTATCACCTTGCATCATTGTCGCGGTAAATGGACCTAATGGCGTCTTATTAGGCCATAACAAGCGTTTTCCTGCAGGTCGCTATAGCGTGCTTGCTGGATTTGTTGAAGCTGGCGAAACAGTAGAGGCAGCAGTGCATCGTGAAGTTTTGGAAGAAGTTGGCATAAGCATAACTAATCTACGCTATATAGACAGCCAGTCTTGGTCTTTCCCTCACTCATTGATGCTTGGCTTTTTAGCCGATTATGAAGCAGGGGATATTAAGGTTGATAACACGGAAATTGATCACGCTGATTGGTTTCAGGAAGATAATTTACCTGATTTGCCTCCTAGCTTTTCTATCGCCAGACAATTAATAGAATTAGCTTTGAAGAAACAGACCAAAGCCTAATCAGACTAGGCTTTGTTTTAGATTAATTAGTCTAAATCAAATAACTGGCCGATCTGAGTGCCTAACATAACATCACCCTCAGCTTGCAAGCGGCCAGTCATAAAGGCCTGCATACCATCTAGTTCACCACTAACGATCGCTTTAAGTGTATCCACATCCATTATCATAGTGATATCTGGATCGTCATGCTCACCAACAGCAGCTGTACAATTTTCATCAGCAATAGAAATATAAAAATCATCGTCACCATCAATCTTGAATTGAAAAGTGGCGTCTAAATCATCGGCAGCATCGGCGTTAAATGCACCTGCTAAACGAGACATTATCTCTGCTACAGCCATGTTATTTTCCTTGTAATTGGTTTAAGTGAGACGATTTTAAATTGAAAATTTTTAGAAATCAAACATGTGTTTGAAATTATCCTCTTACTATTGGTAGTAATGCTTGTTTAATAACCTTAAGCACCTTATAAAGTAATGCATAAGATGTTTTAAGCCACTAGGCTGCAATTGACGTGTATTTACTGCGTCCATAAAGGAGTAAAGTTTGGAATTATTACAGGAATATGGTTTGTTTCTAGCGAAGGCTGTAACCGTGGTTGTGGCTATTGGTGCGATTATTGGTTTAGTTGCTATGGCTGGGCAAGCTAAACGTGCTAGTAAACAAGGTTTTATTCAAGTGCGCAAATATAATGATGATATTACCAATATGGGCGAAACTATTGAAAATATGACCATGGATAAGTTTCAGCTCAAACAACGACGCAAGGCACAGCAAAAAAAGCAGAAACAAGAACTTAAACAAGCCAAACAAGAAGCTAAAAAAAGTAAAGTGGCGAAAGAGGAAAATACCGATGATATTAAAGCTCAGCATTATGTATTAGATTTTGATGGTGATATCCGCGCATCCGAGGTGGATAAATTACGCATGGAAATTAGTGCTATTTTGGCCGTTGCTAATAAGCAGGATGAAATTATTGTCCGTTTGGAATCGGCTGGTGGTATGGTGCATTCCTATGGCCTTGCTGCTTCCCAGTTAGCCCGTATTCGTAAGGCCGACTTAAATCTTACTATCTGTATTGATAAAGTAGCTGCCAGTGGTGGCTATATGATGGCTTGTTTAGCGAATAAGATCATTGCTGCCCCTTTTGCCATTGTGGGTTCTATAGGTGTAGTAGCGCAAGTCCCTAATATTCATAAGTTACTAAAAAAGCATGATATTGATGTGGAAGTGTTAACTGCGGGAGAACACAAACGTACTTTGACAATGTTGGGGGAGAATACCCGTAAAGGCAAAGATAAGTTTATGGAAGACCTGCAAATAACCCATGACTTGTTTAAAGATTGGGTCTCTGAGCAACGCCCACAGGTTAATATCAAGGAAGTCGCCAATGGCGATGTATGGTATGGCCAACAGGCTCTTAATAATCATCTGGTGGACGCATTAGGCACTTCTGATGACTACTTACAACAACTCACTAAAGATAAAGCGGCAGTGATTTTAGTTTCCTACGAAGAGAAAAAATCCGTGGGAGAGAAACTGGGTTTGGCGGCGGCTAGTGCATTTGAAACTTTATCCGCGCGCTTTTGGACTCGATCTAACCAAAATGATGTGCAGCATTAGTGATTATGCAGACAGATAGGACGAATAGCCTTATTAAATTTACCTATCAAGTCAAATTTGGTCATGGTTATAGTGTATCTGCGCAGGGTATAAAAATTTTGCCACTCTAGCGAATTCATTACTATGCCTCAATTTCAACAATGGTCTGTGTTTTTAACTACTTGGCAACAGCTACAGGTTCGCAAACAGCGAAGTCTTATTGTTTTAAAGGCATGTGAGTCGACTTATAACCAAGCAATACCGGCCTTGATTGGTCATTCTCAAGTCTCTGGTATTAGCGTTAATATTCCAGAACTAGGCTTAGATGGCATAGCTGATATTCAACCCCAACAGGCTAAGCAATACTTAGGCCGTAGTCATAATATACTTATTTATCAAGCTATTGATGAATTTAACATCAACAGCTTTTGTGCCCTTTGTGGCACTCTCGTGGCAGGGGGCCTAGCCATCATTATTGTGCCAGATCAGCAAGCTTGGGAACAATGTATAGATAAACAAGCCAAAGGTTATGGTTATAATCAAGAGAAAATTACTTCGCCATTTCGTTCTTGGTGGCAAGGTATTTGGGATAACCATCATGGTGTTATGATACTTTCTGCCCAAGCTCAGAGTGAAGCTGAAATACAGACCTACCAATCTTTACCAGCCATTGACCAGTTTAAAGTAGATAAAAACCTAAGGTTAAAGCCAGACCAAGATGCGGTGGTAAAAGCGGTAACGAATTTAGTTAGCAAAGAGCAAACCGTATTTTGCCTAAGTGGTGCTAGAGGCAGAGGCAAAACAGTCGCTTTAGCGGCAGCTTTAAGCCAACTAGCCAAGCAGGGTGTACCGACCATAATTACCAGTGCCGCAAGTCAATCGGCCAGTAGCGTATTGCAACAACATAGTCTTGAATACAGTCTAAATAGTCCCTTTATAGCCATAGACCAATTACTTGAATTAGTGCCAAAGGCATCTCAGCCAGCCCAGTTAGTAGTGGTGGAAGAAGCGGCAAGCATGCCCATGGCTTTATTACAGGCCTTAATGACACGTTACTCGCGTTTAGTACTGGTAAGTAGTCAGGATGGTTATGAAGGTAGCGGGCAGGGACTGGCTATAAAACTGCCACTTATAGCTCGGCGTGAAGGTTTTTCTTTAGACTATTTGGAGCTTACAAAACCAATGCGCTGGCTGGCTGCAGATCCATTAGAGGACTTGCTACAACAAAGCTTTTTGGTCAAACAATTGCCAGCCGTTGCCAAGCAATGCGATCTTTCTAAGCTTTCCCATAGTGTGGTTGCTGGACAAACCCTCATTGATCAACCCAGCTTACTTGAGCAGGTTTATAGTTTACTAACGTTGGCTCATTATCAAACATCACCCCAAGATCTGCGCCTTTTGCTTGACCATCCTGACATGTCTATACATATCTGGCTTAATCAGCAAGATCAGCTTGTTGGTGTGGCTTGCGTTATGGCCGAAGGTGGTCTGGCTTCACCTTTAACAACGGCTATTGCTCGGGGTGAGAGGCGTGTGCAAGGGCATTTATTACCCCAAATACTCGCCCAACAAGCTGGTCTGGCTACAGCGGCTGGGTTACATATGCGACGCATACAGCGCATAGCGGTGCATCCTGATATTCAGCAGCGTGGCCTCGGCAAGCAGATGCTTAGCCAGCTTTATGATTATTACTGTCAGATCGGACAAATCGACTGCTTGGGAGCGAGCTTTGCCGCAGAGCCAGAAGTGGTAAGATTTTGGTTAGCATCTGGCTATTTTCCAGTGTGGGCTGGTCAGCGTTTAGATACTGCAACGGCTCTGCCAAGTGTGCAGGTCGTTTTGCCTATTTCCCATACCGCCCAGGAGCAAACTAAATTATTACAAGCCCACTTTTTCTATTATTGTTTAGCTTTAGAGCCCACTTGGCAGTCGCCTTTGGCAAAAGAGATTATTGAATTAATCCGGCCTTGCTTTAAACCCATAAATACGGCCTTTTTAACTGATTTAATTACCCAAGTTGGTGGTGCAAAAGGTAATATATATGCTGTTAAGCCCTACTTATATCAGCGCTTATTACGAGCATATAAGTTGCCTGATACTTCTCAAGTTTGGCTTGGAAATTATTGGCAATCTAACCTCACCCAAAAGCAATTTGTGGCCCTTACCAGAGATTTAGTAGTCGAATGGCATGATATCGATGGTGATGATTTATCTGCATGGCTGTAAAGCCGATATATCACCATATAAGGAGCGCTTAGTTCCGGCCAAGGAAAAGGTTGAACAACCCTTGGTCAGAGCTGATAATAACCTTACGTCTAGTCTTATTATAAAGGATACGGTGTGACTGTTAGATTAACGCAATATAGCCACGGTGCAGGTTGTGGCTGCAAGATTGCTCCCCAAGTGCTGGATAGGATTTTGCAGAGCCAATTGCCTGCCAGCGGCATAGCACCAGACCCTCGGCTTTTAGTTGGTAATGATAGCCGTGATGATGCCGCGGTATTTGATCTTGGCGATGGCACTGCTATTGTTAGTACCACTGATTTTTTTATGCCCATTGTTGATGATCCCTTTGATTTTGGTCGGGTAGCTGCCACCAATGCTATTAGTGATATTTATGCTATGGGTGGCACACCCCTTATGGCCATTGCCATACTTGGCTGGCCAGTTAATATTCTCCCTCCCGAAGTGGCAGGCACAGTAATAGATGGTGCCCGAGCTATTTGTAGTGAAGCAGGGATTAGCCTAGCTGGGGGTCATAGTATTGATGCTTCCGAGCCTATTTTTGGTTTGGCAGTAACGGGTAGAGTTGCGTTAAATAATTTAAAACGTAATAACCAAGCCCAAGCAGGCGATAGTTTATTACTGACCAAGCCCTTGGGCGTAGGTATCCTTACGACAGCTGAAAAAAAGGGCATTTTGCGTTCTCAAGATACTTATTTAGCCCGTGATAATATGGTTCAGCTAAACACTATCGGTGAGCAATTAGCCCAAGTTTCAGGTGTAAATGCCATAACCGATGTAACAGGCTTTGGTTTACTTGGCCATCTATTAGAAGTATGTCGAGGTAGTCAGTTACTGGCTAGCATTGAGGACCATCGTATCCCTTTGCTCACGGACTTGGATTACTACCTAGAGCAAGAGGCCATACCTGGGGGTAGTGGTCGCAATTTTGCTAGTTATGGTCAAGATCTTCCCCCATTAACAGCACGGCAAAAACATATTCTTTGTGATCCTCAAACTAGTGGCGGTTTGCTGGTGTCAGTTGCACCAGAGGCTAAGTATGAAGTAGAGCAGTTGCTTTCACAAAAGCAGTTGCCAATGCACTGGATTGGTTCCTTAGAGGATAAAGTCGATAGGCTTGCTCCGTGGGTGCAAGTAAATTGATTCCGGCGGACATTACAGCTGAGCAGTTCGACCAACTCTTATTATCGGGTCGTCCATTAATTGATTTGCGGGCACCCGTAGAATTTACTCGGGGTGCTTTTCCAGCCAGTGTTAGTTTGCCCTTGATGTCAGACAGCGAAAGAGAACTGGTCGGTACCTGTTATAAGCAACAAGGCCAAGAAGCAGCCATTGCCCTTGGTCATCAATTGGTCCAAGGTGAGACCAAGCAAGGTCGTATTGATGCTTGGACAAGCCAACTAGACCAGCATCCAACAAGCGTTATTTACTGCTTCCGTGGTGGTCTAAGATCACGTATCACCCAACAATGGTTAGCTGAGTCAGGTTACCCTGTGGCTTTGGTTGCCGGTGGTTATAAAGCTTTACGACAACATTGTTTAATGCGCACCGAAATCTTAGTTAAGCAATTACCAGCCATAGTTTTAAGTGGGCGCACGGGCACAGGTAAGACTGGTGTGCTTGCTGGTTTTCCACGATTTGTTGATTTAGAAAAATTGGCCCACCATCGGGGCTCAAGTTTTGGTAAACATTTTGATCCACAACCTAGTCAAATCGATTTCGAAAGTGCTTTAACCCTCGCTTTGTTAAAATTAGCCCAAACTGGTAATGCAGCGGTAGCTTTTGAAGATGAAAGTCGTTTAATCGGGCGGTGCATGATGCCAGAGTGTCTGCAACTAAAGTTAAAACAATCCCCCATATTAGTACTTGAGGATCGTCTTGAGTCGCGCGTTGAACGTATATTAAATGAATATGTGATTGCTGCTCTGGCGGAACGTGAAAAGCGTTTAAATGACCCTCAGCTGGCCTTTGATCACTTGGCCCACGGGCTGTATAAAAGTCTTTATAAAATTAGAAAGCGCTTAGGGGGTGTCAATCATACTCAGGCGCAAAAACTACTGGCTGATGCTCTGGCTATACAAGCAAAAAATGGTGAGTTTGAGGCTCACCGTGCCTGGATTCAGTTTTTGCTAGAGCATTATTACGATCCTATGTATGACTATCAACTGTCACTGAAAAGTGAGCGGGTCAAAATTCGCGGTACTAGTGCGCAATTAACAACTTGGTTGGCTGATAATATTACCACCGCCGCATCTTAATAGACTCCCTGTGCAGTCAAAATACTGGTAAAATCTAACTCACTAAAAGCGTTGTTAAGCAAACGTAGATTTTATGAAAAACTCTTCAAGACAGACTCGTCATGGCCATATGGCCCGTGTTTCAAAGTTAGCCTTAGGTGATGAAGCCTTGCCCGTGCGCTTTATGTACAAGACTGTGCCAGAGCATGCCAATGATACTGGTTGGCGCCTATTTACTGGCTATGAGTCAGCCGAATTTCTAGCTGATTTTGATAATTTAGAACCTTTCCCAATTGCGCCACTGGTAGAAAAAGATTCCAGCCTTGAAGCATTATTAGATAGCAATGCTGGTAGTGTCTGGGAGCGTTTACCAGGACAAGACTGGCAGGCAGTGGATGACTTTGAAATACCTTATGAAGAAGTTGACGTCGAAATTAGTAATGATTTAGATGACCTTATTGAACCCATCTGGAAATAATTTCTGTGCTGTTAAATTATCAACAATTTAATGTTGGCAAAGGCATTCCTTTAGTCGTTATTCATGGTTTATTTGGCGCTTCGGATAACTGGCGTAGTCATATTTTACGCTGGAGTGAAGAGCGCCATATTATTAGTTTAGACCTACGTAACCATGGCCGCTCTTTCCATGCCGAGACAATGTCATATCAGATGATGGCTGATGATGTCGTGGCTTTATTAAAGCACTTAAATATTTCCCAGGCCCACTTTTTAGGTCATTCTATGGGAGGCAAGGTAGTTATGCAGCTAGGCCTGCATTACGCTGATATGGTTAGCAGTCTGATTATTGCTGATATTGCCCCAATTCAATACGCCCCTCGTCATGATGATATTTTTGCGGGCTTAAAAGCTGTGGATATGGATAGCCTGCAGAGTCGGAAGCAAGGCTTAGAAATATTGGCATCCTATATTGATGATGGCAGAATTTGTCAGTTTTTAATTAAAAGCCTTTATCGCAACGAAGCGGGGGACTTTGCTTGGCGATTTAATTTAGACGCAGTGATAAATGAATACCTTGAAATCAGTTCAGCTATCCAAGGTGGCACTCCTTATTTAGGGCCTGTGTTGGTTTTAAAGGGTGGTGCTTCTTCTTATATCTTACCCGAACATCGTCAAGCTTTTGGGCAAATAGTGCCTAACGCAGAGTTAAAAGTGATGTCCGAGTGTGGGCATTGGTTACACGCTGAAAAACCAGATTTATTTGTACGATTAGTATCACGTTTTATCAATAGCTTGCCCTTAGGTGACTAGCTAATAATAAAAACAATCTCTGCTGCTGCATGGGGTTATGTTAGAATACGCTTTAATATCGATAAGCTACTCTTTAAACTGAAAATATGACCCGAGCCAAGAAAAAGCTACCCTCTGTAGCTGGACGTACCTTTACGCCGATCAAGAAGAAAAAGCCGCAAAAAGAAGCCTTTCATCCAGATAGCTATCGTTCGCGCAAACAAAAAGGTCTAGCTTCAAAGAAGAAGCAAAAATCGGTTTATCAAAAATTTGTTGATAAAGACGCTGACTGATTAACATTTTCCCTTGTTACTAATATCAAGGCTTATTCTGCCTTGAAATCTTTTCTCCTAACCCCATATTTGCTTGCATGGTCAGCTGCTAGCAGTAACCACCGTGAGTATTAATCATTTTTGGAGTTTACTAATTCATGAGTACCGCCACACAAAAGGAAACTTTAGGCTTTCAAACGGAAGTAAAGCAATTATTGCACTTGATGATCCATTCCTTGTACAGCAATAAAGAAATCTTCTTACGTGAGTTGATTTCTAATGCCTCAGACGCTGCCGATAAAATGCGCTTTGCTGCCTTAGCAGATGGTGGTTTATATGCTGGTGATAGTGAATTAGCTATCCGTTTAAATTTTGATGCTGAAGCTAATACCCTAACTATCAGTGATAATGGTATTGGCATGAGTCGTGATGATGTCATTGAACATTTGGGCACCATTGCTAAGTCTGGCACCGCCGACTTTCTGCAAAATCTAACCGGTGACCAACAAAAAGATTCCCAGTTAATTGGCCAATTTGGGGTCGGTTTTTATTCTTCCTTTATTGTCGCCAAAGAAGTTGAAGTCTTAACCCGTAAAGCCGGTTTAGACGCTGCAGAGGGCGTGCATTGGCGTTCGGCTGGTGAAGGTGAGTTTACCATTGAAACCGTTGATCTGGCCCAACGTGGTACAAGTATTATTCTGCACCTAAAAGATGATGAAAAAGAGTTTGCTGATGCTTTCCGTTTACGGAACTTGGTACGCAAATATTCTGACCATATTTCCATCCCAGTTATTATGCCTAAGCAGGCTATGGGTGAAGATGAGCCAACAGAAATTGAAGACGAGACAGTCAATGCAGCCACATCATTATGGACACGCTCACGCAGCGAGGTAAAAGATGATGAATATCAGGAGTTCTATAAGCATATCTCCCATGATTTTCAGGATGCACTGGGTTGGTCTCACAATAAGGTAGAGGGTAAGTTGGATTACACTAGCTTGCTGTATGTGCCTAGTAAAGCGCCATTTGATTTATGGCAGCGTGAAGCTAATCGTGGCTTAAAGCTGTATGTACAGCGGGTGTTTATTATGGATGAAACGGAACAGTTTCTACCTAATTACCTGCGCTTTATCAAAGGTATTGTTGACTCCAATGATTTGTCCCTCAATGTGTCTAGGGAAATCCTACAAAAAGACCCCGTGATTGATTCTATGCGTTCAGCCCTCACTAAGCGGGTACTGGATATGCTAGAAAAAATGGCTAAAAAGGATGCCGATAAGTACGCAAGCTTATGGCAGGAGTTTGGTCAGGTATTAAAAGAAGGCCCCGCTGAAGATTTTTCCAACAAGGAAAAAATTGCCAAGCTACTGCGTTTTGCTACTAGTGTTGATGATAAAGCTGAGCAAAGCCATAGCCTAACTGACTATGTGTCGCGTATGCAGGAAGGCCAGGAAAAGATCTATTATGTTGTCGGCGAGAACCATAATACGGCTAAAAACAGCCCCCATTTGGAAATATTCCGCAAAAAGGGTATCGAAGTGCTGTTGCTATCAGACCGTGTTGACGAATGGCTGATGTCCCATATGGCAGACTTTGATGGCAAAGTATTACAGGATGTAGCTAAAGGTAGTTTAGATCTGGGTGATATTGAAGATGAAGCTGATAAGGCTGCGCAAGCAGAACAGGAAGAGCAGTTTAAAGACCTAGTAGAACGTGTCCAAGGTTTATTAGCCAATGATGTGGAAAGCGTTCGTATTACCCAACGTTTAACTGACTCACCAGCCTGCTTGGTAGTAGCTGAGCATGATATGGGTGCCCAAATGCGTCGCCTAATGGAAGCGGCTGGGCAGGCTCTACCGGAAACCAAGCCAACCTTAGAATTAAATCCCGATCATCCTCTAGTGACCAAGTTAGATCAGGAAGCTGATGAAGATCGCTTTGCCGACTTAACCAGACTGATGTTTGATCAATCTGTATTGGCAGAAGGTGGGCAATTACAAGACCCAGCAGCTTATGTGAGTCGCTTAAACAAGCTATTATTAGAGTTATCTGCGTAATAGCCAGTAAATAGAAAAGGGCAGCTTAGGCTGCCCTTTTTTGTCTTTGAACACCAAATTTAAATAACTTAAATAGCTAGTTTGGCCCATATAGGGCAATGGTCAGAAGGTTTTTCCATACCTCTAATTTGATAATCAATGCCTGCTGCTTGGCATTGTTGCATCAGCGTTTGGGTAAATAAAATCTGGTCGATACGTAAACCACGTCGTGGCTCTCTTTCAAAACCTCTACTGCGATAATCAAACCAGCTATACTCGTTAGCGTCTGGATATAATTCCCGATAGCTATCAAGCAAGCCATAACCGAGTAGTCTTTGCATCCATTCTCGCTCTTCTGGTTGGAAGCTACTTTTGCCTGTGCGTAACCAGCGTTTACGGTTATCTTCACCAATGCCAATATCGGTATCAGTAGCAGCAATATTCATATCGCCCATAACCACCAATTGCTCATCTGCAATATGACGATTTTCTAAAACCTCCTGCAAGCCTTGGTAAAAGTCTCTTTTAGCAGGGAACTTAGTCGGATGGTCAACACTTTCACCTTGGGGAAAATAGCCATTGTAGACAGTCATTTCTGAACCATTGGGGAGGCTAAGTTGTGCGCCTACTAAACGTCTTTGGCTATCATCAGTATCGTCAGGTAGGCCTTTATAGGCTGTAATAATGGGCAGGTTTGTCATCAGCGCTACGCCGTAGTGACCTTTTTGGCCATGGGTAATAATCTCATAGCCTAGCTCTGCCAGGTCTCTATGGGGGAATTCACTATCTTGAACTTTGGTCTCTTGTAGACCAATAACTGCAGGTTGATAGTTATCAACAATGGCTTTCACTTGATGAATACGGGCACGCACGCTATTGATGTTAAATGAGACTAAATGCACAACAAGCTCCTAAGAGAATATTTTCAATTTGTGTCTATTGATAAAACACAGCTTGAATAAGTGGATAAATCATTCTGCTATGATACTCTGTTTGCATGGGTAAGGTGCGAAAATATTGGTCTCTAATTTAAACTATTTGGGTTTTATTGAACGCTACAACTTAACTAAATAAGCAAGTAGTTGTGGGATTGCAATATCTCTTTATTACCATTATTAATGTTCCAACAATAAATTTTACAAACGCTTGGCTAGATTTATAACAACGTTTGTTTACAGAGGTATTTATGGATTTTGAATTTGACTTATTTGTTATTGGGGCTGGCTCTGGCGGTGTAAGAGCTGCACGTATGGCCGCCGGTAAGGGCATGCGCGTTGCCGTAGCTGATAACAAGGCCTTAGGTGGCACCTGCGTTAATGTTGGTTGTGTGCCCAAAAAACTCTATACCTACGCCAGTCATTTTGGTCATGATTTCCATGCGGCTAAGGGTTTTGGATGGCAGGTCAATAATCCAGACTTTCACTGGCCAGACCTAGTTCAGGCAAAGAAACAGGAGATTCTGCGGCTTAATGGTATCTATGGCAATTTACTAGCCAATTCTGGGGTAACCATTATTGATGGTTTTGCGCATTTAGTTGATGCCAACCATGTAAGTGTCAATGGCCGATCTTATAGTGCCAAGCATATCTTACTGGCTACGGGCAGTAAGCCTTCAATACCCTCTGAGGGTTGGGCTAAACACACTATTACCTCTGATCAAATCTTTGACTTAGATGAGTTTCCACAACGTTTGCTAGTCGTGGGGGCGGGTTATATAGCCTTGGAGTTTGCATGTATTTTTAATGGTCTTGGGTCTCAAGTTCATGTGTCCTATCGTGGCGACTCAGTATTACGTGGTTTTGATCATGATGTGCGCCAATTTATGGATAGTGAGTTAGCCAAACAAGGTGTTAACGTCCATTATAAAACCAATATAAAGGCCATTGAAAAAACCTCACAGGGCTTAATAGTTAGTCTGGATAATAGCGACAGTCTAGAAGTAGATCAGGTATTAGTGGCTATGGGTAGGACGCCAAATTTAGCCAATATCGGTTTGGAACAACTAGGTATTGAACAGCAACAAAACCATACGATTAAAGTTAATAAAACCTTTAACACCAATATCCCTAGCATTTATGCACTAGGGGATGTGACTGGCGGCCCCCAATTAACACCTGTGGCTTTGGCAGAGGCCATGACCTTAGTTGATCACCTATACGGCGATAATCAAAAAACTATGGACTACAGTAATATCGCTACTGCGGTTTTCACCCATCCCAATATTGGCTGTGTGGGCCTTACAGAAGCTGAAGCGAGAGTAAAATATACCGATATTGATATTTATCGATCTGATTTCCGGCCTATGAAACATACACTCAGTGGCAGCGATGAGCGTAGCTTAATGAAACTTATCGTTGATAAAGCTACTGACCGCGTTCTAGGCGTACATGTGGTTGGTGAGGGTGCAGGGGAGATCCTGCAAGGTTTTGCTGTTGCTCTTCAGTGTGGTGCTACTAAGGCCCAATTTGATCAGACCATAGGCATTCACCCCACAGCGGCGGAAGAACTAGTAACTATGCGTGAGCCAGTTTCAGCCTAGATATAACTAATCATGTCTTAAGTGATCCTTAATAGCGATAGGCGATTTAAAGAACCAGACCACAAGGTAGGATGAAGTAATAAAGGTCACAATGGCAGTGGCTTGGATTAGCATTGCCGCTGCCTCACTAATCAGACCTGTTGACCATGCTAAAGCTGCTAATAAGATAGAAAACTCGCTGGTTTGCCCTAAACGAAAACCAACCTCCCAGCGGGTATCTGATTTCCGACACATGGGTTTTACTAACCAACCAAAGGTAGCCGGCTTCACCAGCATAACCAGCACACTCATAAGAAGAGTGGGTAGCCATATGGAGCCAATAATATTTATATTAAAGCCCGCGCCAACGGAGAAAAAGAAGAGCACCAAAAAGAAATCCCTGATGGGCTTTAAGTTAATTGCAATATATTGACTGATTGGGCTAGATGCCAAACTGACACCACCAATAAACGCTCCTATTTCTGCCGATAACCCAACCGTACTTGCCGCTGCTGCACAGGCTAAACACCAACCGATAGCCAATAAAAAGATATATTCATGGAAACGGTCAAAGCGGGTTATCAAGGGTAATAATACCCATCTCACCATTAATAAACTTAAACCGACTAGCAAAGGTAAGGCTAACAGGCTGACGATAATGCCACTCGCATTACTTTCCAAGTCGGCTGTGGCCGTTACCAAAATTAACAGCACAATGGCAATTAAATCCTGTAAGAGCAATAAACCCACAACCAGTTCACCAGTCTGTTTATGATGCAATACTGTTGTTGGTAAGAGTTTAATACCAATAATGGTGCTCGAAAACATAGTCGCAGCGCCAATTAGTAAACAATCAATATGACTAAAGCCAAATAACCAAGCCCCTGCATAACCAGTTGAGGCAAAAATAAAGGAACTAATGATGGCTACCCATGAGCCTTTTTTAAGCATACTCAAAAGGTGAGTGGGCTGCATATCTAAGCCAATCAAAAACAACAAGAACATGATGCCAACATGGGACACATCTTCTAATAGAGCCGTATCAGAGACCCAGCTCAAGCCATAAGGGCCAAGTAATCCACCTAATAAAATATACGCAATAAGAATGGGTTGGCGAAAATACAGTGACAGTGTTGCCAGCAGGCTAGCCCCGGTAAAGATCAAAAAAAACGAGAAGACGACTGAGTCTCCATACATAATAAATATCCCTGTCTATAACGAATTTAAAATACTGGTCTGACGTGCATGTTTGGCCCAATATAGCCACAAACCAACACCTAATAATAATCTATAAATTACCTGAATAATCCATATGGCAATAAAACCATATACTGGTACCAGCCATGCACTGATGGGTAACAGCAAACCCCACTGGCTCAAAATATTTACCGCAGCAGCGCGTTTGGTGGCCTGTGTGGCGACTAAGCTCCGGGTCGCTATTTGACCTAAACTATCAAATATAAGGGCAAAAGCATAAATAGGTATAGCTATTGATGCTAATAAAATAATTTCTCGATTAACCAGAATTAAGGGTAAGAATAATGGCTGTGTAATGCTTACTAAAAGCCAACATAGCAAACCACAAGCCAGACCGGTAAACACGGCTAATTTGCTCCATTGCCAAGCTTGATTATCTGCTGCAGTAAAGGTTTTTGCGATTAAACTTGAAGATGCTTGGGCGATACCCTGTAAGGGTAAGAGGATAATAAGCCCCAGATTTAGTACAGCAAAGCTGGCTGCTAATGCCGTTGCACCTTGACTGCTAATAATCCAAAGTAAAATCGCCAAATGCAAGGCAAAAGCCAATTGTTGCAAGGCACTTGGTAAGGCCACGCGGAACATTTTTGGCCATAAACGCAAGGCTGATAACATATGCCTGCCACCTTGCCAAATTTGTTCTTTTGGAAACATAGTTAGTTGCAACAGCAGGCCCAGATAAATGCTGATACAAGTACCTAAGCCCGCACCCGCTGCTCCCATGGCTTGAATAGGTCCAAAACCATAAATGAGACAGTAGCTAATGGGTATATTACTAATATGACTAATAATAAGTAGGCGAGAATATTGCCATGGTTGATACTGGCTGGCCCAATAACTCCGGGCAGCCAAACTAAGTGCTACTCCCGGAATGGCAATTAAACGCCAGTCGAAATAGGCTTGGGCTACACCAGAAATACGGTCATCTGCAACATATAAACTAATGGCATAATGGGAAAATTGTTCGCCCATAAGGGTTAAAATAATACTAATACTTAGGCCAAGAGTGATGCCAGCCCACAACCATTGGCTATAGTCAGCATGATCTTTATATTGGGATATTAAACTTTGCATACCAATAGCAAAGCCAATAGGTATAGCCACCAGTAAAAATACAAGGTAACTACCAATACTAACACTAGCTAGAGCTAAACCACCCAAATTACCTATCAAGGCGGTATCGACCATATTAATTATGGCCTGTGAGGCCATGGCACCACTTAATGGCAATGCCATGCGTAATAGCCCAGATAAATTTGGTGTGTTAATACTCGGCATATTTTCTATTGGGTAATTGAATTGTCTACAACAGACCGCATTATACCTGCATGGAAGCTTTTATGCGGCTTAATAAATAGCATGAATAATCATACCCAAGTAAAAAGCTGGGGTATATAATAGCTGGTAAATGATGGGTATTTCTTGTTTGCGCCCATTAGATTCTAAGACCATAATTTGAGGTGTGTATGCAGTATGTGAATATTACTCCCAGTGCTGAGGAGTATTTAGCTGGTTTGTTGGCCAAACAAAATGCAGAAGGTATAGCTGTGCGCATTTTTGTTGCTGACCCAGGAACACCCAATGCAGAAACCTGTTTGGCTTATTGTCGCCCTGACGAGGTTAAAATCACCGATGAGTTTACTGATCTTGCCTCTTTTCGCTTGTATGTTGAACCAAATAGTGTTCCTTATTTGGAAGAGTCTATGATCGATTACAGTGCTGATCGTATGGGTGGTCAGCTTACGATTAAGGCGCCCAATGCTAAAATGCCTAAAGTAGATGATGATAGTCCTATTGAAGCGAAAATTAACTATTACCTATATACCGAAATTAACCCAGGCTTAGCGTCTCACGGCGGTACCGTTAATCTAGTGGGAATGGTAGAAGAAGAAGGCAAAAATATTGCTATTCTTCAGTTTGGTGGCGGCTGTCAGGGCTGTAGCTCAGTTGATTTAACCCTTAAAGACGGGGTGGAAAAAACATTGGTAGAAAAAGTACCTGGGCTTGATGGCGTGCGTGATGAGACTGATCACACTATGCGTGATAATGCCTATATGTAATTCATTGTATTAACACTAAAAAGGAGGCTTAAAGCCTCCTTATTTGTTTTATAAATAAGTTAAACGACAAAGCTTATCTTTGGCGCTGCGGCAAGACAGTTTGTAACTTAGTCGCCATAGCCCGCAAACTATTCTCTGTGGTCTCCCAATCAATACAAGCATCCGTTACCGAGACACCGTATTCAAGGTCGTCTAAATTGGCAGGTATCTTTTGATTACCCCACTTAAGATTACTTTCAATCATCAGTGACACAATGGAAGTATTTCCTTCAGCTATTTGCTGGGTAATATTCTCCAATACCAAGGGTTGTAATGCCGGGTCTTTATTGGAGTTAGCGTGACTGCAATCAACCATAATATTGGTTTTTAGATTTTGCTTAGTTAATTCCTGTTCACAAATGGCCACATTGACTGAATCATAGTTAGGTTTGCCATCACCACCGCGTAACACAACATGACCATATTGATTGCCAGTAGTGCGAGTAATAGAGACTTGGCCTAACGGATTGATACCCAAAAATGAATGGGAAGCAGCAACGGACTCAAGGGCATTAATCGCCACAGTTAAACCGCCATCAGTACCATTTTTGAAACCCACAGGGCAGGAAAGACCACTAGACATTTCACGGTGAGTTTGTGATTCTGTGGTGCGGGCGCCAATCGCTGCCCATGTCCAAAGATCAGAGTGATACTGAGGGGAGATGGGGTCTAATGCCTCTGTGGCCAAAGGCAGGCCAAGTTCTGCCAGTTCAAGCATTAGTTCACGACCAATGGTGAGACCTTTCTCCATATCAAAGGTATCATTCATATGAGGATCATTGATTAAACCTTTCCAACCAACGGTTGTGCGTGGCTTCTCAAAATAAACACGCATCACGATATACAAAGAATCTTTTAGCTCTTCAGCTAATTTGACTAAGCGCTTGCCATACTCGATTGCCGCTTTAGGGTCATGGATAGAGCAGGGGCCAACTACAACAAATAATCGATGGTCAGTACCATCCAATATATTTTGTATTACTCGGCGTGATTCCAATACAGCTGCAGTGATTTTATCGTTTGCCGGTAGTTGCGCTTTTAAATCTTCGGGTGTGGTAAGAACCTTTTGGCTCTCAATATTTAGGTCTTCGACGCGTTGGTTAATCATAATCGTTTTCTAACTTGCTAATGGCGTTATAATAGGACTTTATAGGTTATTTAAATCTCTACACACTGGTTAAAATAATAGGGTGCAAAAGATGTCCTATAGTAACATTATGTATTCAATTTTTAATGGGTTAAATCAAGAGTTTTTTGCATGAATAGCTATTTTCGATCTTTTTTGCCCATATTATGCTGTTGTTTGAGCTTTTTTATTACTTCAGCAAATGCTAACCAATTATTTGCCACCGAGCAGCATCCTCTAGCTGCCGACAAGGCCTTTGCTTTAGATAAGCAAATTACAGCCAATAAAATGGTATTGGTATGGACTATAGCCAATGACTACTACCTATATCAGGATAAATTACGTCTGGTAATTGATGACCGTGATATTACCTCAGCTTTGGTTTTACCTGCAGCCACCCCTAAATTAGATCCCTTATTCGGCGATACGGAAGTTTACTATAACCAACTGTCACTCCAAATCGCATTACCCAACGTGGCTAATAAAGTTTTAAATTTAACTTATCAAGGCTGTTGGGAAGGCGGGGTATGTTATCCTCCACAACAGACGCAAATTAATTTGCCCGTTGCTACCGTTGATGGTCAGCCACTTTCTAGTTATGGGACGACAGGTATTAATACCTCTAACCAAGGTGTTTATGGAACTGATGCAAATTGGTTTACCCAACAGCTAGCGCAAGCTAATTTAATGGCATTAGTAGTGGTTTTTTTCTTAGCTGGGTTCGGTTTAGCACTAACGCCATGTGTGCTGCCAATGGTACCAATTTTATCTAATCTTATCGTCGGCATCACACCCAAACCCAGCGCCGGTAAAAGTTTTCTGCTGTCCCTAACATATGTGTTAGCTATGGCCATTACTTATAGTTTAGTTGGTGTTATGGCTGGTCTCAGTGGGGCAAATCTGCAAATAGCCCTGCAACATCCTATTATTATCGCCATCATGGTGTTGCTGTTTTTGGTGTTTGCCGCTGCTATGTTTGATTGGATTACTATCCAAATGCCTGTGGGTCTGCAAAATCGTCTTAATCAACTAAGTCAGCAACAAGCTAGTGGCCACTATTTTGGGGTCGGTATTATTGGTGTGATTTCTGCTCTAGTGGTTGGCCCTTGTGTGGCAGCACCGCTGGCTGGTGCACTGTTATATATAGGCCAGACAGGTGACCCCTATACGGGTGGTTTAGGGCTATTTGCCCTCGGAATGGGTATGGGTGTACCTTTGTTACTAGTGGGTACCTCAGCTGGGCAATTTTTACCCAAAGCGGGTGCTTGGATGAACCGTGTAAAATATGTTTTTGGCTTCCTAATGCTGTATTTGGCAATTTGGATGTTAGATCGTATTTTGCCAATAGCCACGGTGCCTTTAGTTGCCACACTTACCTTAATCGCCAGCCTTTTATTATGGCAAGTCCCTCGCTGGCAACCTCCCATTCAGCATATATTGGGTCGGGTTTTCGTCTATGGCCTAGGGTTATTGATGACTGGCTATAGTATTGCTCTGTTTGTTTCTATATTGCTTGGCCAAGCAAGTCTATTACAGCCATTAAAACCGTTATCTACTCAAACTACACAAGTGGCATCTAGCTCTACTATGGTTAAGGTAAAAGCGGATCAAATACCTAATTTGCTGGTGCTTGCTGCGGCTGACAAAAAACCAGTAATGCTAGATTTCTACGCAGATTGGTGTGTTTCGTGTAAAGAGTTGGATAGCTTTGTGTTTACTGATAATAGCGTCAGAAAAGCGCTACAAGACTTTGCTGTAATTAAAGTTGATGTAACCGATAATTCTGAACTAGATCAGACCCTAATGCAGAAATACAATATTGTTGGGCCTCCAGGACTAGTCTTCTTTGATAAACAAGGCGCATGGCTGTCTTCTAGTACTGTAGTTGGCGTCCCAAATACCTCAGATTTTGCTCAATTGTTGACGACTATAGCTGCTCAATAACACAGTAGGCTATCTATTTTCTATATACTTTTTTGGAATATATGTTAGTATTTATATAACTAATATAATTATCTGCAGGTGTTCCATGAAGTTACAGCAACTAAGATATATTTGTGAAGTAGCCAAACATGATCTCAATGTATCCGCTACGGCGCAGAGTTTATTTACCTCCCAGCCAGGTATTAGTAAGCAAGTGCGCTTGTTAGAAGATGAGTTGGGTGTGCAAATTTTCTCTCGTAGTGGCAAGCACTTAACTCATATTACCCCAGCAGGTAAGAAAATCTTAGCAGAAGCTGAAGCAATTATGCTGAAAGTAGATGGTATCAAGCGCACTGCACAAGAGTTTCGTGATGAGCGCAAGGGTAGCTTATCCCTAGCGACAACCCATACCCAAGCCCGCTATGCCTTACCTAAAGTTATTAATACTTTTATTGGCCAATACCCAGATGTGGCCTTACAAATGCAGCAGGGTACACCTAAGCAGATAGCTGAGCAGGCAGCAAATGGTGATGTTGATTTTGCCATTGCCACAGAAGCAATTGAGCATTTTAGTGATTTGGTTATGATGCCTTGTTTTCATTGGAACCGCAGTATTGTGGCCCCTAAAGATCACCCTCTAGCTTCGATTTCTGAATTAACCTTAGAGGATGTGGCTAGCTACCCAATTGTTACCTATACCTTTGGCTTTACTGGCCGTTCAAAACTTGATGATGCATTTAATAATGCTGGTTTAGAGCCTCATGTGGTGTTTACTGCAGTTGATTCAGATGTGATCAAAGCCTATGTTAGATTAGGCCTTGGCATTGGTATTATTGCTTCCATGGCCTTTGAGGATGATTTAGATCAAGATTTAGTACGTTTGGATGCTAGTCATTTGTTTAAACATAGTACCACGAATATCGGCTTTCGCCGTGGTACTTTGTTACGTGGCTTTATGTATGATTTTATTGAAAGCTTCTCGCCAAATCTGACCCGTGAACGTGTAGATGCGGCAATGGCTACTGCAAATGCCCAAGAGCTGGCGGAATTATTTGCCAACGAAGATTTACCTTTACGCTAAGCCCACGCTGAGGTAATTAGCCTGCCAAAGGCTTACTGCCTTTGGCTAGGTAAACCTTGTAAGAGATTATTGACCTTATCAAAGGTTTCTTGATACTCAGCTGCACAATCTGAATCAGCGACAATACCTCCACCGGCCCAACAATAAATGGTGCCTTCACTATCATCACTAGCACTGGTAACTAAAGTCCGAATAAGAATATTGGTATCCATGGTGCCATGGCAACTGATATAACCAATTGAGCCGGTATAGGCATTGCGGCGGTGAGGTTCCAGCTCTTCAATAATTTCCATAGCACGAATCTTAGGCGCCCCGGTAATAGACCCACCAGGGAAAGCTCCCTTAAGTAATGCAATTATTTTGTCTTTGCTTGCTAAGCGACCTTTTACAGTTGTCACCATATGATGCACATTACTGTAGCTTTCAATGGCAAATATATCGGGGACTTTTACACTACCTGGAAGGCAATGTTTATTAATATCATTGCGCAGTAAGTCAACAATCATCAAGTTTTCAGCTCGGTCTTTTGGGCTAGCTATAAGCTCATCGCGGAGGGCATTATCTTTATCAACGTTAGTACCTCTGGGGCGAGTACCTTTGATAGGCCGGGTTTCTACAACTAGATCCTTAACCTGTAAAAAGCGTTCTGGTGAAAGGCTTAGTACACTTCCAGAATCCGTTTCTAGATAGGCACTAAAGGGCGTTGGGGCGCATGTACGCAGGGCTTTAAAAGCTTGCCATGGATGGCCTTTATAACGGCTCTCAAAACGTTGTGCAAGACAGACCTGATAACAATCGCCAGCATAAATATAATCAATGACTTGCTGAAATTTTTGTTCATATTCTTGTGCCGTCATATTACTGCTAAAGCCATTTAACAATGTAAATGATGCGTCATTCGTTTTAACACTAGTTTGTAATTGCTCAAGAACTTTTTTGCTTTCTACATCATCAAGTTGGCTAACTAGCCAGCAGGCTTGGTGTTTATGGTCACAAATAACGGCCCATGGATATATGCCTACCCATAGATCAGGCAAGTCGATATCTTGGGTGGCTATATTTGGCATAGTTTCAAGTGTACGGCCGAAGTCATAACCGAATAGACCAGCTACACCACCATAAAAAGGTAATTCTGGTGTATTACTATCGGGGCCATTAAAATCTTGCAGCTGTTCAGCTATAAGGCTAAAAGCATCTTGAGCACAATCTTTAAAGCCATGACCGGTATCCAAATAACAGTTACCGTCAGTAACTTTTATCAGTGCTTTAGGGTTTGCCATCATCAAATCATAACGGCCAAAATCACCAGCACGTTGATTTGAATCTAATAATAGTGGCCATTGCAGATGACGAATACGCTCAAAATAATGGCTTGCATCACGGATATAAGGCAGGGAGATTATTTGCACAAGATTTTAATCTAAGGGCTGGTAGTAAGATTATTTTACTCCTTAGCAATTAAGGTGAATAGAGTCAGCATATTTATTTTTTATACCTTTTGAAATCTTTACAAATTGCTTACTGCAATAACTGTAGTTATAAAAAGCATACACAGCTTTGATCATGGTAATAGATAGTGGCACTAAATATGTATATGCAAGCTGACACTGCCGCTAAGTGAGCTGTCAGCGTATAATAGAGTTATGAAAGATGCAGAAACTTTTTCAATCGTTATACAAGCGCCACAAACAGCCGTTGATGCTTTATTGAGTATTACTGTGTTATCACGTACCACCATCAAAGATGCCATGCAAAAAGGGGCAGTGTGGGTGCAACGTGGCAAACAAACGCAGCGTATAAGACGTCAGGATCGGTTATTACAAAGCCAAGATACCTTATTTTTGTATTATAACCCTCAAGTGCTTGGGCAAACTTGTCCAGCCGCTATTTTGCTGGCTGATGAAGGTGAGTTTAGCGTTTGGTATAAACCCAGTGGTATGCTTAGCCAAGGGTCACGCTGGAGTGATCACTGTACGATAAATCGCTATGTAGAAGGGCATATAAGCCCGCCTAGAACGGCTTTTATAGTCAACCGTCTAGATCGTGCTGCGCAAGGTTTAATGTTGATAGCCCACAGTAAAGCTATGGCTCGCTTTTTAAGTAGTTTGTTTGCTGATCATAAAATATATAAGGCTTACATAGCAAAAGTGACTGGTCATATTGAGTTACCAATTACATGTAACCTTGATGTTGATAACAAGCCAGCACTAAGTCATATTCAGCCCTTAGCTAATAGTGCTAAACATAGCTTAGTCCGTGTGGAAATCGAAACTGGCCGAAAGCATCAGATCCGTAATCATCTTGCTAGTTTAGGTTTGCCTATTGTTGGTGACCGTTTATACCACCCTGGTCCTTATGAGGAAGACCTAGCCTTAGCTTGCAGTGAGTTGGCTTGGACAGATGACAAGGGCTTAGAAAGACGCTATATACTGCCAAAGCATCTTGCTATTTGCCTTGATTAACCTTGTTAGCCTTAATTAGGCGTTAGGTAAGAGGGTATTCCCTGTTGATCAGGTAATTACTCATCATCAAAGTAAATCCAACCTTGATTATGTAATACCAAAAATAAAGCTTCACTGGTCTCATGAGCAATTAATGGCGCCAAGTCCTCAACGGCTATAACCAAACTATTTGCTAGGGCCATGGCCAATTCTGTTGCTTGCGGTGGACAAGGTATCGCTTCACCTTGAATAAAAAGTGTTAATCCACCTTCACCTTGCCAAGTGTAAGCAATGCGCACGCCTTCAGATACTCTAATAACACCGTATTTGTCCGCTAAAATATTGGCTAGTTCTGAGCTATCCATAGCTTCTTCAGATATGTCGAGAGCTGGGTTTTTGGGCTCAGTAGTCATACTGCCAAACCACTGAGCTAGATTTTCATCGGTTAATTGTTGCTCGATAATATGGCGTAAATTAGCAATATCATTAGCCGAAATTTCCCCCGGAAGCTGGGCTTCGGAGCTATTACGTAAACGTTGGTCTGGACTTAATTGTTGGCCAATATAATCAGCAAAGCCACCAATCACATCACCAAATGAAGGCGCCCGACAACCAACGGAATAAGTCATGCTGTTATCTGTAAGGGCGACACCTCTATGGGCAACTAAGGGCGGTAAATAAAGCATATCACCGGGTTCCAGATCAAATGCTTCAATGGTCTCGAAGTCTAGTAATAGGCTAAGGTCGTTATGCTCAGCAAGTGGACTTGTACTACTGCAAGCTTGACCTATTTCCCAGCGTCTGCGGCCTTCGCCTTGGATTAAAAACACATCATAGCGATCAAAATGGGCGCCTACACCAGCGCCTGACGTGGCATAACTGATCATAATGTCGTCATAGCGCCAGGCAGGGATAAATCGGAACTTACTGGCAAAATCAAATACCGCAGGAACATATTGGTCGACACCTTGTACTAGCAGTGTCCATGGATAATCCCTTTGCTTAGCAAAGTCTGCTTCTTGCATAGGGCCATGCTGCAACCGCCAATCAGAAATATCGCCTTGGTTTTCTATAAGACGCGACTCGACTTCTGCTTCTAAACTTAACCCAGCCAGTTCATCAGCGGCAATAAGTGGCGCTAAATCAGGCAACGCATTGCGAATACATATTGGCTTTTGCTGCCAATATTCCTTAACAAAGGTATCAATAGATAATTGCCCAAAGTGAGTTAAAGGTTGCAACATGGACTAAACTCTCCTGCAAAGAATAACGCACGTATGATCACATTAATGGTAACAGGATCGATACGTGCGTTAATTTCTAACTAACCATTAATTGGCTAGGTTTAGATAGACTTGGCTTGCTCCACAGCATTACCAATATAACTAGCTGGTGATAAAGCTTTTAGGCTATCTTTAGCTTCTTGAGGCATATCCAAGCCATCAATAAACGCAGCAATAGTAGCGGCATCAATATCTTTACCACGAGTTAGCTCTTTAAGCTTCTCGTATGGCTTTTCAATGCCATAACGACGCATCACCGTTTGAATAGGTTCGGCTAGTACCTCCCAAGCATTATCAAGATCTTCAGCCAAACGCTGACTATTGATTTCTAGTTTGCTAATGCCTTTTAAGGTGGCTTGATAAGCAATCATACTGTGGGCTAAACCAACGCCTAAATTACGCAATACCGTGGAATCAGTTAAATCACGTTGCCAGCGTGAAATAGGCAGTTTGGCTGCCAAATGCTGCATTATGGCATTGGCAATACCTAAGTTACCCTCAGAGTTTTCAAAATCAATTGGGTTAACTTTATGGGGCATAGTGGAAGAACCAATTTCACCAGCCACGGTTTTTTGTTTAAAGAAGCCCATGGAAATATAACCCCAGACATCACGATCAAAGTCGATCAAGATAGTGTTATAACGGGCTATGGCATCATATAGCTCAGCTATATAATCATGGGGTTCGATCTGCGTGGTATAGGGGTTCCATGTTAAGTCCAAACTTTCCACAAACTGCTTCGCAAATGCTTGCCAGTCAATCTCTGGGTAGGCGCTAATATGGGCATTATAATTCCCCACAGCACCATTAATCTTGCCCAGTAATTCCACCGCTTCAATCTGTTTAATTTGCCGCTCCAGTCGTGCGGCAACATTAGCCATTTCTTTACCCATAGTAGAAGGCGAGGCCGTTTGACCATGGGTACGGGACAGCATGGGGTGGTCTTGGTAAGTGTGGGCTAATTGCTTGATTTGCGCTAATACTTCCTGCATCTCTGGCAGCATTACAAATTCCAGACCTTGCTTGAGCATCAAGGCGTGGGATAGGTTGTTTATATCTTCTGAGGTACAGGCAAAATGAACGTATTCACTGATGGCTTCCAATTCACTATTACCTGCAAATTGTTGCTTAATATAGTATTCAACAGCTTTAACATCATGGTTGGTAGTGGCTTCAATGTCTTTAACCAAAGTCGCCTGAGATTCGTCAAAGTTATTGATAATATCATCTAATACCTTATTGGCAGCATCACTTAGGGTAGCCACTTCTTTGATATAAGGGTTAGCTGCCAACTGTTGTAACCAACGGATTTCAACAATGACCCGTGAGTTAATCAGTCCATATTCACTAAAATATGGGCGCAGGGCGTGAGTTTTAGTGCCATAGCGACCATCGACGGGAGATAGGGCAGATAGAGCAGACAATTCCATAATAATGGGTCCTAATTGATCATTGATGTGAAAGATTTAAAAGGGTTTTTAACTGTTGTTCAAGTTTTTGTTTACCGAACAAAAACTGCCAGCGCCGGCCACCTACTTGGCGCCAGAGTATGGCGCTACGGATGCCTGCTAATAATAAACTGCGAACACGATTAGCATTGGCCGCCTGTTGTAAGTAAATTGGGTTGCCTGTGACCTGAATGCGAAAGCGGTACTGGCTTAAGTTACTGGTATATATTTCCGCTAAACTGGCTGTAACATTAGCATGTTCAATACCATAGAGCTCTATTTGTTGCGCTGATCGCTCTAATTGTTGGGCCACAGCGCTTAATTGGCCAGGCGACTTACTTAATTTGGTTTGCAGATGCAGTATGCCAATAATATAACGAGTAAGTTCAGCTACCGGCGCTGTTTGATCTTGCTGGGTGATAGCTAATAAAGTTTCCAGCCCCAAACGTAGGTTTTGCAAACATTCATTACCACCATAAATATCACTAATATGTGCTGGATCAGTGACAAATAACGATTGCCAGCAGACAATACTTTTCGCTTCGTCTAGCTGTCCTGTATTGGCTACCTCATGCACTAGGCGAGCGGCCTGTGCCATCCCAGACAGAGCTAATATACGTTGCTGTATTGGGTCTCTAAAGGCCACTGATTGCACACTAGTCAATGATACCCCCTCCCAGACAGATATCGTCTGTATAGAAGACAATAGATTGGCCCGGTGTTACGGCGCGTTGCGGTTCTGCAAACTCAACTTTATAGGTGTCAGCAGCAATGGTTGTTAACGTACAAGCCTGGTCAGCCTGACGATAGCGAATTTTGGCCTTTAATTGGGTTGGTAATGTGGGGCCTTGGCCATCAATCCAATGTACTTGCTGACAAGTTAAAACAGACTTAAATAACAGTGGATGCTGTTTACCTTGGACAACCAGTAAGCGGTTATTATCGAGGTCTTTGTGGGCCACGTACCATGGTGATTCATTATAGTCAGCCAAACCACCAATGCCGAGCCCCTGACGTTGGCCAATTGTGTGGTACATAAGGCCTTGATGCTGGCCAATAATATCGCCATCTTCGGTAACAATATCACCTGGTTGAGCAGGCAAATATTGCTGGAGAAAATCTTTAAAACGACGTTCGCCAATAAAACATATGCCGGTGCTGTCTTTTTTACTATGGGTAACCAAACCATGCGCTTCCGCCAAAGCCCTTACTTGCGGCTTTTCTATGGCTCCAACAGGGAATAAAGTCATACCTAGTTCTTTAGCACCAACGGCATGGAGAAAATAACTTTGATCTTTGTTGCCATCCAAGCCTTTTACTAATTGGGCTTGCTCTTGGTTGCCATGTCGCTGCACATAATGGCCAGTGGCTATATAGTCAGCGCCCAGAGTAATGGCATATTCTAAAAAGGCTTTAAATTTAATCTCGCGGTTGCATAAAATATCAGGATTAGGTGTGCGACCAGCTTGGTATTCAGCTAAGAAATGTTCAAATACATTGTCCCAATATTCGGCAGCAAAATTAGCTGCATGGAGCTTAATACCCAATTTATTACATACCGCTTGGGCATCGGCAAGATCTTCTTTAGCCGTGCAATATTCCGTGCCATCATCTTCGTCCCAGTTCTTCATGAATAGGCCTTCAACGTGGTATCCTTGCTGTAATAACAGCAAAGCCGAGACCGAAGAGTCAACGCCGCCGGACATGCCGACGATTACCCGTGTGGAAGCATTTTGGTTCATGATAAGGGGTCGTAATAGGTTCTGTTAAAGGCACGAAAAGCAAGTAAATTCAGACCCACTATTTTACCAAAAACGGGTATTTTTAGCCAGCCCAGATAGCCCTTTGAGGCCAACACAAATAGGAATAGTTGATAAAAGAATGTTAAACAACAATGATTTTATAAGCGTGCAAGAAGCTGACTTTGATGTTGGCCAGCATTATGCCCATTTAACTACTGTAAAGCCGGGGGATACGGGTGCCGTGGTTTTATTTAGTGGGTTGGTAAGAGACCTTCAGGATGCAAAGATTGCGGCCATGGAGCTTGAATACTACCCAGGTATGACAGAAGCGAGTTTACAGAAAATTGTGCTCCAAGCCCGTGACAAGTGGCCTTTAATTAGTGTGCGTTTAGTGCACCGTTATGGTCAGTTGCAACGTCATGATCAAATTGTACTTGTTGGTGTCGCAGCGGGGCACAGACAAGATGCTTTTGCAGCTTGTGAATTTATTATGGATTACCTAAAACAGGATGCTCCTTTTTGGAAAGCAGAAATAACCGCCGCTGGAGAAAAGCGTTGGGTTGATGCTAAACAATCTGATCAACAGGCGCATAAACGCTGGGTTTAAGGTTTGTCTAAGCTTTTATAGGCTTATTTAGGTTTAGCAGATGCCGGCCGTCTCGATCTTTGGCCTTTAGTTACCGGTTTAACCTGTTTCGGTAGATGTAACTGGTCATAATGTCGTTCACCCGGTTGCAAATTATCCAGCCGCCAATGACCAATGGCGACTCTGACTAAACGTAAAGTGGGCAGTTCAACGGCGGCTGTCATTCGTCTAACTTGACGATTACGACCTTCACTAATCGTCAAACTCAACCAACTAGTGGCAATGTTTTTCCTTTCCCGAATGGGTGGGTTCCGTGGCCATAGTGAGTTTTGCACTTGTTCTTCAGCAAGTAGTTTAACTTTAGCAGGTTTGGTCCAGCCATCTTTTAATTCGACCCCTGATTGCAGTGCCTTAATTTGTGCTTGGCTTGGAGTACCTTCAACTTGCACCCAATAGGTTTTTGGCATTTTATAGCGCGGATTGGCAATATGTTGTTGTACCTTGCCATCATTAGTAAGTAGTAATAAGCCCTCGGAATCATAATCTAAACGACCAGCTGCATAATAACCTTGGTCGTCGATAAAATCCGCTAAAGTAGCTCGTTCTTGCTCATCGGTAAATTGCGATAGTACACGAAAAGGTTTATTAAAAATTATAATATTGGGCACTGGCTGTCTCAGATGGCGAAGCAAAACCTAATTATGCCTAACTTTAGGCACTGAATCACCTCTCAAACTAATAGGTGGTATTGGTAATTCTGTTACTTAACACTATAAATTTAATGGCATACAAAATAGATTTCCCAAATGATTATGGTAGTAATGCAAGCTAGGTTTATTAAAGTTTGGTAAAGATCAAAGAAATTTCTATAGACGCTAGAAAATTTCACTCATCACCCCAATAAACTGTGATATAAATTATTTACAGTGTTATCTACATGAGCGACAAAATGCGCAACAGTCAGGATGTACCCGAGGACAATCATGGTATCGAGGTGTTGGAACGCAGTGAACAGCAGCTGCAACCGCCATCCATGTATAAAGTGATTTTATTAAACGATGATTACACGCCAATGGAGTTTGTTATTGATGTGTTAATTCGTTTCTTTCGCCATAATGAAGAGCAAGCAACACAAATAATGCTTGCTGTGCACACCCAAGGCAAAGGGGTATGTGGCATTTATAGTAAAGATGTAGCAGAAACAAAATCAGCGCAGGTCAATCAGTACTCACGCCAACACAAGCACCCTTTACTTTGTGAAGTAGAACCGCTGGAGGATTAACTATGTTAGATCGTGAACTAGAAAAAACTTTATCGGAAGCATTTAATCAAGCCAGCCATAATCGACATGAATTTATTACTGTTGAGCATCTATTACTGGCCCTATTGGATAATACTGCTGCCCTTGAAGTATTAACATCTTGCGAAGCAGATGTAGCTAATTTGCGCCTTAAGTTAGAAGTATTTATTACAGAGACAACGCCATTGTTACCAGCCGATGTGACGGAAGTTGATGTACAGCCCACCCTAGGTTTTCAACGGGTTCTGCAGCGGGCTGTATTTCATGTGCAATCCTCTGGGCGCATGGAAGTTAGTGGTGCCAATGTCTTAGTAGCTATATTTAGTGAAACAGAAAGTCAGGCTGTATATGCACTGCACAATGCCAATATAGAGCGTGTGGATGCGGTAAACTTTATTTCCCATGGGGTTACTAAAGAAGAAAATCTGGCCATTGAAAATGATAGTGATGAAAGTGAAGCCAAAGCTGGTGGCCTGCTTAAATATACTGTACACCTTAACGCTGAGGTGCAGGCCAATCGCATAGATCCTTTGATTGGCCGGCAACAAGAAATTGAGCGTTTGGTACAAGTATTGTGTCGGCGACGGAAAAACAACCCCTTGCTTGTCGGTGATGCCGGGGTGGGTAAAACAGCCATTGCAGAAGGCCTTGCTTATCGTATTGAACAAGGCAATGTGCCAGCAGTTATGGCTAATGCGCAAGTCTATTCTTTAGATATGGGCACCCTGTTAGCGGGTACTAAGTATCGAGGTGACTTTGAAAAGCGTCTCAAAGAGTTACTTAGTGATATTGAAAAACAACCCCATGCCATCTTATTTATCGATGAAATCCATACAATTATTGGTGCAGGCTCAACCTCCGGTGGCTCTATGGATGCCTCTAACTTACTTAAGCCCATGCTAAGTTCAGGTAAGTTACATTGTATTGGATCAACCACCTTTACAGAATTCCGTGGAATTTTTGAAAAAGACCATGCCTTGGCGCGTCGTTTCCAAAAAATTGATGTTGAAGAACCTAGTGTTAGTGATACACAAGCCATCTTACGTGGACTTATTTCACGTTTTGAAAGCCATCACCAAGTGAGCTATGAAACTGAGGCCGTGGATGCTGCCGCTGAATTAGCTGAACGTTATATTACGGATAAAAAATTACCTGATAAGGCCATTGATGTCATAGACGAAGCGGGTGCCTATCAGCAACTATTACCAGAAGATAAGCGTGTCACTAGTATCGGTGTTAAGGAAGTAGAGACCGTGGTGGCTAAGATTGCACGTATTCCCGCTAAGAGTGTGTCGGCAACGGATAAAGAGCAGTTGTCGAATTTAGAAACTAATCTAAAACGCGTGGTATTTGGCCAAGATACGGCTATTTCTACTCTGGCTAATGCGATTAAATTATCCCGTGCTGGCCTCGGCGCAGAAAACAAGCCTGTTGGTAGCTTCTTGTTTTCTGGTCCAACTGGGGTAGGCAAGACCGAAGTCACCATTCAGCTAGCCCGTATTATGGGCATGGAGCTAGTGCGCTTTGATATGTCTGAATATATGGAACGCCATACTGTTTCTCGCCTAATTGGTGCGCCTCCAGGTTATGTTGGCTTTGATCAAGGTGGTCTGCTAACAGAAGCGGTTACCCAGAACCCTCATTGTGTATTACTGCTAGATGAAATTGAAAAGGCCCATCCGGAAGTGTTTAATATCCTCTTGCAGGTTATGGATAATGGTACCTTAACGGATAACAATGGCCGTGCAACAGACTTCCGCAATGTTGTCTTAGTGATGACCACCAACGCTGGGGCAGAGGCCATGAGCCGCAGTTCTATTGGCTTTACCAAGCAAGATCACACTACGGATGGTATGGAAGCCCTGAAAAAGCTATTTAGCCCTGAGTTCCGCAACCGCCTAGATGATATTATTCAATTTGGTAAGTTACCTGAATCCGTTATTCTGGGTGTTGTCGATAAGTTCTTAGAACAGCTACAAGTGCAATTGGATGATAAACAAATTCATATGCAGGTTAGTCAAGCTGCCCGTGAATGGTTTGCTAAGCGTGGCTATGATGCCGATATGGGTGCACGGCCTATGGCGCGTTTAATCCAACAGGAACTGAAAAAACCGATGGCGGAAATACTATTATTTGGTGAACTAGCTGATGTGGGTGGGGTATTAAAAGTGGATGTTGATCCTGAAACCGACGCTATCTCATTGCAGGCTGAGCCAGCCAAACCACAAGTTAAGTTATTAGATCCAGCTTAATTGTTTAAATTCAAGCACACAAAAACCGGGGTTAAGAAATACTTAGCCCCGGAAATATTTAAAATCAATGGCTTAGCGAGCGCGGAAGGTAATACGACCCTTGGTTAGGTCATAGGGTGTCATTTCTACCTTAACTTTGTCGCCAGTTAAAATACGAATATAGTGCTTACGCATTTTGCCGGAAATATGAGCTGTTACAATATGCCCATTTTCCAACTCTACACGAAACATAGTATTGGGAAGGGTTTCTACAATAGTGCCTTCCATTTCAATTTGGTCTTCTTTAGCCATTAAAGCCTCAAAAAAGTGAAAATTAGATCGATTAAAGCGCGCTAGTTTGCCCGAAATTGGGACAGATTGCAAAACTCAGTGATCTATACGGATAAATCTTTCTTCATAGGCTGCCACTCTAGTCCGGTAAAGCGTTCAAGGGGTTGATAATGCGCTTTATAGCTCATTTTTTGGCAGTCACGGATCCAATAACCAAGATACACATAGGGCAGATTTTGTTTCTGCGCCCAGTAAATTAGCCATAAAATAGATAATTTACCCAGACTCCGGGCCTCTTCAGCGGGATCATAAAAAGTATAAATGGCTGAAATGGCATCAGGAAGCAAGTCGACAACAGCTACCCCAACCAGACGTTGGTCTTTTTTAAAGCACAGAAAATAACTATTCACCTTATCCGGTGGTCGACATAAAAAGCCATCAAATTGCTGTTCTGAGGGAGGATACATATCACCATCTGCATGGCGACAATTAATATATTGCTCATACAGAGCGTAATACTCTGGGGTGTTTTCTACGGCACACCATGTAACTGTTAAATCTTGGTTTCGATTAAACACTCTGCGCTGATTTTTTGAGGCTTTAAAACCAGCAACATCAACCCTTACCGCTTGGCAAGCCTGACAATTATCACACCATGGCCGATAAAGGTGAGCACCACTACGGCGAAAACCAAGTAGATTTAATTGCGTATATAAATCCGTATCAATAGTTTGTTCTGGATGTAAAAAGATGGACCTAGATTCTCGCTCTGGCAAATAACTACAAGGCGAGGTAGGGGTATTAAGAAATACCAATTGATTAAGGGACTTAGCATCCATCATTGAAGCCTATTTTTTATTCCAATAACTGTCTAAACCATAAAGGGCATTGTTACTTAAATAGTTTTCAAACGCTGTCTTTGATATTGCTTCAGCACCTAGGCTGGCCAAATGATCAGTAGGTAACTGACAATCAATTAAGTCAAATTGCCATGTTTGCAACCATTGTGCAAGGGCTATAAAGGCGAGTTTGGAGGTATTGCTGCGATGACTAAACATCGATTCACCACAAAATATCTTGCCAATGGCTACACCATAAAGGCCGCCAACAAGATTGGCTTGATCCCACACTTCAATACTATGGGCATAACCCGCCTCAAATAGTCTTTTATAGGCTATTTGCATTGCCGGCACTATCCAAGTGGCCTGTTGATCTAATTGAGTGCTTCTGGGCGTATCGGCACAGTGTTTAACAACTCGTTCAAAGGCTTGATCAAAGGTAATTTGATATCGTTTCTGGCGCATTAATTTGGCCATACTTTTTGATATTTGTACCTTTTCTGGTTGTAAAACCATGCGTGGTGTTGGTGCCCACCACAATATTGGATCACCTTCACCAAACCAAGGAAATATGCCACTTTGGTATGCATTTAATAAGCGTGGTACGGATAAATCACCGCCCACAGCCAGTAAACCTGCTGGATCGCTTAGTGCCTCACTAAGTGGTGGGAAGTGAATATTATCCGTTGCTAATTGATGGAGCATGATAAATTTAAGGATATTTACGGGACAAAACATAGTATATCGTCATTTCCCTGTTGTTAACTATGATTGACTTAAATTAACCGGCCTTGGCAAGGCAAAAAAATTGGTTTTTTTTGGAATTTTTCCATTAAATTAGGTATCTATCACTATGGATGTGTATAATTTCAATGGTTACTTTATAACTTAAGTAGGGCTAGTATTTACTAGAACGGCGATTGTTAAGCCTATCTATGCAAAGACAAAATAAATAAAGGGATACATTTGTGGCAAAGGTGAAAACCGCGTTTACTATTGAGGCACTTTATCAACGTTATAGCTGGTATGGCTTTCGGCTTTTAGGTTTAGCTATCGGTGCCTATTTATTACTTGTCCTTAGCAGCTATGATCCCTTGGATCCAAGTTTTTCCAAAGCTAGTGATACGCCGGATGTAAATAATCTGGGTGGATATATTGGTTCCGGACTTGCCAGTGTTTTATTACTTTTATTTGGTCTGGTTGCGTTTATCATCCCACTGGTTTTAATTGCTAGTAATCTTCTACAAATACTCGATATAGGTAATAGTCAAAATCATGACACCCTGTACAAATTAATCGCTCTCATTGTTACTTTGCTGGGGGCAAGCACCCTAGTTGCCATTCATCTAGACAATAGTGGCTTACTTTACCCTGAAGGCAGCGGTGGGGTCGTTGGTGCTAATTTTGCCCAACCACTGGTGCAAGCCCTTGGGCTTATTGGGGCTAACCTATTATTACTTACTGTTACTTTTCTCGCCCTAACTCATTTATTAAATATTAATTGGGGGCAAATCACCGAGGGCACAGGACGTTATTTAGAAAATGCTCTTGTAGCAGGCTGGCAAGGCTTATTTAAAGATCAAGATAAACCGCCAGCAACAACGAGAAAAATTACTACAGCTACACCAAAACAATCTGCCAAACCAGGTTTGTTTTCTCGTTGGGGTAAAGCAATAAACCAAGCTTGGCAAAAAATGTGGCAACCTAAACCCAGCAACGAAGACGCCATGAAAAATGTGAAAGTGGGCCGCACTGCTGAATTATTTGGCCAAGCTGATGAGCAGCAAATTAGTGATAATGATGTGGCATCTGCTTTAGCGAAAAAGCCCAAGCCAGTGGCTAAAAAACCAAAACCTGCAGCGACCAATAAGCCAGCCAAAGCCACACCGAGTGTGGCAGATGGACCAGTCGCCTCTGTGGCCTCTGTAAATTCTGACAACGCCAAGCGTGATGTAAAAATTGTTCCCTTAGAAAAGACCCATAAACAGGATACAGGTGATTCTTCAGTTACTCAGGATGGCAAAGTTATAAAGCCTACTCAATGCCCATCTGTCAGTCTGTTAGATCCACCTGAAGCTAATTTAAGCCCTGGTGTTAGTAAAGAAGAACTGGCTCAGTTAAGTGAACTTTTAGAAGCCAAGTTAATGGACTTTGGGGTGATTGCGGAAGTAGTTGAAGTCAACCCAGGCCCCGTAATAACACGTTTTGAAATACAACCAGCACCCGGCACAAAAGTTAGTAAGATTAGTAATCTTGCAAAAGATTTAGCCCGTTCCATGGCGGTTATGAGTGTACGTGTAGTAGAAGTGATTGCCGGTAAGTCGGTAATTGGTATTGAGATACCCAATCAAAATCGTGAAATGGTGCGCATTAGTGAAGTTATTGGTAGTAAAACCTATCAGACCTCAAGTAGTCCATTAACCATGGGGTTAGGTAATGATATTGCCGGTAAGCCTGTGGTTGTCGACTTGGCTAAGATGCCCCATTTGCTGGTTGCTGGTACCACAGGTTCTGGTAAGTCTGTGGGTGTAAACGCCATGTTGATAAGCCTATTGCTTAAATCAACACCGGATCAGGTACGTTTATTATTAGTTGATCCAAAGATGCTGGAATTATCTATTTACGATGGTATTCCTCATCTATTGGCGCCAGTAATTACCGATATGAAAGAAGCCGCCGGAGGCTTACGCTGGTGTGTGGCTGAGATGGAACGCCGTTATCAAATAATGGCTTCCCAAGGGGTACGTAATATAGCGGGTTATAACACTAAGGTTACAAATGCCCGTCAAAAAGGCGAGTATATTCCTGACCCAACTTGGAAGCCTGATGAGCTGGCTGGAGAGAGTTTAGAAGATCGCCCTTGTTTAGAGGCTTTCCCCTATATAGTTGTGGTGGTCGATGAATTTGCCGATATGATGATGATTGTTGGCAAAAAAGTGGAAGAGCTTATTGCCCGTATAGCGCAAAAAGCAAGAGCCGCAGGTATCCATCTTATCTTAGCCACCCAAAGACCTTCCGTTGATGTTATTACGGGCTTAATTAAAGCGAATGTGCCAACCCGTATCGCTTTCCAAGTAAGCTCGAAAATTGATTCCCGTACTATACTGGATCAGGGTGGGGCAGAGAGTCTATTAGGCCATGGTGATATGTTGTATTTACCAGCCGGTAAAAGTGTCCCGGAACGTGTTCATGGTGCCTTTGTTAGTGATGACGAAGTCCATCGGGTAGTAGAAGATTGGAAACAGCTTGGCACCCCTGATTTTGTCGAAGCTATTATTGAAGGTGCCTACGATCAAGAGGGTGGCAGTAGCACAGCTTCGGGCGGTGATTACGAAGAAGAAATGGATCAGTTATATGATGAGGCCGTGGCTTTTGTGACTGAAACTCGACGGGCTTCTATTTCTTCAGTGCAACGCAAGTTTAAGATTGGCTATAATCGCGCAGCGCGCATGATTGAAGCAATGGAAGCCGCAGGAGTTATCACTAGTCAGGCACATAATGGTAGTCGTGAAGTATTAGCACCTCCGCCAGTAAGGGATTAATATGGTTTATTTATTTAAGCGGCTACAAGGTGTCACTATTGGCATTTTTGGCATGGCCTCACTGCTTTTTTCTATATCGTTATGGGCAGCCACACCAGCGCAACAGTTGACGCAATATTTAGGCAATTATTCCAGTTTACAAGCTGATTTTGTGCAGTATTTACTGGATGCCAGTGGCAGTCGTTTGCAAGAAACCCGTGGCCAAATGCAGTTGCTACAACCGAACAAGTTTTACTGGCAAACGGAAGATCCTTTTGCCCAAACTATTGTCAGTAATGGCCAAGAAGTCTGGATTTATGATCCCGATTTGGAACAAGTGACAGTGCAAATTCTGGACACTCGGGTAACCGCCACGCCGGCACTACTATTAAGCGGTGATCAGCAAATGATAGCCGAGCACTTTGAAGTGCAGGTAAATATTGGTAGTGATGGTATGCAGCAATTTGTGTTAGTACCCAAAGACCCAGAGAGCCTTTACGAGAGCATTAAATTGTATATTCTCGATGGCCAACTAAAGCAGATGCAATTAGTGGATACCTTGCAACAAAAAACCGCTATGAACTTTTTTAATCTGGTACAAGGTGCAGCTATTCCTGATCAGGTTTTTCAGTTTCAGATACCTGCTGATACTGACCTGATTGATATGCGTTAGGCCATGGCCATGCAAGATTTATTTGATACGCAACAAAACACCGGTTACCAGCCCCTTGCTGCCCGGATGCGCCCCCAAAATATCAGCGAATATGTTGGTCAAGCACATCTATTAGGGCCAGGAAAAAGCTTATCCCAAGTGGTTGCTGGTGGGCCATTACACTCCATGATTCTATGGGGGCCGCCAGGTGTAGGTAAAACCACTTTAGCGCGATTATTAAGTCAGGCCACTAATGTCCATTTTATTAATCTTTCTGCCGTGATGTCTGGGGTGAAAGATATTCGTGCCGCCGTTGAGGAGGCTCAGCAAATAAAGATACAGTCGGGTCGAAGTAGTCTGTTATTTGTTGATGAGGTGCATCGGTTTAATAAATCACAACAAGATGCCTTTCTGCCCTATGTAGAGGACGGAACCTTTATCTTTATTGGCGCTACTACCGAGAATCCAGCCTTTGAATTAAATAATGCCTTAATGTCTCGTGCCCGAGTATATATTCTAAAAAGTCTGCAAGCAGGAGATTTACTAGCATTATTAAACCGGACCCTAGCTGATAAAGATCGTGGCCTTGGCCATTTATCCCTGCAAATAGATGACAAAGTTGCTGGGTTAATTACCAGAGCAGCTGATGGTGATGCCCGACGACTTCTTAATATATTGGAAATTGCTAGTGATTTAGCCAATGACCAAGATGGTCAGTTATCTATCGACCTGTTAGCCGAAGTATTACAAACTAGCCCCAAACGTTACGATAAAGGTGGCGATATCTTTTACGATCAGATATCGGCCTTTCATAAATCAGTACGAGGCTCCGACCCTAATGCTAGTCTGTATTGGTTAGCACGTATGTTAGATGCCGGTTGTGACCCCTTGTATATTGCCCGTCGTCTACTGGCTATTGCCTCAGAGGATATTGGTAATGCTGATCCTAGAGCTCTTGAAGTTACTACCAATGCTTGGCTAGCCTTTGAGCGTTTAGGCCCCGCTGAGGGCAATAGAGCTATTGCCCATGCTGCCGTATATTGTGCCTGCGCGCCCAAAAGCAATGCTGTGCATATGGCCTTTAAAGCGGCTATGCAATTGGTACAAGATGAGCCTGGGTATGATGTACCTGAACACCTACGCAACGCACCAACCAAGCTAGCAAAAAGCATGGGACATGGTGCGGAGTATCGTTATGCCCATAATGAAGAACAGGCGTTTGCTGCTGGCGAATGTTATTTGCCTCCAGAATTAGCAGATTTGGAGCTCTATCAGCCCACTAATAGAGGCTTGGAAAGTAAAATCGCAGATAAGCTCGCTAGTTTGCAGCAATTAAACCAAGATAGCCCTACAAAGCGTTATAAATAGTGATCAACTAGGCTATAATCCTCGACGTATCACTAATAGAAATAAATAATGGTTGTGTTGTGAATACCCTTATATTTATCGCTTGTGGTGGCGCTGTAGGAGCCTTATTACGGTACTCTTTACAAGTTGCCATTCCTGCTGCTACAGGTAAATTGCCTGTAGCCATGTTACTAGCTAATGTACTTGGTTCATTAGCAATGGGTATTTTGTTTGTATTAATCCAAGAGAAAACCTTATTAGCAGAGTGGCTAAGACCCTTGCTAATGGTTGGTTTATTAGGCGCCTTTACAACCTTTTCTACATTTTCATTGGATACCATTCGCTTATTGGAAGCAGGACAGTTTACTGTTGCAGTAACCAATATATTATTAAGTGTGGTGTTATCCGTTGGTGCTGCCTATATCGGCATTACCATTACACGATTACTAAGCCAATAAAAAATTTTAACTACAGTTACCAGGAATCACTAATGCTGGACCCCAAACTTATTCGCAATAACGCCGCCCAAATAGCTGAGCAATTACTTATTAAAGGCTATGAATTAGACGTTGACCAATTGTCTGCCTTAGAAGCACAGCGTAAACAATTACAGATAGACACTGAAAATCTGCAAAGTGAGCGCAATAGCAAATCAAAGCAAATTGGTCAGCTAAAAGCTCAGGGGTTATCGGCTGATGAAGTATTGGCAGAGGTGGGTTCTTTAGGTGCTAAATTAGATGCCAGTAAACAACAACTAAAAGCATTGCAGTCAGAACTAAATAGCGTTTTAGCAGGTATCCCCAATATTCCTCACTCCAGTGTGCCGGCGGGGGCTGATGAAGATGATAATGTGGAAGTATTCACTTGGGGTACAAAGCCGGAGTTTGATTTTCCCATTAAAGATCATGTTGATCTGGGTGAGGGCATAGGTGGTCTTAATTTTGCTGCTGCCACCAAACTTGCTGGGGCGCGCTTTATGGTCCTGGAGGGCCCGTTGGCTCGCCTGCACCGTGCGCTGATTCAATTTATGCTTAATACCCATACGGGTGATCATGGTTATGAGGAAATTTATGTGCCTTATTTAACCAATGCTGACTCACTCCGTGGTACTGGCCAACTACCAAAATTTGAAGAAGATCTGTTTAAAGTACCTAGTGAGCAGCGTGATTTTTATTTAATTCCAACAGCGGAAGTCCCCGTAACCAATATGGTGCGCGATGAAATACTTGATGCATCTAGTTTGCCAGTACGCTATACCTGTCATAGCCCTTGTTTTCGTAGTGAAGCCGGAAGTCATGGCCGGGATACCAGAGGTTTGATTCGTCAGCACCAATTTGAAAAAGTTGAACTGGTGCAGATAGTTGAACCAGAAAAATCAGAAGCTGCTTTAGAAGAACTTACCGGCCATGCCGAAGCTATTCTACAAGCCCTTAACCTTCCTTACCGAAAAGTTATACTCTGTGGCGGTGATCTTGGCTTTTCAGCCACCAAAACCTATGATCTGGAAGTCTGGTTACCTGGCCAAGATAAATATCGTGAAATATCATCCTGCTCCAATATGGGCGACTTTCAGGCACGCCGTATGCAAGCAAGGTGGCGTAATCCAAGTACAGGTAAGACAGAACTAGTGCATACCTTAAATGGCTCTGGTCTAGCTGTTGGCCGTACATTACTGGCAATATTAGAGAACTATCAGCAGGCTGACGGCAGCATTACTATTCCCCAAGCTTTATTGCCCTATATGGGCGGTATGACATCTTTGACATCTTAGTCTTTATATAAGTAATTATCGTTTTTTTAGCGATATATATTTATCTGCAATTAAGTCCCCAACTAGGGGACTTTTTTTAAGTATTCTTCTATAAATCTACCTCGATAACTCCTTTCTCGCATACCAGAAAAACTTTCAATTTTTTTAATAAATTTTTGAAAAAAAATTTCTTAGATTATTTTAATAATAAAAATGTAAATATTCAAAAATATACTAATCTTACTTTCGTGAACAAATATTAGTTGCCTGGTAGGTCATGTCCCAGAGCGGCTAAAGATCAACAGAAAAGTGGATAACGCTTATGAAAGTTTTAAATTCAAAAATTATTTTAACAGTTAGTCTTAGTAGTTTGTTAGTGGCATGTGGAGGTGCTACCAAACCAGAAAAACCAGCCCTACCTTTTATTAAAGAAACGGCCTTAGTCATCGAAGAAGACAAAAAGCATGAAAATACAACTGCTGAAGACTGGCTTGAAAAAAAAGAATTTACGCTTGTTGATGTTAAACCTACTTGTCTTGAAAAAAAACTAGGTGATTGTACACATGCCTATGAATTGTTGAATATACACAAAGCTTATGAATATGGTTTATCCGGGGAAGGGCAGACTATTGCAATTATGGATTATGGTTTTAATGTAAACGACGATTATATACATAATGAATTTGATAGCGATGGCAAGATAATATCTTATGGCGACTTGGCAAATGGTCAACAAGGTAAAGCCGAATGTGAAAAGGTGTCTGCAGATATAGAAGGATACCTTTGTGTTGGCAGGCCATCTTACCATGGCAATTTTGTTGCAAGCATTGCAGCTGGGAACTTTTCTGATAGTGATGATAATAGCTTAAATATGATGGGTGTGGCTTATAACGCAAATCTTCATATTTCTGACTTTGCAGGTCCTAATGGAAAGAACTGGCACCTTAATCATTGGTCAGGAGCTATTGATGATGCTGCAAAAAATGGTGCTATTGTCATCAATAATAGTTGGGGACTAGATTATTCATTGATTGATGCACAAAAAGAATTAGAAAAAAATCCAAATTTATCTATTACGGATTTAGGTCTAAGTTTGTTAACTGATACTGGAATGATTGAAATTAATGAAGCAGATTTTAATAATTATATTGATTCATTAAATAACTTTCAAAAACAAGGTGTAATTGTATGGGCATTACCTAATGTCAATTTGGGTGATGCTAACGTTACTGCTGGTTTGCCAGAATTGGTTGATGATTTAAATCATAATGCTTGGCTTGCAGTAGGTAATGTTCAATTTGTCGGAGACCAACCAATTAGTGAAAGTAAAGTTGGCCAAACTTCCTACGATGATGAAGGTAATTCTATTCCTGTTTATTCGGAAAATGACAATATATTTCATATGTCTGCACCTTGTGGACAGACAGCTAGTTACTGCCTTGTAGCAAAGGGTGTAGATTTGATTGGAGCTGCACATGTTGATGGCGATACTCCTTATTATGGTTTTGGATCAGGTTCTTCTTATGCTGCCCCTCAAGTCTCAGGTGGTATTGCACTTCTGGCTCAAGCTTTTCCTAACCATACGCCAGATCAACTTGTTGATCGTCTTTTAGCCTCTGCTAATAATAGTTTTTTTACCAATGAAGAAACGGATGGTAAATATGGAATTACTGATTTTGGCAATGGTGTAAAGCACAAATATAGCTATAAGTTTGGCCATGGTTTTATGGACTTATATGCTGCTTTAAATCCCATCGGGGATAAAAGTGTTTTATTTGGTAAATCCATCGACAATAGTATAAAAATTAACTTTGACGATTCTTACTTTTTAACGGACAAATCTTTTGGGGACGCTTTGCAAAAAGCCTTCCAAGATGACTTCATAGTTTTCCATGATGGCCTAAATGGCGAATTTGGATTTAAGCTTACTGACTCTATTCGTCAACCAGCATCAAGTTCTCAAGGTATAAGCCTTAAACAGCTATTAAATCAAGACAGTACCAAACAACCAATTAATAGCTTTAATACTAATAGTCTAACTATATTACAGCCAAGCCTATACAAATCATTACCTTTGCAGCGCTTATATGCAGGCTTTAGCACTATTGATATGCCAGATATTTCATACTTAAATTCTGCTGCATTAGGTGCGGGCATAAATGGTGCCGTTAACTTTGCTGATGGCCACTTATTATATAGTTTTTCACAGTCTCTAGAGAGTACCGATAATAACTTAGGTCAGGATAAATCAGTGGTTCTAGCCTATTCAAGTAATCAGAATAGTGCCACCCGAGCTGCTATAGCTACTGGTTTATCTATGGAACAAGGTAGCTTGCTTGATAGTGTTGGATCAGGTGCTTGGAATATGGATAAAAAACAGGCACGAACCAATTATTTGGCTATTACTGGTGAACATGATTTAAGTCATGATATGTCCTTAAAAATGATGGCTGCCTTGGGAAGAACCCATATGGATCAGTCAGCTAATACATTATTTGAGGGGGCTGATGGTATTTTAACAAATCATATTGATGTGCAGCTTAACAAACAGCAAGCCTTCAAAAAAGGTGATTTATTGACCTTTAAACTGTCTCAACCTTTACGTGCTAATGCGGGTCAAATGACTGTAAATATGCCCCAAGGTGCAGATGCAGATGGTAATTTGCATTTTAAGCAGAAAACCATTGATGTTAAACCAAGTGGTCAGCAACTTGACTTTGGAGTTAATTATCACGCCGATATTAACTCTCAATTTAGCTTAGGTTTAAATAGTCTTTTTACCAAGCAGGCTAATCATAATAAAGATAACCCAGACCATTACTCGATGAGCATGACAATGGCTTGGGATCAATTTAAGTTTGGATTGCGTGGTGAACAATTTGAAGCTGGCGATCTTAAGCGATCTGCACAATTAAGTTTTGGTAATCAGTTTTGAAGATAACAAACAGACTTGTGCCACTAGCCGCCTTATTGGCGGCTATGTTGGCTAGCTGCGAACTTGTTCCTAATGTTGATAAAAGTAACAACATTGGTTGCCATAGTAAGCATATCAATTGTCAACGTTTTGATTATCAATCATTCAGCCATTTTAGTAATAGCCTTAATGCCTTTATTGAGCACCGGCGGTTAGTTGTTCACACTAAATATCTGCTTAAACTCCATGATGGTGATCTAGCCCACATTAGTGAACAATTAGTCACAATAGATGACTATATAAATGCAATTAATCAACGACCGGAAGATATTTATCCTTTGTTAAAAAAAGCTCAAGCAGAAGATTATAGTGCCTACGAACGCTTTCTGATGGAACAAGCATTCTTGCGGTCAATTATTGACTTCATAAGCTAAAAAATTTGGTTAAATTTTAATCTTATAAACAATTTGTAGGCCTCGGCAAACCAGCAATTTTAGCAGCTAATTTGGCAGGGCTATCAGGGAAAAGGGTTAATAGGTAAATACTATTACCTTTATCTGGTCCGAGGGCTTTCTTAACCATTTTCACTAATATACGCATAGCAGGGGATATACCTGTATCGGTATAAAACTGGCGCAATAGTGTGATCACTTCCCAGTGTTCAGATGTCATCTTTATATTAACGGTACTGGCTAAATACTCGGCAACATCGGTATTCCAATCACTTAAGTTACATAGATAGCCATCTTTATCTAATTCAAACTGCATTGTTATTTACCAGCTAACACTATTAGTGTGATTAGTCGTTAATTGCACAAGGCCTGCCATATCCAGTGGCTTGGTGAATTGCTTAGCTGCTAAACCCCGCATTTCATTATGGCTTTGCATCACATAGATTGAGCAATGAGGTTTAGTTAGCTGGTTTTGGTTATAAACACCATCATCCATTAAGACAATAGCGTCATCCTCTTGAGCAAGCTCAAGAAGTCGTGCCAAATCAGCTTGGCTTAGATGGGTTTGTAAAATATGTAACATGTTAAAACACCATAATATGCTGGTGATTATGCATTAATTCAGTTACTTGATTTGTATCTAGCAACTTATACTCCACAGGTAAATCATTGAGCCTATCAAGACTAATATTTTGCTCATTTAAGGAGGCATTATCTATATAGATTTGTTCGATATCATATATAGGAAAGGCTTTTAGAATATTTCCTATATGTTTAAACGGTGTTGTATTTTGGCTATGCAGTAATAGTTGCTGTAAACCCGCACCTTGATATAAGAGGCTAGGGGATTGTTCAAAAGTAGCCAGTATAAGGGCAATATCCAATGCATCTTTGGCATTGGTATTACCGTAGGGTGTACTGCGCATCACAATCAATGTACTCATTGTGAAGCCCCAAAAGTGACAACTCTATCGCAAGCGATGGTAGCACCGGCTAATTGGCCCAAACCAGCTAATTGAAAGCCTGAAGCTAGATTATAAGCACCTAGTTCGTAACGTTCACTTTCTGTTTTATCAACAATACCATTCTGCAGAGCTGCAGCAATGCAAACATCTAATTCGAGTTTATTTTCGACTTGTAACTTTTGCCACAACTTAGTGATATTTAGTTCCCCCTGAGCAGGGGTGCGCAAGCGAGAAGCTGTTAGAACACCTTGTTGATAGAAAAACACTCTTTCTACGTTATGTCCCTGTGTTAGAAGTGCTTGAGTAAACTCCAAAGCGGATAACGCCTGACTTTGTTGGTCAGGTCCACAACGCACAATAATACAGTAGTTTAGTAAGTCCATAGCTGGCATCTTTGGTCGCCATAAATAAAAAAGCCCCGCTAATTATTATACATTAGCGGGGCCTTAATCAGATAGCGTCTTTAGTCGTTGGAACTAAAGGCACTTAAAAGATGTAACAACATGGTAAACAAGTTGTAGATATTTAGATAAAGACTGACTGTCATCATCACATAGTTGGTCGCACCGCCATGGATCATACGGCTAGTATCAAACAGAATTAAACCTGAGAATACCAATACACCAACGGCCGAAATGGCAAGTTGTAAAGCTGGCATTGCAAAGAAAATATTGGCAATGCTGGCTAGGACAACAACAATTAGACCTGTTAGCAAAAAACCACCCATAAAGCTAAAGTCACGGCGGCTGCTAATAGCATAGGCAGATAGGCCTAAGAAAGTAATACCAGTTAAGGCCAAAGCAGTGGCTACAATCTGACCACCATTAGCCATACCTAAATACAAGTTGATAATTGGGCCTAGGCTATAACCCAAAAAGCCAGTAAAGAAAAAGACTAAAGGTAAAGACCAGACTGAATTTTGCGCGCGATGCAGGGCAAATAAGGTACCCAACATCACTACTAAGCTAATGATAGGATTAATAAAGCCAGCGTTGGTAAAAATTGCGATACTGGCGGTTAGGGCACTAAATAATAGCGTCATGGAGAGCAGGGCATAAGTGTTACGCAACAGTTTGTTAGTTGCTAAAGCCGATTCACGTCCACTACTAGCATATTGAATTTGATCTTGCATGCTTGATAATCCTCGTATAATTCAAAGTAGCACCTTATCAACTAGCCGTATAAGCCAAAACAGGCTGTTTACAGTTAAAGGGTTAGCTGCTTAAGTACAGGAGTATTTATAGTGGTTTGTGATTGTTTTTTCAAGTATTTATATTTGATTTAGTATTTAGACAGAATTGGCTTAAAAGCTTATAACAGGTTATAATCCCATGCCTTATTAGGTGTTTAAGGCTAATACCTAATTCCTTTTTGTCATCTTTTCTTTTAAAGGTCGATTATAGATGCAAATTCCTCAAGCAAAATTCAATATTGGGCAAGTGGTAAGACACAAGCACTTTGGTTTTCGTGGGGTAATTTTTGAGGTGGACTTCGAGTACGCTCTGGATGAAGCCTGGTATCAAGAAGCCTGTAAAGCTCTGCATAATATAGGGCAACCCTCTATTGAAAAACAACAACCGTTCTACCATATACTAACTGATGGCAGCGAACATGAGTCTTATGTTTCTGAACAGAATTTAGAATATGCCAATACCGATCAGCCTGTGCAACATAAGGGTATTGATCGTTGGTTTTCGGTTGACTACAGTGGCGAATATAAGCCACGGTTTAGTATTAATTAATTGTTTAGTTCCCTAAATTTTATCGTTTATCTATTGAAGGATTGACTATGTCTATGGCACCTGAATATCAAGTAGCCGATATTGCATTGGCAGATTATGGCCGTAAAGAACTGAGTATCGCTGAATATGAAATGCCTGGCCTTATGGCCTGTCGTGAAAAATATGGCGCAGAAAAACCCTTAGCTGGTATTAAAATTATGGGGTCATTGCATATGACCACACAAACTGCCGTATTAATTGAAACCTTGGTGGAACTAGGCGCTGATGTGCGCTGGTGTTCTTGTAATATCTTTTCTACTCAAGATCATGCAGCTGCAGCCATTGCCGCTGCAGGTACGCCTGTATTTGCTTGGAAAGGGGAAACTCTGGAAGAGTATTGGGATTGCACCTATCGCGCCTTAACGTGGCCAGATGGCACAGGACCAGAGCAAATCGTGGATGATGGCGGAGATGCTACATTATTGATTCACTTAGGCTCTAAAGCAGAAAAAGATCCTAGTGTAGTTGCTGGTGAAGCTTCCAGCAAAGAAGAGCAGGTTATTTTTGATCTAATTAAAAGAGTATTAAAAGAACGTCCCGGTCATTGGACAGCAATGGCTGAGAAGGTAGTAGGCGTATCTGAAGAAACCACAACAGGTGTGCACCGTCTGGTACAGATGGCAGAAAAAGCAGAGCTTAAATTCCAAGCCATCAACGTTAACGATTCTGTTACCAAAGCTAAATTCGACAATGTATATGGTTGTCGTCATTCCCTAACTGACGGTATCAAACGCGCCATGGATGTATTGCTTTCAGGTAAAGTAGCCATGGTTTGTGGTTTTGGTGATGTCGGTAAGGGATCTGCTGAATCTCTTGCTAATGAGCGTGCCCGCGTAATGGTCTCCGAAATTGATCCTATTTGTGCTCTGCAAGCCTGTATGTCTGGTTATCAAGTAACTACCATTGAAAATGCACTGCCAATTGCTGATATCTTTGTCACCACCACCGGTAACAAAGACATTATCACAGCCGACCAAATGAGCCGGATGAAAGATCAGGCCATCGTTTGTAATATTGGTCATTTTGATAATGAGCTACAAATGGCCGAGTTAGAAGCCATGCCTGGCGTAGTTAAAGAAGAGATTAAAGACTTTAACTGTCCAGTACATCGTTATACTTTCCCGTCTGGTAATAGTATCTATATTTTGGCTGAGGGTCGCTTGATCAACTTGGGTTGTGCCACAGGTCACCCAAGTTTTGTTATGTCTACTAGCTTTACCAATCAGACCATTGCACAAATTGATATTGCGCAAAATAAAGATCGTGAAGTAGGTGTATATCGACTAGCAAAAGAACTAGACGAGGAGGTGGCACGTTTACATCTAGATAAATTAGGTGCTGAGCTAACCACTTTATCCCAAGAACAAGCCGATTATATCGGTGTAAACGTTGATGGGCCTTATAAACCAGAGCATTATCGCTACTAAGAGATACTTAGCGAATGGTATGAAAATAGGGTTATTGTCGATATTTAGCCACCATGATATTCGGCGCAAATAGTCACAATAACCCATATTTATCCGTATTTTTGTTAGAATTTACCTTAATTAAGATTTCTATTTTAACTTAGGTATTTATCTATGTTCGCTATTGATGTCTACACTCTAGCTCCTCTGTCTGCAAGTTTAGCTGTTATCGCAGGTAGCTTGTTTTTAACCTTCTTTGGTATTAAGAAAGTTAAGCGTTTTATGGCAGAAGATGCTGCAAAAGTAGAAGTAATAAGCAAATAAGACATTAGTCTTAAATGTAAAAAGCCAGCAATATGCTGGCTTTTTTTGTATGTAAAGATAATAAAATCAATTAGTTAAAATTTATTCGCTTAACCAATGATTTTACCTGATCCTGTTGCGCGCTATGTAACTGATGATAGTTGAGTTGAAACTGAGCTTCATTATCATCGATACAATAAAAGAAATTAACAGGGACTGTTAACACCGTGGCTAACTTACTGAGCGTGTCATAATCGGGGACATGCTTACCACGCTCATATTGATTCATACGCGCACTGGCGGAGCCAGGTTCAATACCAGCAGCAATACCTAAGTTACGCTGAGAGATGCCGACTAGTTGTCGGGCTTGTTTGATGCGCTTAGCAACCGGGCAGGTGTGGGACGTCATGGGCTTAATTCCTCGCAAAGCTTGAATTTATTATAACGGTCTAGGGTTTTATTTGCTATATTTAATTTCGCATAATGTATATTATGTTAAATTAAATATATAACAACGGTTTCCTCCTAACCTTTGGCCACTTCGGCTCAGTATTAAATTTTAGTAAATAGTTATTGTTACCTTTGCTAAAACTAACTATATACCCCACAATACGCCGATTATGCCCACAACAGACATATAGAATGACACCCATCAATTCTCGCCACTGGATACTCTTTGCCTGCTTGTCTTTGCTTTGGGGTACTTCGTTTTTAAATATCGCGGTAAGTCTTCGTTCTTTTACGCCAGAACAAATCGTTGGTTGGCGCTTAATATTGGCAGCGTTAGTTTTATTTCTAGTCATGCTATATCAGAACAAACGATTACCGTTAAAGCTTATTGAATGGGGAAAATACGCCCTCTTTGCTTGCCTTGGTAATTTATTACCCTACTGGTTAATTGCTCACGGACAGCAAACAGTAACTTCAGGTATGGCTGGTCTATTAATGGCCATTATGCCCTTAGCAACCATGTTATTAGCTCATTGGTTTATTGCTGGAGAAAAATTAACTAGAAACCGCATAATTGGTTTCATCATGGGAATTATGGGTGTAGCTTTTGTGTTGTGGCCAAGTCTGGTTAGTGGAACCAATAGTTGGTTTGGCGCCTCAATCATTATACTGGCGGCTTTTAGTTATGCTGTTAATACTATATTACTAAGGTTACAGGCACCTCCTGATATAAGCGTGCTTAGTACTGGTATTATGATTAGTGCGGCAATTATGGGCGCGTTCATTTGGCCCGATATGTGGCTTGTTGAATGGCGAAACGTCGCCACAGAAAGCTTAATAAGCCTTATTTGGCTTGGGTTAGTTCCAACTGGCTTGGCATCAGTTATATATTTGACCCTTGTTAAGCAAGCTGGGCCTCATTTTGTTTCTAACAACAATTATATAATCCCAGTGATTGCTTATTTATCAGGGGCTGCTTTTTTAGCTGAGCCAGTTGCTTTAGTGGATATTTTTGCTATGGCCGTTATTTTGGCTGGTATTGCTATTAGTCGTCGATAAGATTGTGCTGACGTGCAAATTGAATAATTTCTAAATGCGTTTCCAAGTTTAATTTTTTCTGTATATTAGCCTTGTGGGTATAGATAGTTTTATGACTCAGATGCATTGAGTTGCCTACCTCTATAACACTTTGACCGCGTGCCATCAGGTCAAATACCTGAAATTCACGACTTGATAACTCCGCTAAAGGATTACTTTGGTCCAACTTCGCTTTAGCCATTTCTGTACGTACACTTTGACTAATATATGAACCACCGGCATAAGTTTCTCTAACAGCTTGCACTAGCTCTTCTGGCGCACAACGTTTGGTTAAATAGGCTTTTGCTCCAGCCTCCATAACACGGGTAGGAAAAGGTTCTGTTTCATGCACAGTTAAAGCAATAATACCTGCTTCTGGTAACCGAGCAGTGATCCGAGAAATAGCTTCAATGCCCCCAATCCCCGGCATATTTATATCCATAACCACGACATCGGGTTCTTCTTGCAAGGAAAGCTCTATGGCCTCTTCCCCACTACAAGCCTCTGCAATAACACTGATATCATTAGCGGTGCCAAGTAATTGTTTAAAGCCAGCACGCACAATGGCATGGTCATCGACAATTAAAACTCTGATATTCTGATTGCTCATTGGCTTATTCTCCCTTGGCCTTGTTATTTTCGCTTATCGATAACCAGGCTGCCTGTAAGTATACAAACATCGACCAAAGTGTTAATAAAGCAGCAATATAAAGCAAAATTAGCCCTGTCCACATATATTTATGATCTGGCAAGAAAGCTAATAGCAGAGCGATAGCAATCATCTGTGCTGTGGTTTTAATTTTTCCAATATAAGATACCGCCACATTTGCTCTTTGCCCTGCTTCAGCCATCCACTCGCGCAAGGCAGAAATAACAATTTCACGGCCAATAATGACAATAGCAGGTAAAGTTAGCCACCAAACAGCATGCACTTCCACTAATAATGTTAGTGCCACTGCAACGGTAATTTTATCGGCCACAGGATCCAGAAAAGCACCAAAGGCTGTGGTTTGATTGAGCTTTCTTGCTAAATAGCCATCCAACCAATCAGTTAATGCAGCTAAGCCAAATAATGCGCAAGCAATTAAATTAGCATGGGCAATGGGAGCATAAAAGACACCAACGATTATGGGTATAAGAAGGATGCGTAGAAAAGTTAATAAATTGGGTATAGTGAGCATAGATTGTAAATGAATATATCGGTGTCAATTGAAGTTAGAATCATACCCGATTACGGGCTAGTCTTCACCCCGTAAAGCCTTATAAATTGAATCTGCTAATGCCTCATTAATACCCTTAACTTTACTAATTTCTGCGACACTTGCTTTTGATAGTTCCTGCACAGATCCAAACTGTAATAAAAGCGCTTGGCGTCTTTTCGCTCCAACACCTTCAATCTGTTGTAATGTTGATTTACCTCGCTTTTTACCCCGTTGCGCACGATGGCCACTAATTGCAAAACGATGACTTTCGTCTCTTATATGTTGCAGTAAGTGAAGGGCTACCGATTCAGGGGGTAACGCTATCTCTGCACCACTCCAGCCCTCAATAAGCTTTTCTAGACCAGCTTTTCTGGTTTCGCCTTTAGCAACCCCTAATAAATATACATCCTGTAACTGTAATTCAGACAACACCTCTCTAGCCTGGGTAAGTTGCCCTTTACCACCATCAATAACCAATATATCAGGAATAATGCCGTTATTTTCTTTTAACCGAGTGTAGCGCCGCGTTAAGGCTTGTGACATAGCCGCATAATCATCACCGGCCGTTATATCTTTGATATTAAATAAACGATAGTCAGACTTTTTGGGGCCATTTTGATCAAACACCACACAGGAAGCAACAGTCGCTTCACCACTTGAGTGGCTTATATCAAAGCATTCAATACGCTCTGGTAATTGATCAAGCTGCAAGGCAGCCTGTAAATTATGCATACGCTTTAATTGGGTTTGCTTATTAGCTACATAACTTAGCAGTGCCTGATCTGCATTAGTTTGAGCTAACTTTAACCACTTAGCCCGTTGCCCTCTGACTTTATTCGTCAATCGATAAGGTCGATCAGTTTTACTCGCAATAGCCTCGCCTAAAGCGTTGCCTTCATTTAAATCACTAGCCAAACTTTCATCAGGAATATCATGGCGCCGTCCAGTAAGGTAAAACTGACCAAGAAAAGCGCTCATCAAGTCGGCTTTGTCAGCGACAATAGTCCATTTTGGATAATAGTTTTTACTGCCGGTAACACGGCCATTGCGAATCATTAAATGATGAACGCACTGCCCTGCAGATGACATGGCAACAGCGAAAACATCCAAATTGCCACGTTCTGAAACTACGTGTTGCTGTTCTTGCAAATGACGTAAGTCAGTTAATTGATCTCTTAACACAGCTGCCCGCTCGTATTCTAAAGATTCTGCCGCTGTGGTCATCTGGCCAGCAACCTCAGTTAACAAGGTTTGATTTTTGCCTTCTAAATAAAGAATAGCACTACGTACGTCCGCAGCGTAGGCTTCATTGGATATTTCGCCCGTACAAGGGCCAGAGCAACGACGTATTTGATACTGCAGACATGGGCGTTGTCGGTTCTGAAAAAAACTATCATCACACTGACGTAAACGAAATATTTTTTGCATCAAATTAAGACTTTCGCGCACAGCCCCAGCACTAGTATAAGGGCCGAAATAGCGACCTTTTCGCTTGGGTCGACCGCGAACGTATTGTAATGCTGGATAGTCATCCTTATCAGAGACAAATACATAAGGATATGACTTATCATCGCGTAAAATAATATTATAAGTGGGTTTTAGTTGCTTAATGAGGGTATTTTCTAACAGTAGCGCTTCGGTCTCACTATGGGTAATAGTCACCTCAATAGATGCCACTTTGCTCACCATCAGTTGCGTTTTATTATCATGACTTCGGCCGCGAAAATAGCTATTAACGCGATTTTTTAAGTTAACCGCTTTACCTACATAGATAACCACCTGAGACGCGTCCAGCATGCGATATACTCCTGGTCGAGCTGGCAATTGCTGTAAAAAAGCGTCTATATCAAATACTGTATCTGTGGTTGTTTCGGTCACTGGCAAAACCTATTAAAAGATTCTACTGCGTTTACTTTCACCCATATGAAAACGCGTGGCTTCGTTGTATATGGTTTTTATTTGTTCATGGGTGTCAGCAGTAATACCAGCTCCATGAGAAAGAGATACTTCCATATATACCCCTATCTCAGCATAGTAATAAAGCCGTCCATTAAATGACTGGGCGCGCTTCAGTTTACTAAATGCTATTTGTGCCCCATTGACTAAAATATGATTAATATCCGTATTCATTAAGTAGGTAACTGTTAGTTCAATTAGTTTGTATTCTACCCTATTCTAAGCAACTGCCAAAAGGCATGATTTGATGCCAAAGAAAAAATTAATAAACTTAAATAATTAGCTAACCGAATTAAGAAACCTGACTAAATGGTCAAAATATACTGGTTTGACTATTTTCGGATGCGTATAATAAAAACTACCTAAACCAATAAAAGACCATCTTATGAGTATTACCTACGAACAAGCCATCTCAGTGCATGAAGAAGCTGATCAATTGATTACCGGTGAGCAAATAGCTACGTCCATTGATACTATGGCAAGCCAAATAACCGATGCAATGTCTGAGGATATGCCTCTAGTGCTCTGTGTGCTTAATGGTGGCCTAATTCCTATGGCGCAATTGTTACTAAAATTACAATTTCCCTTAGAAACAGATTACTTACATGCTACACGCTACGGCAAAAAAACAGTGGGGACTAATTTATCCTGGTTAGCTCGTCCCAGTGTAGATTTTAAAGATCGTACTATTTTGGTAGTAGATGATATCTTTGATGAAGGTCATACCTTAGCGGCTATATGTGAATATTTGGAAGAAGCAGGTGCTAAGAAAGTTTATGCCGCTGCTTTACTAAACAAATTACATGATCGAAAAGTAGAGTACCGCCCAGATTTTATTGGTTTAGATGTGGAAGATCGTTTTGTGTATGGTTTTGGTATGGACTATCACGGCTATTTCCGCAATGTAGATGGTATTTATGCAGTAAAAGGTTTATGAGCAGAGTTTAAATTGCCAAGCCTTGCACAAAAAAAACTTTACACAAAAAAGCAGCCACTATTGGGCTGCTTTTTAATTTAAGTTTTAACGCTTTTGTTAAGCTTAAAAACGCTCTACTTCAGCTTTACTATTAAGCTCAGCTTCAAAGGCAACAATATCAGACTGCCCTTGAATGTTGGACAATGCCTGGGAAAGAGATAAGCGTTGATCTTCACCAAGATCATCAGTATTGCCATCAGTCACATCACGTAAACGGATAATAGATATATCCCCAGTAAAGTCTAAGCTAGTACCAAATACGTCACCCTGCTGAGGACGTGGTAATTTAAAAGCTGCTTGGGTAAGCATGGGACTAACTTCAGTACTAAATCGGGCTAAATCATCAAAACTCTGCCACTCAGTTTGGGTCTGAGCAGCGATTGCCTCGACATTAGCACCACCGTTAAGCTGTGCAACATAATCATCAGCAACTAGCTGTAGATCTTCTAAAGCTTGTTGTTGCGCAAGTTGCAAACGAATACCCTCGCTAACTTCTTCTAGTTCCAATGGTGCAGATGGCTTGTGTTGCAGAAGGCGAACAACCAATAATTCGTCAGAGGATAATTCAATCACTTCTGAATTATTGTTTTCAACTAACACTTCGTCAGCAAACGCCGCATCAGCAACCCGCTGGCCAACTTCACCAAACTCTTCCGCACCAGTACGGCCAAACCATGCCGATTGTTTGATTTCGAGGTCAAATTCAGCACTTAATTCTTGCAGGTCTGAAGACGAAAAGGCAATATCAGCAAAGCTTTCACTGGCAGCTACATACAAGGCTTCAGCACCTTGAGATTGTAGGTTAGCCTTGATGCTATCTTGTTGCTCGGCAAAAGATGGATAGCTAGTTTCTACGATTGATTCTAACTTGATTATTTGCACACCGAATTGGGTTACTACGGGTTTAGAATAGTTACCTTCTTGCAAAGCAAAGAGTGTTTCGTCGAAGGTGTCACCAAAGTCACCTGCCAAAACAATACCCAATGAACCACCGTCGTTTGCAGTGCCAGTATCCTGTGAGAAGTCTGCAGCAACCTGAGCAAAATCAGCGCCCTCCTCTAGGGCCTGGTAAGCCTGTTCGGCTAGAGCCAATGCTTCGGCTTCTGTCTGCTCAGTATTGACGTTAAACAGGATATGCGCGACCTCTCGTTCAGCTTCAGCTACAAATTGCTGCTGAGATTCATTATAGGCTGCTTCTATGTCTGCATCAGTTACATTAACCTGGCTAGCAAACTGATCTTTATTTAGCAGCACATATTCCACTTGCATTTGTTCAGGGGAAATATACCGGTCTTGATTATCGGCAAAATGATTAGCTATTTGCTCAGCTGATATTTCTGTATTTTCTAATTGTTGAGCAAACGACAAAACCAGAGTATCAATGGAACGTGTTTGACCATCAAGCTTGGCAATTAAATTAACTTGTTCAGGTAAGCTGAATGCAGTTGCCGTGACGCCTTGATTAATTTGATTTAACAAATTGTTTTCAATTAATTGTTGCTTATAAGTATTGGCTGTTAAACCAGCCCCACCAATCAAACTTTGAAAGCGCTGTAAATCAAATTTGCCATCAACTTGGAACTCTGGGGTATCCACTATGATCTGATCAACAGAACTGGTGCCAAAGGCCATAGAAGATTCCGCAGCAAGCTGTAAGAAGATTTCTTGTTTAATAAGTTGCTCAAGGGTATTAGCTTGAATCGTCTGCATATCAAGTGTAACCGGATCTAAATCGGGGTTACTGATCAACAATTGTCGACGATTTAATTCACTTTTTTGAGCAAGTTTTTGCAAACTAATATCTTCGCCATTGACCGTAGCAGGTGCGCCACTGTCAGTAGAAAAAGTAAATAGAGAGTCGGCTCCCCAGATGACGAAGGTAAAAGCAATAAGACCTACCAGAATTTTTGATACAAGCCCTTGGGCATTATCACGAATACTTTGCAGCATGAAATTGGTATCCATACACCTTTTTAAGGTGACTATCAGTACTGACTTGCTGTTGGTCAGTTTATAATATTTATAACAAAAAACGCATTCCTGAGAATGCGTTTTGTATTATGCACTTTGCTCCACAGTTGGGACGCAAATGAGCATATTCTGTTCGTACAGAAAGTTAAATTAGTTTACAGCGTCTTTTAACGCCTTACCAGCTTTGAAGCTTGGAATGTTAGCTGCAGCTATCTGAATAGTTGCACCAGTTTGTGGGTTACGACCAGCGCGAGCGGCACGGGCTTTTACAGAGAAGGTACCGAAGCCTACCAAAGAAACGGACTCACCGTCTTTCAGAGCACCAGTTACGGCGTTGATTACGGCATCCAGTGCGCGGCCAGCAGCAGCCTTAGAAAGGTCAGCATCTTGAGTGATTGCGTCGATTAGTTCAGATTTGTTCACATTAATCCCCTTTAATGGTGTGTGTAGTTTGTGCCTTGCTTTAAATACCAGACAAGTTAGTAATATCTTGGTTATTGTTGTTATTTGTACAACGGGTTCAATTTATACCAACTAGCCTAAAGCCTTGTCAAGCAAGGGTTTCAAATAATTTTACCCTAATGCGTATTCATAGGTTCACTATCGTCTTTTACGACAGCTTTTTTACCAGTGCCGGTTGGTTCAATCGCCTGTGGCTGAGGTGCGAATTGTAACGATAAATCAATAACTTCGTCGATCCATTTAACTGGCTTGATAATTAAGTCGTCTTTTATATTATCAGGAATTTCTTTTAAATCACGTTTATTTTCATGGGGAATAATTACTGTCTTAATTCCACCCCTATGCGCAGCTAACAGCTTTTCTTTTAGTCCACCGATAGGCAAAACTTGTCCGCGCAGGGTTATTTCACCTGTCATGGCCACATCAGCTCTGACTGGAATACCAGTAAGAACAGAAATCAAGGCGGTACACATACCTATACCGGCAGATGGACCATCTTTAGGCGTGGCACCTTCTGGTACATGAATATGAATATCCATCTTTTCGTGAAAATCACCCTTCACACCAATGGCTTCGGATCTGCCTCTAACAACGGTCATGGCAGCTTGAATGGACTCCTGCATGACATCACCTAAGGAACCAGTCTTAATAAGGCGCCCTTTGCCTTTAACAGCAGCGGCCTCAATGGTTAGAATATCCCCACCTACTTGGGTCCAAGCAAGACCATTTACATGACCTACACGATCTTCTGTTTCGGCCTCACCGTAGCTAAATTTACGCACACCCGAGTATTCTTCTAGGTCATTGGCGGTAATGGTCATCTCAGTATTAGAAGCTGATTTCTGCAACAGTAATGACTTCACAACTTTACGGCATACCTTGGCTATTTCGCGCTCTAGGTTACGCACTCCTGCCTCACGCGTGTAATAACGCACTAAATCTTGCACTGCACTAGTGTCGATGGTTAACTCTGATGGCGTTAGGCCATTTAAAGTTAATTGCTTTGGAATCAAATAACGGGCCGCAATACTGACTTTTTCGTCTTCTGTATAACCAGGAATTCGTATTACTTCCATTCGATCCAATAATGGACCAGGAATATTCATCGAATTTGAGGTACATACAAACATCACATCAGATAGGTCATAATCAACCTCCAGATAGTGATCATTAAAGGTATTGTTTTGTTCTGGATCCAAAACTTCTAACAAGGCAGATGCAGGATCACCACGATGATCCATACCCATCTTGTCAATTTCATCTAATAAGAATAGCGGATTCTTAATACCGACTTTAGACATTTTCTGGACTAGCTTACCGGGCATAGAACCAATATAAGTTCTGCGATGACCCCGTATTTCAGCTTCATCTCTAACACCACCCAAAGCCATACGAATATATTTGCGGCCAGTAGCACGGGCAATAGATTTACCCAAAGATGTTTTACCTACCCCAGGAGGCCCAACAAGGCAAAGTATGGAACCGCGAACTTTTTTAACCCGCTGTTGCACAGCTAAATATTCAAGAATGCGCTCTTTTACTTCCGTAAGACCATAGTGGTCGGCCTCTAATACCTTGCTGGCAGCGTCTAAATCGTGTTTTAAGCGACTTTTCTTCTTCCAGGGTACCCCAATCATCCAGTCAATATAACCACGCACTACATTGGCTTCTGCGGACATGGGTGACATCATCTTTAGTTTGCCGAGCTCACTCATTACCTTATCTTTGGCTTCAGTAGGCATTTTGGCTTCATCAATTTTTTGCAGCAGCTCTTCTAAGTCATTGCCAGCACCATTTTCATCAATGTCGCCTAGCTCTTTTTGAATGGCCTTCATTTGCTCATTCAAATAGTATTCTCGTTGACTCTTTTCCATTTGCTTTTTAACTCGGCCACGAATGCGCTTCTCAACCTTAACTAGGTCAATTTCACTTTCCATTTGGCCCATTAAATGCTCTAGGCGATCTTTAACTGAAGGCATAGCTAACAAGGTTTGTTTTTCTTCTAGCTTAAGGTTCATTTGACCGGCAATGGTATCGGCCAAACGCACAGGATCTTCAATATTATTTACTGAAGACAAAACTTCAGAAGGTACTTTCTTACTCAGTTTTACAAACTGTTCAAACTGAGCAATTAAAGTATGGGATAGGGCTTTGCGCTGATTATCTGTTAGCTCATCTTCAGTAAAAGGCGTCACCTCAGCACGGAAGAACTCATCACTAGTATCAATAAGCTCAATTTTTACCCGTTCTTCCCCTTCTACTAAAACTTTAACTGTGCCATCGGGTAACTTTAGCAACTGTAAAATACGTACAGAGGTACCTATATCATATAATTCTTTAATCTCAGGGTTATCATCATCGGCATTGCGTTGCGCTACTACTACAACCACTTCATCATTTTTCATTGCATACTCAAGGGCAGCAATAGATTTTTGGCGACCGACAAACAGCGGTATAACCATGTGCGGATATACAACAACATCACGAAGCGGAATTAAAGGCATTTGATCACGCATAATATTTTTCTCTGGCTGTTAAAAGCATGGACGATGAATTGACCATCTGGTGATTACATTAATTAATGCGGACTGAGATTAAAATTGCAAGTGCGAATATAAGCTTGTTGTTAAAAACTTAAAAAACCAAATAATTAAACCAGTAAACAAAAAAGGCTCAAAGTATTTATGCAACTTTGAGCCCTTTGTTAATTATAAATAGTGATGCTATAAATTACTCATCACTAGCTGCTTGAGGTAATGCTTGATCCTGTTTGCCATGGATTAACAGTGGTTCAGAGCTACCTTGGATAGCATTCTCATCAACCACAACCTTTTCCACATCAGCCATATCAGGCAACTCATACATAGTCGGCAACAAAACTGACTCGAGAATAGAACGTAAACCTCGCGCCCCTGTTTTTCTTTCCATGGCTTTGCGTGCCACGGCACGCAGGGCTTCTTCACGAAAATCAATCTCTACACCTTCCATTTCAAACAGCTTGTCATACTGCTTAGTTAAGGAATTCTTAGGCTCTGTCAGAATTTGTACCAAAGCATCTTCATCCAGCTCTTCCAGAGTGGCAATCATGGGCAAACGACCCACAAACTCTGGAATCAAACCAAAACGGACTAAATCTTCCGCTTCAACTGAATGTAATAGTGTACCTATATCTTTATCATCCTTGCTATTAACCGAAGCAGAAAAGCCAATGCTACTTTTGTCAGTTCGATCACGAATGACTTGATCTAGACCGGCAAAAGCCCCACCACAAATAAATAACACATCACTGGTATCAACTTGCAGGAATTCTTGTTGCGGGTGTTTACGCCCACCCTGAGGTGGCACAGAAGCAACGGTTCCTTCAATTAACTTGAGTAAGGCCTGTTGCACACCTTCACCTGATACATCACGGGTGATGGAAGGATTATCTGATTTGCGTGAAATCTTATCAATCTCATCGATATAGACTATGCCCTTTTGCGCTTTCTCGACATCGTAATCACATTTCTGCAATAATTTTTGGATAATATTTTCAACATCTTCACCAACATAACCAGCTTCAGTTAACGTGGTGGCGTCGGCAATAGTAAATGGCACATTTAGTAGTCTAGCTAATGTTTCCGCTAATAGGGTTTTACCACTACCAGTGGGGCCGATAAGTAAGATATTACTTTTACCAAGTTCAACGTCTTCTTTGGTACCATCGTAGCGTAAGCGCTTGTAATGATTATAAACAGCAACTGCCAACACCATTTTGGCCTTTTGCTGACCGATAACATACTCTTCTAAAGCAGCGCGAATTTCTTTCGGTGTAGGAAGGTAATCATCACTCGGAGCATCAGCCTGCTCCAAAATTTCCTCACGAATGATATCGTTACAAAGATCGACACATTCATCACAGATAAACACCGAAGGACCGGCGATTAGCTTGCGAACGTCATTTTGGCTTTTCCCACAGAAGGAGCAATAAAGTAATTTACCTTTATCACCGTTTCCATCATTGCTGGTAGTCATTTTGTTCCACCACTTTTATAGACATTATTTAAGCTTGTTTTTGTTAAGAAAATTTATTTTATAAAATTTATACTGGGCGTTTATCTAGCACACTGTCAATTAAACCATATGCTTGAGCTTGCTCCGCTGTCATAAAGTTATCACGATCAGTATCTTGTTCGATCTGTTCATAGGATTGACCCGTATGCTCCGCCATAATGGTATTTAATTTCTTACGAATACTTAAAATTTCACGAGTATGAATTTCAATATCTGATGCTTGCCCTTGATACCCACCTAAAGGTTGGTGAATCATCATGCGAGAATTAGGTAAGCAATGGCGTTTGCCTGCTGCCCCACCAGTTAAAAGAAGTGCTCCCATACTGGCTGCTTGGCCTATACACATAGTGCTCACATCGGGCTTAATAAACTGCATAGTATCATAGATAGACATCCCAGCAGTAACAGATCCGCCAGGTGAATTTATATATAAATGGATATCTTTATCTGGATTTTCAGCTTCTAAGAAGAGCAGCTGAGCCACAAGTAGATTAGCCATATGGTCTTCCACTTGACCTACCAAAAATATTACTCGCTCTTTCAATAAGCGAGAATAGATATCATAGGATCGCTCACCGCGCGAGGTCTGCTCGATAACCATTGGAATTAAGGCATTTAGTTCAGGACTGAGGGCCGGATTGTAAGGCACGTTAAGGCTCATTAAAATGATTGCTCCATGATAGATAAAGCTTTTAGCTTGTGGTGTTTGCTTAAGATACACTTCCTTTATAGTATCGACAAGTCGCAAAACCAAGGATGTTCGACAAAAAACATAAAAAAACGGCAAGGTATCAAAAGATGCCTTGCCGTTTTTAACAGAAGCCTAATCTAAATATTAGCTATTAGCTTGTTCTGCTGGCTTTACCGCGGTTTCATAATCAACTTCGGTATCAGTCACAGTGCCTGCCGCCAATAAATGCTCGACAACCATGTCTTCTAATACAACACCTTCAAGTTGAGAACGTTGTTCGGCATTATTTAGATAATAGTCAACAAACTCTTTAGGGTCTTCATAACCTTGAGCCATTTCTTCCACTAGGGCTTTGACTTTATCTTCATCAGCCGCCATTTCGTTGGCTTTAATCACTTCACCAGCTAACAAACCAACCTTTACTCGCTTGTCCGCTTGATCTTGAAACATTTCGTCCGGCAGGATACTGGGATCAAGCTGCTGATTACCACCACCGAATTGTTGTAAAGCCTGCTGCTTTAAGCGACCCAATTCTTCCTTAACTAAAGCTTTTGGCACATCAAATTCATTTAACTCAACATAGGCGTCTAGAACAGCGTTTTTCAATTTGCCTTTTAGGGCTTGAGTCATCTCGCGTTCCATATTGGTGCGAATTTCAGCTTTAAAGTCGTCTTCGCCTTTACCTTTAGGGCTAAACTTGGCATAGAACTCTTCGTTTAACTCAGGCAGGATTGATTCACTAACTTTATGAGCAGTGATTTTAAAAGTCGCCTCTTTACCGGCTAAATGTTCAGCCTGATAGTCTTCTGGGAAAGTAACAGTAATATCTTTCTCTTCGCCTGCTGACATACCAGTGATGCCATCTTCAAAGCCAGGGATCATGCTACCAGAACCAATCACTAAATCGTGACCTGCGGCTTCACCGCCATCAAAAGCTTCACCATCAACAAAGCCTTTAAAGTCAATGTTCACTTGATCACCGTCAGCAGCAGCGCGAGCAACTTCATTCCACTCAGACTGTTGCTTACGTAGCATTTCAATCATATTGTCGACGTCGGCATCAGTAATCGTACCGGCTTGGCGCTCAATGTTTAAGCCACTAGCATCCGCTAGTTCGATCTCAGGATACACTTCAACCACAGCGACATAGCTAAAATCACCTTCGCCAGCATCTTCCTTAGGTTCAATCTCAGGCATGCCCGCAGGATTAATTTTTGCTTCTTGTAAAGCTTCAAAATAGCTGCTTTGGATAACATCACCTAGTACTTCTTGACGAATGCTGGCACCGTAACGCTTCTTAACAACTTTAGTCGGTACCTTGCCCTTACGGAAGCCATCCAAACGGATGGTTTTGGCTGTTTCTTGTACCTTCTTATCAACCGCACTGTCGATCTTTTCTGCAGGGATAGTAACGGTTACACGGCGCTCCAAGCTTGTAGAAGCTTCAACTGAAACTTGCATTTAAATGCCTCATTATATTTCGAAATTACAGGCCCTATTTGGCCCCAATAAATTAACTGCCTGCAATACTTCAAAAAGTACATATTTTTACAGGCAAAAATAGCAGACGGAATTTTCCGGTAAAGGCTGCTCTGAGTCAAGTAAAAGCAGCATAAAACAAGGACAATCCTGTGAAAACGTAAGCTTTTGTTGTGACTAACAAGTATTAGTGCAGCATGATTAATCCATTGTAAAAAATTAGGCTTTGTTAAAATCACAATAAGCTATGACGTGGTGAACAGCTAAACGACTTTTCATTTATTATCCTAATAGACAGTATTATGATACGGTAAATTTTTTATTTCAGGCGCTATTGAAATGTTTCGTTCGTTTTTAACCATCATTATTTATATTGTTTTTTTTATTCCCTCAGCTCAGGCTGAATATGTCAGTAAAGAAACTTTTTCTGAAAATGATCTGGTTAAACATACAGATTGGGGACTTTGGCTTACTAAATACGATCTAGCTATGTTTGATGAAGTCATATGGAACCCTGCCCAAGACATGGCGACAGCATTAAGGGCTTTAGGACATATACGCCGTGGTTATAGAAACGACTATAGTAAAAGTGAAAGACGTCAAATTAAGCAGCAATTAGAGGCCGCGGAAAATAATTTAGTTTGCATTACTGAATACCCAAATGTAATAGGTAACACCGAGTTACAACGTATTAATGAAGGACAGAAAGTTTATGTGCCTACAGACTTAGAATTTAGCGATAACCGCTTACGTGGTTGCGAGCAAATTATCGCTGTGCCAGATAAGCCAATTGTTTTTAACGATTTAGATTGCATTTATTATAATGGTAAGTGTCATTTACAATGGGTGTATACCAACAATCAGACTGGTGAAGAAGAGTTCTTAAAGATATCCTTAAGTTTTCATTATCCTGATTATCAAAAAAACTTAAATGTTAAACTTTATGATCTCGATCTAATTCGAATTAGTGGCGCCATAGAGTTTTTTGATGATTATTGGTATCGAGAACTGCCATTAACTCAATTAACAAATGTTGAAGTGTTAATTGAAGAAGCAGTAGAAGTCGCAAATACCAGCTACGAGCTAGATAAAACCAAACAGGCAAAATTAAACGATGTGTTATAGCTTCTAGGTAATAAAAGAATTCAAAACTATTATCAGAAAACAGAATATAAATCGGGTTACTTAATGATCCATCCTGAGGAGGCATTGAACGCAGACTGGGGGCAAATCGCTTATCAACGGATTGTCGATTTAATCCCTCAGCCAGAGCCTGTGGTGGACGCAGAAGTACGTAAGAAATTTGTCTCTGATAGTGTCAGAGCCCTTAGAATGGCAGAATTTTGTGTGGATTATAGGCTGCTGACTGGCTTTGACAAAAAGTACATAAACACGCAATTTGCCAATGATCCAAAAAATGATCTAACTAAAGATGAGCTTAACTCCCTCGGGGTGCCGGAATTAGCCCTCTTAGAAATGCTTGTAAAAGACAATGATGGCAATGACTATTGTGCAATGATTCAATTGCTATTGACGTCCGGAAGTAGCTTTTTTGAATAACAGCAAACTACAGCCTAATAGCAAAGCACTAGCCTGACTGAAGCAAAGTTGAAGTACTTGAAATATGACAAGAATGGTGCGGACGGAGAGACTCGAACTCTCACACCTTGCGGCACTGGAACCTAAATCCAGCGTGTCTACCAATTTCACCACAAGCCCGAAATGTGGCGGAGAGGGAGGGATTCGAACCCTCGGTACGCGTTAACGTACGGTTCCTTAGCAGGGAACTGGTTTAAGCCACTCACCCACCTCTCCAAAAAAAATGATGTCGCATTATTGCAAATATGGCACCCGAAACAGGACTCGAACCTGTGACCTTCGCGTTCGTAGCACGACGCTCTTATCCAACTGAGCTACACGGGCAAAAACTTGGCGGAGAGAGCGGGATTTGAACCCGCGTGCCCCGAAGGACCCCTGTGTTCCAGACAGGTGCATTTGACCGCTCTGCCATCTCTCCTCAAAGTGGCGCGCCGAGAGGGATTCGAACCCCCGACCCAGGGCTTAGAAGGCCCCTGCTCTATCCAACTGAGCTACCGGCGCTTAAATCATTATAGGGGTGACCGACGGGATTCGAACCCGCGTAGACCTGACTCACAATCAGGAGCATAAGCCACTCTGCCACGGCCAACCCTATAATGACTTGCAATATGGTGCTGGATACCCGATTCGAACGGGTGACCCCCGACTTACAAGGACGGTGCTCTGCCAACTGAGCTAATCCAGCAATCATTGAAGTTATATAAAAATACATCATGGTGCGCAAAGCGAGACTCGAACTCGCACGCAATTAAGCAAAACATTTTGAGTGTTCCGTGTCTACCAATTCCACCACTTGCGCATGATGCGATATATTGTTGCCACCAAATTTTTAAAGAGCGTTCAGCATTTGCTGATTCTCCCGGCGGACAATCGTTAATTTGAATAGAAACGTATTGTTTGACCGGGATACCCCCGATCAAATCGAAGGTATTATTGCGAGGTACGTAAACTGCGTGATGAATGCGACAGACGCAGCGACGTCAGCAGTGTTCTACTGCTTAGCGTTGTGTGTAAATGTCTGTGCGTTAATGTATTCATCGTATTGCTCTATAGGTTGCTGAAAAAACTAATCGTTGTTTCGATGTTTTTCATTCTAAGCACAGGGTCCGTGAAATGCAACCTTTTTTTTGATATTTTTTAAAATAAATTCAAAATCACAGGTTCTCTTGTCGACAAATCTCTATAAAACAACAACATAGAGAATTGGGGAGACGGAGTAATTTTTTATGTATTAAACTTAAACACAGTGAGGATCAATGTAAAGTGTTGAACTTGGTTGTAGGTTTTAGTATAATTAAGACACTAAAACAAGGTGTTTAAAAATGCAAAATATTAAAAATGATTGGCTGGTTGCGATTGATAAGATGAGAGTATCAATGAAGCTTGATGATATTCTTCCGCATCCAGGAGAAGACAAAGATCTTGGTGAATTCTTAGATGCCATCATACCTAAAATAGAGACCAGACTGTCACCTCAAGACTTTATAGATAAGATAAAAGACATTAACGTTGAATATGGTGAAAACTGGCTTTCCGGCTGTATAAGAAGCCATAAGGAACACCGCTTGACTCCGTGCACGTTAAATGGCTTATTGGTTGTTTACTTCTTGCTTTTAAAACGCCGCCACTCACGGGTGGTTTCGAGCTGGCCTTCAGTACCTAATGAGCTTCAATATGCGTATTCTGATTGTGGCGTGGCCATTCAAGATCACTACAC
>MDSZ01049522.1_pt1 | contig 119521 bp, 114 predicted proteins | sample 811201 | NCBI WGS metagenome assembly MDSZ01 (sample SAMN05326647, study PRJNA326480) | marine metagenome | isolation source: seawater | place: Indian Ocean: North | collected 2010
AGCATTCACAAGTTTTTTTGATAGACGTTGGTGGAGAGAAAATGATATTTTTATTAAAGCTAGCGATGTAGACGAGGACAATCCTGTCGCTCAACCCTACTATAGTCCATATGACCTTGTACGTGTAGGTAATGGTAAGGATAATTTTGGAATATTAAGGACTTTTTATGTGTTAGGGATGGAACAATCATATAAGGTTAAGCATCAGTTTTTTAACCGTAATTCAAAGATGGAAGCTGGATGGAGATTGTATTGGGAAAGGTTTATTGATGATAGGAAAACTGGTTTTACGGCTGATTCTATGTTTGCAACTGATGCTAGGGAAGGTATTTACTATAGAGGTTATGGTGATTCTTTGGTCATTTTGGGTACAAGTCATCATTATGAAACTTTTGCTCTCTCTAGTTTTTTAAGTGAATCTATTGATTTTGGTTCTCTCAACGTCCGACCCGGATTAAGATTAGAGGTTTTTGAGCAAGAAAGAGTAGATAGAATGCAGGGAGCCTTATATCAGGATAAAACCCTAATTGTTTTATTACCTGGAATCGCTTTTTCACATAGCATGAACGGTATGAATCTTTTTGGAGGTTTGCATAGAGGATTCACCCCACCATCAAGTGGCGCATTAAAGATTTTGAATTTTGGGGAAGATTTAGATAATAGTGGATTAGATCTCGATGCCGAGAAGAGCTGGAATACAGAATTGGGATTAAGAGGTCAACTCTCCTTTTTTGACTATGAGTTTGCAGGATTTCACATTGATATTGAAAATCTTGTCGCAGCGGGAAGAGGGACTGCATTTAAAAATCTTGGAAAAGTTACAAGCCAAGGATTTGAGGCACGCCTGCTGATGTATTTCTCCAATATCTCCAAATTATTTCCTAACCTTAATATTTCTTATGCTTTTCTTATGACTGAGGTGAAAAATGCCACTATAATATCTAATGTATCTGGTTCTGTTGGATCTGAGGTTAGCATAAATGGAAAAGAGTTACCTTATTCACCAAATCATACCCTAACCGCAGGATTTGAACTTAAACCATTCAAGAATCTTATGTTTAGACTGGACTATCGTTACGTAAGTAAAGTCTATACTGATTTTGAAAATATGGAAATAGAAGATGATATTGGAGTTACTGGACCAATTCCAGAATATTATATTTTAAATGCATCTGCTGCTTATCATATCAGCGAGCGCGTGAAGTTATTTTTCTCTGGAAAGAATTTAACTGACGAGATTTACATTGGTTCTAGATTACATTCAAATCCTGGACAGAAAGAAGCAAATATAAGTTCTGGAATCATACCTGGTCCTCGAAGACAGCTTAATCTTGGCCTAGAATATTCATTTTAGCTACTAAATAAATTGGGACAATAATTGCATGATTGATTTTAATAAAAAATTGAAAATGAGTCTCATTCTAATAACGTGTTTCAAATAAAAAAAGGAGAAAACAAAATGATAAATAAAAATAAACTTCTTTACATCCTATCATTCATGGTCGCTATGTTCATTGGGTGTGGAGATAATGGAGATGATGATTCGGTAACTGATTCAGATCTGCAAACACCTACTGAATATGTTTTTGAGAGTAGATTTAATCCTGGTGAAAGCAGTGTCTCTTATTCTGGTCAGGTTGTAAGGAACCTGCTTGTAAATGACATTAAAATACAATGTGGTACTGATGCAGGATCGGGAGATGCAACTACACTGCTAAGTATGATGGCTAACGATGATGCGTCTAGAACTATTTTAACAACTACAACTCCTGCATCTATGCAAACTACATACCAATCCATCTCAACTAGTCATTTAAATGATAGATTGACTGCAGTATCCGATTATGTCATACCTGGTTATGAACATAATGCAGGAGATTTGATATCAGAGTGGGTTACTGATCTCGTTACAAATGGGAAAACAAACGAAAATGGACTTAGACTTGATCAGCTAATTCAAAAAACGTTATGGGGTGCAGTTGCATATTGGCAAGGTACCTCAAAATACATGTCCAAAATTCCTAATGATGATAATGCAGTTTCGGATGATGGCGACCCTTATACGGCAATGGAACATCATTGGGATGAGTCATTTGGATATTTTGGTGCGGCACGTGATTATAACACTGGGTATTCTGATGACAATGATAGAAAATCAGATCCATATTATGATTCAAATGGAGACGGAGCCATTGATTTTAAAGAGGAATATAATATAGGCTGGGCAGTTACCGCTGCAAAGAGGGATCTTGTTACAGATGAAGATGGCAACGCTCTTGCAGTAGATTATGATTTTACCGGAACTATAATGAATGCATATCTTGAAGGAAGAACACTCATATATAATCAAGCTCCATTAGATGAAATATTAATTCAGCGAGATATTATACTTGAGACTTGGGAGAAGGTTGTTGCTGCTGTAACTATTCATTACATAAATGATGTTAGTGCAGATATGATTGCATTATACCCAACGGATACAACAGCAGGACCTTTATCTGATCTGTCAGCAGATTTAAATAACCATTGGGGTGAAATGAGAGGATACGCAAATTGTTTACTCTACAATGATTTTAAAAAGATAACAGATGCTGATCTTGAGTCTGTACTCAATACAATGGGAACTGCTCCTGTTTACCCTATCGCAGGTTATGGAGCATTTTATGGTTATCATGGGGCATTGATTACAGCCAGAAACACACTGCGTGATGCTTATGATTTTGATGATGAGCATACAAGCAATTGGTAGATTAAAACCTTTTTGATTTATAATGATATAAGGGTTCTTATGGTTTAAGAACCCTTATCTTTTATCTGTTAATTTGGATGGTTTTGAACAGAATAAATAAATTTCAATCCCATATTTTTCTTATAATATGTTGCTTGATCTCAAGAGTATTTACAAGCATATACTATATAGAGGATATTGATAGTTTAAGATTTGCTTTTAGCATTCAAGACTACAATATAATGGCTTTACAACCACATTTTCCTGGGTATCCTGTTTTTTGTTTCTTTGCAAAGATTTTATTTTATGTTACGAGTAATATAGCAATTACATTCTCTTTAATTGGCGGTATTTCAGTTTTTATTATAATCCTATATACAATGAAATTATCTAAAATAAAGATTTTTTCATTGTTAGGTATGTTTTGCACGGTTTTTATTTTTTTCAATCCTCTTCTTTGGTTGATGAGTAATCGCTATATGCCTGATATATTTGGTATGGCATTTGCAATTATGGGCATGTATTATATGATTGCAAAATCAGATAATCTTTGGTATCCAATAATTGGTACATTTATTCTAGGGGTACTGGCAGGGATTCGTTTATCATATGTCCCACTAATGATTTTACCCCTTCAACACTGTATAAAAAAATACAAGTATAAAGAATATATTATGTTCTCATTGTCATCTGGTGTCATTGTATGGCTTATACCTATGGTTTGGATAACCGGGCTTGAAAATCTACTGCTAGCAGCATCCAAACATACAATTGGTCATTTTTCAGATTTTGGAGGTACAATAATTACTGATGATGATATCAAGTTGAGATTGACAAACTTTTTTAGATCCGTTTGGTCAGATGGTCTTGGTGGCTATTGGATTGGTAGATCATGGGTTACTTTGATTCTATCCATTCCATTATGCTATTATTCATATTTTGGTATAAACTATATTATGAGAACTATCAAAACTAATACAATTTCTAAGTTGATGCTTGTTAGTATGGTTTTTTACGCGTTTTGGATATTGATCTTCCAAAATGTAATCTATAAAAGTAGACATGTCTTACCGATTGTAGTTATAGTTTTATTTTTCCTGATCAATGGACAGACAAAGATCTTATACAAAAACCTCGCATCAAAAATAATGATGGTATTATTTTCTTTTTCCTTGTTTAGCCTTACATCAGTTTTGGTGATTCAACATAAAAATCCAACGGCGATTTCAAAATTAAAAGATGTTTTGAAGGGTATCGATGACAAAAAAACAATAATTAGTATACCACTAGTTAAATATTATCTAATGTCACATAATGTAAAAGCTAGATATATTAACGTAAATAATATAAACCAAAAAAATATTCCACTAAATATGGATGGGGCGATGGTCATAGGAAATTATTCAGTTCTTTTTAATGATAAATATAAAATCACCCCTGACTCTAGTTATTATCATAATCCTTATATGAATAGGATGTGGTCAGAAATACATACCTTTAGAATCAAATTAAAATGAATCGAAAAAATAAAGTCGATATTATTGGAGCAGGACCTTCTGGCTTATCAGTTGGGTACTTTGGAAAAAAGAAAGGAATATCAGTACGGATTCATGAAAGTTCAGAAAATATTGGGGGAAACTGCAGGACCATAAAAATGGGTGATTTTAGATTTGATACAGGTGCGCATCGATTCCACGATAAAATCTCAATCATTACAAACGAAATAAAGCAATTAATGGGAAAGGATCTGCTTAAAGTAAATAATCCTAGTAAAATATATTTTGAAGGAAGGATGATTGATTTCCCATTAAATTTTCAAAGTGTAGTTAAAAATTTAAAACTTCCAGAAATTTTATCGATATTTTTTGAAAATGCATTCAATATTTTTAATAAAAAATGTGATTATGAAAATTTTGAGCAACTTGCTTATGGTAAATATGGAAAAACACTTTCAAATCTCTTTTTGATAAATTATACTGAAAAGTTATGGGGAAATAAAGCAAGAAAATTGCAAACTACCATTTCAGGAAATCGGTTAAAAGATTTGAATATTCAATCAATGATCTTTGATATGATTTTTAAACGATCTAAACCAAGACATTTTGAAGGATCTTTTTATTATCCAAAATTTGGTTATGGTACTATTTTTGAAAAAATGGCAGATTTTATTGAATATGAAAATATCAATCTAAATTCAAAGGTTAATAGAATTTTCCATGATGAAAAAAATATCAAAGAAATAGAATGTGAAAATGGAAAAACAATCGAGGTGTTGAATGTAATAAATACGATGCCAATAACATCTATTTTTAAAACATTAAACCCATCCCCGCCTCAACATTTAATTGACAAAGCAAATAATTTTAAGTTTAGAAATTTAAAGCTTTGCATATTCACATTAGATTTTCCATCCTTATCTAACAATGCTTCTATTTATTTTCCAAACAAGTCCACTTCCATTACAAGAATTTGCGAGCCAAAAAATAGAAGCTTAAATATGGCTCCAAAAGACAAGACATCAATAGTGGTAGAAATTCCCTACAGCATTGGTGATAATATAGCTTCCATGGATGACCAGGAAATAATTACGATGGTAAAATTTTCTTTAATTAAAGAAAATTTAATAAAAAATTCTGATGTAATAGATTTTAAAGTCTTTACCATAAAAAATGCATATCCTATTCTTCAAATTGGTCAGAAGGAAAATATTTCTGAATTAATTAATTATCTTCAATCATTTAAGAATCATCAATTAATAGGAAGGAATATTGAATTTAGTTATTTACATACTCATAAAATAATGTATAAAGCTAAGGCTATAATAGAGAAATTGAGTTATTAAATTAATACGTTATATTTTATTCAAACAATTTATGGAAAATTCTCAAAGGAAAAATAAAATTGCAGGATTTTGAAAAAAAATATCAAGAAAAAGTTGGCGTATTGATTACTAATTTAGGTTCTCCTGGCAATCCCGATACTAAAAATCTCAAAAAATATTTAAAACAGTTTTTATCTGATAAGCGTGTAGTAGACTATAATAGATTTTTTTGGTGGCTAATTCTTAATGTCATCATACTTAACATAAGGCCAAAAAAATCTGCTAAATTATATGAATCCATCTGGACAAAGGAGGGCTCTCCACTTTTGGTTAATATGCAAGGAATTATTAATAAGCTTAGGCAAAAAAATAAAGACATTAAAATTCTGTTAGGGATGCGTTATGGTAAGCCATCCATCGAGGATGCCTTAAACCAATTTAGAAATGAAAATATTTTTAAAATACTTGTATTACCTCTTTATCCACAAGCAGGATCCCCAACCAACTCAAGTACTTTTGACGAAATATCAAGAGTTTTCAACACTTGGCCGTGGATACCAAATCTAAGATTTGTAAATGGTTACCACGATCATGTGGATTATATATCAGCAATATCAAATAGCATCAAAAATGCTACTTCTAGTTGTGATGATATAGAAAAGATTATTTTTAGTTTTCACGGTATGCCGATACGGTATTTAAAAGATGGAGATCCTTATTATTGCTTTTGTCATAAGACTGCTAGATTGGTCTCTGAAAATCTTGGAATTGGAGAAGACAGGTATGCAATTGCTTTCCAATCAAGGTTTGGTTCGGAAGAATGGCTACAACCATATATTGATGAAGAGATTATAAGATTTGCAGAAAATGGCGTAAGGAATCTTCATGTTATTTCTCCTGGTTTTAGTGTTGATTGTTTAGAAACGCTGGAAGAAATTAAAATTCAATATGATAAACTGTTTAAAAAAAGTGGTGGTGATAAGCTGGAATATATTTCATGTTTAAATGATGATGATGAGCATATTAAGCTTATCAACAATATTATAAATCAAAATATAAGTGGCTGGGGTAATGGAAATTAAAGCTGATAAAATTAAAATTGATTACCTTTTAGAATTCAATTTCAAAACCACCAACAGGTATGAAATTGAAATAGGTCGTTTCTAAAATACTTCTTTTTTCTCGACTCCAAAAGTAAGTTTCAACATTATTTCTATTATATGCGTTCCATAATTCAAAATAAAAAATCAGGTTTCCTAAGGACATTATTTTCCTTTGCTCATATCTTAGAAATAGATTATGATAAACTGGAGTACGCTGTTCGTTAAAATTATCAAATTCTATAATTTCTTGGTTTAGCATATTTGATAATTCTAGATTAATTCTAGTGTAAGGCTTATTTCCAAAAAGAGACCACCTTGCAGAAACTTCCCAATCTGATTTGGGTCTATAGCCGCCTACAATATTAAGAATATATCCGTAATTATGATTACGATCTCTATTTGTTCCCATTTGATCTGTATATGTTGCGTTAAAGATTGATCCTCCAATTAGACCATAAAAATCTGTAGCTCTTTTCTTTTCAACTAATGCTTCTATTCCAATTGTTCTTGCTTTTCCATTTGATACTATTTGTGGATATGTTTTTAACTGATCCATAAGAAAAGTTGGATCAATTACGTTCATATTGCCATACATCATTGGAGCGTAGTTGTAGTTCTTTATATAAGTAGAGATGGAAAACTTTGTACTGTTTGAAATTAATTTTTCATAAGAAAGAGAATGTTGCAAAGCTTCAATTGAGCTTAGATTTTTGTTTTGTGGCAAAGCAAGATATTTTTCTGGTGGATTTTGAAAATATTTGCCAGAGTTTAAAATAATGTTCCCCTTTTCAAAGCCTAAGGATAGGTCAATATTAATTCGTGGTGCTATAGAGGTTTTCTTTTCATAATTATTCCATCTTAATCTTGAACCTATCGTTAGTGTGATTTTTGATAACACTATGGACTTGATTGTAAGAAAACCTGATATGTTTGATATGTCTATATCTTGTTTGGATTTTATATTATTTAAATTAAAATCGTATTTAAGAGAACGATTTTGTATTTCAAAACCAACTATGCTACTGCTGCTAGCATTTAGTTTTATATGATTTACTTGCCTCCCATTTATCGTTTTATATTTATCGTTGGTATTATACTGTAGAGTGTCCGAATTGTTTTCAAAGAAATTAATTTTTGAAATTTGATTTGTTATTGATATCGAGGTATTACTATATGCAGACTTATTCCAAATATGTCTATGATTGATTCCTAAAGTATTTTGATTATTTGTTGCAACTCCATATTCATTTTGACCCGCTTTTAGTGATTCCTCTTTTTCAGATTCATATATGCTATTTCCATTAATTGTTAATATTGTAAATGAATCATAATGGCTTGGTCTATAGTTGACTTTCATTTGAAAATCATCAAATTTTGGAAGACCACCACCTGCATTAATGGCATCAGATACTAAATCAAGATAACTTCTTCTGTATGATCCAATGAAAGTTATGTTTTTTGTAATTGGGCCTTCAATCAAACCACCAGCGCCTCCAAATCCAAGTGAAATATTACCATCGAGCTCATCTTGTTTTCCATCCCTATATCGTATGTCACCAAAGCTAGATAATTTGTCTCCAAATTTTGCGGGAAACCCATTGCTATAAAACTCAATATTATCTACCATCTCTGTATTAATTAGACCAACTGGTCCGTTTGACCGTCCATCAGGTTGATTAAAATGAGAGATACTAGGAATAGATATATTATCTATGATGAAACCATTTTCAGTAGGTCCACCTCCCCTGACCATCATGTCTTGTCTGTTTTCTCCAGTGCTTGCAACGCTTGGCAATGAATTTAGGATACGTGTTATTTCTTGTCCTGAACCAGGTGCCCTTCTTATTTCATCATTGTTAAATGATACGGAACTAAATTTTTCCATATTATTATTCAAAAAGTAACTTTTTGTGACAGTTATATCATTATAATTAATGACGCTCGGATTAAGAGTTATCTTATTGAAATCAAATGATTTTTCTCTTACCCAAATATCGCTTATGGTTTTTGATTCATATCCAATATATGTTATGTTAATTGAATAGTATCCATTTTTTAGGCCAAAAATAGAAAAATTCCCATTTTTATCAGAAATCCCACCAAAAGTTGAACCAATGACAAGAATGTTTGCACCTTCAAGCGGTAGTCTATTTTCCGCATCTAATATTTTACCACGAATTGAACCTGAACAATAAGCAATCGATTGAAGTAACATGACAAAGGTAATGACCTTTTGCATATAAGAGAAATTTTGAGGACATTTCATTTTATATATTTCATATCTATTGAAATCCATCTATGTACAAATCAATCCGTAACGAGTGATTCGGATAATCCCTGAGTGCATATTTACTTTTTATTTATAGTTATTTTCATTAAAAATTTGATTAATCAAATTTTTAATCCTCAATAATATGAAATAATTAAGTGGATATAGTTAATGATTAAAAGTTGTCTCTTAACATTTTTTTTAGTTCTGCTTCATGCATTTCTTCTGCAGCAATCTGAGTTCTAGCAAACTCTTCTAACATTATTGATTCACCTTCAACATTTTTTAAAAGCTCATAGTACGAAATAATTGCTTCTTTCTCATGTTCAAGACACTCGTTCAAGATATCTTCTGTTGAATGTTTATGTGTTTCAAGCAGATCACTTATTTTTAAAGTAGGATGTTCACCCAAGCTAGTAATGTGTTCGCCTACGGATTCCGCATGAGTAAGAGATTCCTGAGCTTGTTCTCTCAACCACTGAACGACTGAAAGTCGATAGGGTCCTTGGACCATAAATGCATAATGAGTGTATTTAACAACTCCCGCTAATTCAAGCTCTAAAATTTTATTTAATGAATCTAGAATTTTTTTATTATTCATTTGATTTTTTCCATTGTTTTGTATATCGATAATTCTATTTACTATTAATTAAAAAGCCCACAACAAAATTAGTATTTAGAAATATTTTTTCTAATCATTTTGTATGATAGTAACTTTAATTTTAAATTTCGACTAACCATTCGAATTAATTACTAATATGTCAATATCAGAGCGTCAAGTAGAAGAAAGAAAAATGCGTCAAGCACGTATTCTAAAAGGTGCATTAAAAGTTTTTAAGCAAAAGGGGCTTGAAGGTGCAACTATGGATGAAATAGCAATTGCCTCAGGATTTGGAAAAGCTACCCTATACTACTATTTTAAATCAAAAGAAGATGTACTATCTGCAATATTAGAAAATGGTTGGAGAAAAATTTGGGAGTCTCTTGAACCAGTAATATCTGACCAAAATTCTCCAAGAAAGACATTTGTAAATGTATTAATTAAAATAGCTGAGAATGCCCAAGAAAGACCTGGACTGTTCGAATTTCTTTTTAATGTCCCTAAGGCAATAAGCTTAGATTCACAGCCCTGGAAAGATTACCAACATCGATTATATGCTGTAATTCAGGGATTACTAGAAGATGGAATAAAAGAAAAAGAGTTCCCTAATGTAAATCCACAGCTTATGTTCAAGGCACTTGGAGGTTTATTTATGGGGCTGGTTTTTATGGGTGATAAAGATCAACCCGTTACAGATAAAGACGTGGAGAATCTTTTGAATGAATTAATAACTGATCCAAAATTAACGAATTAGATGTTTCGTAATCTATTTTTCTTTATTTCAATTTATCCCCTTTTTTGTTTCCCTATTGTTGGATTCGTAACTGATGTAGAAACTGGGGAACCACTTGAAAATGTTAATATCTATCTTTCTGGATCATCCAATGGTACTACAACAGATATAAATGGAAACTTTCAATTAAATGATTTAGAGGATTCACAAAACCAAATCACCATATCATTGATTGGCTATGAAATTGAAACAAAAAATATTTCAAATAAAAAAATGGTTAAGCCATTACATATCTATTTAAAGAAAAATCCAATTCAATGGAAAGCAATCAATGTAATGGGTATGATCCCATCGAAACATTCGCCAGATAATACTGAAATCATTTCAACATCAAAAAAAACAAATACGGATCAAGAGACTCTTGGCACTTTACTGAATAATCTACATGGAATAGAAGTTCAAAGCGCACATGAATATGGCAGAAATGTAAATGTATCCATTAGAGGGTCCTCTGACTATAAGCCAGGAGGCTATAATAATCGTGTACTTTTATTACTTGATGGTTTTCCTGTCTCAATCCCTAATTCTGGCTCATCAGACTGGAATGCAATACCCTTTGAAACAGTGCAACATATTGAGATTGTAAGGGGTCCTGCATCATCAATATATGGTCATAATTCAATGGGAGGTGTCATTAATATAGTTACCAGAACGGGAAAAGAGTTGTCTAAGTGGGCTCCCGAAATACGTCTTGGAAGTTACGATTCTAAATCATTTTCATTAACTCACGAAAGCAAATATAATAATACGAGTATTATTGGTTCTGTGGGTTATGCAAATTCAAATGGGCATAGATTTAATTCTGGATATGAGCAGTTACGTTTTTCATTGAAGATTAATAGTTCCTTATCCAATAATCAAAAAATTCAATTATCTTACATAGGGTGTGATAGCTATAATGGGCAACCTGGTTTTATTTATCCAGATAATCCGGGGCTCATATCATACAGAGAATCCTTCAGATTGAGTAATTATTTACAATTTTACTATAAAAAAGTAATTAATAAGTATTTATACTCACTTTCCCTTGCAACAAATCATTTTAAAACCGACTACAAAGATAGAGATGATACGCCTATTGAAGATATCCAAGGTATTACAAATTATAGAGATCGCAGTTATATAATTAGGAGTCAGCTCCAAAGATTTTTTAATTCAGGCAACAACTTTTTAATTGGAGTAGAATCATCTTTAGATTATTCTAGTTCAAATGTGTTAAGAAATATTTATGAGCAGCCTGAACAAAATACCATTGCAGGATTTATGCAATATAGAAAAACAATTACAAACCAATTAACTATGGATATGGGCATTCGTTTTGATTCTCGAAATGTAACAGGAGGAGAAGGATATAATGTAAAGAAATTTGAAGCCATATCTCCAAAAATCCATTTATCTTACAAAATTGACTCTAGCTTTACCACATATGCATCCTACAATCGAGGATTCAGAGCACCATCCATATCTGAATTATTTTTAGAATATGAAAGTAGTTATGGTTTATTGTTTCGAGGGAATCCAACTCTCAAGGCAGAATCATTAACTAGTATTGAAACTGGTATAAAATACAAAAAGAAAAACATGGAACTTTTCAGTAATCTTTTTTTTAATAATTATCTAGATATGATTGATTTTATCTACACAATTCCAGTTACTTCAATAAATAGAGAAATTGTACGAGGCTTGGGGGTTGAATTGGGTTCAAATGTAACTTTTAATGGTGGGGCTACTAATTTGAACCTGACATATAGTTATCTTGACCTTGAAAATATTAAATCAAACATCCCACTGCTGTATAGGCCAAAACATAAAGTTAGATTAACCGTGGTACAACAACTACCAATATTCAAAATCCGTTTATCAACAAAATATTCTAGTACTCAATTTTATGAAGATTTCTTAACCGATGATCACCCAATTAATGATGGGATGGTTATTTTCCCATTAGAACAACTTCCAGAAACTTTCATCACTGACCTTAGCATTTCAAGAATCATAACTAATTATGAAATTTCATTTAGAGTTAAAAATCTATTTGATTCTAATTATGTTTTAATTCAGCACTATCCAATGCCAAGAAGAAATTTTGAATTGTCAATTACCAAACCACTTTTATAAAGGATAAATCAATGAAAAAAATATTCACATTAATTGCTGCGTCATTTATTTTTATTTTAGTTTCTTGTGAAGATAAAGATACTGATTCCGAAGTTTTACCTGAATTTGGAACCATTTCAGGCATTATAAATTTTTCAGGTAATTGGCCAGATAGTGGCGAAGTATTAATAACTCTTGATATAGCTTATCCACCGCAAGGTCCGCCTGCGAGATTTGTTTATATTACCAATGAAGACCTCGAAAATGGAACATATGACTACAACTTCACTAATCTTTCATTTACAAGTTATGATGCAATAACTGTTACCTATTGGCCATTAGGATATGGAACAGCTGGATCAAATTATAGTTTAATTGGTAGCTACATTAATACAATAAATGTTACGCAAGATGATCCGGACATTACAATAGATATAGATGCTACATTTGAATAATGAAATAACTTTAAAGCAAAATATAAAATGGATGTAAAATCAAATAGATTGCTGCGAATCACATGGCTAGTCTTTGGACTGATATTATCATTTATTGGGATAATTGGAATAATCATACCAGGGTTGCCTACAACCATTGTAATGATACTTGCTGCTGCTTGTTTTTTTCGAAGTTCAGAAAGGTTATATAATTGGGTTATTGAAAATAAATATTATGGTCATCATGTAAAAAATTATCGTGAAGGTTTGGGGATGCCGAAAAAGGCAAAAGTAACAGCCATTCTGGGTATGTGGTTCTTTGTTTCTTTATCGGTATTGTTTGGGATACCTGATAGTATGGTTTTGGCAAAAATATTAACAATAGTTGGAGCATTGACAGGCACGGGCTATATCATTAATCAGCCTACAATCTACTAAATTTCAGTGCCATAGATTACTCAATAAGTCTACCAGAACGTCTGTACTTTTCTTTATATTTTTCCCATAAATTTTTTTGTCTATCTGATAGGTCTAGTTCTCTTCCCTGGATGAAGGCTTTTACAGGGTTTGTTGTTTGGGTCAAGGGTTCACTATTTGAGATGAAGAAAGTCGCATCTTTCCCAGGTTCGAGTGAGCCAACTCGATCATCAATTCCTAAAATTTCAGCTGCAGAGAGAGTAATGGATTTTAAAGCTTGGTTTTTTGGTAGACCCCAAGTAACAGCACGCATAACTTCATCAGGTAATGTTCTAACGTGTCCATCCATGGGATAACCAGGATCCAGCGATATGCAGAAATGTACTCCCGCTTCAAATAGTATTGCAGGCATTTTATATGTTATATGAATTGGTTCAAATCTACGTCTGGGTGTAACCTGCACACCTAATATAACGACAGGTACGTTATTTTTTACAAACAACTCTGGATTAATCCAAGCATCTCTTGCACCAATTATGGTTATGTCTAGTTTATGTTTTTTAGACCAATCAATAGCTGCTTCGATCTGTCTTATGTCATTTGCCTTAATATGAACTGGTTCATTATGAATGATGAATGGTATCATAGACTCTAAACGTAGGTCAGTTTTTTGCTTATGTTCGGCCTTTCTTTCTTTAGCATTTTTCCGGTGATAGTATGCACGAACATTTAGCACTAATTCATCCAACTCTCTAACCTTTTTATTGTATTCATCTCGCTGCTTTTTTTCATTATTTTTTTTATCGCTATAATCAATGTACATACTAGGCCAATTTATATTTAGTGCTGCTGGATGCTTTATTGTAGCATCTTCCCAAGTCCAACCATCTAATTCCATTATGGATGATTGTCCAGGTATTCTTCCAGAAGATGGGGTAGAATTAACTATTAATACTCCGTTTGATCTAGTAACTGGAATCAGATCTGAATCAGGGTTATAAGCAACATTAGCCCTAACATTCGGATTTATTTCTCCAATTTCAGAATGGTCATTAGTTTGCTTTACGGCAGAAATTTCTGTAAGGCCAATCCTTGTGTAAGCAGCGATGAAACCTGGTACAACATGTTTTCCATATATTTCATAAACATCTGTTTCGGGTGATGGTTGAATTTGCATGTCAATTGTTACTATTTTCCCCTCAGCAAATAGTATGTCATATTCCTCAAGAATATCACCTGAAACGGTATGAAGAATTCCACCCTTTAGCAAGATGGGCCTCTTTTGATCCATCCCAGGTATTTGATTATTTGAAAATAAAAGCGATGAAAAAACAATTAGGGAAAAGAACCTCATGCTATTGATTTCCCATTAATTGATAATCATCTATTCTACAATTATGATTATGGTTAGGAGTTTCACTATTTGGCTTCATTACTTTACCAGATAATTTTGAGCTAGTAGATAAGATTTTTTGAATAAGTGATTCTCTTTCTAGTTTGTCTCTTTCTTCAAGCCTTTTGTTCTCATCTACTGACCAATAACGAGTTCCTTCAATCCATGTCTCTTGAACCTTAGAATATATAGAAAGTGGAGGTCCATCCCATATGACAAAGTCTGCATCTTTTCCTTCTTCTAAAGACCCAACCCATTGATCTATGCCTAGTTGCTTTGCTGGATTTATGGTAACAAATTTCAATGCCTCTTCTTCTGAAAGCCCACCATATTTTACAGCTTTCATTGCCTCAGTATTCAGCCGTCTTGCAAGTTCAGCATCATCGGAATTGAATGATACAAGTACATTGTTATTTGCCATTAGAGTACCATTGTAGGGAATTGCATCAATCACTTCATATTTGTATTGCCACCAATCAGAAAAAGTGGATGCTCCAGCGCCATGTTCTGCAATTCTCTCTGCAACTTTATAACCTTCAAGAACATGTTGGAAAGTTGCTATTTTAAATCCAAAATCTTCTGCAATTCTTGTTAGCATCCATATCTCATCTTGTCTGTAAGAATGACAGTGTAATAACCTTGTTCCCTCTAATATCTCTGCTAATGCTTCTAGCTCAAGATCAATTCTTGGAGGAATGATTTTCTTTTTTGCTTTAGAATTTCGATTATATGTCTTATGCCTGTGTCTATAATCTTGAGCAGCTCTAAATGCATCCCTAATGACTTGTTCTACTCCCATTCTTGTTTGTGGATATCTACCATTTCCTACCCAATTCGCCTGTTTAACATTCTCTCCAAGAGCAAACTTGATACCTTGAGGAGCGTTCTTATATATCAAATCATTAGGCTTTGAGCCCCATTTAAGTTTAATGACTGCATTTTGACCACCAATTGGATTTGCGGATCCGTGTAAAATATTGGCTATTGTTAGACCTCCACCAAGTTGCCTATAAATATTTATGTCATCTGAGTACAAAACATCACGTATCCTAACCTCTGCCGTAACCGCTTGTGCTCCTTCATTAATTGATGAAGCTGCTGAATGGCTATGACAATCTATCAGGCCAGGGGTTACATATTTACCTGTGGCATCAATGATGAGAGCACTACCCATAGGCACGCTAATGTCAGGAGCAATTTTATCAATTTTACCATTAACAAATAGTATGTCCCAATCCTCAACAATTCCCATGGGTCCACATGTCCAAATGGTTGCATTATCAATTAACACTGCATTAGGCGATAATAGATCTCTGTCTAGACCATATACACCTTCTGGATAATAAAGTGCCAATTCACTGTTTACTGCTTTTTGTCTAGACTTATCTTTTAACTTAAGTGTTCTTTTTGCATTAAAATCATATTTATTGGCACCATCGTATGCCGTACCCGTAATCTTATCTTTAACTATCATACCTTTGAATGCTAAAGTTGCGTTTATTTCTAAAAGAGTACCATCAACACTGAATTCAATATTTTGATCATATAGTTTGATTTCTTTCAAGGTTATTGATTCATTTTCAATATGAATTTTACCTTCAAGTTTGCTTTTTGAAATTGCGGATTTACTACTCTTTCCTTTTTGTCCAGATTTAGGTTTGGTGAATTCTATTTCGTAACTATTGTTTTTTATTTGCATATCCCAGTTGCCTACTAGGTTTATTTTGTGACGATCTGAAATGAAATGTTTTTTCCCAGATATCCATAAAGAAGTGACCCTTGATTTAGGATTAAAATAATTTCCATCAGTGACGACTAAATTTGCAATGTATCCAGGTTGAATTTTACCCAATATTTTTTCCAGACCCATAGCCTTTGCTGGATATGTAGTGAGTGCTGCTAAGGCAACATCCTGTGGCAACCCACGATCAATAATCTTTTGAAGGTTTTTTCGGAAATCTGGTTTTTTCTTTAATGTGCTTGATGTGAAGCTGAACCTGATACCTGCATCAAAAAGTTTTTTAATATTATCTGGTGCCATATCCCAATGTTTTAATTGTTCATTTGAATATTGCATTGCAATATATGGGTCATTGACCTTTGGTTTTTCAGGAAAATCAAGTGGAATGATGATAAATGGATCTTGTTCCTTTATTTCTCTTATTCTTCTGTACTCATATCCGCTAGCTAATAGCCATGGATTTAAATTGAATTCTTTACAAATCGAAAGTGCTCGCATTGCCGCATGCTCTTCTTTTGTCATGAAAAGCATTGGGCGTTGATTAATTTTAAAATCTGCAATTTCTTGCAATGGATTATTTATAGGAATAGGTTCGTTCTCTTGAGGATATTTTTTCAATATTCTCATTGAATTGTCATACCAGTCTGCATCTAACATGGTCTGTCTAATTACGGCTATGACACCAAGTAAAGAATTTGGATAACCTCTTTCTGACCATCTTGAAGCTTTAAACTCAATTACTTGGGAAATATTTTTTGAAAGGGACAACATTTCCTCATCAAGATTTATTAGTTCTGACTTACCTTTAAAAATGCCCTTTTCAGGAACTATGTGTGCTGCTGTCATTCCGATTTCGTGAAGAGCTCTAAGCTCCTTATCCTTAAACTTAGCATCATCTTTTGCTCGATATTCAGGCCTTATCTTTTTATTCCAGTGGCTGTCGGGGCTTGTTGTTTTTTCGTCCTGTTTTACTTGCGACCAGGCATCAATGAAACCTGAATAGATGTGTGCTCCTTCCATGTCAATTTCATAAGCATCTAACGGAATCTGGATATAACGACCTATTTTATCTATCTTACCATCTCTTATTACTAAGGTTGCGTCTTTAATGGAATCACCTGGTTCCGTATGGATCATTGCGTTTGTCAATGCCCATACTCTTGGGTTATTTTGGTGTATGTCTTTTACAGGCTCAGTCTGAGAAATCAATATGGCACTTGAAAAAAATAATATTGTACGTGTCAAAAGTTCGGTCCCTTTAATTCATTATTTTTTAGGAAACTAGTTACATAATGGAAAGTATCATTAATATCGTCAGATATGTGAAAAAGATTCAAATCTTCTGACGATATGGTTCCGATTTCTGCTAAATAATTCCAGTTTACTACATTTTCCCAGAATTCTTTTCCATATAATACTATCGGCAGTTTCTTTTTTATTTTTCCCGTTTGTATTAGTGTTAGTAACTCCATTATTTCATCTAGTGTTCCAAAGCCACCTGGCCATACGACCAAAGCTTTTGCAAGATATAGAAACCAAAACTTACGCATAAAAAAGTAATGAAATTTCATATTGAGGTCATCAGATATCCATTTATTCCCCGATGATTCAAAAGGAAGAGAGATTGTCAGGCCAATATTAACTCCACCTGCCTCAGAAGCACCTCGATTTGATGCCTCCATAATTCCAGGGCCACCTCCAGAACAAATAATATATCTATTTTTACTTCCTTTAAGATTTTTACTCCATTTGGTAAGTTTTTTTGAAAGCAATCTAGCATCTTCATAATAACGACTCATTTTTAAATCCATTTTGAGACGATTAATTTTTTTTTCATCCATATTTTCTGAGACTTTAGACAAGGCTTCTTTGGCCTTACTTGGAGAAACAGTTCTAGCGGATCCAAAAAAAACAATTGTATCGGAAATGTTGTTTCTTTTTAATCTTTGAAGTGGTCCATAGTATTCTGCTAAAATTCTTATTGATCTACCTGACGGGCTACCTAAAAAATCTGTGTCGTAATAAAATCGATTTTTTTTATCAGTTTTTGACATGGTGTTTAATCCTTTGTTGCTTTAAAGCATAAAGTAATGATTTTTCTAATTTAAAAATAGTTATGTTTGAAATTTGATATATTATATTGATTGAACAAATTTAATCTAGGTATTTTCTAGTAATGTATTATCGCATATTTATCATATTACTGCTTTTTTCTTGCGCATCTAAATCAATACCAAAAATTTCTGTGGATCTTCCACCTACCAAAAACATGTCTCTTCAACCAATGGCTGAAACAGTTTATACATTAGGATATTTGTCAGAGTATGACATATGGGAATTCCTAAAAGGTAATCCTTCACAGAAAGATGTATTGGAAACATTTGGTTTTCCTGATTCAGTTTGGTTAGATGATCAAGAATCAACTAAATATCTATATTATTACATTTCAAAAATTAGGGATTATAATACCATAGAAATTAGTGCTAAAACTGATAGTGTATCAGGTTTTGAATGGGATTAAAGGGAAAATAAAGAAATGAAACCATTAAACTATAGTGAATATTTGGGATTAGAGAATATCTTAAATAATCAAAAACTTAAAAGCGAAGAAAGGGGTTCTGCCGCACATGATGAGATGCTATTTATCATCATTCATCAAATTTACGAATTGTGGTTCAAACAAATTATCTATGAGCTAAATTCAATATTGAGAATTTTCAGTAAGGATTCTGTAATTGAATCCGATGTTAGTCTCGCTGTAATCAGATTGGATAGAATCATTGAAATCCAGAAAATTCTTATTGACCAAATAAGAGTTCTTGAGACCATGACAGCAATGGATTTCTTAGAATTCAGGGATGACCTTTTTCCTTCTTCAGGATTTCAAAGTTCTCAATTCAGAGAAATAGAAAATAAATTGGGTCTCAAAATTGGCAATAGAATTAATTATGGGGGTAAAGACTACAAGAAAGTGATTTTAGATAAAGAGCAAAAAAAGGTTAAACGTTCAGAAGAAGAAAATTCTTTATTTGATTTACTTGAAAAATGGTTAGAAAGAACACCATTTTTATCTTTTGAAGGATTTGACTTTTGGGAACAATATAGTATTGCGGTTAAAAGAATCCTCAATGATGAAGAGCAAATTATAAGAAACAACCCTAATTATTCATTGGATGAGGTCAGTTATCATCTTAAAGAACATGAAAGAGCAGTATCTTCATTTGAAGCAATGATTAATCCTGAAAAGCACCTTGAATTAATCAAGAATAATAAAAAACGTTTATCACACACTGCTACTCAAGCAGCGCTGCTAATTTTCCTTTATAGAGATGAGCCCATCCTTCATTCTCCATTCAACTTTTTATCTCGACTTATCGACGTTGATGAGTTACTCACTACTTGGAGGCAGAGGCATGCTCTAATGGTAAGAAGAATGATTGGAGCAAAGATAGGAACTGGTGGTTCATCAGGTCATGCATATCTAAAGGCTACAGCTGAGAATCACAAAATATTTTCTGAATTAGCAGATCTTTCAACTTTTTTCATTCAACGCTCTGCGCTTCCAAATTTACCTGAACACATAAAACGAAGCTTAGGATATCATTTTAAATTATGAAATTTTCATTTGAGAATAAACGCGCCATAGTTTGCGGTGGTACTGATGGCATAGGAAAAGAAACTGCTCATATTTTAGCCAATCTTGGATGCGAAATTACTTTAGCAGCGCGTGATGTTAAAAAGTTGAATAACACGATATCAAATTTGGCAGATAATCACGGCCAATCTCATAATGTTATATGTGCAGATTTTAATAATGCAGAACAACTTGAGGAGAAAGTTCATTCACACTTGGAAAGTATTGGGAAAACTGTTGACATATTAATAAACAATTCAGGTGGGCCTCATGGGGGCCAAATTATTCAGGCTAATGAAAATGAATTTCGCGTTGCTTTTGAACGACTACTTATAGCAAACCAAATTATGGCGAAAGCTGTTTTTCCTGGAATGAAAAAAAAAGGTTCTGGACGGATAATTAATATAATATCAACCTCAGTAAGACAGGTAATACCTGGCTTAGGTGTCTCCAATACCATTAGAGGAAGCGTGGCTCAATGGGGTAAAACGCTTGCACTAGAATTGGGTGAGTATGGAATCTGCGTTAATAATGTGTTGCCAGGATATACTGCAACTAGTAGACTAAAAGAATTAGCAAAAAATAAGTCAAAATTATTAGGGATTAGCATTGATGAAGTTTATGCTCAATGGGAAAATAATACCTCACTAAGGCGCTTAGGAACTCCACAGGAGATTGCAAATATAATAGTATTTTTGGCTTCTGATGCCTCCAGCTATGTTACTGGTCATAATTTTTCTGTTGATGGTGGCCGTTTTGGCGCCTGAAATAAATTCTTTTAAATAATGAATGATAATGGAGGGATTAAAATCAATTTACACCAAAATTATGTTTGTTTTTTGCACCTAATAATCTTATGAAGTTGATTCAAAACTATGTTAACGGGGAATATGTGAGTGGAACTTCAGCACATCGAATCGATTTATTTGATCCTGCAATAGGTCGTCCGTATGGCCAATTGATTGATTCAAGCATAAAGGATGTTAATGATGCAATAAACTCCTCCAAGATTGCGTTTCCACTATGGTCTTCAATGAAATTGAATAATAGAGCTAAATATCTAAATGCAATTGCAGATGAAATTGAATCTCGGGCAAATGAGTTTTCAGAAATCGAGTCAATGGATACCGGAAAGCCTATCTCTCTAGCAAATTCTTTAGATATACCAAGAGCAATTTCAAACTTTAGATTTTTTGCTGAGTATGCAAAAAAATTTGAATATATTTCAAATCTTAACGATGAAATTTCAAAAAATGAAATATCAAGAAATCCTCTTGGCGTAGTGTGTTGCATATCGCCTTGGAACCTGCCTCTTTATCTTTTTACATGGAAGATAGCACCAGCATTGATTACGGGGAATACTGTAATAGCGAAACCATCTGAAATCACTCCATATACTGCATACTTGCTTGGAGAAGTATGTACCAAGGTTGGATTACCCCCAGGAGTTTTGAATATCATACAAGGAAGAGGTTCAACTACTGGAGATTTCATTGTAAAAAATGAATTTATTAAAGCAATTTCATTTACCGGTGGAAGTGAAACTGGAAAGACCATTTATAAAAATGCATCCAACACATTTAAAAAATTATCCTTAGAGATGGGAGGTAAAAACCCTGCAATAATATTCCAAGACTGCGATTATAATGACACACTAGATTCAATTACTAGGTCCTCATTTCTTAATCAGGGTCAGATATGTTTATGCAGTTCCCGTCTTTTAATAGAAGAATCAATATATGATCGATTCAAAAAGGATTTCTGTGATAGAGTATCAAATTTAAAAATTGGAGACCCAATGGAGCTTGATACTCAATTTGGAGCAATATCATCTGAAGAACATTTTACCAAAATAAATAATTATATTAAATTGGCAAAAGATGAAGGGGCAAATATTCTGACTGGAGGGATAGTTGAAAGATTAAATGGAAGATGCGCTGATGGATGGTTCATAAGGCCAACTGTATTAGAAGGGTTAAGTAATTCTTCAAGATTAAATCAGGAAGAGATTTTTGGCCCAGTTGTTACATTACAATCTTTTAATTCAGAATCAAACGCAATTAAGATGGCCAACGATACTGTCTACGGTTTATCTGCAACGATATGGACCAAGGATAATAAAAAGGGGAAAAAAATATCAAGAAAAATTGATGCTGGAGTAATTTGGGTCAATTGTTGGTTGGTTAGAAATCTAAACACACCATTTGGTGGAATGAAACAATCTGGATTAGGACGTGAGGGTGGTAATGATGCAATCCAATTTTTTACTGAACAAAAGAATATCTGTTTATCAACAAGGTGAGTATGAAATACCAAAAACACATTTTCATATGCATAAATGAACGCTCTGTTCAAAATCCAAGAGGTGATTGTTTTAGGTGTGGCGGAATGGATGTAAGAATGAGGTTTGTCCAGCTAATTAATCAAAACGGATTAAAAGGTAAGGTACGTGCAAATAAAAGTGGATGCTTGGATGCCTGTGAATTAGGTCCCGTAATTGTTATATATCCAGATAATATTTGGTATGCTAAGGTAAAAGTTGAGGATGTTGATGAGATTTTTAAGACATCTATTTTAAATAATGGAATTGTTGATAGACTGCATGTAAAAAAAGATACATGGTATTCACAAAAAAAAATGAGAGAATCAAAAAAATGAGTGACGTGATAAATGCAACTAATGCACCCATTCCTGTTGGGAAATATCCTCATGCTAGGAAGGTTGGCAATTTACTTTTTTTATCTGGTGTTGGACCAAGAAAGCCTGGAACAAACACAATCCCAGGAGTTATGATGGACGGACAAGGTAACGTAATTGGACACGATATCGAGGCACAGTGTCACTCGGTTTTTGAAAATGTGAAAATTATTTTAGATGAATCAGGTAGTAGTTGGGATAATCTGGTAGATATAACTGTGTTTTTGACAAATATGAAAAGAGACTTTGATATTTTTAACAAGATCTATGGTGATTATTTTATCAATAATCAACCTTGTAGGACAACTTTAGAGGTAAGATCTCTTCCTACACCAATCGCCATCGAATTGAAATGTATAGCAACAGTTTGAGAATGATGAGATTATCACCGCCCATAGATTTTATGAAATGGATAGATAATAATCGCCATTTACTTAAGCCTCCAGTTGGAAACAAAATCATCTATGAGGATGGGGATTTTATGATTATGGTAATAGGAGGGCCTAATTCAAGAAAAGATTATCATGTGGATCCGGTTGAAGAATTCTTTTATCAATTGGAAGGAGATATGGTTTTGAAAATAATTGAAGATGGTAAGCGGGTTGACATACCAATCAAACAAGGTGAAATATTTTTACTTCCAAAGAAAGTACCTCATTCTCCTCAAAGAAATGATAATACAGTAGGACTAGTTATCGAATATAAAAGAGATGAGGGAGAGTTAGATTATTTTCAATGGTACTGCGATAATTGTGATGCTTTACTTCATGAGATTAGTCTTGATCTCGAGGATATTGTTTCTCAATTGCCTCCACTCTTTAAAAAATATTGGGACGATTTAGCTTTGAGGACATGTGATCAATGTGGTGCAATCCAAGATCCACCAGAATAATATAATTTTGAAAATCGACATACACACACACATCTTACCAAAAACATGGCCAGATCTTGAGAAGAAATTTGGCTACGGAGGATGGATCAGTTTAGAGCACCATACCAAAGACTATGCCAAAATGATGAAAAATAATGAATGTTTCAGGATAATTGAATGTAATTGTTGGGATCCAGTAACTCGGATTAATGAATGTGATGAAAACAGTGTTGACTTACAGGTTCTTTCAACAGTCCCAGCAATGTTTAATTATTGGGCGAAACCAGATCATACTTTATTTGTTTCAAAAATAATTAATGACCATATTGCAAAGTTAGTTGATGACTATCCAAAAAGGTTCCTTGGTTTGGGGACAATACCGATGCAGGATGGTAAACTAGCAATAAAAGAGTTAGAAAGATGTATCAAAGACTTAGGTATCTCTGGTGTTCAAATAGGCTCAAACATAAATGGTGTGAACCTTAGTGATGAATCTATTTTTCAAGTATTTGAAGCAGCCGAAGATCTTGGTGCGTCAATATTCATACACCCTTGGGATATAATGGGGAGAAATGAAACAAAAAAGTACTGGCTACCATGGCTAGTTGGTATGCCTGCTGAAACTAGTAGAGCAATTTGTTCAATGATTTTTGGTGGAGTATTTGAAAGATTACCTAATCTAAGGGTCGCTTTTGCGCATGGTGGCGGAGCATTTCCTGCGACAATTGGAAGAATACAACATGGATTTAATGTAAGACCTGATCTTTGTGCAATTGATAATGATACCCCTCCCATCGATTATTTAGGAAAATTCTGGGTAGACTCATTAGTTCACGATATTGAAATCCTTGATTATATAATCAAAAAAATAGGTGATGAAAAAATTGTTTTAGGCTCGGACTATCCATTTCCACTTGGTGAAGATAACCCTGGTATTATGATAAAAAACTCTAATCTTCCAGAAATAACAAAAGAAAAGATTTTTCATAAGAATGCATTGGACTGGTTAGGAATTGAACACAATTCGTCAGAATGATACATAATAAATCAAGAACTTATGCAGAGTTGATGGATCAAAGAGATAGTCTAAATGGATACCGTAATCTATTTAATTATCCAAAAAATAATACTGGTGACTCCTTGATATATTTCTGTGGCAATTCTCTAGGACTGCAACCAAAAGCAGCATTTTCACAAATAAAAAAAGAATTCTCTATTTGGTCAAATAAAGGCGTTTTAGGGCAGGATAGCAGATGGATTCCTTACCACGAGAGAATGACCAAGACTTCTGCAAAATTAGTTGGTGCAAAAGAAACTGAAGTTGTTGTAATGAATGCATTAACTGTGAATATTCATTTATTACTAATTTCATTTTATCAGCCTAGTAAAAAAAGACATAAAGTAATAATGGAGAAAGATGCTTTTCCATCTGATCAATATGCGATAAAAAGCCAGGTTGAATTACATGGCTATGATCCCAAAAATTCAATTATTGAAATCTCACCAAGAGATAAAGAGAAAATAATCAGAGAAAAAGATATTATTAGTTCAATTATTGAAAATAGAGATGAACTAGCACTGATATATATTGGAGGTGTTAATTATTATACTGGACAAGTATTTAATATGGAAAAAATATCTAAGGTAGCTAAGGAAAATAATATTATAATCGGTTTCAACCTTGCTCATGCAGCCGGGAATATTCCACTTTCTTTACATGATTGGGAGGTTGATTTTTCATCATGGTGTACTTATAAGTATCTATGCGGTGGTCCAGGTTCACCTGCAGGAATTTTCATACATGAAAATCACCATGATTGGAAAGGACCTAGATTAACAGGTTGGTGGGGACATAACAAAAAATCAAGATTTGAAATGCCTTCATCATTCGATCCAATACCTACATCTGAAGCATGGCAGATAAGTAATGCTCCAATTATGGGCATGGCTCCATTAATTGTTGCAATGGATATGTTTGACAAGGTTGGAATGGATAAAATCCGTGAAAAAAGTATTCAATTAACCTCCTATTTGCAGTATTTAATTGAATGTTTTCTACCCTCCGTTAAAATCATTACACCAGATTCTAGAGGCTGTCAGTTATCAATTATTGTTCCAAACGGGAGAAAAATTTTCAATTTTCTCAATCAAAATGATGTGGTGTGTGATTGGAGAAATCCTGATGTGATTCGCGTCGCACCACATCCCCTATTCAATACCTATGTTGAGGTTTATGAATTTATACAAATAATGAAAAAAGCAATTGAACAAGAAACATAAAATTACAATCATAGGTTCTGGTTTAGCTGGACCATTGATGGCATCATATTTATCACAGAGAGGTTATGAAGTAAACATTTATGAGAAACGTCAAGATATGCGTATTCATGAACAATCTGCTGGGCGTTCAATAAATCTCGCACTTTCGAAAAGAGGTATAGATTCCTTAAAGGATATTGGCTTGTATGATAAGGTTCGGTCAAAGATGTTACCAATGGCTGGGCGCATGATACATGATATTGATGGTAAACAACACATGCAAAGATATGGTCAAAAAAATAATGAGGTTATTTACTCCATATCTAGATCATTTCTGAATAAAGTTCTCATTGACCATGCTGAAAGCAAACCTAATGTTCAAATATTTTTCAATCAAAAATTGATTGAAGTTGAACTAAATAAATCTAAACTAATTTTTAATGAGGAAAGAAAAATTGTACCTTTTGAAATATTATTTGGGAGTGATGGATCTGCATCACCAGTAAGAAATTCAATGGAGGAAATTTCTTCAATAAATTTTAGAAAAATTCCACTTGATCACGGATACAAAGAAATAAACATGCCACCAGATCTGGCAGGGAATTATCGTATGGATCCAAATGCATTGCATATATGGCCAAGAGGAAATTTCATGTTGATTGCACTACCAAACACGGACCATAGTTTCACATGTACTTTATTTTTTCCAATGCTAGGTGAATTAAGTTTTTCTTCAATAGATTCAGAAAATAAAATTATAGAATTTTTCAAAATGCAATTTCCTGACATTATCGAAATGTTACCTAATCTTGTAGAAGATTATAAAAACAATCCTACAGGAAAACTTGCAACGGTATATTGTGATAAATGGAATTACAAAGGTAAGGCTCTAATATTTGGTGATGCAGCCCACGCAATAGTACCATTTTTCGGACAAGGCATGAATGCTTCTTTTCAAGATTGTAAAGTAATTGATCAAATGATTGAAAAGTATGAAGGGGACTGGAATGAGGTTTTCTCAAACTTTACCAAGAACCACAAACCTAATGGGCATGCGATTGCTAATATGGCACTTGAGAATTATATAGAAATGAGAGACTTGGTTAATGATGAAGGCTATATCAAAAAAAGGGAACTTGAGCTTAAACTTGAACTAGAATTTCCAAATAGATTTTTACCTAGATACTCTATGGTCTCATTTCATTCCTTACCTTATTCGGAGGTCTACAAAAGGGGAGAGATACAATCGAAATTAATGGATGAATTCTTAGCGGGAAAAATCAATCAACAAGAATTGAAAGGGAAAATATTAAAAAAATTGGAACCCATTCTTTGAAAAAGTTTAAAATCATTTTTTCAACATTTATTTTATTACTAGCTATGTCATGTGAAAAAGATTCAATGAGTATTCATGATAAAGCTTTTGTTGTTGATACACATAATGATGTACTACTTCGTTCACTGACAGGGCGTGACATTCTTAAAAATCTACCTGAGAGCCATTCAGACTTACCAAAATTTAGGGAGGGAGGTATAGATCTTCAGGTGTTCTCAATTTGGGTGTCTCCCACAGAATTCAAAGATGCATATTATGCTCGCGCAAACTATATTATATCTCAACTAGAATTTCTTTGTTCGAGAGTTCCAGATAAATGGTCTATCCCGCATAATTACCAAGATATTATTTACAATGAACAACGAGGTGTACTTTCATGCATGATTGGTGTAGAGGGAGGTCATGTGATAGAAAATGATTTAAATAAAATTGATGAATTGCATAAAAGAGGTATGAGATACTTGGGTGTCACCTGGAATAATTCTAATGAATGGGCAACATCAGCAAAAGATGAGACTAAAGCTAAACAATCCTTAGATTTCATTGGACTAACTGAATTTGGGGAGAAAGTGATTCAAAGGTGTAATAAACTTGGGGTAATCGTAGATATTTCGCATGCAGGTGAGCAAACTGTCAGTGATATCTTAAGGGTAACTGAAAAGCCGATAATAGCTTCGCATTCTTCAGTGTATGATTTATGCCCTCATTATAGAAATCTAAAAGATGATCAATTATTAGCCATTAGGGAAAATGGTGGTGTTGTATTTGTAAACTTTTACCCTGGATATATTGATTCCACATTTGAAAATAAAGCAAGAAATATACGTCAATTAAATAGTTCATCTTTAGACTCCATATCAAAACTATATAAGCAAGATTCTGATTCTCATTGGTACAAAACTAATGAAATATTAGCACCTCACCTTCAAAAAGTTGCTCCTGGGATTGATGATGTTGTTAAACATATTGATTACATCGTCGATCTAATTGGTATAGATCATGTTGGCATTGGTGGTGATTGGGATGGAGTGGAAATCTTACCTTCAGGGATAGAGCACATTGGAAAAATGCCGCTTTTAACAAAAAAACTTCTTAATAGGGGTTACTCGATAAGTGATTTGAAAAAAATTCTAGGAGGGAATTTTAAAAGAGTTTTTAAAGAGGTCAATCATCTGTGATTATTCATAAATTATACTATCATAATGATAAAACAATTTAAACTGGCCCCATCAATATTATCAGCAGACTTTTCTGATTTAAGCTTAGCACTTAAAATTTGTGAAGATGGTGGAGCGCACTGGATACATGTTGATGTGATGGATAATCAGTTTGTTCCTAACCTTACCATTGGTCCTTGCGTTGTTGATTCTATAAGACCAAAAACAAAAAAGTTCATCGATGTTCATATGATGGTTGTAAGGCCTGAAGAATTGGTAGAGCCTTTCGCAAGGGCCGGAGCAGATAATATCACATTTCACATAGAAGCGACCGATAACCCTAGCAAAATTATCAATCTTATTAGGTCATGCGGTTGCAAGGCTGGAATCTCCCTCAAACCACAAACACCATTAGACTCTATTTACCCTTATTTAGATGAAATTGATATCGTTTTGATAATGAGCGTTGAACCTGGGTTTGGTGGTCAAGGTTTTTTACCTGAGACAAGGGATAGAATATCCAAGCTTAAGAATTTTCTTTCAGATAATTGTCTGGAGAGAGTGATGATTGAGGTGGATGGTGGAATCAAACTTCACAATGCCAAAGAGGTTATCAATGCTGGTGCTGATGTTCTTGTCGCTGGTTCAGAGGTTTTCGACTCACAAGATCCTGAGAAAAGAATTAAAGATTTTTATCAACTATTTAATAATGAATTAATATGAAATTGAATATTAATTATTGTAATTATTACTAAATTAAATTTAGTCATTTTCTAAAAATCAATAACCATTTTATGAACACATTTCAAAACATATCTAATTTTAATTCCTGGACAAATATTGAAAAAGACCGATATGCAGTTTCGGTAATTAAAGGTTTGGTAATGGATGCAACTAGACAGGCAAATAGTGGACACCCAGGTGGTCCAATGTCTTGTGCTGATTTTGCCTATGTACTTTTTTCTAATCATTTACAATTTAACCCAAGCAATGCTCAGTGGTTTAATCGAGATAGGTTTATTCTTTCGGGAGGACATATGTCAATGCTACAGTATTCATTGTTATTGATGATTGGATGGTTGGATATTAAGGATATAAGAAATTTTCGTCAATTTGGTAGCAGAACACCAGGACATCCTGAGGTAGAGATTCCAGGTGTTGAGTGTACAACGGGTCCGCTCGGTCAAGGATTTGCTATGGGAGTGGGTATGGCTCATGCTGAGGCATACCTTAGGAATTTATTTTTGCAAAAAAAAAATAACCACTCAGATAAAATCATTAATCACTTTACCTATGTGCTTGCAAGCGATGGTGACCTTCAGGAACCAGTAACACTGGGATCTGCATCATTGGCAGGTCATCTCGGTCTTTCAAAATTAATTGTTTTTTATGATGCTAACTCTGCCCAAATATCAGGAAAAACTTCTAGATCTGATTCTACTGATTATGTTAAAGTATTTGATGGATTTAATTGGCATGTACAAGTTATTGATGGTCATGATCATGATAGTTTAAATGATGCCATTAGAAAAGCAAAGGAGTCAGATAAACCAAGTCTAATAGTTGGTAATACTATAATGGCAAAAGGTACTGCTACAATGGAAGGAGACCATAATACACACGGTGCTCCATTACCTGAAGAAGAAATAATTGCAACAAAAATGAAACTTGGCCTTCCACCAGAGGAATTTTATTTTCCAAGAGAAGTTCAGAAACATTTTCAAAAACATTTTAATATTATGAAAGAGAAAGCTAATGAATGGGACCTGAATAAAAAACATGCTTGTTCTTCAAATGAAATGAAGGAATTGATTTCTCTTTGTATAAATGATGAACTTAGAGATACGGAATATCCAGAATTCAAATTTGGAGAGTCAATTGCAACTAGAAAAGCTTTTGGAGCAACTTTAGATAAATTTTCAGAAGCAATACCAAATCTGATAGGTGGTTCAGCTGATTTAGAGCCTTCAAATTATACAGGAAATTTTGCAAAGAAATATCATGATTTTACAGCAGGTCACCAATCAGGAAGAAATATACCTTTTGGTGTTCGTGAATTTCCAATGGCAGCAATGTTAAATGGTATGGCACTACACGGAGGCATCATACCTTTTGGAGGTACTTTTTTAGTCTTTTCTGATTATGAGAGGCCAGCATTGCGATTAGGTGCAATTCAAAATGCTAGGGTTATACATGAATTTACGCATGATTCATTTTATGTTGGAGAGGATGGTCCTACACATCAGCCAATTGAGCATGCTATGTCATTAAGATCAATACCAAATCTTAATGTTTTTCGTCCTGCAGATGCAAAAGAAACTGCAATATGTTTTAAAATAGCAATAGAGGAAAAGCACACTCCGAGTTCTCTTCTATTGACAAGACAGGGTGTGCCAGTTCTTGAACAGAATTATGATGAAATTGAAAAAGGTGTCCGTAAAGGTGCGTATATTGTAAAAGATTGTGATGAGCATCCAGAACTTGTTTTTATCGCAACTGGGTCTGAGGTATCTCTGGCGATAGCTTCATCAAATCTGTTTTCTGAAAAAAATATCCGTATAGTGAGTATGCCCTGCATGGAGATATTTGATAAACAGACTCTTGATTATAAAAGAAAAATTATCCCGCATCGCCGATGTCTAAAAGTCACAATAGAAGCCGGAGTTACGCAAGGGTGGGAAAAATTTTCAGGGGTGAATGGGTTGAATATTGGAATTGATCATTATGGCGCTTCAGCTCCAGGTAAAATATTAGCAAAAGAATTTGGTTTCACGCCTAAGAAAATAGAAAAAAAGATAAGAAATCATTTGAAAAACTTATTATGAAAATCCATATGGCTACAGATCATGCTGGACTTGAATTAAAAGAAAATATCAAAATTCATCTATTAAATGATGGATATGATATTGAAGATCACGGTGCCTACGAGTATGATGCACTTGATGATTACCCTGACTTTATTTTCCCTTGTGCTATCGCTGTTGCATCTGATCAAGAAAGCCGTGGAATTATTTTAGGAGGTTCTGGCCAGGGTGAGGCTATGGCAGCAAATAGGATAAAAGGCGTAAGAGCTGCGGTTTATTACGATGGCCCTGTTGAGATCATTAAACTTTCAAGAGAACATAACAACGCAAACATATTATCCATTGGTGCACGTTTCATGAGTAAAAATAAAATTTATGATATTATAGAGCTTTGGTTAAAAGAGCCATTTGAAGGTGGTAGGCACCAAAAGCGCATAGAAAAATTAGATAATTAAATATGATTTAGCAGATGATTCCATTAATACTATGGAACTTTAATTGTTTTCTCTCCACCTTACCTTTTTCAATATCATATATATCACAAGCATCATATGGCTTAGCATAAACATGTAAGCTTGAGGCAAATTCATCGGAAAGATTCTCAACTGAATGAATGTCTGCTGGGCCATCAAGAAAACCAGGCTCACAATTAAATTCTTGTATTTTGTTCAATCTTAAAGGATCTGCAGAAACTTGTTCATAATTACAAATTTTTAGTTTTCCCGTTTGCACCCTTGCCCAACATTTTTCACCTTCATGTCCATGTATCGGTGCTGATGCCATAGGGGGCCAGCAAATAATCATTATCTCAAAATCCGTTTCTTTATGAATAAGGTTTCTTGTATAAGTACTATCTTCAGTAAGGTGATATTTTTTTAGTATGCTCTCATTTAGTTTTAAGCTTGAAAGGTATGATGTAACATTTGGTACAGGAAAATCATATTCAGCAAAATCTTGTAATTTTTGGATAATCTGATTTATCATATGCGACATTTTTTGTTAGATGTAAGTTCTAATTTTTGTTTTACTAAATCCAAATCTTTTTTTGTGTTCATGTTAAAAAAGGAATCAATCAGTTTATTGCAGTCCACTTTCTGAAATTTAGTACATCTCACTAATTCATTTAGTCCAAAATTACTATCTTTTATCTGCTGAGCACATATTTTGTGGACTCTTTTATGATAAAATGCACACATTGGTTGTAATTTTTTTTGTGTCATTGGTATAACTATGTCTGCCTTTTTATGTGAATGAGACCACAAATGAAGAATAGATTCCTGACTGATTAAAGGCATGTCACATGATATTATGAAGTTCCATTCAGTCTGAGAATGATCTAATGCTGTGTATAGACCATTTATTGGTGCACCCAGATTCAGTAAGTCTTTTATATATGGATATTTTAATTTTCTTGGTTTCTCCTTTCCAATTAAAAATTTTTTCTCAAAAATACTGCATGTATCCCAAATCCTATCAAGAACCGTTTTGTCATCAATGATGGTTTCCCATTTTGAAGACCCAAACCGCTTACTCTTTCCCCCAATTAGTATGTATGCTGTAGCAGATAGAATAATAAATTCTCCTATATAATGATTAAAAAAATACCATATGATATATTATTTTCACACATTATCATAGGTAAAAAAACATGAATTATGGGTTTGTAATTGATAATCGATTATGCATCGGTTGTCATGCATGCACCGTTGCTTGTAAAAGTGAGCATGACGTTCCAATTGGAGTTAATCGTACTCATGTCAAATATATTGAAAAAGGAATTTTCCCAAACAGTTCTAGAGAATTCTCCGTGCATCGTTGTAATCATTGCTCCGATGCCCCTTGTGTTGAGATATGTCCTACCACAGCATTATATACACGTACTGATGGCATAGTAGACTTTGATAATGATCGTTGCATTGGTTGTAAATCATGTATGCAAGCCTGTCCCTATGATGCTCTATACATCGATCCTGAAACTAATACTGCTGCAAAATGTAATTATTGCGCTCATAGAATTGATGGAGGATATGAACCTGCTTGTGTTATAGTATGTCCAGTTGAAGCAATTATATCAGGGGATGTAAATGATTCCAATTCAAAGATATCAAACCTTTTATCGAATGAAGAGACAATGGTCAGAAAACCAGAAAAGCAAACAGTTCCAAACCTTTATTACATTAATGGAAGTGATGAAATGTTGAATCCGAATCTCTCTGATGCAAATAAAGACTATGTTTGGTCAGGACAATCAACTGGTGTTGGACACTATGCAAAATTTTCAGATAATCGTTTGTCTCAGTCTGATTCCGAAAATCTGCTCATTCAACTAGCGATGGAAAATTCAGTAAGGTCAGGTAATCAAATTGACCAGCGTGCAGTTGACAATGTTGCAAAAGAAATTCAAAATGACATAGATTCAAAAGGGGTTCGTAGAGTTTATGATTCACCAAGCAAAGGTGTCTTATGGGGGTGGGAGGTCACGGGTTATGTTTGGACTAAAGCAATTGCAACAGGAACATTTCTCATGGCTGCGATGAGTAAATTTTTGAGCTTTGGAATAGATAAAATCTCTGAGATAAACAGTCTATTTATTACATTGTTTTTTATGTTGCTGACAGGTGCATTACTTGTCAAAGATCTTGATAGACCAGATAGATTTTTATATGTTCTACTGCGGCCACAATGGAAATCATGGTTAGTAAAAGGTGCTTATATCATATCCATATTTGGTGGCATTGTTACATTGTTGATAGCAGACTATTATTATCTTAATATGAGAATACAATTTTTGTGGGTTTTTGGTGTGCTTTTTTCAGTCTTAGGTGCTGTCTATACCGCATTTCTTTTCAATCAAGCCCGAGCAAGAGATCTATGGCAATCTCCTTGGACTAGCTCATTACATATGTTGATACACGCTATAATGGCAGGAGCAGTTGCAATGATTTATTTATCTCCAGTCACAATGCCTAAAATGATTTATGTATTAAAATATGCAATTATTGTAAATCTGGTTCTAATTGCAAAAGAATTAATTTTAAATGATGATAAAGGCGATATGAAAAAATCAATAAACATGATTATGAATGGATATTATTCAAGATACTTCTGGACTGGTATTCTCCTTGGTAACATACTACCATTTTGTCTGTTTTATTTATATCCGGAATATGCATTATATGCTGGTACGTTGGTCCTATTAGGTAGTTATCTTACGGAATTTGTTAGAATTCGAGTTCCTCAAATGATTCCTTTGAGTTGACGATGAAACGGAGTTGGATCGAAACTTTCGCAGAAGGAATAGGCATCATACCTAAAATCTCAGACAGAGATGATGTTTCTGAAGAAACTGAAATAGTAGGTCCACGTGAATTATATAAATATCCAAAACCAAGTGAGTGGAATGATTTTGTTGAATTAGATGCTTTAGCTTGGCCTGAAAAAATAAAGAAACATTATTCCATAGTCCCTACTACTTGCTTTAATTGCGAATCAGCCTGTGGACTTTTGGCTTACATTGATAAAGATTCTAATAAAGTCAGAAAATTTGAGGGTAATCCTTATCACCCTGGTAGTAGAGGACGTAATTGTGCTAAAGGTCCAGCGACAATAAATCAGATCAATGATACTGAACGAATTCTTTATCCATTGAAAAGAGTAGGTAAAAGAGGTGAGGGTAAATGGGCACGAATTAGCTGGAGCGAAGCAATAGGTGAAATTTCAGAAAAGATTGCAAAGTCATTAAGAAAAAGGAAAGATGGTGTTGTCTATCACGTAGGCAGACCTGGACATGAGGGTTATGCAGAACGTGTATTAAAAGCTTGGGGAGTTGATGGTCACAATTCTCATACCAATATTTGTTCTGCTGGTGCGAGAACAGGATATGCACTGTGGCATAAATATGATCGCCCCAGTCCTGACCATACGAATGCAGAAGTTATTCTTCTGGCATCTTCTCATCTTGAAACGGGTCATTATTTTAATCCTCACGCTCAAAGAATAATGGAAGGTATGATGAAAGGAGCAAAATTAATTGTGCTTGATCCACGACTTTCAAATACTGCATCAATGGCAGATGAATGGTTACCAACTTATCCTGGAAGTGAGACTGCAGTTTTTATGGCCATAGCAAAAATCATAGTTGAAGAAGGATTATACGACCGAAAATATTTGAAAGATTGGGTTAATTGGCAGGATTATCTTATAAAATTACACCCGAATGATCCAGTTGATTTTGATCAATTCATATACCGATTAAATGAAGAATGGAAACAATACAGTCCCGAATTTGCTGCGGAAGAAGCACAAGTTGATAAAGAGCAAATAATACGTATAGCGAAATTAATAGGAAAAGCGGGAAGCAAATTTTCTTCACATGTATGGCGTGGACCATCAATTGGGAATCTAGGTGGGTGGCAGGTGTCTCGTGCCTTGCATCTTGTTAACGTACTAACTGGGTCTGTCGGTACAAAGGGAGGAACATCGCCAAGCGCGTGGAATAAATTTCATCCAAAATTTTTTGATATTCCACCTGACCCAGATGCATGGAATGAACTTAATTGGCCTCCTGAGTATACGCTTTCCCATTATGAAATGAGCCAAATCCTACCTCATATGTTAAAAGATGATAGAGGTTCTTTAGATGTTTACTTTACCCGCGTTTTTAATCCTGTGTGGACTTATCCTGATGGCTTTACATGGATTGAGATGTTGTCCGATATGGAGAAGGTTGGTTGCCATGTTGCCTTAACGCCTACTTGGAATGAGACTGCATTTTTTGCTGACTACGTTTTGCCGATGGGGCATGCATCTGAGCGACACGATCTTAACTCATATGAGACTCAGGCTGGCATTTGGATCGCATTTCGCCAGCCGGTAATGCGAGAAAAAGCTCGTAGAGATGGTAAAGAGGTTGAATTTACGCACGAGGTCAACCCAGGAGAAGTATGGGAAGAAGATGAATTCTGGATAGAGCTTTCATGGGAGATTGATAAAAATCAGGACTTGGGAATTCGAAAACATTTCATGAGTCCCTACAGAAAAGGAAAAAAAATCAACATTGATGAGTACTATCAATATATATTTGAAAACACTAAAGGGTTACCAGAAAAGGCAAATGAGGAAGGAATAACTCCTTTGGATTATATGAGAAAATATGGAGCATTTTTAGTTGACGATAACATTTACAATAATAATGAAAAAAAAATAGAGTCTAATGGACCAATAGAAATAAATGATTACAACCAAATCAGAAAAGACGGGAAGATCATTGGTTTAAAAGTGGATGATAAAATGCTTTCAGGATACCCTACCCCCTCAAAAAAACAAGAAATATATTCTCAAACCATGGTTGATTTTGGATATCCCGACCATGCTACGCCTGGCTATAGAATAAGGAGCCACGTTCACCCTGATAAAATAGATAAGAATAAAAATGAATGTATCCTGTTACCAAATTTTAGACTACCTACCCATATACATTCTCGTTCAGCCAATGCAAAATGGCTGACAGAAATTGCTCATAGAAATCCCATTTGGATACATGCAAATGATGCAAAAAGAGTGGGTGTAAATGATGGTGACTTGATTAAAGTTACAACAGAGATTGGATGGTTTGTTGATAAGGTATGGATTACTGAAGCGATTAAACCAGGTATTGTAGCTTGTTCCCATCATATTGGCAGATGGAGGAGAAAACAAGATGAGGGAAACCGATTTATGACCAATACGGTTAACATTCTAAGTATGGGAAATGGGAAATGGAAAATGGAAACTATTGAGGGAGTTCGTTCTTGGAAGACAAAAGACCCTGATACTAATAGGATTTGGTGGAGAGATGGAGGAGTACATCAAAATATTACCCATCCTGCAAATCCAGATCCAATTTCAGGTGCACACTGTTGGTTGCAGAAAGTTCGAATATCAAAACCCAAGGCAAATGAGAATTATGGTGATATATTTGTTGATACGAATAAATCATTTGAGCATTACAAGAAATGGAACCAGTGGGCGAAGGATAAAGAAGTCCATCCCAATGGATTAAGAAGACCACTTTGGATGGGTAGACCTTTATTGCCAAAAAAAGAACAATTTTTTATAAAAAACTTATTTGATAACAATTCCTAATTTTTTGCAAATTTTCTTTTGAAAAAAGGTCTATTTCCATTGTACAAACGTTCAACATTTTTAATTGGATTTTCCATATTTCTATTCTGTTGCGAATCAAATGAGCACATACGTAAATATCGTTTACCAAAAAACACAATGGAGGGAAAAAACAAAAGCCAAAAAATCCCTATTGAATTTCAAATAGGGTGGATAAAACCGCAGTCATGGAAAGAGGTTAAAGGTCATGCAATGAGGTATGCGAGTTTTAACGCGCCCTATGTTGATGGAAATGCTGACATATCCATAACTACATTTGAGGGTAATAGTGGTGGTATTGTTCCTAATGTCAATAGATGGTTAGGGCAAATTGGTATAGAACCATATTCTAGCGATAAAATTTTGAATATTGAAGAAAAGATGAAAAGTAAATTAGGTGAATATTCTTATTTTAAGTTAATCAATGAAAAAAATAATGAAACTGCAATCCTTGCTGCAATATTTGAACTTAAAAATAGAACTATTTTTATAAAACTATCGTCTACTATGAAAGGTCTAAGAAGTATTGAAACTGAATTCATTGGATTCTGTTCATCAATTTTCATAAAAGGTTAGAGATGCTGGACCTTATTACCAAATTATTAAGCAGTCCTAGAATATTTTCATACACTGTTTTGTGGATGATAGTGCTAGTATTTTTTGGCACTTTAGCACAAAAAGATATTGGATTATATGCCTCTCAAATGAAATACTTTTCATCATACTATTTTACAGTAGGTGGCTTCATACCTGTTCCCGGTGGCAGATCTGTTCTTCTACTAATGACTATCAACCTCGCGTTTAGTTTATTTAAGAAAAATTTATGGAAAATGAAAAAAGTAGGTATAATTATTGTTCATGTTGGGGGATTACTATTATTACTTGGTGGAGGTGTAACAGCTCAATTTAGCTCAGAAGGTAATATGGTAATTTCTGAAGGTGAGACAATAAATTATGTTGATGATTATTTTGACATGGAATTAGTATTTGTCAATACCTCACTTCAAGATAGTCTCGAATATACTGTTTTTGATGAACCTTTATTAGAAAATGGAACCAAAATCATTTACGATGAACTTAATCTACAAATAGATATTATAGACCACATAAAGAATGTGAGAATTGAACAACGTATTTCCACTGCTGACTCTATTTACAAGGGATTTTTAAATGAATTCATACTTTTACCAAAAAAACCTGAAAAGGAAGCGACACAAAACAGACCAGGGATAGTAATTAAATTATCTGGGCTCAATAATTCGCAGGATGGTATTTATGGAATTTTTCTTGGTCAAAAAACGCCTGATACATTTCAAATCAATGGGAATCTATTTTTTATTGAATTTAGGAGAAAACGTACTTATATACCATTTTCCATTAATCTTTTAGATTTTGAAAAAGTTATGCATCCCGGGACCAATGTTGCAAAAAGCTATAGCTCAGAAGTCAATCTTATTGAGGATGCCATCTCAAGAAGAATCTTAATAAAAATGAATGAACCATTGAGGCATTCAGGTTATACATTTTATCAGGCATCCTTCGTTGACGGCCTAGATAAGGAGACTAGTGTTTTGGCGGCCGTAAAAAATTATGGAAGACTTTTTCCGTATATATCAAGCATTATAATGAGTATAGGCCTCTTAATACACCTTCTAATACATCTTCCGAAAATGCTGGAGAGGAAGAGGGGTAATGCTATTTAAAGATGAGAAATAATTTAATTTGTATATTTCTTTGCATTAGTACTCAACTCCTAGGATTTGGTATTGGTGACATACCCATTCAGGATGAAGGAAGAATAAAACCACTAGATACTTTTGCGCGTAACCATCTACTAGCTTTTTATGGAAAACGTACACTTACCAACATCAATCTAAGTGCAACTGATTGGCTACTAGACTTGATACTTGATCCTCAATCTGGCAGAGATCAAAAGATATTCAATATCAGAAATCCAGAAGTTGCCTCTAGTCTCTTTCTTGTCTGGACATCAGAACATAAATATAGCTTCAATGAAATAGTTCCAGGGCTACGTGAACAAGCCTCACTTATTTCAGTAATTGATCAGAAAAAAAATGAAGACAGAAGTATTTTTGAAAAGCAATTATTTGAGCTAAGTAAAAACATTCTCCGATTTGAAGAATTGAGTTATCTTAAGGCAATCAAACTTATTCCTCCTAGTAATGGAAGTGAAAACAGTGAGTGGTTCTCTCCTTTTGATTTTATAGTTAAAAGAGTACCTTCAGACAACAATCAAAATGAAATACTGAGCTCAATACAATTATATCTTGCTGGACGTATGAGCAAAGATGAGGCACAGATGGATTCTGCTCTTTATAATTACGAAACAGCGCTTGCTTCCTTTGTTGACCAAGATATAAACATACCAGTTTTAGAAAAAGAATCTTGGATGAATAAAGCACGTCTTTTTCAAATGAGTTTAGGCTTTTATTTGGCTGCATTCGTTTTTTTAGCATTTAGTTGGATGATAAAACCCATATTGTTAAACAAGCTATCATACGTATTGTTGGCACTTGGAACATCGGTACATGGATATGCAATATTAGTTAGAATGTATATAATGGGTCGTCCGCCTGTTACAACATTATATGAATCTGTTATTTTTGTTTCCTTTATTATTGTACTATTATCTATAGTATTAGAACGATTTAGAAGAGATGGACTTGGAGTATTTGTGGGTTCTGTGAGTGGTGCCATTCTCCATTTCATTGGATTTAGCTATGCCTCAGATGGGGATACTCTTGGAATGCTCGTCGCAGTTTTAAATTCGAATTTTTGGCTTGCAACGCATGTAACTACCATCACTATTGGTTACGGTGCATCATTAATGGCTGGGCTTGTTGGACACCTATATCTGATATTTCTAGTAAAGAAAGAAAAAAATGAAACGGTTTTGAATAGTATATTCAAAAATTTATTTGGAATTACATTAATAGCACTGTTTTTTACTTTATTTGGTACTATTCTTGGGGGTATTTGGGCTGATCAATCGTGGGGAAGATTCTGGGGGTGGGATCCAAAAGAAAATGGTGCTCTTTTAATAGTATTGTGGCAATTAATGATGATTCATATGAGGTTATCAGGTCTAGCTAAACCTGCAGAGTTTGCTTTAGGGATGGGACTGAATAATATCATTGTCGCTTTAGCATGGTTTGGGGTGAATCTTTTACAGGTTGGGTTACATAGCTACGGTTTTGATGATGGAGTTGCTAGAAACTTATATGTTTTTATTGTTTTAGAGTTATTGTTCTGTTTAGGATTGTATTTTTTCCAAAAATACAAAGTTAAAATTAATTTAGCCTAATTTCTTGAATTTTAGACAATGTAAATCAGTTTTTCTTTTCATTTTAATGGTTGTTTTTACAGATGCTCAACAGGGTAAATACGAAAGAAAATCCATTAGTTCCTTAGGGCTGATATGGGAAGATGGTAAACTAAAAGACATTGATGAAAATTACAAAACCTATATTCAGAACTATATTGAGATACCGAGATTTGATTACAACATTCTTCCAGAAAAATTAATAAAGGAGTTTTCATCTTCAATTAAATCAGGTGATGATATCGGTAAGGTTGAAGAAAAACTTGAGCGCATAATAATCAGAAAAATTGTAGAAATACTTAGTGACCCAGAGATACAAAAAAATAGGGCACTTGCGCTTAAGGATGATTTCTCTTTTCAGCTTTTTGCAGCAACAAAAGCTAAATCATTGGGGATTACTATTGAAGAATTGAAAATTGTGATGAGTTCAGCATACATTTATCTTCCATACATAACTAAATCTAAATTAAAGAGATTATTACTTGTACCCATAATCAATGATAGACTAATCCATAAGATTGAGGGTGGAATAATTTGGTGGAACATAAGAATTGATTCTAATGGAAATCCTGTCATTAGAAGAGTAATGTCTCATAGTGCTGAAGGTGTTGATGCTAAAGATATTGGGATTAGAAAATTATTTCATATTGCAAATCCTTTTATTTTTAAATACGATAGAAAAAAAATAGAAGAGGATTTATATAATTCTGCTTCCATGGCTTTTATAAGAAGTCTTAGCATAAAATCAAAACAGATACCTGAATTTAATCTATCCGCGCAAATCATTGAAACTGAAGGAAAAAATCATAAAATAGCGTTAGGTAAAAAAGAAGGTGTCAGATTAGATGATGGATTTCGCATTGTTGAATTTTATGAGGAAACGGGAGGTCAGTTAAAAATAAGAAATATAGGTTTTGGCCGTACTGTAAAAACAGGGAACAATATTTACGAACCAAATAGTATATCAATTATCAGACAGAGCATCGGAAAGAGAGCTGGTATCGGTAGTGTTTTGATGGAACACCCACGGTCCAATTTTGTAGTTGAATTTAAGTTTGGCCAATCATCAATATTTATTCCGAAGACAATTTTCAACCCAATTAGTCAATATGGTCTAAATAATTTAGAAGTGATTAATGATGATGTTAATACTGCAACAAATTTTGCTTTTACGACATCATTAAATATTGCGTCTATCATTAATAGTACACAGACTTTCTTATATTTTGAATATGCTAATAGAATAGTAGATGCATCTGTTTTTAATGATGAGGTCGTTGGAGATAACGCTTTTTCCATAAAATTACCATCACTTTATTTAGGCTTTATGAAAAAAGCTGGTTTCGGACGCTCAAACTTTGGTATTGGAGTAGGAATTGGAGCGGATAATGTGAATATGAATGGTGAAATTATTTTAGAAACTAATGTAGATATTCCGAATATAGGATATTATGGCTTTAGTTTTATAGATTCATATTATGGTGCAAAATTATCCTCGAATTATGAATTTATCATAACTCCTGATATATCTCTAAATATTGATTTCAGCTTCAAGAGTGCATTTAGAGATAGTTTACCTGTAATTGATATTACAAATGAAGATGGTTCAACTACCTGGGATGTCGATTCGGGCAATTTAGATGATTGGCCAAACTTCGTTGATGGTTATACAATGAATATTGGGGTTTCTTACTGTCCCAAAACCATTCCTTTCAAATGGGGTGGTAAACTAGATAGATATAGAAAATATTGATTCTAATTTATTTAACAGTTAATAATTAAAAATGAGAAAATGGAGTTTAATTTTAGATTTTGATAGCACCATTATCACTAAAGAGTCACTCGATGTTTTATCAGAGATAATTCTATCTAAGAATCTCAATTCAGATAAAATCACTTATAAAATAAAAGAACTAACTAGACTTGGAATGGAGGGTGAAATTACTTTTCAAGAGTCACTAACAAGGAGATTAGAATTATTAAATTTAACACCAGAATATATTGCTGAACTTAGTAGATTAGTTTTAACTATGGTATCACCCTCATTTTGTAATAAGGAGAAATGGTTTAGAGAAAATACGGATGACATTTTTATTTTTTCTGGGGGTTTCAGAGATGTCGTTACACCTGTTGCAAAGATATTAGGTATGCGATCTGAAAATATATACGCTAATGATTTGATTTTTAAAGATGGTAAATTTCAAGGTATTGATGAGAACAATCCTTTAAGCAAATCTTGTGGGAAGCTAAACCTGGCTAAACTACTTAAACTAAATACTGAAATAATTATGGTTGGTGATGGAATTACTGATGCAGAGGTTAAACGATTAGATAAGGAGGTTACTTTTTTTGCTTTTACGGAAAATGTGCACAGAGAAACAGTAATAAATATTGCAGATTATGTTGTTGATGATTTTAATGACGTTTTAGTTTTTATAGATAATCTGAAATAAATTTTTTCTTCAAATATACAACTTTATAAATACTCTAAATTGCGATGTGAATTGAATTATAACTATATATATTCTTTCGCTTGTATATTAGCAAAATATTGAATTACCTTGCGGTGTCCTATTTGATGTCATAAGGGCAGAAATCCACACACCAAATAAAGCTTTTAAAAACTAAACCAAATATTCTGGGATATATATTTGGTTTTTAATATTACAAATAGCCACTTAAGGAGTACAATATGATACCTGGTGCATTTGATTATCATTCGCCTAAGACTTTAGATGAAGCAATTAATTTATTAAACGACCTTGGTGAGGATGCTAAGATTCTTGCTGGGGGTCATAGCCTATTGCCAATGATGAAATGGAGACTTGCAGAGCCTGCTCATCTTGTAGACATAAGTCGCTTATCTGACCTTGATTACATCAAGGAGGAAAATGGATTTCTATGTTTAGGCGCAATGGTCACAGAATCGGGTTTGGAAAATTCAGAGTTGATTGCTGAAAAATATCCTATTCTTAAAGATACCTCTGAGGTTATAGCTGATCCTCTAGTTCGTAACTTGGCATCGATTGGTGGGAATATTGCACATGGTGATCCTGCCAATGATCATCCTGCAACAATGTTAGCTCTCAATGCAATTGTGGTGGTTTGTGGTCCAAACGGTTCCAAAAGAGAGATTAACATAGATGAATTTTTTCTTGGTCCGTTATGGACTGCACTAGAGGAAAATGAAATCTTAACTGAGATTAAAATACCTATGCCTAAACAGCAATCTGGAGGTTGCTATATAAAACTTGAGAGGAAAGTAGGAGATTATGCCATTGCAGCTTCTGCCGTCACCTTAGATTTTGAAAATGGAAAGTGTAGCTCCTCAGGAATAGCTTTGACAAATGTAGGCCCCACTCCCGTGCGTGCTAAGGATGCACAGGATGTTCTTATTGGAACAGATGTATCTAATGAAGTCATAGAGCAAGCTAGTAATTTGGCTGCAGAAGCATCTCAGCCTGTTGGAGATCATCGCGGATCAGAAGAGTATAAGCGTGGTGTGGTGAAAACATTGACAGGTCGTGCTATTCTGAAAGCAAAAAATAGAGCAATGGGAGGTAATTAAAATGGCAAAAAAATCAATTACAATAAATATTAATGGTAGTCCAAGAACGGGAGAGGTAGAAGATCGACTTCTTCTAGTCCACTTTATAAGAGATGATTGCGCATTAACTGGTACGCATATTGGATGCGATTCTACACATTGTGGTGCTTGTACGGTTTTACTTGATGGTACGGCAGTAAAGTCTTGTACTGTCTTAGCAGTGCAAGCAGATGGAAGAGAAGTTGCAACGATTGAGGGAATGGAAGGTGAAGCTTTACATCCTCTTCAAGAAGGCTTTTTTGAAGAACATGGTTTACAGTGTGGTTTTTGCACTCCCGGTATGATCATGTCAGCAAAACATTTACTGGATAATAATCCAAAACCGAGCGAGGAGGAGATTAGATGTGGTATATCAGGAAATCTTTGTAGATGTACTGGATATCAAAACATTGTGAAATCGGTGCAATATGCATCAAATAAACTTCAATCGTCTGAATCAGCAGGAGGCAAATAATGTCAAAATGTAAAACATCGCCTGAAGTAGGAGGAATGGGTCACTCCGTAAAAAGAAAAGAAGATGCTAGATTTATTAGAGGACAAGGAACTTACGTCGATGATGTAGTTCGTCCAGGAATGGTTTATATGGATATTGTAAGAAGTCCATATGCTCATGCAAAAATCAAAAGTATTAATACAGAGAAGGCACTTGCTCATCCAGGAGTTGCTGCCGTGATAACTGGTGAAACTCTTAAAGAATATAATTTACATATGATGCCAACGCTTATGTCTGATACTCAAATGGTTCTTCCCATTGACAAGGTATGTTATCAATCTCAAGAAGTTGCTGCAGTCATTGGCACTGACAGATATAGTGTGGCAGATGGTATTGAACTTGTAGAAGTAGAGTACGAACCATTACCGGTAGTTGTTGACCCTTTCAAGGCAACAGATTCAGATGCTCCAATTATTAGAGATGATAAGGAAGGACAAGAATCAAATCATATTTGGCATTGGGAAGAGGGAGATAAAGCTGCAACAGAAGAGATATTTAATAATTCTGATGTTGTTGTAAAAGAACGTATTTATATACCGAGAATTCATGTAGCATCAATAGAAACATGTGGTTGTGTATCTGAGTTCGATAAAGCAACTGGACAATTAACTGTTTGGATGACCACTCAAGCACCACATGCCATACGTACTGTTTTGGCATTAGTTGCTGGACATGTTGGTTTGCAAGAAGATAAAATACGAGTTATTTCTCCAGATATTGGTGGTGGATTTGGTGGAAAAGTGCCCGTATATCCTGGATATGTTATAGCCATAGCTGCGTCTGTTGTGACAGGATTACCTGTCAAATGGATAGAAGACCGCCGTGAAAACCTTCAGGCCGATTCATTTGCAAGAGATTATCATATGGATTGTGAGATAGCTGCAGATAAAGATGGCACATTAAATGGCTTAAGAATAAAAACCCTTGCCGATAATGGATATGCTGATGCAGCTGCGAATCCTTCAAAATATCCTGCTGGAATGTTCTCCATATGTACAGGGTCCTATGATTTTAAAAATGCATTTGTTGAGGTCGATGGTGTTTATACTAATAAACCACCTGGCGGTGTTGCATATCGTTGTTCTTTTCGCGTTACAGAAGCAGTTCATGCGATTGAAAGAATGGTAGATATGGTTGCAGATGAGATAATGATGGATGCAGCTGAATTAAGAATGAAAAATTTTATTCCAAAAGATGCTTTCCCCTATCATTCACCAACAGGATGGGAATACGATAGTGGTGATTATCATGCCGCACTGCAACTTGCAATGGATAACATTGGCTATGATGAATTGTTAAAAGAACAAAAAGAAAAACGTGAACGTGGTGAATTTATGGGTATTGGTATTTGCTCATTTACTGAAGTTGTTGGTGCAGGCCCTTCAAAAGATTTTGATATATTAGGCATCAAAATGTTTGATAGCTCTGAGATACGAATTCACCCTACTGGAAAAGCCATCGCACGCTTTGGAACTAAATCACAGGGTCAGGGACATGAGACAACATATGCCCAGATTATTGCAGAGGAGCTAGGTATTCCTTTTACGGATGTTTCAGTTGAAGAAGGAGATACAGACACGGCGCCATATGGTTTAGGTACTTATGCTAGCAGGTCTACTCCCACGGCTGGAGCTGCTGCGGCAATGGCATGTAGAAAAATTAAAGCAAAGGCGAAAAAAATTGCAGCTCATTTATTAGAAACATCTGAAGAAGATCTAGAATGGGAAGTTGGTAAATTCTCAGTGAAAGGGGTTCCGGACAAGGCAGTTACAATACAGGACATAGCTTTTGCAGCATATACTAATCATCCACAAGGATTAGAAGCTGGTCTTGAAGCAACCCATTACTATGATCCTCCTAATTTGACTTTTCCCTTTGGTAGCTATATTGCTGTAGTCGATATTGATTCAGGCACTGGTGAGGTAAAAGTTCGTAGGTTTATGGCAGTAGATGACTGTGGGAATATCATCAATCCTATGATTGTGGAGGGACAAATACATGGAGGATTGACTCAAGGACTTGCTCCTGCACTTTATGAAGAAATAAGTTATGATGATGAAGGGAATATAACTGGAGGTAGCTTTATGGAATACCTTGTGCCTACCGCAGTCGAGACACCTCACTGGGAGACAGATAAGACCATCACTCCATCACCCCATCACCCCATCGGTGCTAAGGGAGTTGGTGAATCTCCTACAGTAGGCGCTCCACCTGCAATTGTTAATGCGGTCGTAGATGCTTTATCGCATCTAGGAGTAAAGCATATAGATATACCTATAACTCCAGAAAAAGTCTGGAGAGCCATACATAAAAATGAGGTGGCTTGAAAAGTAATTTGAGGATTAAAGAATGAAAGTTGAAATATCAAAAACATTTGACGTTAATGCACCCTCAAAGGATGTTTGGGATTTTATGACCGATGTAAAGAAGGTATCTACGTGCATTCCAGGTGCAGAGTACCTAGAGGATTTAGGTGATAATCGACATTCTGTATTACTTGTTGTTAAAGTTGGTCCAATAAAATCTAAATACCGTGGCGAAGTGTATCTAAAGAATATTGATGAAGAAAAACAGATTATTGAAATTGAAGGTAAAGGTACAGATATTAAAGGTAAGGGTGGAGCGAATATGGAATTAAACGGTGCTATAGTTGCAAAAGAAGATAATCTAACAGAGGTCGTCGGAGATTCTACAGTTACCATCCAAGGAATGTTAGCACAATTCGGGTCAAGAATGGTTGAAGATGTTTCTAACCAACTATTTTTACAGTTTACCAAATCCTTATCATCAAAACTTGAAGGAACTGAAGAAAATAAAGACGTAAATGATTCAGAAGATAACACCTTAAGTGGGATGGCTGTTGCTTCTGCTGCCTTGAGGGGAGTTTCAGGTAGATTGATGGACAAGATAAAGGGTAAAGACGAATAATCAAGGTTTCTCTATATCCCAAATGACATTTGATTGGATTAAACGAGCATCTCAGCTTCAAGAGGATGGTCATCCTTTTGCAATTGCGACTGTAATTAACACGGTTGCACCTACCTCAGCTAAGCCAATGTCAAAGGCAATAATACATGATGACGGAAAGCTTGAGGGTTGGATAGGAGGAGGCTGCTCCATAAATACGGTTATCAGTGAGGGTTTAAAATGTATAAAAAGTGGAAAATCTATCATTTTAAGACTGAGTCCTGAAAAAATATCTGATGATAAAATCACTTATAAAAAAGAAGTTTTCTTAACATGTGAAAGTGGAGGAACCCTTGAATTTCATATTGAACCAGTTTTACCTATGACAAAATTGATAATTTATGGTAATACTCCAACTGCCCATGCACTTGCAAATATGGGTAGTTTTTTAAATTATGAATGTAACCTATGTTCACCTGGGATTAGTTCAGATATTGGCTTATCTAGGAATATAAATATTCATAATAGTTATAAAACTTTTTCAGGTAACTGTGTTATAGTTGTTGCTAGTCAAGGTGAAAATGACATTCAAGCACTCAAGTCTGCTATTGGATCTAAACCAAAATATGTTTCTATGATCATAAGTAAGAAAAAAGCCTCCAGTATCATGAAGCAGTTAGAAAAGAATGGACTTAATAAAGAAGAAATATCAAAAGTCAAATTTCCAGCAGGGGTTGATATTAATGCTAAAACGCCAGAAGAGATTGCTATTTCAATTTTAGCAGAGCTAATCAATGATAGAAACTCAGAAGATGATCATGAGGCCGTAATTTTGGAAGTCAATGACAGCGAAATAGATCCAATCTGTAAGATGAATGTTGACCCAAAAAATGCTGCAGATTCATATAAGTTTGATGGGAATATGTATTACTTTTGTTGTTCGGGTTGTAAAGAAAAATTCGCATTAGAACCTCTTGTCTATATAGATTGAAAATTCAATATTCATAATCTTCGGGTAATTCATAATGAAAAATATTGATTTTAAACGAGTCGATGATGTACAACATCATTTAGATGAACAGCAATATATTGCTAATAGGGAATTAAGTACATCTCTATTTTTAGCATTAAAAATGAAAAAACCTATTTTCCTTGAAGGAGAGCCAGGTGTAGGGAAGACGGAAATAGCAAAAGTTTTATCTAAAATTATGGATACTAAGCTTATTAGGTTACAGTGCTATGAGGGCTTAGACGTTCATAATGCAATATATGAGTGGAATTATTCTAGACAAATACTACAAATTAGGATGATGGAGGTTGAAGGTAATCACGATAAAGAAAAAATATCAAATGAGATTTTTGGATCAGAATTTTTAATTAAACGACCTTTATTTGAAGCCATAGACTTTGGGAATGATTCTACACCTGTTTTATTAATCGATGAATTAGATAGGGCTGATGAGGAGTTTGAAGCATTTTTATTAGAAATATTATCAGATTACCAAATTTCAATTCCTGAGATTGGTACCATAAAAGCTGATAATCCACCGATTGTTGTAATAACTTCAAATCGTACACGTGAAGTACACGATGCTTTAAAAAGAAGATGTCTCTACCATTGGATAGGATATCCTTCATCTAAACAAGAATTTGAGATAATTAAGCGACGAATACCAGAACTCAGTGAGAAATTGGGTAAGCAGATTATTTCCTTTGTACAAGCTTTAAGACAAAAAGAATTTTATAAATTACCAGGTATTGCTGAAACACTAGACTGGGCAACTGCATTATTGAAATTAGGTACCACAGAATTATCTGAGGAGATCACCAAAGATACTTTAGGGACATTGTTGAAGTATCAAGATGACATAGAACGGATGGACAGTCAAATGACACACGGGCTGGTCCAAAAAGCTATTTCAGATGTTAATTTAATTTAATTATAATTTGAATTATAACATTTCATCTAGGCTAGAAAATGCTATTACAGTTTTCGGTCGTTTTCTTAGGCAAGCAGGTTGTTCGCTAGGGACAGGACAAATAATGGAATCTGTAAGAGCTGTCAGTTTCATACAGATTGAAGCAAGAGAAGATTTTCGCCAAGCTTTGAAATCATGTTTGATTAGTGATTATAAATTGATACCCTTGTTTGATCAATTATTTGATATCTATTGGCGTAACCCAGATAAGATTGAGAATGTATCCAATATGTTAAAAAGATTAAATGAAACTAATTCAAAAGAATATAAAAAAGATTTCATTAGAGAAAATATTGAAGATATTTACAAGAAGAAATACCTTGAAAATTCTGACTCAAATCAAATAGAAAATAGCTCGGATGAGGTTGATGTTCATTTATTTAGCCCTTTTGAGCAGTTAAAGGAAAAAAGATTTGATCATTATTCAGATGAAGAACTTGACCAAGCAAAAAAAATCTTACAGAGGAGGAACTGGTCGATTCCTACGCGAAAATTAAGAAGATACAGGCCGGGAAAATTTTCAAATAAAATTGACATAAGAAATACAATAAGGGATAATATCTTTCCTTCTCAGGACTTCATTTGTTTAAGCTGGAAGCAATTCAAGGTGAAAGAGAGACCTCTGGTTGTTTTAATGGATATAAGTGCCTCAATGGATATGTATACAAGGGTTCTTATTCATTTTATTCATGTTTTGTATTCAAGTGGAAAAAAAATAGAATCATTCACATTTGGAACAAGGCTTACCAGAATTACTCAACATCTTAGATATAAAAATGTAAATGATTCAATTAAAATCATAAATAGTTTAGTAAAAGACTGGTCTGGTGGAACAAAGATAGGAGAAACAATAGAACAATTCAACCTTCAATGGGCTCGAAGAGTGTTGGGCAATGGTGCTATTGTGTTAATAATTACTGATGGATGGGATACAGGAAATAATCAGCTGTTGGATAGAGTATTTGGTCGTTTGCATAGAAGCTGTCGAAAATTAATATGGTTAAATCCAAATCTTGGTTATCAAGATTTTGAACCAATCACATCAGGCGTGCAAATCATAATGAAGCACATAGATGAATTTTTACCTATCCATAATCTTAAATGTTTGGAAGATTTGGATGATGTATTTGCATCATTTAAGAGTCCAAAAAAAGTTTGGTCCTCTGCATGAAAGTATCCGCAACCATATTGGCAGCAGGTGGTTCAAAGAGGATGGGCAATGATAACAAATTATTACTTTTAGTTAATGAAAAACCTATCATTTATAAAGTCTGCAACGTGGTTTTAGAATCAAATTTTAATCAGGTAATCTTAGTGACAGGATATCAAAGTCATAAACTAGTAAAAGTCTTACCAAAAGGAATAAAAAATATTGTTTATAATGAAAATTGGGAGGATGGTATGATGAGTTCCATTAATATTGGAATGTCAAAATTGGATGATGAGATTGATGGTAATATGATAATACTGGGGGACATGCCATTAATTCAGACTTCAACAATAAATAAATTAATAGATCAATTCAAAAAATATGATGGCAACCATGTTATATATCCCTTATATAATGGTAAACAGGCTAACCCTGTACTATTTCCAAAAAAATACTTTTCTAAAATTTTGAATTCCACTGGTGAAAAAGGATGTAAGAAAGTTTTAGAAAAATATCCTGAGGACGCTGTTGGTATTCAATGTAATTCAGATGAAGTCATAGTTGATTGCGACAATAGAGATGATTATTTTTCAATCAAGAAGAAATTATTAAATAATGTCCAGACATAAAGATTTGTTTCAGACCATAGCTCAATTAGAACTTGAGGAGACACCCTATGCAATAGCTTCTGTCTTTCAAGTAAATGGATCTTCATCAGGTAAAGTAGGCGATAAAGCTATATTTAATGAAAATGGTAAAAGAATCATTGGTTATATTGGTGGTGGCTGCATAGAAAATCGTGTAGCGGCTACGGCCAAGGAATCATTGATTGATGGTTTACCTAAAACCATAGAAATAGACTTAGATAGTGACGAGATGGAAATGGGCATACCTTGCGGAGGATATATGTCAGTAATTGTAGAACCCCAAATGGTTAATAAAACTCTTTTTATTCGTGGGATGGGTAGTCTAACCGAAACTCTATGTGAAATGGCTTTCCAGTTAAAGTATAAGGTTATTGTACAAACTTCGAATGAAGAGAAAGAACGATATCCTAATGCATCTGAAGTCATTACAGATTCACTTGAAATGGATGATATTGATTTTCCAATCGATTATTTTATACTCGCTACCCACCATCGTAATGACGACAGAATTAGTTTAGAGGCATTACAAAAGGGAATAAAGTACGTTGGTGTAGTTGCAAGTGCAAAAAAGACAGGAATAATACTAGAATATTTACGTAAGAATGGATTAACCGAAAAAGAATTAAATCATTTCTATTCTCCAACTGGTCTTGAACTTAATGCGAAAACTCCAGAGCAAATCGCACTTAGCATATTATCAGAAATGGTTATGTTGGAAAATGGAGGTTCTGGAGCACAAAAGAAACAAATTACTGATTAAAATTGATTTTATGGTCAAACCAATTTATTTGGATAATCAAGCAACTACACCAATCGATCCGGAGGTAATGGATGCAATGTTGCCTTATTTTAATGAAAAATTTGGTAATTCATCCAGCGTGCATCATTCATATGGTTCTGAATCTAATGAGGCAGTAGAAAAAGCTCGTACGATTTTAGCTTCAACCATAAATGCTCAAACAAGGGAAATTATTTTCACTAGTGGAGCAACAGAATCAATTAATCTTGCAATAAAAGGAGTAGCTGGTAATTATGAACAAAAATACCATATTATTACACAAGCTACTGAACATAGCGCTGTATTAGATACTTATAGAGCGATTGAAAAAAAAGGATGGGAGATTACTATCCTTCCTGTTAAATCAAATGGTATGGTTGAACCAAATTTAGTTCGTGACGCGATTCAGAGTGATACTGTATTGGTTTCTGTAATGCATGCCAACAATGAAATAGGTACTATACAGCCTCTTAAAAAGATTGGGGACATATGTAAAAGAAATAAGATTTTATTTTTTGTAGATGCGTGTCAATCCTTTGGGAAATTAAATATAGATGTTAGAGAGATGAATATAGATCTATTGGCAGCTACGGCACACAAGTTATATGGGCCAAAAGGTATTGGATTTCTCTATGCGAGACAAACTAATCCTAGAGTAAACTTGGAAATGCAGATTGATGGTGGAGGTCATGAGAGAGGTTTTAGATCAGGTACCTTACCAGTGCCATTAATAGTAGGTTTTGGAAAAGCCATTGATATCAGTTTAAAAACAATGCAAACGGAATATGAATTCTTAAGGAAACTTCGAGATTTATTATATGATGGAATTGTCAGCAAGCATTCGGACATAATTTTAAATGGTAGTTTTGAAAATGGTCTACCAAACAATCTAAATCTATGTTTCCCTGAATTAGATTCAGAGACAATGATTATGAAAATGAAGGGAATTGCTTGTTCAGCAGGATCAGCCTGTAGCAGTGCGAATTTAGAACCTTCACATGTCATAAAAGCTTTAGGTCGACCTAATGAATTAGCACTTTCTGCAATTCGTTTTAGCCTTGGAAGATTTAATACAGAAAGAGAAGTTGAAATAGCTATCAAAGAAATAAATCGAGTTGCAGAAACCTTAAAATTGAAAAAAATAAAACGAAAAAATAAAAAGATAAACCATTAAATTAATTCAGAAAACTAAAAAGATTAATTAAAACAAACATCTTTAAGCCAAAGAGCCTAAGCTATTTCTAATAGTAAGGTTTTAGGCCGATACGGTTTTGATGGAAACATTGGAATCAGCTCCCGATTTCTACCAAAGTGTGGAATGAATTGGAAAAAGAATGAAAAAAACAATTTATAATAGTGCAGGGGCTATCAATATAGATAGGCCTATTACTGATCGATATGGTAGAACATTTAACTATCTAAGATTGGCAGTAAATGAACATTGCAATTTACGTTGTATCTATTGCATGCCTGAAGAAGGTGTACCATTCAAACCTGAAGACAGACTATTGTCAAAGGATGAGATTTGTAAAATTATAAAATTAATGGTAGAAATGGGCCTGGAAAAGATTCGTTTTACAGGTGGCGAGCCTCTTCTAAGGAATGACATTGTTGAGATCATTCATTTTGCTACCCAGATTGATTTAATAAAGGAAGTACATCTTACAACAAACGGACTTCTATTGCCTAAATATATTGATCAATTACTTGATGTCAACATTACAGGTATAAATATTAGTCTTGACACTTTGAAAGAAGACAGGTTTAAACAAATAACAAGAAGAGTTGGTTTAAATCAGGTTTTAGAAGGGTTAAAACTTGCTGTTAGTTCTAATTTAAAATCAGTCAAGCTGAATGTTGTAGCAATGAAAGAATTTAATGATGATGAGATTCTTGATTTTGTGGATTTAACAAAAGAAAACAATATAACTGTAAGGTTTATTGAGCTAATGCCTTTTGACTCACGTCAAATATGGAAAACTGGTAAGTTCTACAAGTCAGATCAAATCATAAGTGATATAAAATCACATTTCAATAATATCAAAGTTGTTACAGGTTCCAAGACAGAACATAAAATTTTCAAAATAGATGGTTACAAAGGAAAAGTCGCAGTAATTCCTTCATATACAAGAAGCTTATGCGGTAATTGTAATCGAATAAGGATAACTGCTGATGGTAAAATTTTAAACTGCCTTTATAGTCAAAGAGAAACGAATCTTAGGGACGCTATGCGAAAAAGAATGCCAAACGAAAAAATAAAGAATGTCATTAGAAGAGCAATGCATATGAAATTAAAAGATGGTTGGGCTGCTCAGACTGAAGGCAAAGAGCGAAGAGAATCTATGACACAAATAGGAGGATGAGCATGGATGAATTTTCCCATTTAGATGATATGGGTAACATCAAAATGGTTGATGTGACGAATAAACTATCAACAGTAAGAATTGCAAAAGCATCAGGAAAAGTGAATATGGATTCAAAGACTATTCTTGCAATTAATAATGATGAAGTTCCAAAGGGTAATGTTCTTACTGCCGCTAAGATTTCAGGAATTAATGGTGCTAAAAAGACAGCAGATTTTATTCCTTTATGTCATCAAATCAATTTATCATTCATAGATGTAAAATTTGAGATTGATACTAGCTCAATATTGATAAGGTCAATTGTAAAAACTAAAGAATCAACAGGTGTTGAAATGGAAGCTTTGTCAGCAGTATCTAGCGCTGCATTAACAATTTATGATATGTGCAAAGCCATGGATAAAACAATGAGCATTTCTAGTATAAAATTAGAAAAGAAAGTTGGAGGGAAAACTGATCATGCTACAGGATATAGACCAACTGTTGGCGTGATAACATTAAGTGATGGCGTAAAAAGTGGAGATCGTGAGGATATATCTGGTAAAATATTGGTTGATGGTTTTCGTGAATCTGGATGTAAAGTTGAACATCAAGCGATACTAGAAGATGGCTCTAATGATTTGGTTCCAACTATTCAAAATTGGGTTGGTACTGGTGTAGAACTTATATTGACAACAGGTGGTACTGGTCTGGGACCTAGAGACCTCACGATTGAGACAGTAGAAGAAATTTTTGATTCAAAAATACCAGGGATTGAGCAGGCACTCCATTCATATGGAAGAGGTATGATAAAGACTGCGATGCTTTCCAGATTAACAGCAGGAATTACCAAAGAATCCATCATTATTTGTTTACCAGGAAGTCCTGGTGCTGTAAAAGATGCACTTGTTGTTTTAATTCCAACAATATTTCATTCGTTTCATATGATGAAAGGTGAGAAACATTAAATGGAGTTTTTTCTTCCAATCGTATTTGTTATCATTTCTTTTATCTATTCATCAATTGGATTAGGAGGTGGTTCATCTTACACTGCGTTAATGGCAATTACAGGTGTCAGCTATAAACTAATCCCTACTACTTCACTTGCGCTTAATTTGTTTGTAACATTTATTGGCATGTTGAATTTTTGGAAATCTGGTTATGGAAGATTAGACTTAATTGGTCCGTTTTTAATCACATCAATCCCAATGGCATATTTCGCTGGATCTTTAGATTTACGCGAGGAAGTCTTTCAAATAATCCTCACTGCGAGTTTGATTTTAATAGCAATAAGAATATATATATACGACAACCTAACAATAATTTATCAATTATCTGTTTTCAAGAGGTGGACTGTAATTGTTTTCCTCGGTCTTGGGCTAGGTTTTATTTCAGGAGCAGTAGGTATTGGTGGAGGGATTTATCTTGTGCCACTAATTATTATGTTTGGTTTGGGTTCACCTAAAGAAGCATCAGCGGCAGGTGCAATGTTTATTTGGGCCAACTCACTTGCTGGATTTATTGCAAGATATAATATGAATACATTTGATGCAAACTTCATATTTCCGCTGATAATTGCGGTAATAGTTGGTGGGTTTTTAGGCTCATATTTTGGATCAATGAGATATACTGCCAAAACAATGGAAAAAATAATGGGCGCTGTTATCATTTTGGCAGTAGTCTTAATGTTGAGGAATATGTTATGATTTCATTTCAAAAAGCAAAATCAATTATTAATGAACATATGTTTGAACTTTCGAAAGAGACAGTACCATTGGATGAATCAATTGGACGAGTCTTGGCAGATAATTTAGTCGCACCCTTCTCATCTCCAAGGTTTGATAATTCGGCGATGGATGGATTTGCCGTATGTTCTTCAGATACATTAAGAGCTTCAAAAAAGATACCTGTCGAACTAAAAATGGTTGGTATTAGTTCAGCAGGGTCCCCTTATCATTCAAAGATTAAGTCTAGAGAATGTGTTCAATGTATGACTGGTGCAATTATTCCAGAGGGGGCAGATTCGGTTGTAATGGTTGAAGATACAAGCGGGTTTTCAGATAGTAAAATTGTAAAAGTAATGACTGAAACTTATCCAGGTAAACATATTCGAATGAAAGGAGAAGAGGTAAACAAAGGTGATATTCTAATTAATCGAGGAACTACCATAACTACAAATGAATTGGGTGTATTTGCTACATTTGGATATGGAAAATTAAATGTTTCAAAGCGTCCAAAAATTTCAATTTTTGGAACAGGTGATGAGCTTGTAGATCCAGGGCAGAAATTAAAAGAGGGACAGATTTATAATTCCAATCTTTACGTTTTCTCAGATTTAACTGAAAAGGCAGGGGCTGAGGTTATTAATAGAGATGTAATCAAGGATGATGAAACATCTTTAAAGTTATTTTTAAAAGAGGCATTATTGCATTCAGATGTAATAATTTCATCTGGTGGGGTATCAATGGGCCGTTATGATTATGTAAGGAAAGTTTTTATCGAACTTGGTGTAAAAGAACATTTTTGGAAAGTAGCGCAAAAACCAGGGAAACCACTATTCTTTGGTACGAAAGATAATAAGTTGATTTTTGGTCTTCCTGGAAATCCAGTATCCTCTTTTATTGGTTACATGGAATGGGTATGGCCTGTATTGAAACATATGCTTGGGGAACAACAAAAGAATAATTTAATAGGTGTTTTAGATCGGCCTTTTCCCTTAGAAAAAGCTAAACATAGATTTTTATTTGGTAAGGTTAAAAATAAGAATGGCAAATTAATATGTAGTCCTACAAACTTAGTTGGGTCACATATGCTCTCATCAGCATTAGATGCCAATTGCATATTGAACTCTAGCCCTGGGAGTGGTTCCTTAGATGTAGGAAAAACAATCAATTTTAATCTATTGCCCTGGAAGACCATAGAATGATTATTACCCCAAAAGAATTGCAATCTTGGATAAAACAAGGTAAAAGCTTTACAGTTTTTGATGTAAGACCTAAAAAAGAGATAAAAAAAAATCCTCTATCCAAGCTAGATAGTATTGCTGGTGAATTAGAGGAATATAAGGAAATCAAAGGAATAGTGGTTCTGGTTTGTCAAATTGGTTTGGTAACAGAGAGTATGATAATTCAAAATGAACTTTTTGATACATACAGTTTATTAGGCGGCGTGGAGGCTTGGACTAATTTCATAAAAGATAAAAATGATTTAAGCAGATGGTCACGCCAAACAATTTTAGATGAAATTGGATTTGAAGGTCAAAAAAAAATAATGAATTCAAATGTCACAATAATTGGGATGGGTGGGCTTGGCTGTCCTGCAGCTTGTTCTTTGGTTGCTAGTGGGTTGGGTACCCTTAAAATCATCGACGGAGATAAAATTGAAGTTTCAAATCTTCATAGGCAGCATTTATTTCGTGAAAGAGATATTGGTAAAAAAAAGGTTTTAAGTGCAAAGAAACGATTAGAATCTTTATCAGAACATGTTTCAATATCTGCAAAAGACATTTACCTTAATGAAGAAAATGGCTATGATTTAATTAAAAATTCAGATATTATTATTGATGCATCAGACAACATCGCTACTAGGTTCATAATTGACAAATTATCAAAAAAGAAAAATATCCCATTGGTATATGGTGCACTTTATAAGTTCGAAGGTCATGTAAGTATTTTCAACGTGAATGGTTCAAAAGGTTACTCTGAATTGTTTCCTGGTACAGCCATTAGTTCAGAGACTTGTAATGATGCCGGGATATTGGGAATGATGCCTAGTATCATCGGCAATATGCAAGCCTTGGAAACCATTAAGTTAATAGTTGGTATTCAACCTAATTTAGTTGGCAAACTTATGCTTTATAATGGCCTCCTTAATACAACGCAGATAATTGAATTATGATAAAAATAAAAATAAAATGTTTTTCACAGGTCAGATATGCTTTAGGAAAAGACGAAATAGCTCTTGAATTAGATGAAGGTACAACTTCAGATGATTTGGAAAAAATGATTCGTGAAAAAGCGCTAGGTAAATTAGAAAATGTGACTCTAGGCATTGCAATAAACAAGAAATATGTTCTCGATGACACCAAGCTAAATGATGGGGATGAAATAGCCTTCATTCCGCCAGTTCAAGGAGGGTAATTGATAGTAGTTGAACTAGTTGAATCACCCATCATTCCATTTCAATCAAGTAATGATCATAAAGAAAAAGGATCAGAGCTAATATTTAATGGTAGAGTAAGAGAAACAGAGCATGGAGAAAAAATTACGTGTTTAGAGTATGAGCAATATGAAGGTATGGCAGAAAAAGAGTTGCAAAATATTGCGAATGAAACACAAAATAAATTCCCTGTAGATGATATTTTTTGTCGACACAGAATTGGTGTTGTTGAGGTAGGAGAAGCCAGTTTACATGTGTCAATATGGTCCAAACATCGTAAAGAGGGACTTGATGCTATGTCATATTTTATTATTGAGTTAAAAAAGAGAGTGCCTATTTGGAAGTGGGCAATTTTAGATAGTGGAAAAAAAATTCCAAGTGAATGTAAACATGAATACCATTAATTAATTATCCATATTTTCAATGTTTGGATTTTCAGAACGTTCTGTTTTAAACATACTATTTTGGGTCACTCGAAAAAAATGGCTCATTCTTTCTTTTTTACTTAGCATTTCATTTTTTTATGTACCTTCGCCGGATGGGCTATCACCTGAAGGTCATCGAACCCTTATTATTGTAAGTGTCGCACTAATACTTATAATTAGCGAATCAATACCTTTGCCAGCCGTAGCTATTTTAATTTTGATTATGGAAGTGATTCTTGGTGTAGATACTGCGGATGGTGTTGCCTCTTCTTTTATGAGTGATGCTGTGTTTTTCATAATGGGTTCTTTAATGCTTGCTGTATCAATTGTTAATCAAGGACTCGATAAACGGCTTGCTTTAGGTGTGATAAATATTACAGGAAATAAAACTTGGAGAATAGTATTGGGATTTATCACTATCTCCGCTATTCTATCATCCTTCATTGGTGAACATACTGTAGGTGCAATGATGTTGCCTGTTGCATTAGCTCTAATTCGTAACTCTGGTACAGAAACCATAAAATCAGATAATTTATCAACGATTCTTCTTTTCTCAATTGCTTATGGTTGTGCCATCGGTTCTATTGGGACTCCATCTGGAGGAGGAAGAAACGTAATAATGATTGGCTACTTATCTGAGTTTGGAATAGGGAATGTGTCCTATGTTGATTGGATGAAATTCACCTACCCCATGCTGTTAATTCAAATACCCGCTGTTTTCCTGATTCTGTGGCATACTTTTACACCATCTCAAAGGAAAATGGATTCTGCTGTTAGAAAACTTAAAATCAAAGTAGCAAAAAACGGGAAAATGACACCGCACCAAATTTTAGCGATCGCTATATTTTTATCGGTATTCTTTGGCTGGATCTTTTTAAGTCCGAGGATTGGACTTGGGATTGTTGCATTAAGTGGGGTTTTTTTATATCTCTCTTTTCGTCTTGTTGATTGGCAGGATATAAGTAAGAATACTAATTGGGGTGTCATCCTTTTATTTGGGTCTGCAATATCCTTAGGTATTCAAATGAAGGAGACTGGAGCCGCACTTTGGACCGCAGAACACATTTTAAATTTTCTTGAAATCATTTTCGGTGATATGGCTATTGTGCGTGGGTTTGTTGCAGTTGTGGTAACCGGTGTTCTGACTAATCTACTTAGTAGTGCTGCTACTGTTGCTGTACTTGGTCCAATCATATTAGATATGGGTGGTGATGAAATTGTTATGGGAATAATGACATCTATTTCATCTGCGTTTGCTTATTTAACTGTTGTAGCATCCCCTACTATTATGATTATACATTCCACCGGGCTAATTTCATCGAGTGATTATTTTAAAGCAGGATGGAAGCTGTTTTTATTATCAATAATCCTTCTCTTTATTATCTCTAGAATTTATTGGCCTTCCTTATTATGAAAATATTAATTGCAATAAGTAGTAAAGAATATTCAGCGCCCACCTTGGATGTAGGGATGAAAATTGCACGTTTATTAAATGCTTCAACAACTATCGTTGACGTAGGGCAAAAAATAAATGAGTTCAGTATCAAGGACATAAATTTAGCAAATGAGCTAATGGAAACATGGGATATGGATAGGCCAGGTGTAGATGTCCTTGAATGGGCATACAAATACCTAGAAAAAAATAATTTTATTAATACAAAACATATTGGTGAAGGTTTCCCAAAGCATTCTTTGATTGACAGTGGTACTGGAAGAGCTGAAATTTTATTGAAAGGTTCAACAATTAGTAATCTAAATCTAATTTTGAGAAATGGTGATATTATTGAAGAGCTACGTAATGAGGTTCAAGTCCATGATTATGATCTTACAATCATTGGTGGTAGCGGCAGGCGTAACATGGCTCATGACCTTGTTCAATACATTGATAGTTCAATTTTTATTGTAAATAGTTTTGATTCAAACCAAAAATATAAAATTTTATTGGCAGTTGATGATTCTCCTGGAACTAGTAAAGCCGTTAAATATGCAGTAAGAGTTGCACAGGCATTCGATATTAATGTTGATTTGATAACAGTAAGCAAGGATAATCGTTTTGGAGAAGGATGCAAGAGAGCATCAGAAAGATCACAGAAAATGTTGAGAAGAAGCGGTATAGATTACATTGTTCACTTTAAAAAAGGTAACCCAGTTGACACTATTGTAAAAACTGCTGGTTCTAATCATATAATTATAATGGGGGCCTCCACGCAATCGCCTCTCACAAAATTTTTTATGGGAAGCAAACCACTCAATGTAATTAAAGCCTCCGATTGTCCTGTAATAATAGTAAAATAATCTCAATAAAAAAACTCTCTAAATGGAATGATTCGAATGCTAAATGTTAGGTTTTTTGTTAATTAAATGATAATTAGATTCTGGAGTCATAACTTTTTATATTAAACGGAGTAATTATGTCATCAAGCACAGATCCAACTTCATCAGCGTATGCTGCTGCTGTAAAAAACTTAGGTTTAAAACCAAATATTGCCAAAGCACTTGAAATCCCTGATCGTGAATTGACGGTTGAAGTTCCATTTAGAAAAGATAATGGTGAATTAGAAAGTGTGATAGGATTCAGGGTGCAACATAATAATACAAGAGGTCCATTTAAAGGAGGGATTAGATACCATCAACATGTAGATATTGATGAAGTAAGGTCACTTGCCACCTTAATGACTTGGAAAACATCATTACTAGACATCCCTTATGGTGGTGGGAAAGGCGGTATTGGAGTCAATCCTAATAATTATACCAAAACGGAATTAGAAAGAATGTCCAGAAGATTTTTTCGAGCAATAGATCCAGTAATAGGTGTAAATGTTGATATCCCAGCTCCTGATGTAAATACAAATGCACAAGTAATGAGTTGGTTTATGGATGAGTATAGCCAGATTCATGGATATTCTCCTGGAATTGTTACTGGAAAGCCGTTAGAGCTAGGAGGTTCAGAAGGACGTGAGGCAGCTACCGGAAGGGGTACTGCTGTCATCACACGTGAAACATCTGAAAAGTGGGGAATAAATTTAAAAAATTGTAAAGTGGTTATTCAAGGTTTTGGCAATGTAGGTTCATATGCAGCAAAATTTCTTCATGAGTATGGTTGCAAGATAATTGCAGTTAGCGATGTTACTGGAGGTCTATTTGATGTTGATGGATTAGATATCCCTTCACTTTTTGATTATAATTATGAGCATAGAACAATCGATGGTTTTGAGCAGGGGAAAAAGATAACAAATGAAGAATTACTTTCATTAGAATGTGATTTTCTTATTCCTGCTGCACTTGGAAGTGCAATAAATACATCTAATGTAGATTCTTTAAATTGCAAAGTTATTGTAGAAGCGGCTAATGGTCCAGTTACTGGTGAGGCTGCTACAAAGCTTTGGGATAAGAAAATCGCCATCATACCTGACATCTTAACAAATGCAGGTGGTGTAACCGTATCTTATTTTGAGTGGGTTCAAAATCTTCAACAGTTCAAATGGACTGAGGATGAGGTAAACTCCAAACTTGATAAAAAGATGGTAAATGCATTTGATGAGGTCTACGCAATTAAGAAAGAACGGAGTGTACCAATGAGAATTGCGTCATTTATGGTGGCTATTGACAGAGTACATAGTGCCTATAAACTAAGAGAGGGATAGACTTTTTTCTAAATGAAAAAACTTTTTTAAATTAAAACAATAAATAAAGAGGAACTAAAAATAATCATGGAATTAATTCATCCGATTTTTAAATGGCTACATGTTGTAGCAGGGGTTATGTGGATTGGCCTTTTATATTTCTTTAATTTTATAAATACTGCATTTGCACCAACAATGGATGGCGACACTAAGAAAAAAGTTGTTCCAGAATTGATGCCTCGCACTCTTTATTGGTTCAGATGGGGTGCTGCTTGGACATGGGCAACAGGGGTAATACTTCTCTTAGTCGTCTATTATCATGGAGGTCTTACATTCGATGACCCAGAATCTAGTGGATATGGTATTGAATTTTTTTCAATGGTTGGCATTACGTTTTTAGGTGTTTTCGCATATGACGCTCTATACAAATCTCCCATTGCATCAAACGTAAGGTTAGCAACTATTGTAAGTTTTGTTTTATTGACAATAGTTATAATGGTGATGAAAGAGTGGGCTGGATTTAGTTATAGAGCTTTTAACATGCATCTTGGCGCACTTTTTGGTACAAATATGGCGTTTAATGTTTGGTTCAGAATATGGCCCGCGCAACAAAAAATCATTACTTCAATAAAAAATGGGGAAGCTCCCGATGCTGAGCTCCTTGCTTTAGCTGGATTAAGATCAAAACATAACACATATATGTCTGTTCCCTTGATATGGACAATGCATAATCAACATCATGTAACTGTACCTACCGCTTTGGGATTGCCAGCTGAATTTTCTTGGTTGGTTCCTATGGTGATGGTCATCTTGGGATGGCACATAGTATGGCAACTATATAAAAAATCGGGCACAATCAAAGGGTTTTAAAATTACTAATAGAATATTGAATAAAATTTGCTTTATGGGAAATTAATTTAAACTATGTACTCATATAGATCATTAGTGATTTTCTTTTTCCTAGCAGCCGTAGCCTTAGGGCAGCAGACATTCGAAGATTTTATGCGCTCACAGCAAAAAGATTTTGATGAATATAAAAAATCACTTGATGAAGAGTATGCAGATTATAAGGCGAAGGAAGAAGCGGCTTTTAAAAAATTCAAGAAAGATATAGAGCTGCAATGGCAAGAATTCAAGGGATCAACATCAAAAATGTATGTTTCTTATGATAAGGATCTTCAATCTCGAGGAGCTATTGATTATGATCATGGTGAAGTTGTTATAGAGGTAATCATAAATAATGATGAGCTTGATGATGAGTCATTAAATTACAAAGATTCTGAGTTAGACCGTTTTGTATCCAATGGTCATTCTCCTTTTAAGGGTTATTTATTTATCCTCAAGTCATTCTTTTTTCCAATGAGTCCACAGACAGCAGACCATATAGATAAACAATTTGGGCTATCAAATAAAGACCCTGTTCTCCAAAAGGTTGCACAGAACAAACTATTTTTAAAGCTTGTAGATCTACTCTCTGAAAAAGATGAATCAGGTAACCCGCTTTTGGAAGATCAATTTTTTGATAAAAATGGTAAGCCGGTTAAGGACGGTGTTAATTCAAAAGGTTTTGCAGCAGAGAAAGTTATTAAATCCGATAAGGATGTTAAAACCTATGTTGGAAAGGATGGTAAAAATCGTACATCTGTTTCTTTAAAAGTACCTCTTCGTTTAGACCACAAGAAGGTAAGGTCAAATAAATATGGTAAAGAGATTTTAAAACAATCCAAACGTTTTAACATCGACCCATCAATTGCGATGGCGATAGCTGAAACCGAATCCGCATTCAATCCAAAGGCAACCTCTCATATCCCTGCGTATGGACTAATGCAGTTAGTGCCTTCATCTGGAGGGCGAGATGCATATCAATATGTATATGGCAAAGATAAATTTCTTGATAAGAACTATCTTTATAAACCTAATAATAATATTGAATTAGGATGTGCGTACCTTGGGAAAATTCTTCACCAGTATTTTAAAGGTGTAAGGAATCAAGAAATGGCATATATGTGTACTGTTGCCGCTTATAATACAGGAGCAGGGAATGTATCAAAAGCATTAACGAATGATACAAAATTAAGACCTGCAATTAGTAAGGTAAATCGAATGTCTTCAGGATCAGAATTGTATAATACTCTCATAAATGATCTTGAGTATGATGAAACACGAAATTATTTGAAGAAAGTATGGGAAAGAAAAAATAAATACAGATCCTAAGTTGAAAAACATCATTTGTTAATTAGAAAATTTTTTGTGTATTTACCGTTAATTTTTGGATTCTAGGCTGAAATATAATGAAAGTAGATTCCAAATTCACATCACACTGGAAAGATTATGTAAAGCAGAGTTGTTATGCAGCAATAACAGTTTTCTTTATTACTATTTTATTGTCAGATAATCCGGTAGTGATTGCTAGTATCGGTGCAACCTCCTTCATTGTATTTACAATGCCAAATAATATTTCTGCTGAACCGAAAAGAATAATAGGTGGTCATTTCGTTGGGTTTTTTGTTGGTGTTTGTTTTGCTGTATTCCCATTTATGGATATTATTTTTTTCAAAGCATTGTGGTTCTCTGCATCCGTAGGACTCACGATTTTAATTATGGTCACTTTAGATTTGGAGCATCCTCCTGCTGCTGGGACCGCGTTGGGGATGACACTGGTTGGGTATACAAGCTCCTCTGCAACTGCCATAATCATCAGCGTCACAATTCTGGCATTGATTGGCGTCCTTTCAAAACCATTTCTTAGAGATTTAATTTGAAAAGAACAAGAGCCATTGCCCTTTTAATTCTTACTGGAATCATATGGAGTATAGGCGGATTTATGATCAAATTGATTCCTTGGTCGGCATTGGCAATTGCAGGAATACGGAGTGGTTTATCATCAATTGTAATTATTGCTTATAGTAAACCTAAAAGGTTTCATTTTAACAAATATGTTTGGTTAGGAGCGTTATGTTATGCTTTGATGGTAATATCTTTTGTAATTGGGAATAAATTAACATCTGCAGGAAATGTAATATTGATACAATATGCTGCTCCAGTTTATGTGGCTTTATTTGGTATGTCTTTTTTAGGTGAGCATGCGAGAAAAATTGATTGGGTGGCAATTATTATTATCCTTTTTGGACTGGCTTGTTTTTTCATCGATGAACTTAGTTTCAATGAATTATGGGGAAATATATTTGCATTATTTTCAGGAATTGGATTTGCAGGGCTAACTCTATTTATGCGCAAACAGAAAAATGGTAACCCAGTTGATTCTGTGTTGCTTGGTAACCTATTAACTTTTTTCCTATGTACACCATTTTACTGGAACTTAACACACACGTTTAATTCTTGGATCTACATTAGTATTCTAGGTTTTTTTCAACTTGGCATAGCTTATGTATTTTACAGTATTGCTATTAAACATGTATCCGCCCTTGATGCAATCATCTATCCTGTGATAGAGCCAATATCAAACCCATTACTCGCATTTGTTTTTCTAGATGAAAAAATTAGTATGAACGCAATTATAGGAGGATTATTGGTTGTCATTGGTGTAGTAGGGCGTGGTATACTAAAAGATGATTTATAAGATAAAGAATAACCCCCTCATTTGAGGGGTTATTCTTTAATTTAATTTAAAGGCTCTTTAGTGTCGATTTTATTTCATTGTAATCTGGCTCGACACCTGGATTTGGTTTTGCTTCCCAGTTATATTTAATTATACCATTTTTTACTATGTACACTGCTCTATTTGCACATGTGTAACCTTCTATCCCACCTAATCCTTCAAAGACAACGTCATAATCTTTAGTAACCTTTCTGTCAAGATCGGATAAAAGATTAAATTCTAGATTATATTTATTAGAAAATGCTCCATTCGCCCATGGTGAATCAACACTTATGCCTAAAACTACAGCATCAAGCTCATTAAAGGTATTTAGGTTATCTTGAAGGGTACACATTTCTGTATCACAAACCCCCGTAAATGCTCCAGGATAGAATGCGATTATAACTGTTTTTCCACTGTAATCAGATAAAGATATATTTTCTTTATCTGTATTTTTCAAAGTGAAATCTGGAGCCGTATCATTTAAACTTAACATTGTTTATTCCTTTTGATTTTTATTTAATTAATAAGCTAAAGTTAGGCAGTAAAGACACTAACATTTGGAAAAATTTAATTAGTAATGATAACTATTACTATTTAAATTCGAATATGCGGTTTAGTAAGCAAAGAGAGATTATTAATAATGTTGTTCATTCAACAAACTCACATCCCACAGCTGATTGGGTATATGAAAAAGCAAAGAAAAGTCTGCCAAATCTCAGCCTGGGGACAGTATATAGAAACTTGAAACAATTGAATGAGCAGGGTTCTATAAGAGTTATTCATGATGGATCTTTGGCAAGATATGATTGGAACGTTGATCCGCATGATCATATGAAATGTAAAGAATGTGGAAGAATGATTGATGTTGAATTATCTAATGAACAACTTAAAAATGCAGTAAAACGAAAATATAATTTTGAAGTATCCGATGTAGAAATAACTCTAATCGGTAATTGTAATAATCACGGTTAATAAAGGAGTACATAATGTCCTTAGAAGGAAGTAAAACCCATGAAAATCTAAAGGCTGCTTTTGCTGGCGAGTCTCAGGCGAACAGACGATATCTTTATTTTGCCCGCCAAGCAGATATTGAAGGCTATCCAGAAGCAGCTGGGGTATTTAAAAATACTGCAGATGGGGAAACAGGTCATGCATTTGGTCATTTGGAATTTATGGAAAAAGGTGGCGCAGGTGATCCAGGAACAGGATTACCAATTGGCGAGACTGAGGATAATTTAAAAGCTGCTGTTGCAGGTGAGACATATGAATACACTGAGATGTATCCAGGTTTTGCAGCAACTGCAAGGGAGGAAGGCTTTGATGAAGTGGCAGAATGGTTCGAGACACTTGCAAGAGCAGAAAAGTCACATGCAGGGAAATTTCAGGAGACTTTAGACACCCTGTAGGAACTAGAATGGTAAAAGATTTGGGTAGTAAACTACCCAAATCTTTTATCGAGAATAACTTATACAAAAATTTAAGATTTTCATTTATCAATGTTAGATCATTCCGACCTCAAGAATACTACGTATAATATAAAAGACCCTTTGTATTGGGATAAAGATTCACTCTATCATGAAATGGATAGAGTTTATGATATATGTATAGGTTGTAGGCTTTGTTTCAATCTTTGTCCATCATTCCCCTTCTTATTTGATTCTGTAGACAATGCTGGTTTAAGGAAAAGAAAAGTAGCAGAACAGCAAGGCCGTGTTGGTAAGAAAGAAGAGAAAGAAAATTACTTAGACCTTCCAGAAGGAGAACACGCTTCTGAGGCAAGTATAGAGGTGGAATTTCGAGGTGAGGTTACTGATCTTACACTTCACGAAAGATGGGAAGTAGTAGACCTATGTTACCAGTGCAAGCTTTGTGATCCAGTTTGTCCATATACACCAGGGAAAGAACATGAATTCCAATTAGATTTCCCAAAATTAATGACAAGAGCTCAAGCGATAAGAACAAAAGAGAGAGGAATAAAAATTAATGACAAATTCCTTTCCAATACAGATATGACTGGAAAACTTGGTTCGATTTTTGGTCCATTCATAAATTTTATGAACAATCTGTCTATAGCAAGATGGTTCTTGGGGAAATTCATTGGCATCTCTTCAAGAAGAATATTACCAAAATTCCAAACCAATACTTTTGAAAAATGGTTCAATTCACGTCCTAACCCACAAATCGAGTTTTCTGAAAAAGTTGTTATTTTTGGTACTTGCTTTACCAATTCCCATGATGTTGAATTAGGTAAAGCAGCGGTTGAAATTCTTGAACACAATGGAATTGAATGTGTATACCCCAAACAACAATGTTGTGGTGCTCCATATCTTAGTCCCGGAGATTTTGATGGTTTTGAAATCCAGGCTAAACCAAATATAGATGAAATGTACAAATGGGTTAGCGAAGGCTACAAGATCATAGTAACTGGGCCTCCCACCTGTAGTCTTACATTAAAAAAGGAGTACCCTGATTATCTTGGACTTAATGAAAAGGTAAAATTGATATCAGAGAACACATATGATATATCAGAGTATCTGGTCTATTTAAATAAGAAAGATAAATTGAAAAAAGATTTCACAGATGAAATTGGAACAGTGAATTATCATGTAAGTTGTCATCTTAAGGCCCAACAAATGGGATTCAAGGGAAGAGACATATTAAGGCTTGTTCCAGATACAAAAGTCAATCTAATTAATCGTTGTAGTGGTATGGATGGAGGGTGGGGTATGAAATCAGAGTTTTTTGATGAATCGATGAAGGTTGCTGAACGCTGCCTAAATGATATGAATCAAAAAGATCACGATGTATCATGCTCAGATTGTTCACTTGCAAGTCATCAACTTATGCAGGCAAGTGGGGGTAAGATTAAACCATCTCACCCAATAATAGAATTACATAAAGCATATGGTTTAAATAATGATTAAGGCAACATAAATGAATAAACTTAAAATTGAAAAACTTTTAAATATAATCGAGTACGAGAAGGTAAGAGAAGAGTACAGGAAAGACATAATAGAATACAAACATAACAGGCGAATTGCACTCGGTCCAAATGTCACAATGGTTTTTGAAAATGAGAAAACATTAAGTTTTCAGATTCAAGAAATTATGAGAGCGGAGCGCTTAGTGCACGATGAACAGATTTTAGACGAAATAGAGGTGTATAATTCAATTATGCCGCCGAAAGATGGGTTAAGTGCAACCCTATTCATTGAAATAACTGATGAGAAAAAAATAAAATCTGTATTAAATGATTTTATTGGATTAACTAATGGTAAAAATATTTATTTTGAAATTGGACAGGATAAAGTGTTTGCAAAATTTGAAGAAGGAAGAGAAGAACAGGATAAGATTAGTTCGGTTCATTATTTGCAATTCTATTTTAATGATAAGCAAAAAAAGATTTTCACTGATTTATCGCATACTGTAAAAATATCAATCAACTATAATAGCTATGCATATTCACAGATTATTTCAAATGAAACAAGATTTTCTCTTAAAGAAGATTTAAAGTAATACATAATCCGTATGATGCCTTTCTTTTAAATTGGTAACTTATTAGCTTTATCAATTCATTATATTAGGTATTAAATGAAAATATATATCAGCGCCGATATGGAAGGAATCACTGGTGTTACTCATTGGGACGAGGTAGATCATAACAAACCATCAACATACACTCAATTCCAAAAGCGTATGACACTCGAAGTGCTTGCGGTATGTCAAGGTGCAAGTGAAGCAGGCGCTAGCGAAATTTGGGTCAAGGATGCACATTATTCAGGTCGAAATATTTTAGCAGAAAAATTACCTGGAAATGTAAAGTTAATTCGAGGTTGGAGCGGGCATCCATACTCTATGGTCCAAGAATTGGATGGTAGTTTTGATGCATTAATGATGGTTGGCTATCACTCTATGGCAGGTTATGGCGGGAATCCACTTGCTCATACTATGTCATCATCAAAAATTGATTCAATCCAAATTAATGGTCAACCCACATCTGAGTTTTTTTTGCACGGTAATATTGCTGGAAAATTGGGTGTACCTTTGGTTTTTGTTTCCGGAGATGCTGGACTTTGTGAAGAAGTTAAAGGCGTGAATGTAAACACCACCACGCATGCTACTATGGTAGGTGTTGGGGATTCTACAATTAGTATTCAACCAGAGGAATCTAGAAAAGTAATCAAAGAAAAAGTAACTAAAGCATTAATAGGTGATTTGAATCCTTGTATTTGGAAGCATCCTAAAACATTTGATTTACGAATACGTTTTGTTAAACAACAGATTGCTTTTAGGGCATCTCAATATAATGGTGCGAAATTTATCGATTCAAAAACTGTTCAATTTAAAACCAAAGACTACGATGAAATAATGCGATTTATTTTATTTACCGTATGAACAAATATCCTTTTGAAAAACCAAATCAGGTTTTGGTACCCATAAAATCCTCAGATGAATATTTTCCAGTAAATCAAATTTATTGTGTTGGTAGGAACTATGTAGCTCATGCGAAGGAGATGGGAGCAGATGAAAATAAACCTCCATTCTTTTTCACAAAACCAAATTGGGCCATAACAACTGGTGATGTTAAATATCCTAAAAAAACTAAAGATCTGCAATATGAGGTTGAACTTGTTCTAGCTATTGGTAAGGATTTGTCAATTTTTGGTTTTGCGATTGGAGTTGACTTAACTAGAAGAGATCTTCAAGGAGATGCAAAAAAAAATGGTAAACCATGGTTTAGTGGTAAGTGTTTTACAAATAGTGCACCAATTTCAGAGATAGTTCCCATAGCAGAAGGAGTAAATTTTTCAGATTTTGAGATCAGATTAGCTTTAAATAATCAGTTAAAACAACTTGGGTATTGTTCTGATATGATTTTGTCTCCTTTGGAATTAATTAGTGAGCTATCAGAAGAAATTCCTTTATTACAAGGAGATTTGGTCTTTACTGGTACTCCTCAAGGTGTTGGGTCATTAAATGTTGGAGATAAAGTAGACGCTTTCATAAATGATATTGTGAGCCTATCATTTAAAATTAAATAATAATATGGAATAAAAATGAAGCTTAAAATAAATAATATTTCAAAAACTTACCAAAATGGTGTAAATGCACTAAAAAACGTCACTCTTGAAATTGGACAAGGAATGTTTGGTTTGCTGGGACCGAATGGTGCTGGGAAGTCAACTTTGATGAGAACAATCGCTGCATTACAAGATTCAGATACAGGATCTATTATTCTAGGTGATATCGATATTTCTAAGGATAAAAAAGCACTCAGAGAAATTCTTGGATATTTGCCTCAAGAATTTGGTGTATATACAAAAGTATCAGCGATTGATCTATTGGATCATATGGCAGTAATGAAAGGTATAACCGATTCAAATAAAAGGAGGGAGATGGTCAATTCTCTATTAAAACAAACAAATTTATGGAGTTCAAAAGACCAGAAACTTGGAACCTTTTCAGGTGGAATGAAACAACGTTTTGGAATAGCTCAGGCTTTGATTGGGAGTCCAAAATTGATTATTGTAGACGAACCTACTGCAGGGCTTGACCCAATGGAGAGGAATCGATTCCACAATTTATTAAGTGAAATTGGGGAGAATGTGATTGTGATCTTATCAACTCATATAGTTGATGATGTGAGTGATCTTTGCAATGACATGGCAATTATATTAAATGGAGAACTTAAGCTCACAGGTAAACCATTAGAATTGATAACAAAACTGAATGGGAAGGTCTGGCAGGGTCTTGTAAGCAAGGTTGAATCTGAATCCATAAAGGATGATGAGCGATTAATATCTTCTAGGTTGTATATGGGAAAAGTCAAAATTCGATTATTTTCTATAGAAAGGCCAATTGAAGGGTTTGAAATATGCGAACCTGAAATTGAAGATTTATATTTTGCTACAATTAATAATTTAATGATTGAAGAGGAAATCTAAATGTTTTTACGTATAGCGCAATTTGAACTAAAGATGGGATTTAGGAAAATATCCTTTTGGGTTTATTGCATTGTGTTTTTTAGTATAGCCTTCTTGATTGTTAATGTTTTAGGTGGAGCATTTACTGGTGCAAGTATGGTGATGGATAATACTAGGTGGAATGCTCCAGAAGCTATTGCTGGGCTTCAAGCAAGCTTTACAATTCTTGGTACCATATTATGCGCAGCTATTTTTGGAAATGCTGCTTACAGAGATTTTGAATCAAAGATGAATCCTCTGTTTTTTACCAAGCCCATTAAACCTTCATCCTATTTTCTAGGCAGGTTTAGCGGAGCACTATGCTTAAACATCATAATTCAGGCATTCTTTTCTTTTGGTTTATTTCTAGCATTCTTAATGCCCTATCTAGATCAAGAGGGCATTGGTCCAATGAGGTTTGATGCTTTTATTCAACCCTTCATAGTGTTCGTGATTCCAAATATTTTTTTTATTGGTAGCTTATTATTTACGCTAGCAATATTATCAAGAAGAATGTTGCCAACATACCTAGGGTCATTGATTTTATTATTTGGTTATTTGACTGCAGGAAATTTAATGACTGACATGGAAACTCGTTGGATCGCAACTCTTATTGATCCATTCGGTGGCGAAGCAGTGTCAGAAACGACACGCTATTGGACTCCTGCTGAAAAAAATGAACTGTTAATACCTATTGATAATTTGATATTATTAAATCGTATAATTTGGATTTCCATTGGAATGTTGTTGCTTGGCATAGGAATAAAAAAGTTTGATTTCATGCATGTAGTGAATAATTCTAAGGATAAGAATATTAATAATGTTAGTGTTAAAGATGAGATGACTTCGATGGACCAATTATTTCAAATTAAACCAATTTTCAATACAGCAACATTATTTTTACAATTTAAAACGAAGGTAATGATTGAAATTAAACGTGCCTTTAGAGATAAATATTTTTTAGGTATTCTTGGTACCGCAATAGGTTTTCTTATTTTAAATCAATCCTCTATTGGAAGTTTTAATGGGGTAAAGACCTTACCTGTTACATACCAGGTATTATCAGTTCTCTCAGGAAGTTTTGCAATTTTTATGTTAATAATCATAACCTTTTATTCTGGACAAATCGTATGGAGAGAAAAAGAGCTAAAGGCAGATAGTATTTTGGATGCACATCCAGTCCCTAATTGGGTTCCTATGTTATCAAAGTTGATTGCTTTGATGCTCATTCCAGGGATTATGCTTTTCATACTAATGTTTGTTGGCTTAGCGATACAGACATGGCACGGATTTTATGATTATGAGATAAACTTATATCTAAAAAGATTATTTTTAATAGAGTGGACTGATTACATATTGTTGTGTGTATTGTCCTTTGCAGTACAAACTATGGTTACTAATAAATATTTAGGTCACTTTATCATAATTCTATATTTCCTTTTTGGAATGTTTAGAGGGCAATTAGGACTTACCCATAGTCTATATTATTTTGGATCTGGTGGAGGTGCTCCATACTCTGACATGAATGGATTTACGCCATATATATCAAAATTATTTTGGTATAAATTTTATTGGGGGTCGTTTGCTGTCTTACTTGCATTATCATCTAATCTTCTTTGGAAAAGAGGTTTAGTAGGTGATATGAATTCCAGATTAAAAAATGCAAAATATCGTCTAACTCCAATTACATTTTATGCTTTCATTACTTTTAGCCTGTTCTTCTTGGGCTCTGGTAGCTACATATTCTATAATACGAATATATTAAATGATTTTTATCCTCCAAAGCATTATGAAAAAGAGTCCATAGCATTTGAAAAATTATTCAAAAAATATGAAGGTAGAATTCAACCAAAGATAACAAGTGTCAATTGTACAGTTGATCTTTATCCAAAAGAAGCACGTGTCGAATTCAGTGGTACATACCTATTGCAAAATAAAAATGATCATAAGATTGATACTATTTATTCTGCTCACAAGAACTGGATGTATGATAATTTCGATTGGGGAAGACCCAATGAACTAGTTTTCTATGATAGTACACTTGGATGGAATATGTATGTATTTGATCCCCCAATTCAGCCAGGAGATGAGTTTACATTAGAGTTTTCAGGAAAGCGCGAAAGGAAGGGTTTTAAGAATAATAGTGTGGATAAATTAGTTGTAGATAATGGTACAATGATACAAAGTAGCTTATTATTTCCAAGTTTTGGCTATAACAGCGGTCGCGAGGTTCGACAAAAAATGATAAGAAAAAAATATGGCCTAAAAGAAAGAAAAAAACTTCCAAATTATGATGATGAGGAAGGAAATCAGAATGGGCTCCTTGGAAGTGATGCAGATTGGGTTGATTTTGAAGTTCTGATGAGTACTGATGAAGATCAAATTGCAATGGCGCCAGGTTATTTGCAAAAAGAATGGCTTGATAATGGGAGAAAATATTTCCATTATAAAATGGATAAACCAATATTAAACTTTTTTACTTTCGTATCAGCTAGGTATGATATTTTAAAGGAAGTATACAATGGTATCAGCCTTGAGATCTATCATCACCCAAAACATACATACAACATAAACACAATGATGAATGCCATGAAGAAATCGATTGATTATTATGGTGAATTATATGGGCCATATCCATATAGGCAATGTCGAATATTAGAATTTCCTCGATATCGATCTTTTGCGCAATCATTTCCAAATACGATACCATTTTCAGAATCAATTGGTTTTGTTATGGATGTAGATTCAAATGACATTGATGATCTAGATATGCCTTTTTGGGTAACTGCACACGAAATGGGTCATCAATGGTGGCCACATCAGTTATCAGGAGGTAATGTTAAAGGGTCAAATTTTATGAGTGAGGGTTTATCTGAATACTCTGCAATTTCACTTTTGGCAAAAGAGAAAGGAGAAACTCAATTAAGAAAGTTCTTGAAATATGAACTTGATCAATACCTAGATGGAAGAGCCTTTGATGCTAAAGAACCTCCAATAATATCTACTGAGGGCGATGAGCAATATATTGTCTATAACAAAGCAGGGTTAGCTTTGTTCACACTTTCAGATTTAATTGGGGAAAATAAATTTAATAGTGCACTTGGAAAATTTATTGAAAAGTTTAGATATAATTATGACCCATATCCTAATATTGGACAATTCATATCTCACATACGAGCAGAAACTCCTAAAGACCTGCAGTATCTTGTAACAGATACTTTTGAAAAAATTACCCTATATGAAAATAAAGTGAAGCAAGCGAAGGGGAAAAAAAATACAGATGGGACCTATCATCTCATTCTTGAAGTTGAGTTTAAAAAAGTATATTCAGATAGCCTAGGAGTTCAAACGAAAGGTAAACTAAATGATTGGCTTGAGATTGGAGTCTTAGCTGAAGAAATCATTAAAGGGAAAAAACAGCAAGTACCAATATATATTGAGAAAATATTTGTTACTGATAGTATATCTACTTTTGATATAACCCTAGATCAAGAACCTTTTAAAGCTGGTGTAGATCCATTAAATAAATTTTTTGATAGAGATTCAAAAGATAATTTAATGAGTGTTTCATTTGAAGATTAAAAAAAACTGACATTATTTATTTTAGTATCCTTTTAGCAAATAAAAATGTTTTATGTCTATATTGGTTGTAAAGCGGAGATTCAGGGTTAAATGAATGGATTTTTATACGCCCCTCTAACTTGCTTCCTTGATGTATGAAATCTTGTTCTCCTAAACTAATAGCGACATGGGTTATTCGTTCATTTAGCCCAAAAAATAAAAGGTCACCTGCCTTGACATTTTCTAATTCTATTAATTCACCTACTTTTGCTTGTTGTCTTGCATCTCTTGGAAGTTGAAAACCCGCAGATTTTAAAATGGTTTGCGTAAAACCAGAACAATCATTTCCTTTAGATGAATTTCCTCCCCAAAGATATGGTATTCCTATCATTGATTTTGCATTAAAAAGAATCAAATCTAATTGGTTATTATATTGCATATTTTCATTGATCAGGGAAACATCCTTTGCCATGACATAACCAATATTCCCATTAGGAAAAGTAATTTCATGCCATTCTTTAGTACTATTACTTATCATTAATTTATTATTTAATACCGCATCACAAAGTTGTGTGCTTTTCATATTTGGTTTAGAATAAATAATAGTATGTAAACTATTTATTCGATGTTTTGCGTCTTTTTCCCACTTATTTTTTTTAATCTTCCCAATACGATTTATTACAGATTTTGTAATCCACCCAATGTAATCATAATGAGTTTGACATAAATACCAGTCTCCTTTTTCGTATAAAATTTTGACTGTATTTCCCATTATTGCTTGGTCAACCATTTGAGATGAGTGGGAGGGTTTTTCTCGCATTGGTGTGACACTCACATTAATAATCCCATATATACTATCACCAAGTATTGGGTCAGGGAGCAATAATACCTCATACTGAAAATTTAAGGAATCAGATAAAGAACTAAGATATTTATTCAATATATTATTTGTTGTCATCCCCACAACTTTTGTGATACCCTTTTCTTGTTTCAAAATGATATCATTGACTTCTAAGGAATGATCTTTGATATATGAACTACTTTTCTTATCAAATTTAATTTGAAATTCATCTAATTTTTTAGTCATATGAGCACAATTAAAATTCAAAAATATTAATACAATGAAAAAAAATGAACTATATGCTGATACTATTTTTTTCTGTGAACCAGTGATTCGCATATTTTATCCTGAATTTCTCTGATTGGTTTTATGGATCCAGTGAAACCATTTATTATGATTGAGAATGCCAAAGGGCCGTATTGTGGAGAAAAAGCATAGCCAGACAAACACGATACTCCAGATAAGGAACCTGTTTTTGCATAAATTCTTTTTCCACTTTCTATTAATCTATTTTCAAGTTTAGTTCCTTTTTGTCCGCCATGGGGGAGAGACATTATAAAGGTGTCCTTTAAATTTGAAGTATACATATATCTAAGTAATTTTATCAATTGATCTGCATTCAAAAGATTATAGCGTGATAATCCAGACCCATCAGCAATACGTAAGAAATTTGTATCAATCTCTACTTCCTCATATAGAAATCGCATTATTTTTTTCTTTCCATTATACCAGCTTCCAATGGTTGTATCGCTTATCCCAATATATTTCATTAAAATTTCTGATGCTAGGTTTTCACTGTTCTGCATTATGTTCTTTAATTGAATTTTGAGTGGTTGGGATATAATTTTCGCAATAGTATCTAAGGAATGAATACCTTTTCTAGCTTTTACTGCACTAACAGATACATTATGGGATTCAAATAATTCCTTAAAAACTGTTCCTGCAAACATAACTGGATCAGAAATGTTCTTTTTTACTGTGTCTTTATTGCTCCACCCAAGTATTTCACCATCAACTCTGTAATGATTTGTCTGATTTTGCCAATCTCTTTCAATTTTAATTCTCTTATAATCTAAAGTATCCTCAACTGTAATAGAGTTGTTTGTTATGGAAATATGATTTGTATTTGGATATGTGTTTAACCTGGCAGGTTTATCTAACTCATTAGGTGAGTATTCAAAATCAATACAGTTACCATTTAATATTATACCACTTACTGGAGCCGAGTAAGTTTCTGAACCTTCATCCCACATCCATCCTTTTCCATACGGAATGGAATCCATTATCCCAGCATCAACAAATATGGTATCTATGTTTTTTATTTTTTGGGATATTTTTAAAGATATCGAATCAAGTTTATCAATGGATAATTCTGAATCAGCTCCAGCTAAAAGAATTATATTTCTATTTTTTTTCAATACAGACGTTTGAAAAACTTTATTTTCCCCAAGGTAGTATAGGCTGGCTGCAGAAGTGAGTAATTTTTGATTACTAGCAGGCAATAAAAGCTTCTCGCTATTCAATTCGAATAACTCTTCATTATTTTCCAAAGAAATTACTTTTAATCCAATGGATAATTCTGAATCTAACTTATCTATCAATTCATTTATTGTAGTGCTAAGATCATCTTCTTTAGATGTTATATGAGATAGATAAACACTGCAAGAAAGATTAAAAAATAATACCAATCCTAGTAAGAAAAATTTGACCATTTCTTTATATTTTATTAAAAAATGCTTTCATTATATCAGTACCATTATTATCAATTTTTTCATACTTTTTCTTAGAAATATCTTGTCGTTTAGCGAAAGATAAAGAAGCTTCAATATGAGTTTGAAATCCCCAAATTGGTTTTGTTTTATGACAAATCCCTTCAACATTGACCATTTCACTTGATGCTGTGATATTAATATCATCTGAACTCTCTACGACACCCTCTTGGTGGGAGTAAATAAGTTCTGTTAAATAATCAGATTCTATAAGAGAGCTTATTTTCATATTTACTTTTCTTACACCTTTTCTTTTTTTCTTATCCCAAAGATAATCCACTTTGCCACCTAAATGTTTTGCTAAGAATTGATGACCAAAGCAAATCCCAAGGACTGGAATATCATAGTGCATTGCACTATCTAGAATTTCACCAAGCTTAAGTTGCCAATCTGATTTTTCATTTACTGATGCTGCACTTCCTAAAATAATTATGCCACATGTATTTGAGAAAGAATTTGAAAGGGAGCTTGTATCTGACATAACCGGTAAATGATAGCTGCATGGGAAAGGACAATTGCTAACAATCTTGTTAAAGGAAGCTACTTCTGGATGTGTAACCGAAGGGTCGATTATCATTAAACTAAGATTAGACATAAATAGGAATATACCCTAAAAGTTGATTTTTATTAGTTCAAATTTAGATAATCGTTATGTATGATGCTCCTAGTTCAAATTATTTTATATATTTTGTTTTAGCAGGTTGCTTTAACCTTTATTGAAAAGTAGGTATTCTTGTTTATGGAATTTGAAATTTCACTTCAATTCATCAAGAAATTTATCTCAGTGAAAGTACTTTAGATATCGCAGAAATGACAGATGAAATTCTTCCTATGTTTAGTACATACTCTTTATTCATATTGTTCTCTAATAATAAATTTGAATGAGCTTTAACGCAAAATGAACATCCATTTATGGCACTAACACATAGAGATATTGATTCAAATAAAGTTTTGTCTAATCCTGCGCTGGTAGCCATTATATTTACTCTCATTTTTTGAGATGCCATTTTCATTTCAGCTGTAGGCATTGAGTCACGATATTTATACCATTGATTATTCAAAGTCATTATGATAACTGTGCTCTTGATTGATTCAATGAATTTTAGACCGAAACGTTTTTCGCATTCATTGTGAAAGACCTTTATGATTTCATCATTACCAATAGTTAGAGTACTTGCATATGCGCAACCATATACAAGTTCTTCATCATAATCAGAATTCATTATTAAGGATGAAAAATTAAGTTTAATATCTTTTGCAAATTCTGGTATTGCATTTTTTAAATCTTTTATGGTTGTCATTATAAGGTATCGCCCCCCACGGGTCTATTACATGCACACAACTCATCTGTTTGAAGAGCATCAAGAATTCGCAATGTATCTTTTGGATTGCGTCCTACATTTAAGTTATTTACACTAGCGTGTTGGACGATATTATGCGGGTCTATTATAAAAGTAGCTCTTAGTGCAACTCCCTCCTCTGATCTAATACCAAGCATGTCAACCAAAGATCCTGTAGTGTCAGCAAATGACCAATGATTAAGTTTATGAAGATCTTCGTGTGACCTTCTCCAGGCTAGTTTACAGTGTTCATTATCTGTGCTGCCACCTAATAAGATTGCATCCCTATCATTAAAGTCATCCACTAGATGTGAAAATTCGGCAATCTCTGTAGGGCAAACAAATGTGAAATCTTTAGGATAGAAATAGAATATTTTCCATTTGCCTTCAAAAGAATTTTGATCAATTTGTTCAAATGCAGATACTCCATTCTCTTCGTGATTCATAAAACCAGGCTTGACACCGACAACAGAAAAGTCATCTAATTTTTCTTGTACACCTTTCATAATTATTTCCTTTTTTTTCTTAGTTTGGATAAATTTTTTTTATACCAAAATTTGTTTCCATAACAGCATCAACTGCTTTACACAGTTGTAAAAAATGATTTAAAGAGATTATTATATTGCAACTATCTTTAACAACTAATAGCTCTACACTTTCAGTTGAATAATCAATTTTTTTAATTATACTGGACAGATATTTATGGAAATGGCGAAACTGACAACGTTTCATTTTCATTTTTATATTACAAAATTGTACTCTAATTCTCGCATCTTTTTCAACGGTGAAAATTGATATAGGTTTCATTTCGTAAAGTAACTGCATTTAATTTTCTCCATATTTCATTGATTTGTTTATAATATCAAGAAGCATCAAATTCATCTTTAATCAATTCAGCCCAAATAATCATTCTTTCTTCTGTTAATTCTTCTTCGTTATCATTATCAAGGCCGAGGCCTAGAAACTCGTCACCATCCAAAGCTTCTGAATTATCAAATTCATAGTCTTCAGTTGGCCATCTACCTATTAGATTTCCTCCATTCGCCATAAAAGGTTTTGCTAGTAATCCGATTGCATCTAAAAAATTATCCGCATATCCAACTGCATCACCACAACCAAAAAATGCTGCTGTAATTCCAGTAAAGTCCAATTCTTTGTATTTTTCATAAATAAAATCCCAGTCATCTTGTAATTCTCCAATATGCCACGTGGGGCATCCAATTATCAACTTTTTGTATTCTAGCATTTTCTTAGGGTCAGTATCAGCAATGTTAAATTCATCTATTTTTATGCCTTCTGATTCCATATAATCGATTAAAAATCCTGCTGCCTCTTCTTGGTTACCAGTATTGCTACCCCAAAATAGTCCAATTTTTTCCATTAGTTATCCGTTATTTGTTAATTAATTCTTAATTAATTTAAATGGTAATGAGACTCAGTTGCAATAAAAAATGAATCTGCAATCAAGTATTTTGTGATTTCAATAAATATTTGATTTTTTTACAGAGACCAGAGTTTTTTGTTATTGGTTTTTCTTAAATTGTCACATATTCTTTTGCAATAGAAGTCTCATTCAAATAATTATCTAATGTTTAAAAATGGTATGTTAATTCATTCAATTATTAATAATGAAAAATTGAAAATTTTTAAATAATTTTCTTTAATTCTTAAGTAGCTAATATATTTAATTTGAAAAAAATACTACTTTTTTTCTCCATCAATATCCTATTTGGTCAGCGTGTAGTAGGATATTACCCGCATTGGGTACAGACAAGCTTTCCACTTTCTGAAATAGATTTTTCAGTTGTCACTCATGTTAATCATGCATTTGCCTGGCCGGATGAAGAGGGGAATATTCAGACATACGATAACCTTTTTGATATTGCAAATTCGCAAACTATCCATGAACAAGGTGCAAAGTTTATTTTATCTCTAGGTGGATGGGGGAACAACGTAGGATTTGAAGCTGTTGTATCATCTTCATCTTTAAGGACTGCATTCATTAATAATCTAATTGAGGTTTGTGATTCATACGGATATGATGGTGTTGATTTAGATTGGGAGCATCCATCCTCAATCTCGGATAGGCAAAACCTTAATCTATTAATTGAAGAAATGGATTCATTATTCAATGAACATAATAGTGATTTACTCATTACAATGGCAATCCCAGTATCAAATTGGTCTGGGCAGTGGTACGATTTTTCATTCCTGAAAAACCATATAGATTTTTTTAATGCAATGACATACGATATGCATGGCAGTTGGTCATCCGATGCTGGACACAACTCACCACTTTTCCAATCGCCTCCTGGTGATCCTGATGGCTCTTGCAGTACAGCAATTGTTTATCTGGTAACCACTAGGGGAATTCCAAGGCAAAAAATAAATCTTGGATTACCATTTTGGGGTAAAAAATATGTCACAAGTGATATTAATGAATCTTTTTCCGGTGATGTAATTGACATGTGGTACAATGAGATTACACCTCTTATTGGTAATGGCTGGAGCTATCAGTGGGATAGTAATGCATTTTGTCCATATCTTGTTAAAGAAGATCAATCAAAAATAATTACATTTGATGACCAAGAATCCATTAGATATAAATGTGAATATGCCACAGCTCAAAATTTGGGAGGTCTAATGATTTGGGCATTGGGTTACGATTTGACTTTAAATGGTCAAGAATTGATTCAATCTATAAATGATAACTATTTACAAAATCATCAAATTAGAACAATTATACCAGAGCAATTATCCATAAAGGCATTTCCAAATCCATTTAATTCAAATTGTATCTTAGAATTTAATTTACCGGATGATGAATTTATCAGTATTGATTTGTTCTCAATTAATGGTTTATTTATTGCTAGATTATTTAGTGGCTATATGTACCAAGGAGTTAATCAATACAATTGGAATGTTCATTCCATGAAACAAAACATTAGTTCAGGTCTGTTCCTAATTAGCTTGACGACAAAGAAAAAGAACTATTTACAAAAAATAATTCATTTAAAATGATTCAAAACAACTGGACACTAGTTGAAGAAAAATTCTTTAATAAACAGAAAGTAAAGAGCCAAACGGCCAAGATGCCATATGTTGTCATCGATAATTTTCCAGATCTTGGTTTGTTGGTGTCACTTAAGTTTATGGAATGGGTCTATGATAATCCTAAAGGAGTAATTAGTCTTCCAACGGGAAAAACTCCCGAATACTTCATAAAATGGATGCATTACTTTCTAAATAATTGGAATAAGCAAGATGTAAAATCAATTCGTTCTGAATATGGATTTAAATCAAGAAAAAAACCTGATTTATCAAAACTTAAATTCGTTCAAATTGATGAATTTTATCCTTTAGAACCATCTCAACACAATAGCTTTTCTAATTATGTAAATAAGTATTATCTAGAAGGATTTAATATTCCTAAAGATAATGCATTATTAATAAATACAAATTACATTGATTTATATGGCAAAAAGCATTGGAAAAATATTTTTCCATCGGGTGCAATTGACTTAAGTCTAAGATATAAAGATGCATTAACTGAATCGCAAAAAGAGCAACAAGAGTCTATTTACCTAATAGATCAATGGTGCAATGATTATGAGAAAAAAATCCGTGATTTGGGTGGAATTGGCTTTTTTCTTGGAGGAATAGGGCCTGATGGACACATCGCATTTAATGTTAGAGGATCAGATCACAATTCTACTACAAGGTTAATGGAAACTAATTTTGAAACTCAAGCTGCCGCGGCTGTAGACCTTGGTGGACTTGAGATAAGTTCAAATAGGCTTGTAATAACAATAGGATTAGGCACTATTACGTTCAATAAAAACGCCACAGCAATTATCATTGCCGCAGGTGAAGCCAAAGCTCCGATAGTTAAAAAATCTTTAGAGTCAAAAAGAGATGTCAAATATCCTGCAACAGCTTTACACTCATTGAGTAATAGTAGATTTTATCTTACTAATGGGGCTGCAAAAAAACTAAATGATATGGAATACGATTATTGGGGGAATAGCCCTTGGGATATGGAAAAAAAACAAAGAGCTTTGCTGAAACTTGCAAAAGAGAAGAATATCTTTGGTAAGAAAATTTCAATTGATGATTTGAAAGATCACGAAATATGCAGACATATACCAAATTTGAATAAAAAAACAGTATCAGATATAATTGATTTTGTTGATTTAAAAGTTCAAAGAGGGATCAAAATAGAAAAAAATCAAACTTATTATCATACTGGACCTCACCATGACGATATTATGTTAGGTATGATGCCCCACGTTATACACTTAATCAGGGAACCAACTAATCAACATTTTTTTGCAAATATGACATCCGGTTTTACCTCTGTGACGAATACATTTTTAAAAGAAGTGCTAGTTGATACCTTGAAGTTTTTAGACTTTGGGAAAATTGAAATGATTTATTTTCCCGATTTTTTTTCAGAGGGATACAAGCGAAAATGGGATAAAGATGTATACCACTATCTTGATAAAATTGCGAATAATGATATTGACGGGCAAAAAAGAGGCCTCTCACATAGGATAGTCAGATCTATAGTGAATATTTATTATATTAATGATGAAAGTGCATTAAGAAATAAATTAAATGATATTATCAGTGAGATTGATTTATACTACGATGGCCAAAAAAATTCTAAAGAACTTCAAAAACTTAAAGGTATGATTCGTGAATTTGAGGAAGAATTAGTATGGGCAAATTATGGAGTTCGTGTCAAAGATGTACATCATCTACGCTTAGGATTTTATAAAGGAGATATTTTTACCGAGCAGCCGGAGCAAAAGAGAGACATTGAACCAATTTACCAACAACTAAAAGAAATAGAACCCACTGTGATCTCACTAGCGCTCGACCCAGAAGGCAGTGGTCCGGATACTCATTATAAGGTTTTGCAGGCCATAGCTGAGGCCGTTAGGAAGTGGAGTAAAGATACCGACCTTTCAAACTTAAGGATTTGGGGTTATAGGAATGTCTGGTATAAGTTCGATTTAGCAGAAGCAGATATAATTGTACCTGTCACACTGAATTCAATTTCTATTCTTAACTCAACTTTCATGAATTGTTATTTAAGTCAAAAAAATGCTTCTTTTCCGAGCTATGAATACGATGGTCCTTTTTGTGAGCTTTCACAGAAAATATGGGTTGCACAGCACAGTGATCTTCAATTACTCCTTGGTAGAGATTATTGGTATAGAAATGAAAACCCTCATCTGAGGGCTGTTCATGGTGCTGTTTTCTTGAAAGAAATGGATGTAGAAACTTTCCTTAATTATGCTAGAAGGATAGAGAGCTCTACTGAATCCTCGAATGTTTTAAAAGGTTAGCTTTGTTTCTCTTTAACCTGAATTTCTGCAGCTTCTTGAGCTCTTTTTGCTAAATGGAAAAGATATAAAACTGAGTATCTAATCTCATCTTCTGAGCAAAGATTACAAAAACCCTTAGGAGGCATAACCCCTTCTTCACCTTTTTTACCCTCCCACACACTTTTAAACAATTCATCTAATCCTTTGGAAGCGTTGGCATCCCAATATTCTTTTTCTTCTAAAATCACTGCTCCATTTGTACCGTATCGATGGCATCGGAAACATGCTGTTGCCCATATCGATTCTCCAGTGATTAGTTCTTTCTTTGTTAAGTTCTTATATTCATCAGATTGATAAATATTGACGGGTGGTAACTTTTTATCACAACTAATGAAAATAGTTAAATAAAATAATATCGTTAAGTAAAAATAAATATTTTTCATATTTAGCTCATATTTAATACAAATCAATCTTTATATAAAAATAGTAAACACATTCCAAATGGATCATTGAATACCAGATTTTAAAATATCATGTATGTGTATGAGCCCTTCTGGAGTTTTTGATCTTTTATCAGAGAAGACAAACAAGCTTGTAATGGAATTTTTTTCCATTAATTCTAGTGCTGACATGGCTAGCGTATTAGACAATACCCACTTTGGATTTTTTGACATTAAAAATGATGCAGTTTTATTAAAAATATCATTTCCAAACTTTTCTAGTCCTCTTCGTATGTCTCCATCAGTAATGATGCCTACCAATTTTTTTTTGTTGTCTACGACTCCAGTTAGGCCAAGGCCTTTTTCTGAAATAATAAATAAGGTATCCTTGATATTACAATCGATATGCACTAATGGAATTTCATCATTCTTGTGCGCCAATTGATCTATTGTGAGTAATAATTTCTTTCCCAAAACACCGCTTGGATGGAGTTTAGCAAAATCATTCTTATCAAAACCTCGAACTTCTAGTAGTGCTATCGCTAATGCGTCACCCAATGCAAGGGTGGCTGTTGTGCTTGCTGTTGGAGCAAGATCTAATGTGCAAGCTTCTTTTTCTACAGATGTATCAAGATAAATATCTGATGCCAATGCAAGAGAAGAATGTTTTTTACCAATTAAGCCTATGATTCTGATACCTTTATTCTTGATTAATGGTAATATGTGTATCAATTCCATTGTCTCACCACTGTTACTTATAATCATCAGAATGTCTTTTTCAGTTATCATTCCAAGATCACCGTGAATTGCTTCACTTGGATGTAGAAAATTTGCTGGTGTACCTGTTGATGCCATCGTAGAAGCAATCTTTTTTGAAATTTGTCCAGATTTTCCCATTCCTGAGATAATTAATTTACCTTTACATCTCAGAATGATATTTATTGCTAGCTCAAAATTGTCATCAATTCGTTTTCTTAAAGCAGATACTGCATTAGCTTCAATTTGAATCACTTTTTTTGCAATACTTTTTATTTTTGTCGAATCCATTGTGTAAATTTAACACTGTTCGTTTATTTGCTTGATTAGTTTATTATGGATATACCAATTAAATGATTATTTTATCAATGTCACAAGTAATGTCTCTAAATCTTTTTCTATTTGGCCCTAACATTCAAACAGGGGAAAACGCACCTAATTTTTCTTTAAAAAACCAGGATGGAGAATTATGCCAATTAAAAGACTACCGTGGAAAAAGACTTGTGATATACTTTTTCCCTAAAGCGGAAACTCCTGGTTGAATCAAACAAGCTTGCGGGTTCCGTGATGCTAATCATCAATACCAGGAACTGAATATTTCAGTAATTGGTGTCAGCTATGATTCTGAGATTTCTCTGAAGAATTTTAAGCAAAACCATAATTTAAATTTTGATTTACTATCTGATACGGAAAAAGTTATGGGAACTGCTTATGGTGTGAATAAATATTTTTTCTTTCCATCTAGGAAAACGTTCTTAATTGATGAGAAAGGAATCTTAATCCATGTTTTTGATACAGTTGACTTGAATACTCATCCAAGGGATATAGTAGAATTTTTTAACAATAGTAAAAAGGTTGCCAATCATGAAACTATCCATTGAATATTGCTCAATGTGAAACTACCTACCTAAAGCGTCCAGTCTGGAAGCTAATTTGAAGAAATCGTTTCCTAAATTAGATATATCACTTATTTCAAGTGGTGGAGGTGTGTTTGAAGTTTGCTTGGATGATGATTTGATTTTTTCAAAGAAAGCATTGAATCGTTTTCCTGAAAAAGGAGAGATTGAGGCTCTCATAATGGAGAAAAAATAATAGATTGATAACAAAGATCAATTATGAGGATAACACATACGTTATTGATTTTGATAGCGGAATAGACCTTTCCATTAACTCCCGTTTTAATGGAGAAAGCCCTATGTTTTATGGTGCACAACAGCCAACTGCTAATCCACAAATTTCTGATGGTTTCATTGGTGATTTGAAAAAAGGCGGCAGTTGTAATGTGCCCATTGTTTCTTTGAATGTACATTGTACTGGAACACATACTGAGTCTATTTCACATGTTTTTGATAGCAATGACATGATAACTGATGCTTGTCCACGTAATTTTATACCAGCTTGCATCATATCCGTTGAACCGGAAAAAGCATCATTGATAAATGAGACATATCATTTTGATATGTCAAATGATATGGTAATATCGAAGCAGGCATTGGAGAAAAAACTAGATAAATCTTATGATGCTATGATCATAAGGACCCATCCAAATGATATTTCAAAAATATCAAGGAATTATGATGATTATCCAGCACCTTTTTTTACTAATGATGCCATGGAATATATTAATCAATTGAAAGTAAAACATTTGTTAGTGGATATGCCATCTGTTGATAAAGCTGATGATGGAGGTCTTCTAGGTAATCATAAAATTTTTTTTAAGCAAGGAAGAACTATCTCTGAATTATTATATGTACCTAACGAATTATTAGATGGATTTGGTTTTTTACAAATTCAGATTCCAAACTGGAACCTAGATTCAGCGCCTAGTAGACCAATATTTTATCCAGTATGATTTTCGTTTTTAATTTAGTAGGGTTCCCTTTGTAATTTTATGAAACACATTTAGGATAAAAAACAAAATGAATGATAATTTAAAAAGTGTAATCACTTGTGATTTAGATGGGAAGATAGAAACCTTTAGTGAGGGTGCTGAAAAAATATTTGGCTATGCCCAAGATGAAGTCATAGGAAAAATGCGAGTGAGTGATTTTAGTGATGGGCAAGTTGTTTTAGGCCATGTAATAGGCTGGCTAGACGAATCCGTAAAAAAAGGAAAATGGGAGGGTGAGACAGCATTCTTACGAAAGGATGGAAGTGAGTTCTCTGCTAGAATAAAAATAACTCCAACAAAAGATAAAAATGGCGAACATATTGGATATTGTGGTGTAACGACACCTTTGGATGGTAAAAATCCTGATGACGTCAGGCCTAAAATAAATTTAATGACTAAAATATTTACCTGGGTCGTAATTATGCGTCTTCCATTCTTATCTGCTACCATTATGCCAATATTGGTTGGTGCTGCAGTTGCGAAATTCATGGGATATTCAGTTGACTGGTTTTGGCTGGGTATTACTTTATTAGGTGGCTCATTGCTACATATTGGAACAAATACAGCCAATGATTATTTTGACCATCTTAGTGGAACGGATAGTTTAAACTATAATTATAGTAATAAAGGATTAAACGGAGGAAGCAGAGGAATCCAGATGGGACTTATTACACCTGAAGGTGTAAGAAATCTAACGATTTGTATCTTTACGTTAAGTGTGTTGGTGGGTGTCCCCTTAATACAGAAAGCAGGTATGCCGGTTTTGTGGTTAGGGCTGATTGGTTTTCTTTCAGGTTTGTTTTACACTGCACCACCATTCCGATTTTCATCAAGAAAAGGCCTAGGAGAATTATTGATAGGCCTTAATTTTGGTCCGTTAATGGTAGCCGGGAGCGCTTTAGTGCAGACTGGGCAGCTTTTACCTGAAGCTTTCTTAGCTGGAATTCCACTTGGATTTTTGATAGCTGCTGTTGTATATATCAATGAATTTCCAGATCACGATAGTGACAAGGCCACGGGCAAGAATACACTCGTAGTTGTTTTTGGACCGGAAAGAGCGAGAGCAGGATATGTTACTCTCGTATCTGGCGCTTTTTTAAGTATAGTTTTATTGGTATTAAATGGAACTTTTCCATCGTTGATTTTGATTGCGCTGTTAGCATCCTATTTTGGTTTAACATCTATTCAAACATTATATAAATACTATAATGATAGGTTGCTTGAGCCAGCAAATTGGGGCACGATAATTATGCATAGCCTTACAGGAATATTATTGTTTGCTGGACTCTGGTTGGGAACTTCTACTATATAGAAATTAACAATCAAACAAAAAAGCCCCTTGTTAAAGGGGCTTTTTTGTTTGGATGATAATAAAAGTTTTTGTAAAATACTTACGAGTAACTTACGAGTAATTATTAACATAGGATTCAAAATGAAAAATTTGTTTAAAAAAAATGTAAAATCTTCAATGTCTGTTATTCGTGCTATTAATAGAATCAATAGATACTCAAACAAGGATGCGTCTTGCTCTATTGTTTGGAATAGAAAGTCAATAACGTATTTATCAAGTACATCATGAGTAAACCACTCTCTCCAAAATTGAAGAAGTTTTTGAATTTTATCCAACGGTTCACATTAGTTCATGGACAGGCTCCGTCCTATGAAGAAATAATGGTGAGTCTAGGATTTGATTCATTGGGAACAGTCAATTGGTATGTAAAGACACTAGAAGATCAGGGCTATTTATTACGTGTAAAAGGTCCCAACGGCAAGCGTGCGCTCGTTTTATCTCAAAAAGAGCACGCCACCACAACTACAAAGGCTCGTTTGCCGCTTTTGGGACTTATTGCAGCGGGAGAACCGATTGAAGCATTAGAAAATTCTGAAATGGTTGATGTACCGTCATCATTATTACATCCAGATCATTATGTTTTGAAAGTCAAAGGAGATTCGATGATAGATGAACAGATTCATGATGGGGATTATATTGTTGCTAAAAAAACAAACACTGCACGTTCTGGGCAGATTGTTGTAGCTTTGATTAATGGAGAAGCAACTCTTAAATGCTATGTCAATAGATCTAGTGGTATAGAACTTCATCCGCGTAATCCAAAATTTCCAATTATAAAAATTGATTCTAAAGATGACTTTCGCATTAATGGTATACTTCTTTACTCATTCAGGAATTATTTGAATTAGGCACATACATATGATTGAAAGAGACGTTTTTCACTTACGTCTTAAAAATATGGAAATACAGGCTGAACGTCTTTTGGATTCCAGATTAAGTACACGTCCTATTGCAATTATTTCATCACCTCATCAAAACGGAACCATATTATCTCTATCTAATGAGGCAAAAGAAGAAGGCCTAGTAATCGGAATGAAAGTTTCTCTAGTAAGAAAAATGAGTCAGGGTACACAATTATTAACCTATAATCATTCTCTTTATGAACGTATTAATCGTTATGTGTTTCAGTCATTATCATCATTCACTCCAGTCATTGAGCCTAGAGGGATAAACGAATTTTTTTTAGATATGAATGGGATGCAAACTATTAAAGGAGATGTACAAAACACTGGTCTTTCTATTATTGAAAAAATTCAAAAAAAGACCAGTCTTTCAGGTGTGATAGGAATTAGTAATAATAAATTAATAAGTCGAATCGTGACAGCTGTTGTCTCAGATCCCATTCACGCAGTTCGGATTGGACAAGAGTCTCGCTTTTTATCACCCTTATCTCCATCAGTCTTACCAGTCACGCAGGAAAAAGATATCCATCGTATGTTAAAATTCTTATTGATCAATAGCGTTGGTCAAATTCAATCAATGATGAGGTATTTAGATGATTGTCATATTTTATTTGGTGTTCATTCTAATTCATTAGATAAAGAATCTAGAGGTTATGACATCACCCCAGTTAGACCTCCACAACGTAAAGATCATATCATGGAACAAATAATTATTCCATATGATACCAATGATGAAAGCATTGTTCTCTCAATGGTAAAAGATATTTCAGAGAGAATAGCTTTTCAACTACGTCAGAGAAAACAAATAGCTAATAGAGTTCGATTAGAGATTCATTATGCAGACGGTCATAGATCTCATAGAGTAGGCTCATTCAATAGTATTGATGATTGTCATGTTACTATGATATGTAAAAAATTATTTCAGAGTGCAAATAAACGACGTAATCGCATACGTTCCATACTCTTAGATATATGGGGATTTTGTTCATATGTGGAACAAATTAATTTATTTAATACAAAAAGATCACGTGCTATTTCCATTTCTGCAGCAATAGATGACATTCGATCAAAATATGGATTTAAAAGCATTCAAAATGCCGATGTATTACAAGCTCTGATATCTAATTAATGTTTGCGCATTTGAATATTCACTCTGTTTATTCTGCAATGAAAGGTCTTATCCCATTATCAGAAATAATTAACCAAGCTAAAGAATATTCGATGAATACATTGGCGTTGACAGACATAAATGGGATATGGGGTTTCATTCGCTTTGTTCAGCACTGTAAAGATTCAGGAATCAAGCCAATAGCGGGAACTAATTTGATTACAGAAAAACAAGAAATATTGATTTTGGTTGAAAATCAGCATGGCTATGATAATCTTTGCAGGATTATTTCTGCTATCCATGATAATCCAAAAAAAAATATTACAAGCATTGTAAAAAAATATCATTCAGGTCTTTTCATATTATCATACGATGAATCAATATTAAAAGTACTGCAACATTTCATACCAGATACTCATCTTTTCATTGAACTAAGGCCAGGTGTGCAAGAATCAACCATACATAGATTAGCAAATAAATTGAAACTAGACGTTATTGCAACAGGAGATGTTTATTTTATGAAAAAAATTGACCACAGATTTCATATGATTCTTCGCGCTGTAGATTGTAATACTACATTTGAGAAATTGAAAAAGTTAGAATACAAATCAGAACATCATTGGTTTCGTAATGAAAAGGAAATGATAAGAATTTTTCCTAATAGTTTAGAAGCATTAAACAATAGCAAATATTTAGCAGAACGTTGTAAAACCGATTGGTCATTTATTAATACGGTTTTTCCAGGTCTATCTCTGAAGAACACATACCATGCAAATAAACAGCTTAAAAATGAAGTATACAAGGGCGCTAGAAAACGCTATGGTTTTATTGATGGTCAAATCAGATCGAGAATACAATATGAATTAGCTGTTATAAATCAAAAAGGATTTGCACCATACTTTATCATTGTAAAAGACATAGTTGATAAAAGTCGAGCTACGATTGGACGAGGTTCAGCAGCAGCATCCATAGTAAGTTATTGTCTATTCATTACACAAGTAGACCCTCTAAAGTATCGGCTTTATTTTGAAAGATTCATTCATCCTGAGCGGGAAGATATGCCAGACATTGATATTGATTTTCCGTGGGATGAAAGAGATGAAATATTAAATTATGTTTTCAATAAATATGGTAAAGATCGGACGGCGATGGTTGCAAACCATGTGTTTCTAAGGCCTAGATCTGCAATAAGGGAAGTTGGAAAAGTATATGGTCTTTCTAATGAAGAGATAAAAAGTATCACTAAACGTATTGGTTGGCATTCTTCATATCAAAGCATGAAGTATTGGATTCATAATGATCCACGATTTTCAAATGTTGAATTGGACGAAACCATAGATAAAGTATTAAAAGATAGTGAGAAAATCATTGGCGTACTTCATCATTTATCTGTACATCCAGGAGGAATGATAATTGTTCCAGATGAGATTAGAAAATATGTACCAGTATTAAGAACTCCAAAGGGTGTTCAGATTGTAGAGTGGGAAAAAGATCAAGTAGAGGATTCAGGACTTTTAAAGATAGACATTTTAGGTAATCGTAGCCTATCGGTGGTTCGCGATACTATTCGTCATGTGAATTTCAACGATTATGTATTACAAAAAAAGTACTTGAATTATCATGAGATTCATTCTGTGACCGATGAAAAAACTAGAGAACTCATAAGTCGAGGTAAGACAATGGGGATTTTTTACATTGAGAGTCCTGCATCACGACAACTTTTAGCAAAAGCAGGTATGGTAGATTTCGAGCACGTGGTAATATATTCATCAATAATTCGTCCAGCAGCTAATCGTTACATAGATTTGATGTTGTCAAGAATTCATGGAGGGGACTGGAAACTTATTCATCCTGATTTACATTTTTTAAGAGAAAGTTATGGTATTATTGTATATGAAGAGCAAGTATCCATGACTGTCATGACTATGGCGGGATTAAGCTATTCAGAGGCAGAAGCACTTAGGAAATCCATCAACCGTAGTTCCATGAAACATATGATTTCATCATGGGAGGAGAGGTTCACACGTAAAGCTCTTGATAGAGGTTATTCTAAGACAATAATCAGTGAAGTATGGAGTATGATAGTATCGTTCGTTGGTTATTCTTTTTGTAAACCACATTCTGCATCATATGCGATGCTATCTTTTACCTGTGCATATTTAAAAGCTCATTTTCCTGCTGAGTTTTTAGCAGCTGTAATATCTAATCAAGGTGGATATTACTCGTCTTATGCATATATGAGTGAAGCACGAAGGTTTGGAATTCGCATATTACATCCGGATATTAACAATAGTCATCATAGTTGGTTTGGAAAAAAAGATCAGATTCAGATGGGATTCATGAGTATTAAAAAATTACAGAAAAAGACAATTGAATTGATTATTGATGAGCGAAAAGCAGGATATTTTGATTCATTAAATGATTTTCTATTCCGTGTTAATCTTGATTTATCTGATGCCATGTCCTTAACCAATGCTGGTTGCTTTAAATCGATAGCACCTAAAATGAGTCATCAACAAGTAGCGTATAAAATAGCAGGATTTTATCTGCAAAATGGTTCTCGGAAATTATTCTCTTCTAATCCATTCGTTAACGAAATAACAGAAGATGAGAGGTATCATTTGGAGTTGGATTCATTTGGCTTTCCCATATCTACACATCCAATTGCTAGATATCGTTCTATGCTCAGTAATAGAATAAAATATGCAAAAGACATTCATCATTATTTTAAAAAATCCATTTATTTATTAGGTATGTATATTACTAAGAAAGAAATCATGACACGTAATTCACAGCCTATGGAATTTTTAACATTAGAAGATGAAACTGATATATATGAGTGCGTTCTATTTCCAAAAGTATTTCAAGAATTCGGAGACCTTTTTCAGTGGGAGAGTTTATTTATCATTAGAGGAATAATCGAAAAATCATTTGGAGTGTGTATTGTTAAAATTGAAAAAGTAGCGAGTTTACAGAAGTGGGTACGTCGTATTAATCAAGCTCATGCTTTATAAATATTCTAATTTAAGACTTTGGTCACATGGTCTAGTCTGAGTTCTTCTAGAAGATCATCATAACCAATACATAACCCTTTGATGACAATGCTATCTCCGATATTTTCAATGAAAATCTCTTCATCATAAGGCGAACAAATAATTCGATGATTTATTATGACAAGTGGAGAGTCCAGTTCAGTGACTTGACCTTCTATTTGTACCATTTGATTGATTAATTCTTTTCCTTCATTCATCTGAAATCTCCAAAAAAGATCAGTTGCATCAGTAATTAAGTAAGGTTCTTTTGTTTTGTAATCTGGTTTGAGAGATTGAGTGTAATAAACAAATGCAACAAGTGCTATCAATGGCAACACTGAGCGAAATATTTTCCAATTCATTTCTGCGCGAGTCATTCTGGATTAAATTAAGATCTAAAAATATTATATGAAATGAATTTACTGAAATATTAAAGTAACATAATATCTAGGTTCAATGATTCCTTGGACTCTCTCATTAATTATATTGTAATCAGTATAACCATAGTAGCCCATTATTAGATTGATGTAACGAATTAATGTATTATGTTTTTTAGTTTCTGTTAATTTAGTTGGATTTCCTCTTTGTTCATTAAATACTAAGATGTATTTATCTTTATTCTTATCGTCGTTTCTTAATCTGGTCAGGTAGATTCTTTCTGAACTAAGATCTACATTATTTCCAAAATAGTCAACGGGAGGAGCACAGTTAAATGAAAAGATTATAATGCAAACAATTCTAGCCACCCACTAATCTATTCTTTTTAGTTTAAATAAAAAAAGTAACTCTTTTTAATAATGAGGAATATTCATATTTAAACAAATCAGATTCAATTAGCATTTAGTTTAACAATAATTCTCAGTTTTATTATTTTAATTCAGTATACTAGATTACATAATGATTAGATCGTACTTTGCTTCAATCCTACTAATTTTCAACTGGACATATGGTCAGCCTATATTAGAACAATTTTATTTTGGTGGTATAGATAGAGAATACTACCTTTATGTTCCAGATTCTATTAGTGTGGAAGCCCCACTTGTATTTGTATTTCATGGATATACTGGATCTGCAGAAGGAATCATGGAATATTCTGGCATAAATGAAATTGCTGATTTAAATGGATTTGTAGCCTGCTATCCCCAGGGGACAACTGATGATTTTGGTAATTCATTTTTTAACGTGGGTTATTCATTTCATTGGAATGAGACTGTTGACGATATGGGTTTTGTATTATCCTTGGCTGAATATCTACAATCTGAATATAGTCTAAGCCAGGTCAATATATTCAGTACTGGAATGTCAAATGGCGGAGACTTTAGCTATCTTCTGGCCTGTGAAGCGTCAACATATTTTAGAGCAATTGCACCTGTAGCTGGAATAATGATGCAGTGGATATTTGATGCTTGTAATCCTACTATCCCATTACCAGTATTAGAGATACATGGCACAAATGATAATATATCTTGGTGGAATGGAGATTCAGAGAACGTAGATGGCTGGGGAGCATATGTAGGTGTTGATACAACAATTGGTTTATGGAGTGAGATAAATAATTGTGCTTCAGTTGCATTAGATACTTTACAAGATATTAATCAGATTGATGGTAGTCATGTGGTGACTGAACTATATCAGGATGGGATAAATGGGAACGAGGTTTGGTTATACAAGATAATTAATGGAGGACATGACTGGCCAGGTGCTTGGGGGAATATGGATATTAATGCAAGTAACCTTGTGTGGGAATTCTTTGATCAATTTTCTTTGAATTATATGATTGGAGATGTTGATTATTCTGGTGCTATAGAAATCAATGATATTTTTATGATACTCGATGAGATTAACAATGACTCCGATTACAATTTCTTATCAGATTATAATTATGATGATTCAGTGGATATGAATGATATATTTGCGGTTGTTGCTTTGTTACTTGGTTTTTGATTTTTTGAATAAAATAAAGACATAATGTTTTACAATACATTAACTCCTATGGTACATTCTTAATAGAGGAATCCATTATAATCAAAATGATAAAAAGAATAAATAGAACAACATTCTTCATTAACTTGATTGTTGCTTTGATTTTTATTGAAGGCTGCACGCATAATTACGAACCTGTTATAAGTGACATTATCGCAGTTCCAAATCCTGTTGAATCTGGTGAGATTGTTAATTTGGAATGTAAAGCCAGTGATGATGATGAATCTAGTATGATGAAGCAGGAAGCATTAAGCTATAGCTGGTCTTCAGCATATGGAGACGTTATTTCTAATAACCAGGATCAATATGCTATTTGGGAAGCACCGCTTGAGTCAGGTCTGTACTCTATAACATGTACAGTTTCTGATGAGTTTAATGGTATGGATATTTTAACCATTGATATCATTGTGCAATGAGATTTCTAAATTTTTTTACTTGTACCATTTTTATTTATTTTACCTTCTCGAGTTGCGAGATCACAAATCAACCGGTTGAGCTTATTTCTCTTACTTCTAGTGACTCTATTGCAAGATCTGGAGATATTATTGTCTTCGCTTGCATGGCTGAGGATGGAGATAGGGATAAATTAATCTATGATTGGCAATCATCAAGTGGTACGATTACAAGTTATGGAGACACCGCAGAATGGGTCGCTCCAAATATTAGTGGCTATTACCATGTCAGTTGCAAGGTTTTGGATGATTTTGGTTCATCTGATGCAGCTAGTATTTCAATAAGGGTTGTTGGTGGAATCATTGAAGGTATTATAACCAATGCTGTAAATGGTGAACAAGTTCATAATGCTGAAGTAAACATAGGTGAATTAACAACACTGACTGATGAAAGTGGGCACTATAGTTTCTATCTGTCAATTCAGAGCGGAATTTATGAGGTGAATGCTAGTGCTGATTCATTTTGTATGTATCAAGGAAATTTTGAAATATCTGAAAATTATAATTCGAATTCATTCATACATAATCTATCATTGAGTCCAATACCTGATTCAGGAGAGACTAGACTTGTATTGAATTGGGGAGTAGAACCATATGATCTAGATTCTCATCTATTAACACCAGAAATTGATGGTGAAACATATCATATATATTATGCTAATCGAGGTAGTTCTGATTCAGCACCTTATGTTACCCTAGATGTAGATGATACAAATGGATACGGACCGGAGACAATTACTATCAAACAATCATTCAATGGAGTTTATTCATACTATATTTACCAATATTCTTCAACTGGTACTTTGAAGGATTCACGAGGAATCATACAGATATATGATGGTCCAGATTGTGATGGAGTTACGATACAAGTTCCTAGCATGGGAGAAGGAAGATACTGGTATGTTTGTGATGTAAATGGTGAAACTGGTGAAATTGATGTAATTAACGAGATTCAAAACTCAGAGCCTGGGATTTGAGTCATTTTTTTGTCATCATTTGATTTCACTTTTGAAAACAAATCCGTTTTATCCTTTTAATCCAACCATATGTTATTTTATTAGCGATAAAATTAAAAGTTTTTGCGCAAGTTAATTTCTAATATATGAATACTATTTCAATTATCTCTTTCGTTATTGCAACAGCCTTGGTTGCAGTTATTACATATTTCATTGTTAGGAGAATGAAAAGGTCAGAAAATATTGCAGAAGAATATTTTACAGGAGGAAGAGCCCTAAGCTGGCCAATCATAGCAGGTTCCTTGTTATTGACAAATCTATCAACAGAGCAACTAGTAGGCCTTAATGGTTCAGTTTTTGGGGACAAGGCTTTGGTTGGAATAGCCTGGGAATCTTTAGCAGCCATGGCAATGATTGTTACGGCACTGATATTTTTACCTGTATATCTGAAAAATGGTTTTACCACCACTCCAGAATTTTTAGAAAAACGATTTGATAAGGGTACAAGGACCATAGTTTCAGGGCTTTTTCTTTTTGGTTACATAACTGTTTTGTTACCAGTCATTCTATATACTGGTTCATTAGCAATAATTGGAATGTTCAATTTAAAATTAAAACTATGGATTGTTTCGTTGGGAATAGGTTTGTTAGGAAGTGCATATGCTATTTTTGGAGGTTTAAAATCTGTAGCTGTAAGTGATACATTAAATGGTATTGGGTTATTTATAGGTGGTTTAATGATTCCATTTTTAGCTTTGAGTGCTTTAGGTGATGGTTCATTAATAACAGGTTTTTTTACATTGTGCAATTCTAGACCAGAATATTTAACTGTTCTTACAAAAACAAATGTTGATGGGCAGATAGTTTCCGTACCATGGCCAACTTTAATAACAGGAATGATGTTCATTCAAATATTCTATTGGTCTACGAACCAGGTAATTGTTCAACGTGCAATGGCAGCGAAGAGTCTTTCAGAAGGACAAAAAGGTGTTTTATTTGCATCCTTCATGAAATTAATTGGTCCATTGATGCTTTGCCTTCCTGGAATCATTGCATTACACATTCCTGAATTGATTATTGAAAAACAAGACCAAGTATACGGTGCTATAGTTAGACATGTTCTTCCAGATTGGTCTCTTGGTTTATTTGCGGCAGTTCTTGTTGGTTCAATTCTTAGTTCATTCAACAGTACTTTAAATAGTGCTTCAACATTGTTTTCTTTTCAGTTCTATCATGGATACATAAATAAAAATGCAACTGGAATCGATATTGTAAGGATTGGAAAATTATTTGCATTATGCATAGCAATTACGTCGGTTATCATTGCACCAATGTTATCAAAAATGGGATCAATTTTTGATTACCTACAAAAGGTAAATGGACTTTATAGTGTTCCCATAATTGCCATCTTTCTTTTAGGAATTGGTACAAACCACATTCCAGCAATCGCAGCAAAAATTGGTATTCTTGTAGGAATGTCATTTTATGCGTTTTTTACTTTTTTTAATATAAAAAATGTACCTGTTAATTTCTCTGATGCTAACGGAGATCTTCATTTTCTCCATGGATATTTCATAAGCTTTCTGGCCTCAGTATTTACAATGTTCATTATTGGAATCATTAGGCCAAGAACACCTGAGGAGATTTCTGCTGGTAAAAATCAAATATCATCGAAAATAGATCTGTCTCCCTGGCCTCATTCACGGAAGGTATCACTTTTGATCATTATCTTGATATTATTAACATATTCATTCCTAACATGGTTAGCACATTAAAATAAATTGGGAAATCTTTATTTAGATAAAGTCCTACTCTCTTCAAGTATCCGTTTTTTTGATGCCGCCCAAGAGCATATCAAACACTTTTCTAAATTATGATTTCTTGCAGGACAATGTTCTCTTCCAAAAAATATTATTTGTAAGTGCCGCTTATTCCAAACTTCTTCTGGCCATAATACCTTTAGGTCATACTCAGTCATTTCAACATTTTTTGCTTTTGAAAGACCCCATCTTGATGCAAGTCTGTGAATATGAGTGTCGACTGGAAATGCGGGAATTCCGTACCACTGAGACATTACCACGCTCGCTGTTTTGTGACCAACTCCTGCTAGACTTTCTAGATAGTTCCAATCCGGTTTAACCCCACCACCCTGTACTAATTGTTGTGCCATTTTCTTGAGATTTTTTGATTTGGTAGGTGCTAAACCTATTTCTCGAATCTGTTCAAGTATAATTTCTTTTGTAAGATTTGCCATTTTACTTGGTGTATCTGCCATTGCAAAAAGACCTGGTGTAACTTCGTTGACCTTTTTATCAGTAGTCTGAGCAGAGAGCATTACTGCAACTAACAGCGTATAGGCACTGTGGTGATTAAGTGGAATAGGTGTTGATGGATACAAATCATCAAGGATGAGAGTTATCTTTTCTGCTTTCTTAGCTCGTTTCATTTTTTGAATGGTTAATTATTGAATCTGTAATTAATGTTAGCTGTCCATTGCTATTGATACTTAAATTTTTTTATAATATTTAAACTAAAACCAAAAAAGATATTACAAAATTTGTTTAACTTTAACGTTAATTTTTAAATCTGATGTTACTAAGATGATAAGAAAAGTTATTTCTCATATACTTGTACTATTAGTTCTTTTCGGAACTACAAATGGTGAGATGTCGCGACACGAGCACAGCGTAGGCCATAACATTTGTAATGTTGATTGTAATGATGAAAATCATTGCGGAACGTGTCATGATTGTGAAAAATGTTATAATCTTAACCAAAGGTTCATTGTTGACAAAAGTTTTAAGTTTTATCAAGGTAAAAATTATGTAAATCCAATTTATGTTGAGGAGTTTTTTAAAAGCATTTACTCGGATTTTCATCTATACAGTCGCCCTCCACCAAGTCTCCTATAATTTAAGCCTTATTTGGAACACACTATTTTTAATAGTGTAATATTAAACTAAAATTTATTAGGAGCATTTTATGCAGATATTTGTACGCACCATGAAGGTGCATGCCGTTTTATTACTTAGTAGTATGTTGTTATTTACAAACGCTTGTGAGGATGACCATGATGATCATGAGGGTCATACTGATGCAGAAGGTTTTATTTTAGAAGATGAAAGTGGAAACGAGGTGTACCGAGAATTTGAGGGTGCAATGAGCGGGTCTATTACACTGTCGGTAGGCGAAACTCTCGAACTCTCAGTTCATTTTCTCGATCACGATGAAGAAGAGATTGAGCATGATGATGACCATGATGAGGATGAATCATCATTGGATATTTCTGAAAATAATACCAGTATAGCAACAGTTGTACCTGAAGAGCATGAAGGTACTGGAGATGATCACCACGGTAAGGCAATCGAAGTTACCGGGGTAAGTGCTGGGTCAACAAACTTCAAACTTCGTTTAATGCATGATGGACATGCAGACTATACTTCTACGAATAACGTTCCTATTACAGTTAACTAAGAAGTCATTCACATGTTTTTGCTTCCTGGGATTTTTATGGTCTCAGGAAGCATCAATCAAGGGTTTTATATTAGACAGTAAAAATCGTGCGCCTATTCATGGTGCAAATGTCTTTGCAAAAGAACTTGGTGTGGGTACGGTTTCTCGAGTTGACGGTCATTTTATCCTAGATAATCTGCCCGAAGGTAAGGTGTCAATTACCATTGCAATCATTGGATATGAGGAAGTCGATAAATCAATATTCTTAGAAAAGGATATTTTGGATATTGGTGTGGTCTTTTTAACAAGAGAAGTAATTAATGTTAAAGAGGTAGTAGTGAATTCACATCTTGAATTGCAGCCCAAGAAATTTTCATCGAACAGCTATATTGTTGGTAATCAATACCATACGGAGCTAAAAATGTCTTTAGCTTCAACCTTAGAGGAAGAAGTTGGTATGTCTATCCGTTCCATGGGACAGGGCACTAGACAACCAGTTTTAAGAGGATACGCAGGTGATAGGTTACTTTTAACAGAAGACGGAATAACAGCAGGAGATTTATCAAATACATCCATCGATCACTCAATAAGCATGGATATGATTTCTTATAATAGCGTGAAGATCATACGAGGACCAGAAGCTTTGTTATATGGTTCAAATACAATTGGTGGAGTGATTGATGTCTCCAGAATAATAGATCCCAATGCTAGATTTGAAGACCCGAATTTTCAGGCTATTCTAGGGCACGAATCTTCTAATAAAGGGGTGTTTGGTAATATTGTATGCAATCTACCGTTTAAGGATAATCATCAACTAAGATTTTCAATGCTCGGTAGAAATGCAGAAGATCAAGTTACACCAGTTGGTCCGCTACTTAATACGGCACTTACTAATAGTGAATTATTAGGGAGTTATACCTATTTTGGGAAAGATTATCGTTCAACCTTTTCCTATGGATTGCTGAACATGGATTATGGTATTCCTGGAACTCCAGAAGGGCACATTGATGGTGTTGATATCACAATGGATAAAAGTATGCAGAGATTTAGTTTTCATAAGGATATTTCATTCATGGGATTTCAAACCTTGGATGTAGATCAACGATACATTGATTATAGTCATTATGAATCAGAAAAAGGTAGCTCATACCCTGCTGTTAGTTTAGGCCAGAAGATATTTTCTCTTCAGAATATTTTTAAGAATCGTTATTTACAATTTGGATCATTGATTCAATATCGTAGTTTTAAAGCTGGTGGGTTTTATTGGACACCTGATACGAAAGAATATAAAATTGCATTATTTGGTCTTTTTCAAAAGAAGTATAATGATTTTGTCATGCAAATATCTTCCCGTGCCGAGTATTTGTCAGTATTGCCAAATACTTCGGATCTTAATCCATCAAATTTAAATGCTAATGAGATTAAGAATAGAGCATTCCCCCTTTTCTCATTTGCAGTAGCCCTTTATAAAAATTGGAAGAATTTTGAAATTTCAATAGGCACTATGGTTACCGGTAGGGCACCTGGCATTGAGGATCTATATTCTGATGGTCCACATCTTGGTACATATGCATATGAGATCGGAATGCCTACATTAGAACAAGAGCAAATAATTGGTTTAGAAGCATCCATTACATATAAGTCGGACATAAGTTTTTTTAGGTTTACCGGCTATCAAAATTCCAGCCCTAATTATCACATTAGTAGTAAAATGGGAAATTGTGAAGAAGAATTCATTGATGGTCAAGGCCATCCTTGTGCTGGTGCAGATTACATTGAATGGGGAAGTGGCTCAACGGGCTGGCTATACAAGTATCAATTGGAGGGAATTAGTTCCGCTATTATTGGTTTTGAATCAGATTTTAAATATGAGATGACAGGTAAATTAAACTTTTCAGGTAGCATTTCAATGATAAGAGGAAATAACACTTTAACTAATTTACCACTTTCCTATATGCCGCCAGATAAATTTCTATTTTCAACAAATTATGATTTAAATCCTGTTTTCCTTTCCTTACAATTTAAAAAAGTGTCATCTCAAACAAGATTGGGTGAGTTTGAAACTGTGACAAAAGGATATCTCACTGCTGACTTAAATGGCAGTTATGTGATACATTCAACAAGAATGACTCACAAGCTCGTTTTTCAAATTGGTAATATTTTTGATGAAACATATTACAACCACTTGTCGAGGGTGAAAATGATCATGCCTGAAAAGGGTAGAAGTGTTTCAATTCAATATCGTATTCTTTTCTAAAGGAATGACCATCTTGACTGTAGAAGTTGCACATATTCTATAATAAAATTAATTTTTATAAAAACGTTCATAACGCTCATTTATTCATTGTTTTTTATCTCTTTTGTACATAATATCTGGTTACGAAAGGAGATTAAACCATGCACTTTAATATTGAAAACATTGTTGAAGCCTTAAAGATAATATCATCCGTTGCAATTTTTTTTGTATGGGTAGTGAGGTATGAAAATATACGAACTGAATTTGAAGAGTATCGTCTCCCAAGTTGGATTAGAGATATTACTGGAATTCTGAAAATTTCCTTTGCTTGTATGTTACAGTTTTCAAATCCTGCAATTGTCAAATTTGGGGCCTTTGGGATTACTCTACTGATGTCGGCTGCAGTGATTACTCACATAAGATTAAAAAGTACATTCAGGAGATACGTAGCCTCAGTCGCAATGCTGTCTATAAGTGCTTTTATTCTTTATAACTTAACAAGTATGAATTAAAAGCTAAAAGCGTCTCTAGTAGTGATTCATTACACGACTAAACAAAAAAATTGAACTAAATATGAAAATAAATATGATGTCAAAAAAATTAAAGTATTATTTGTTGACTGTCTTAATAACTGTTTACGGCTGTACTAAAGAAAATCTTGATACGAATGATTCTATTGCAGACAAATGGAACTCAATTAATGGTCCGAAGCACGAAGTGTGGTTTCAAAATTGGGGAGAATATTCGAGATTATTTTTAATCATTCACCAAGATACTATAGTTGTTGAACCAAACCCTTATGCAACAGCTTCTAAAGAGAAACAATATCTTAAACCAAAAAAATTCGAGAAGGTTGTAAAACAGCAATTGATTGGTAACTTATATTGGAATGAGAAACCACGTTGGGATTCTGGCACAAATAATCAAGCTGTTTGGATAGTGGATAGAGCTAATCCAAAGTTGAAACTTCCAATGGAATTGAAAATCGATGCTTTGGTAATGCTAGATACACTAAAACTCAGAGTAAGAGATAACAGCAGTCTGTTGTACGATTTAAAAATGAAAAAATTAAATGAATATTAAAACGTGCATAACGCCCATAAAGTATTTGTAATAAAATCATAAGTTAAACTAAATTTTAGTATGAATATTATAGTTATTGGCGCAGCCGGTGGAATAGGCAACCAATTAGTTTTGGACTTGGCAGATACATCCAATCTCCTTTTGGGCTACAATAGTAGCAAAGTCAGTGTATCTGCCGAGTCACAAAAGGTCGACGGGAGAGATTTTGAATCAGTCTTCTCGTTCATTCAATTCGGCCTTGAAAAATACGAAAGCATCGATGCAGTAGTCAACTTACCTGGCAACTTGATGCTCAAGCCACCACACTTGTGTACAGAAGAAGATTTTTATTCAGTCATAGATACGAATTTAAAAACTGCATTTTCCGTAGTCAGAGCTGTGGGAAAACTACTTGAGGGCTGTTCAGTGGTCTTGATGTCAACCGCAGCCGCATCCATAGGATTAGCTAACCATGAATTGATAGTTAGTGCCAAATCTGGAGTGGAGGGATTAGCAAAATCTGCTGCAAAGACTTATTCGAAAAAAAATATAAGATTTAACACAATATCACCAGGTCTAGTTGACACTCCACTAACCAAAGGCATAGTTAATAATAAGATTGCCTTAAGTGCAAGTGAGAAAATGCACGCACTTGGTAGAATAGGTAAACCAAAAGATATAGCAAATATGATAAAATTTTTAATAGACAAGGAAAATGACTGGATCACCGGACAAAACTTTATTGTTGATGGTGGTTTGTCAGCAACAAAATAGGAACTCAAATGAAAAAACCAGCAATTCGAAAAAATCGTTTCAAAACGTCAAATTTTATTGAACACGATTGGACCATCAAATCCAAGAACATCGGTGAATATCTATTTAGAAGAATATCGCTTGATCAATCAAACAAGGAATTACAAGATATTAGACCAAGACATATTCTAAGTCAGCTCATAATCAGCAGCAATGAAATAACCCAATATGTTAATGATTATCTTGAGATGGTTGAAATGAGAAACCAGAATATTAAAATTCAGTCAAAAAAACAAAAAAGAAGAAGCATCCAGTTAGATAAAATATCATTTTCAGATAAACAACTCCGGAAGGTATAAAATGACATTTAGAAAAAAAAGGAGGAATATAATGTACGCTTTCGCAACAACTATCATAGCTGGAATTTTTTCGATGGCATTTTCAAAAAAAATTTTAGAACCTACAAAAGCTGCTACTCCTATTAGTTCTTTTTATGACATAAAATTGAAAGACATAAATGGAAGTTCAATCAACCTTGCTGAATACAAGGGAAAAAAAGTAATGATTGTAAATGTTGCTTCTAGATGTGGATACACTAGCCAGTACGCAGGGTTACAGAACTTATACGAAAGCTATTCAACCAACCTAGAGATCATAGCGATTCCTTGCAATGATTTTGGTTCGCAGGAGTCTGGTACAAATAAAGAAATAAAATCATTCTGCGAAACAAATTTTGGGGTAACATTTACGATGGGAGAGAAGCAGAACATAAAATCTACACCCCAGAGTGAACTCTATAGCTGGCTATCCAGTCCGCAACTTAATGGGTGGAACAAAACACTACCATCTTGGAACTTTTGTAAATACATAATAAATGAGGAAGGAAATTTGACGCATTTTTTACGTAGTAGTGTAAGGCCTGATGGAAAAGAGATAATGGAAATTATACAAAGTTAGGTAAAATCATATTTCAGTAAAATAACCGGTTAGAAAGAATATAGATTAAGCAACAAGTTTCTTTCTCGGTATGCGCTAATTAAAACCTTATTCGTAGACAATCATTAAAGACAATATTTAATCATTAGTTGGAATATACTTTTATCTATCCCAATCAGCTTTTTGAAGTAAACCCAGCTGTTTCAAAAAGTAGAAAAGTCCTCTTGGTCGAAGATCCATTATTCTATGGAGATTTAGAATATCCCCTCAAATTTCATAAAAAAAAATTGATGCTTCATTATTTATCAATTCGCAGCTATTGTAATAAATTAAAAATAAAAGGTTACAAAACTGAAATAATTCATTATCTAGATTTAAAGAGGAATAATCATATTCAATGGATTCTAAAAAAGTATAAAATCAAAATAGTTCATATATCAGATGTAACAGATTTCGTACTGAAAAAGAGGATTGAAACCGCCGTTAAATCACTGGGTGTATCTGTAAAATGGTATGATAACCCAAACTTTCTCTTAACTTTATCTGATGTACATAATGATTTTTACGGTAAAAAACGCCATTTCATGGCAACCTTTTACAAAAAGCAGAGAAAAAGATATGACATCCTGCTCGAAGGAGATGGAAAACCGGTTGGCGGGCATTGGAGTTATGACGTTGAAAATAGAAAAAAATTACCAAAAAATATTGAAATACCTTCAGATATGACAATTTCATATGATTGCAATACATATTCCAGCGCAAAAAAATTTATTGAAAAAAACTTTTCTGATAATTTTGGAAATATTGAAAATTTTAATTATCCCATTGATCATGAACAGGCAAAGCGTTCATTTCATTATTTTCTTAATGAAAAATTTCAACATTTCGGACCCTACGAAGATGCATTATCCAAAAAAAATTCAGTTTTATTCCACTCTGTGTTAACTCCTTATTTAAATATTGGTCTTATTAGTCCATCAGACGTAATACAAGCTCTAACCGAATACTCAAAAGAAAATTTAGTTCCAATCAATTCTCATGAGGGATTTATCAGGCAGATTATTGGCTGGAGAGAATTCATCAGAGGTATCTATTTAGTTGATGGTGTCAAGCAAAGAACAAATAATTTTTGGAAATTTAGTAAAAAGATACCGCAGTCATTTTATGATGCAAATACAGGTATTGAGCCGGTCGATCGATCTATTGAGAAACTATTAGATGGTGCTTATTTACATCACATTGAAAGATTAATGATTATGGGGAATATTTTCTTTTTGTTAAAGATTGACCCTAACGAAATATACAACTGGTTCATGGAATTATTCATTGATGCTTATGATTGGGTTATGGTTCCTAACGTATATGGGATGAGTCAATACTCAGATGGAGGATTAATGTCCACGAAACCATATATTAGTGGCAGTAATTATATCCTCAAGATGAGTGATTACAAAAAAGGTGATTGGTGTAAGATTTGGGATGCTTTGTACTGGAACTTCATTAATGAAGAAAGGGTGTTTTTTAAAAAAAATCCTCGAATGTCAATGATGATAAATATGTATGATAAAAAACCAGCGGACCTTAAATCTTCCTATAAAAACCTAGCAGAAAATCTAACGCTATGATGTATAATATTTTTTTTCAAATAATTAAATCACGCCATCTTCCATCGATCGCTAAGGTCATTCCGTTCGATTGAAGATTAACAAACATAGTGTTATCTACTGGAGAAAAGCAAACACCTGCGAATTCAGATCCAGTATAATTATTTTCGGCAATTAGATAAGGTTTTCCTAATGGGTTAATACCCCATAAACGATTAAGGTCTGAATTATCTTCACAAACAATCAGATCTCCCCAGGGTGCAACAGTCAAATTATCTGGCATGTTTATTGATTTTTCATCAATTACTTCATACCACAGTTCAATAATGGACCTCTTACTGGTTATTGGTGTTAATTTCCAAATTTGACCTTTCTTTAATACTCCTCCAGTAGTGCAGCATATGTATATTGAATCGTTACTCCTAACTATACCCTCTGGCCTGGCAAAAGGAGTTGCACCGTTTTCCATGCCTTCATGACGCATGGTATCTTTTTTAGGGTCATTATCATTTATTCTTACCCAGTTTGCGATGTACCTTTTATTTTGTGCTATTGTTGAATTTTTCCAATTTCTAGAATCTTTAAAGCCTTCAATATTCAAGGCATATAATTCTCCTGATAAAAGAGAATTATAATTATGCGGGATAAACTTATAAATTAATCCGTCTTTCCTATCTTCAGTTAGATAAGCATGGTAGAATTTATCAAACGCAACAGCTTCATGATTAAATCGTCCCATAGCCTTGAGCGGGACTGGCTTTTCAAGACCTCTTTTCTTTGGGTCCACCTCAAACACATAACCGTGTGGAATTTTATTCTTTCTTTTTTTACTAATATCCTCCTCGCATGATAACCAAGTGTTCCAAGGTGTTATACCTCCTGCGCAATTATTTCGAGTTCCACTAAGGCTTAGATATTCACCTACGACCTCTTTGGAGGTTTGATTTAAAATTATGCTAGTTGTTCCTCCTATGGCATCCTTGTCATAATGTTTGTTACCTAATTTTTTTATTTGAGACGATGGGTCTTGAAAAGCACTTCTATGCATGCCATCACTTGGAATTAGTTCATGGTTTCTGATTAGTACGATATTCTCTCCAACCAAAAAAGCACCCATCCCATCTGCTAGTGCAGGTACCTTAAATCCATCAGACATCTCTGTACCTTGATTTGAAATTAATTTGTATTGTAAAGAAGGATGAAGGTCCAAAATACCATTTATGTCTTTGTTTAATTTATTCCTGATTTTTGAGTTGTCTTTGGCTGATGATAGTGATGCCAATGTTTTTCCGAACCCCATTAAGGGTAATAAACTTGATAATATGAAAAAATCTCTACGTTTCATCCCGGAAATTTATGTTGTACTTAAATTAAAGTAAAAATCAATATTAACTATTTTCTTATTTGTTATCCATATGGGGGACTTCAATTTGATTTTACTTTTATTTTTTATATGTATTAATAATCCTTAACAAGCTCTTGATAAGGATTCGTGTTTTTTTTAATTTTTCTGATATAATGTAGATAATTGAGCTTTGAGCTAATTTTAGTTTGAAATATCATACGTAGAGATATAACTACTTAAAATATTCTACTTGAAATTTAAATGATATATATAATAGGAATGAACAAATGGCAACCATGATAATGCGTGATTCGCATCGTATACTAGAAAAAAAAATGAAGGATCTTGATAGATTAAAGGACGAAACAGCGAAGCGGATTAAAGAAGCTGCAGATCAAGGCGATTTGAAGGAGAATGCGGAATACCATGCTGCAAGGGAAGAACAAAGTTTAATAATACGTAAAATGCAAACACTTCAAACTTATTCACCATTTCAAATTGTTGAAGAGGGTGAAATTGAAACTGATATGGTTGGGTTTGGTAACAAGGTTACCATCCTTGAAGAGGGGAAAGATAAAGCTGAGGATTATTATCTATTGGGACCAATTGAATCTGAATTAGACCTTTTCCCTTTGGTTGTTACTGGTCACTCACCTTTTGGTCAGGCAATCATTGGGTTGGAAGTAGGAGATGAATTCACGCTTGATATACGCGGAGAGGAAATAAAGTTCACAATTACTGATATTGATGTTGTCTCAAACAATAAATAAAAGTTAATGATGCATTTCCATTAACTAGAGCTTTAACTAAATTAATACGAATATCATAAACTGATACATTTACAAAGGATTCTTTAGGAATTTCATATTCTGTATATTGAGTCCTTTCATTAACAAATCTATTATTGATTATACTTAAGTAGCAAAAGATAGACTTTAAAAGTATATACTAGAAAAAAGAATTAAACATTTAAAGTTAAAAGAAATTCTTCTTTTAAAAATATTGATAAAAATACCATTTTTAGATTGTGCATATAAAAATAAATTCTAATTAGTATTAAGATACACGGATAAATGATAAAAAATATTCAAATCATGGAAGTGGGGCTGAGAGATGGACTCCAAGTTGTTCAAAAGGAAGTAAGTATGGAATTGAAATTGTCAATCATTGATTCTCTAATTTCATCTGGGGTAAAGAATATTCAAGTTGCAAGTTTTGTTAACCCTGATCGTATTCCTCAAATGGCTCAAGCTGATGAGCTTGTCAAAAGACTTCCAATTAAAAAAGATATTCAATTCAGTGCATTAATTTTTAATCAAAAAGGTGTTTATAGAGCTATAAGTTCTGGTTTGAAAAAAATTGAGACTTCAATTTCTCTTTGTGAAAAATATAGCCGAAAAAATATGAGAATGAGTGTTTCAGAATCAATTTCTAACTTAAAGGATATCGTGCTAACATCAAAAAAAAACGAAATGAATTTAAGAGCTGGTATACAATGTGTTTGGAGTACGAATTATAAAGGTAGTTTAGATCAAGACAATATTTTGAGGACATTATCTGAAATAATGGAAATGGATGTTTTAAGAGTATCGCTTTGCGATACATATGGAATGGCAAGGCCATATGATGTATCTTCCTTGTTAGAAAAAATTTATGAGACCTTCCCAGAAATAAAAATTAGTATGCATCTCCACAATACAAATGGACTAGGGCTAATTAACCTTAGTGAGGCCCTAAAATTTGATATTCGTGAGATAGATACATCAATGGGAGGTATAGGAGGTTCGCCTTTTATTCAAAAATCGACCGGCAACATAGCAACAGAAGATACAATTGCGCTACTCAATAAAATTGGCTACAGCTTAGAGATTGACATAAAAAAAATATCAAAAATAAGTAGAAGGTTAGAAAAAATTATTGGGAGTTCATATTTTTCAGGAAGTTTATACAAGACAAGTTAGTGATGATTTTAAATTAAGCTAATATCTTCTACATGAATTATGTATGAAAAAATGTAGTCGGTTTAAGAGCATTTTCGTATTTCAGTTTTATTTTATTAGAATCATCTTTCTTGTCTGAACATAATTATCAATATCAATTTTGCACAAATAAATTCCTGAGGATAAAATATGGCCTTCATCATTTGTTGAATCCCATTGAATAATTTTATCTCCACTAGATTGTATTTCATTTACTAGAATTTTTATTTTTCTGCCCATCATATCATAAATGGTTAGTTTAACTTTAGCTTCATTAGATAGGGTGTATGTTATGTTTGTAATTGGGTTAAATGGATTTGGAAAATTTTGATGTAATTGATATGTGTGAGGACTAATATTATTAAGATTTGATTGAAGAACTTCACCTGTATAATATAGTCCAAAAAGAATCATCATCTCATCCGTGCTTAGAAGACCAAAATTTATTTCCTCATCCGTGTCATTGTAATATGTCGCTTCTAGCTCGATTCCATCTGTTTCATTGAAGATTAAGGGTGGGTCGTATCTCATGACAGGTGGATGCTCCCAATCATAGGAAACATAAACTAACTCTCGATAATTCATATCATCCTGATTTATTTTAAAGACCTTAAAATCAATGTTATGTTTATGCGCATGGGAAAAAAATTGAAATACATTTAGTTTTTCACCAAACTCTTCATCTATCCAATAAATGGCATTTAAGGTAGTTTGTGTGTTAGGAGGCAATTCAATATCTAGATTGGTTAATTGTAGAATTTCTGCCTCTTTCTCTATCTGCTCTGGATTAGAGAAATAAAAATTATTATATACTTCTCCTACGATAGTATCATTAGAGTAGTTTGCATAATGAGAGTTGAGATCGAAACCATAGTTGGGGTCTATACGCAATGCAACACCCTCTGGGAATGTGTAGTCAAATGTTCTAGTCTGAGTTCCAGATATGAATCGATGTAGCTGCATTTGGAAAAGTACATCTTCATTTATCGATCCATCCAAATTTCTTATATCTCGATACACTTCCACTGGTGGAAGGAAGTTTGCACCTAATTCATCAAATGTATATACAATAAAATGATGACTGCCGGGTCTCATTATTGTTTCTATTCTATTGATGAACAAATTATCGGGAGTGTCAATTTCAACATAATAAAATAATTCCCTTTCAAAATCAGGAGGAACCTCAAAAGGAGGTAAATGAATCTGTAAACCATTTTCAGGAATTTGCAATGGTTCAAAATCGGGAGGAGTAAATACCGTGGTATCTAAAAGTAGGGAAGAATCAGCTACTTCACCTGTTTCTGGTGCTCCTGCAATTATCCATTGTCTAATGAATTCTAATTCTCCGTATGTTAAGTAATCAATACCAAGTGGCATTATGGAACCATACTCTGGATGGTCTTCATAAAAGTGTTCTGAATTTGGTGCATTGATTTTTTCCCATAAAAAACTAGAATATAAACTTGTAATTCCATCAGTGCCTACCAGTTCCAATCCATCTTCTGCGGCATGGATATTAGTAGGCGTAACATTGATTAATTCCTCATAAGCGACATCTTCTGTAAGAATCAAACCTGATTGTTCTGCAAAGGATGAACCATTTATGTGACACATTGTACATTTTGAATTCCATATGCTTTCTTGTATGATATGCCACGTGTCATTTGGAAAACAAATTTCTAAAAAAAGAAATAAAAATAATATATAGTGTTTTTGCATGATTTTCATAAAAGTTGTTTTTCAACTATCCAAATTTATCAAAATTTAATTGATGTACATTAACCAAGTAAGTCAAAGTAAAAATGATTTTGAATATTTGGTTAGTAATTTTTTAAAATTCTATTAACAAATGGGAATAGAAATGAAAAATGTATTAGGTACGGAATTAAAACCATGTTCCTTATCGCCTCTAACTGGGTACTATCGAGACGGATTTTGTAGGACAGATCATCATGATACGGGGAGACACACTGTAGCATCGATCATGACAGAAGATTTCTTAAATTTTACCAGTTCTAGAGGGAACGATTTATCAACGCCAAATATTATATATGGATTTCCCGGTTTAAAAGTTGGAGATAGATGGTGCCTTTGTGCTCTTAGGTGGAAAGAAGCATATGAAGCTGGGTTTGCACCACCAGTAATATTAGAAGCAACACATGAAAGAACTCTTGATTTCATAGATCTGAAAGTATTAATCGAAAAAAGTAAATCTCCTCAAAACCAATCTTAATATGAAATAAGACATCGCTTAGTTAGTTTCTAAGTTAATTCATAAAATCATTTTACAATTGGCTAATCGGGTAACAGTTAATTGAAAAAGCACCTACCTAAAAAAATATGCAAAATCTGTAGATTACCATTCCATTGGCGAAAAAAATGGCGAAACAATTGGGAAAATGTTCTCTATTGTAGTGTGCGTTGTAGAAAGAATAATGGAAAAAATAGATTGTAATATAAAAGGGATAATGTATCCTAAATCACCGAATTAATATCACCTAGTTTATATAAATGAAATTATCTATTTCGATTATACAAAAATAATCAACCTATCTATAATTTAGAAGTAGTATAAAAATATCAGAATTTGAAAATAAAAGGATGTAAGATTTAGATATGAAATTCATAATTAAATATCGATTCTTCTTTTTAATTACCATTAGCATTATTCTTAATTTTTATGATGCAGATGATTTAGCAATAATTGCTTTTTTCATTGCAATCTTGGATTTGTCAAATGTAATTAGCAAAAATGAATTATGATTTTTAATAAGGTTTAAAGTTATCGTATAAATAATTTGCTTACCTTTTTATCTATCAAAAAAAGTTTGAAAATTTTATTGAGCGAGAAATTGCTCAATAAAGTCTAATAAATTTCCCCTAATACTATTCTTGGATCTGGGAAAATTTTAAGAGCAATGTCACGGTCTTTTTCTGACACTACTCCAGGTAGATTACACTCTTTAGGTTTTAAAAGGCTTAGTTGAAAATGAACATGAGGTGGCCATCCACCATTTTCGTCTTCTTTTCCTATTTGAGCGAACATTTCACCCGTATGAATTTCTTGTCCTATTGTTTTGTTTGTTATGGAAGATTTACTTAAATGACCATATAGAGCATAGATACTTTGATCTTTAAATTTATGCTCTGTTATTATGGTATAACCATAATCCAGCTTAAGATGATTATATTTAAATGATAGAATCTTTCCATCAAAAAAAGATTTTACATCAGTACCAATTGGTGCACCTATATCAATACCCATATGTATAAATCTATTTGTCTTTTCAAATAATTCTCCCTTGTAAATATTTGGTCTTTTTTCATTGTATTTTCCTATTGAATATGGATTATTCATATCCTTTATGCTGTTACTATTAGTAAAATCATGAACCAGTACATTTTTAGGTAGGTCAATAATGTTTGAAAAAGAATAGCCTGAAAGTTTTGGTAATTTTGGGTTACAGCTTATCTCTGTAAAAAAGGAATTTACTGACATAAATATAAATTAATCATTTTCAGTGTATTCCTATTTAAATACTAGATATTATAATTCGTTTGTACAGTTGGTGGGAGTCTTCTTGAATTCGATGACAAGAGAACAATCCCAAAATTACAACGTAACGTCTCAGGCAATAACGCAAGCTGTTTTTTCATATAATGTGTATTATGAATTGTTATTCAATAAACACACCCGTAGCCTCACCAAGCTGCCAATCAGCATTTTCTAAGTTTATTCTCTGTCCATTACGATAGTAACATGGAAAAATTGGAGAATTATAGTATAAAGGATCATTATAATCATAAATAACTGGATAATAAAAACCAACCGTTATTTTCACATCATTTGCTACTGATATATCGTAGAGCCATGTTTGATCCGTATCAGCAACAGAACTACTTAATTGATGTAGGTTTCCATTGGTCCATTTACATCCAATATCATAGGTGAAAAGGCTTCCAGTGGTATAACCACCTAAGTATATGTCGTTACCATCCAGAAAAATTCCAAATGCGGTAGCACCGTAACCACTTCTTGGAAGGTTTACCTTGTTCCCATTCCGCCAATAACATGCGTTCCAATTATCAGTACTTTGTGGGTCGATTTCTCCTGCTATGTAGACATCATTCCCCTTAAATGCAATGTCATAGGCATCTCCAAAACTATGAGTATCGTGTAATTCATTACGGTTTCCATTTTTCCAATAGCATGCGATGGAGGCATGGTTTTTTATACGCCAACCGGTTACATAAACATCTCCATTATTAATTCCAATACTATTGGCCATCGCATCCATACTTGCATTTGTTAAATCTGTTCTAACACCATTTTTCCAATAGCATGCATTTGTTCCAAAGGTGGTACCATCAGACATGACACCAGATACATATACATCCCCGTTATCAACAGCTATGTCAGTTACTTCTGTATCAGGATCCCCTCCACCTTCAAGACCGTACCTAATTCCATTTATCCAGTAGCAAGCTTCTCCATTCCAACCAGTTGAATCAAACCATTGTCCAGCAACATAAACGTCGCCATTATCAACGGTTATAGCTTCAGCTGCACCATACTCCAAATCAACCCTAGCACCATCTACCCAAAAACAGGCAACCATTTGAACCATACTCGAATCCTGATAAAATCCAGAGATATACACTCTCTTGCCTTCAATAATAGGTGTACCTGTTGGTAATGAAGGTTCCACAATTTCTTGATCTGTTGCATTATCCTCACAACTAAAGAATACTAAAAAGATTATTATTAGGAATTTTTTATATCTTTGCATATCAATAATTTATAATTATCAAGGGAATAGTTAAGGGATTTTCTTTTCAAAAACTATCCTTGTAATGGAAATCAAGGAAATTACCTGAAAAATCATATGTCAATATGGGTGTTAAAAAATAAAAACTGGATTTTATGTCAATTTATGAATGAGCAATTATGATTAAATCTAAAATGAGAAAAAGCTTTACGTTTGCGAGATTTTTTGTTTGAAATTTTTGTATTAGATTAATTTAGTTTTATGAATATGAATATCGTCCATATTAAAATATTACCATGCCAAAAGAAGAAAAAAATTAGCTGATATAGTTTTTACTGATATTATTAAAAAAATTTAAATCAAAACTTTTGATGTATTACTACAAATTTGTTTCGACTAATCGTTGACCAATGAAATTACTATTTACATTTTTTATTATAACATTAATGAATTCAATGTTTGGGCAGTGCGAGGATAATGAATATTCAACAGTTGGCGTCTTAGATGATATAAATGAAGAAATCTATAATGATGATGAATCGGTCAATGCATATAGCATTTACTCTTGGACGTCTGATGATATAAATAGAATCCTTTCGGGGAATGGTATTCCAAACCATGAAGTAGGCACTTTTCCTAATTCAAACAATCCCAATACTATAAGTGAACAAAATATAAATGAAGTTTTTACTCTTTGCCCAACAATAGTATCGGAGAATGGTGAGCCTGCAGGTGGACCAGCCGGAGCTATTGCTTACGCAATTAATAGTGTGAAATTTGATCCTGCCACAGCAGGAAGATGTAACGATGAAGGAGAATGTAGTCTTGCTCAAGGACAAGGAGATTGGAACATAGAAGCTCTAGGTCATGAAACATTTAATTTTGGGGATGATATGAACCACGCCCATGTACAACCCTCCGGTGCATATCATTATCATGGAATGCCTGAGCTTCTAATTGACTTTCTAGAAAATGAACAGGGTATGACTCTTGTTGGTTGGGCTTCTGATGGATTTCCCGTATATGCAAGATATGGTTATTCAGACCCAAATGATTCTACAAGTGAACTTATTCCCCTACAGCCTAGCTGGAAATTAAAGGATGCTCCTGATGAGGGACGTCCTGATACTTTGACGGCGTTAATTGGAGGACCTGGACAAGGAACAACATATCCAAATATTCCTATCCCAATGGGTGCTTTCACTCAAGATTTTGAATATCAAGAAGGTTTTGGAGATTTAGATGAATGTAATGGCAGAATAGGTGTGACCCCTGAATTCCCTAATGGTATATATTATTATATGGTTACAGATGAATTTCCATTTTTTACTAGATGCTTGAAGGGTGAAATTATCAATGGAGGAGGCGTACCTGATTGCGAAGATGTTCCACCTGGTAATCCGTGTTGTGGAGATGGTATTTGTAGTGGTCCCGAGACAGAAGATAATTGTCCAGAGGATTGTTTAACAGGAAATTCTGGTCCTTCTTTGGTGAATTTTTCAATTTTTGGTGACACGGTAAACACTAGTCAAGAATCAGTTAATATTGGTTTTATATTAACTGCTGAGGATAGTGATGATTATTTATCCAGTTATGCTTTACGATTAATAATTAACGGAGGACCTCAAAATGGTGGAGAGATGCTGGAGAGCTTAGGGTCTTTTGGTGAGGGTGTAATGTCATCTTCCATTGCTAGTACAATAGAAATTCCGATGGGGTCAACTGAAGGAAATTGGAATATTAGAATTATTTTGGAAGATGAATCTGGTGCTATTACAAATCTTGGTCCAAATGATCTTGAAAGTCAAAATTTTCAAAATTATATACATATTAATAATTCTGTTCTTGAGACAAATTATGAAAACATACCAAAACAATACATATTACATCAAAATTATCCAAATCCATTTAACCCAATCACAACTTTAAGATATGATTTGCCTGAAGTAGCTTTTGTCAAGTTAAGAGTGTTTGATATGTCTGGTAATACTGTTAAGACCTTAGTAAGGGAGAGTAAAAGTCCTGGTTTTAAATCCATCCAGTGGGATGCTACCAATAATCAAGGTCAGTCTGTATCAGCAGGAGTTTACTTCTTTTCTATTCAAGCAGGTAATTTTGTTGAAACTAAAAAAATGATATTGCTTAAATAATCCTCTTTAATAACATAAAGTCCATCGAATATAGTATTAGAAGAAAATCCGGTGTTTAATCACACTCACCTTCAGACCACTCTGTGACCCCATTATTTTCAGCATAGCAATCATTATCATAAGTAATTCCATCACAGCCACAAACTGGTGCATAAATTTCGTAACATGGATCATTGGATATTTTCGATTCATCTATGCATTCATCATTATACCCGCATCCCCAAATAGAGAATTCGATTAAGAGTAATAAAAAATATCTATGCACAATCAAATCTGCCTACTATTCCACATATAAATAACCTCACGAATTAAAGTTTTTTTATTGATTAAGGTATTTGTCAAATAATTTACTAAACATACAATTTAACAATAGACTGTACAATGGTTTCTCCAACTCTAACAATAAGAGCATTGTTAATAAAAATGTTTTTTCGGGATTTTATATGTCACTCTCTTCAAAATGATTATCTGGGAATATATTTCGTCTTTCAAGTCCAATCGGAGTTAGTCTTTGGTAATTACTTTTTTCAACTTCTCTAACATACTTAAATCTTGACGTATATTCTAAGTTTTCACCATTAATTATATTTCTTGTACTTTCAAACATTTATTTATCCATCTTTCATTATTTACTCGTTTAAAAACAAAATAATCAATAGTACACTTTGCTTTAGCTTTAACTCTTTCATCTTTTAATTGCCTCGAATTTTGTTCCATTATTAAAACAAACGTATCAAAAGGTCTTGCAGCATGTTGACTAACGCTTGCCATTGCGGATAGAGCATATTCCATTTGATTCTCATATCTGTTTCTATTGACTTCTATATTTAGATGAAGAATTTTTTCCCCTTTTTCACCATACACCCTTGTTCGATTAATTTTTGGTGAATTATGATCTCTTGCGAAATACTTAGGAATCATCATAGCTACTTGCCTATCGGTAAATTTGACCTTCCCTTGAACATCAATACACGCAATGAGTGCAAGAACAATTTTGATAAAATTCTGATTACTTTTCACTTTTTAACTCTTATTTTTTAAATCAATCTCTTTATCCAAATCTAACCATCATCCCACAAACAAAAAACCCCACGAAGGTGGGGCTTGATGAAATTTTGGTGTTTAGTTATTTAAGAAGAATCATCTTTTTGGCATCAACGAAATCACCTGCCTGAATTTTGTATAAATAAACGCCTGCAGATACAGGCTG
>MDSZ01109695.1_pt1 | contig 118526 bp, 103 predicted proteins | sample 811201 | NCBI WGS metagenome assembly MDSZ01 (sample SAMN05326647, study PRJNA326480) | marine metagenome | isolation source: seawater | place: Indian Ocean: North | collected 2010
CACCAAAAAGCCGACACTACCAAGCATGTAACCATGCCGAAAGAGTAAATTGTAAATTGCTTAAGGACTTTGCTCATATTCACTTTTGACGCTTAACAGTTTTATTCATGCGCATGCTCGTTTTCCTACCGGCCTTCCACTCAGAAATCACCATTAACCTGTTGATTCTTTTGAGTTATTCCAGGTTTATTGGACAAACCTTATCGGCGTAAACGCGCATGCGCATAAACTCCATGTCGGCTTGCACATTAATTCCGGCGGTTATCACCGAATCCTTTTGTTAATCAAACACTTGTATTATCAGTCCCGGGAAAACCGTGCCTGCACAGGGTGCAAATCGAGCACTAAATCCCTGTACACTAGCATTATACTGTACGGCGCTGACAGATGAGTCAATGAGCAGATGAGTCAATGTCCTTCTTCGCGGCTGAAGCCGCTCCTACAAAAATAAAGCGGCTCCCGCAAAAACAGGTGCGCAGAGCCCCCCTACGCAGCGCCCAAACAAACAGGCACGCATTGCATCCCCTGTCCAAATCCTGACACCCCAGGCCCTGCACCTTGGCAAACCGTCCGCAGACCTGTATGTTCCCCGCCCTTTCTTTGCCCTGGTCTATACCCTCAGAGCAACACGGTTCCAACCCACCGCCGGCGATATCTTCTGTCCCCGCCGGCCACTCTACGGAGACTCTGATGATCAAAAGCCTGTTATCCCTGCGTAATCTGATACCAACTCTGATTTCCGCCCTGCTGTCCACCAGCATCACGGCCCACGCAGAAGAGCAGCTGCATATTTATAACTGGTCTGACTATATTGCCGAAGACACCATTGAGCAGTTCGAAGCCGAAACCGGCATTGATGTGGTGTACGACGTGTACGATGCCAATGAGGTACTGGAAGCCAAGCTGCTGGTTGGTAACAGCGGCTATGATGTGGTCTTCCCGACCGCACGTCCGTTTGCCCAGCGCATGATTAAAGCCGGTATTTTTCAGAAGCTGGATAAATCCCAGCTGAGTAACTTCAGCAATCTGTCGCCTGTGATTCTGAAATCTCTGGCGGATATTGATAGCGGTAATCAGTATCTGATGCCGTATATGTGGGGCAGCTCTGGCATCGGGATTAATGTGGATAAAGTGAAAGCTATTCTCGGTGACGATATGCCGCTGGACAGCTGGGATCTGCTGTTTAACCCAAAAATCACCGCCAAACTGAAAGACTGTGGCATCGCGCTGATGGATGATCCGATTGAGGTGTTTGTTGCTGCGCGTATTTATCTGGGTAAAGACACGGCGGATTTCAGTAAGAAAGCCATTGCTGAAGCGAGCGAAGCCATCGAAGCGGTGCGTGGTGATATCGCCTATTTCCACAGCTCAAAAACCATTGGTGATATGGCCAACGGCGATATATGTGTCGCCCATGGTTATTCCGGCGATATGTTGCAGGCCAAAGACCGCGCCGACGAAGCCGGTAGCGGTGTGCACATCGAATATCTGGTGCCGAAAGAAGGCGCTGTGGTCTGGAACGATGTGGCCGCCATCCTCAAGGATGCCCCGCATCCACAGGCAGCACACAAATTCATTAACTTCCTGATGCGCCCGGATGTGATGGCCAACATCACCAATTATGTGGCTTATGCCAACGCCAATGCGGCCGCAACGCCGTTAGTGGATGAAGATATCCGCAATAATCCGGGCATTTATCCGTCGCAGGCGACGCAGGATAAATTCGTGGTAATTAAGGAAGCGAACAACCGCGAAATCCGCAATATGAACCGCGCCTGGACGCGGGTAAAAAGCGGACGTTAATCTGCGGCTAACCTCTAACTGAGCCTGCATCCGCCTGCCACTGCGTGAGTTGGTGCGGGCCGGAGCAGGCGTTTTTGATGCAGGTTAATGCACCGCGCTGCCAGCCCTTATGCCACTCTGGTATGGCTGGCCTCCCTTGAAAGCAACAGCTAAAGTATCGGAAACCCTTATGAATTCTGATCTTAGCCATGACTGTTGCTACCTCATCATCCGAACACGCCTGCCCTTTCCCGCAAGGCCTGAACGCGCATTGGCAAACCACGCAAACTCACCTGACGGAAGACGGTGCCCGCCACGGTCTCGACTGGCCAGCCCTGTGGCAGTCGTTATCAGCCGAACAGCAGGCAGCGGCGCAGAAAGTGCTGACCATCAGTCAGTACGTGGCCGAATCCTTACCGCGCGAAGCCGCCTGGTTTGATGAGGCGATCCGCAGCAACAGCATCTGCGATCCGCTGACCCGTGGCATCATCAGTTACTGGCTGGATGAGCTGGCCGCTGACGCAAAAAGCGAAGACGACTGGCACAAAGCCCTGCGTATTCTGCGCCGCCGTTGCATGGTGCAGATTATCTGGCGTGATGTTCTGCGTCTGGCACCCACCATGGAAACCACCCGCGCGCTGTCCGATCTGGCAGACGAATGCGTGGTGCGCTCCATCGCCTTTCTCGGTGAAATTCTGCAACAGCGCCATGGCAAACCGATGGCAAAAACCGATGGCCAGGAAGAAGCCGTCGAGCAGCATATGCAGGTACTCGGTATGGGCAAGCTGGGTGCTTATGAGCTGAATTTAAGTTCTGATATCGATCTTATTTTTGCCTACCCGGACAGCGGCAACACCACCGGTCCGAAGGTAGTAACCAATCAGGAATACTTTATCAAGCTCGGCCAGAAGCTGATTCAGGCGCTGGATAAACCCACCATAGATGGCTTTGTGTTCCGCACCGATATGCGCCTGCGCCCCTATGGCCAGAGTGGCCCACTGGTGATGAATTTCGCTTCGCTGGAAGAATACTTTCAGAGTCAGGGCCGTGACTGGGAACGCTACGCCATGGTCAAGGCGCGGATTATTACCGGCGAAGAAAGTGCCGCAGCCAAAGAGCTGCTGTCGATCCTGCGGCCGTTTACTTACCGCATGTATCTCGACTTCAGTGCCTTTGATTCCCTGCGTTCCATGAAGGCGATGATCAACGCCGAGGTGCGCCGCCGCGGCCATGAGAACAACGTAAAACTGGGTGCCGGCGGTATCCGCGAAGTCGAATTTATTGTGCAGGCGTTTCAGCTGATCCGTGGTGGTCAGGACAAATCCCTGCAGACCCGCGAACTGCTGAAAGTGCTGGCGATTTTATCCGGCGAAGGGCTGCTGCCAGCCAAAGCCTGTGATGAATTAAAACAAGCCTATTTATTTTTACGTAATACCGAACACGCGATTCAAGCCTTAAGAGATGAGCAGACGCAGCTGCTGCCGGAAAGCGAAGAAGAACGCCTGCGTATTGCCTGGGTCATGAACTTCACCGACTGGGCAGCCTTTACCGCCGAGCTTAAAAAGCAGCGCGATATCGTCAGCTACCATTTCGCCCAGATCGTTGCCGCCGATGAAGAAGTACAACCGGAATCCGAAGCCGAACAGGTGTGGAAAGATGTCTGGCTGGAGCAGCTGAGCGACGACGAATACTCAGGCTTTCTTGAACAATATCCCTGTGCGGCCTCCACCGATGTGCACGACCTGCTGGTGAAATTCCGCGATTCCCGTGCGGTGCAGCATATGCAGCCCATCGGCCGCGAACGTCTCGATGCGTTAATGCCATTGCTGCTGCATGAACTGTGGCGCCGCAATGAACCGACCAGCGTGCTGCAGCGCATTATGCCGTTACTCGAAGCCGTGCTGCGCCGTACCGCGTATCTGGTGCTGCTGAAAGAAAACCCGCAGGCACTGGAGCAGCTCATCCGTCTGTGTGAAGCCTCCAGTTGGGTGGCCGAATACATTACCCAGACGCCAATCCTGCTGGATGAATTACTGAATCCGGAAGCGCTCTACCGTCTGCCCACCCGGGCGGAACTGGCAGAAGAATTACACCTGCGCCTGCTGCGCATCGACGAGCAGGATCTGGAACAACAGATGGAGCAGCTGCGTCAGTTTGTGCGCGCGCATAAATTACGTGCCGCCGCCTGTGAAGTGATGGAAGCACTGCCGCTGATGCGCATCAGTGATTACCTCACCTGGCTGGCGGAAGTCATTCTGGAAAAAGTCACCGAACTGGCGTGGCAGCAATGCGTGCATAAATACGGTTATCCACGTACGCGCGATAAAGAGGTGGTTACCGAACCGGAATTTGTGGTGATCGGTTATGGCAAAGTGGGCGGTCTGGAACTGAGTTACAGCTCGGATCTGGATTTGGTTTTTCTGCACAACAGTGATTCCAATGCCAGCACAAATGGCGATCGCAGCCTGGATAACAGCGTGTTCTACACCCGCATGGGCCAGCGCATGATTCACATTATGTCGGCTCAGACCCGCTCCGGTGATCTTTACGAGGTGGATCTGCGCCTCAGACCATCAGGCAACTCCGGCATGATAGTGGCGTCGATGAAAGCCTTTGCAGAATACCAGCAGAAACACGCCTGGACATGGGAACATCAGGCGCTGGTACGGGCCCGTGTTCTGTGCGGCAACGGCATTGCTGCGGAGGAATTTCAGGCAATCCGCGACCGCACCCTGGGCTGTGAACGGGATCTGCCCAAACTGCGTGAAGAAGTACGGGAAATGCGGCAGAAAATGAGGGATAATCTCGGCTCCAAAGATACGAGTGGCCAACAGTTCCACCTCAAGCAGGATGAGGGAGGTATTGTTGATATCGAGTTTCTGGTTCAATATGGGGTTCTGGCCTGGTCACACCGACACCCAGAGCTGTTAGGCGTCACCGACAACATGCGGTTACTTGATGCTTTTGCAGCATGTGGTCTGATGGATTCACAAGATTGTCAGACCCTGCAGGATACCTACCTGACCTACCGAGCCGAAACTCACCGGCGTGCACTGCAGAAACAATCTCTGCTTCTGGATGCAGACACCCTGTCCAGACTGAAATTCAGTACCCGACGCCTGGATGTGACCCGACTGTGGAAACTCTGGCTGGAGCCCAATACGTAACGGCTTCAGCTACAATGACTTTTTGATTTTTGATTCGAATTTAATAGTGAGGTCCTTATGCTACCTTCCATGTCTGACCGCGACGGTCTGATCTGGCTAGACGGAGAGTTGGTTGAATGGCGCGATGCCAAAGTTCATGTACTGACTCACACTCTGCACTACGGCATGGGGTGCTTCGAAGGTGTGCGGGCTTACCAGACTGAACAGGGCGTTGCGTCCATTTTCCGCCTGAAAGAACACACCCAGCGTCTGTTCAACTCCGCGCACATTCTTGGCATGCCAATGCCTTTCAGCAAAGAAGAAGTTGATGAAGCTCAGCGTGCCGCTGTGCGTGAAAACAACCTCGACAGCGCTTATATCCGCCCAATGGTATTTTTCGGTTCCGAAGGCATGGGCCTGCGTGCTGAAAACCTGCGCGTTCACGTAATGGTTGCTGCCTGGGAATGGCCAGCCTACATGGGTGAAGATGCCAAAACTCAGGGCATTAAAATCCGTACTTCCAGCTACACCCGCCACCATGTGAACATCACCATGTGTAAGGCGAAAGCGAACGGTAACTACATCAACTCTATGCTGGCTCTGCGTGAAGCGGTAGACAGTGGTTGTGAAGAAGCCCTGCTGCTGGATCCGGAAGGTTTCGTTGCTGAAGGTTCCGGTGAGAACTTCTTCTGTGTCCGTGACGGCGTGATTTACACCCCTGAACTGACTGCCTGTCTGGACGGTATTACCCGTCGTACCATCATTGAGATGGCACACTCTCTGGGCTACAAAGTGGTTGAGAAGCGCATCACCCGTGACGAAGTTTACATCGCTGATGAAGCTTTCTTCACCGGTACTGCCGCAGAAGTTCTGCCAGTACGTATGCTGGATGGCCGTAAGATTGGCGAAGGCCGTCGTGGTCCGGTTACTGAAAAACTGCAGACTCTGTACTTCAATACCGTTACCGGTAAAGAAGCGTTCAACCCTGAATGGCTGACTCCGGTTAAATAAACCGCGCAGTCTTCAGCTATAAAAAAACCCCGGCTGTCCATCAGGACAGCCGGGGTTTTTTATTGTCTGAATTCTTTGTTCTTACCTGAGCGATCAGGCCGCTGCAATGGCGTGGTAGGTACTGTTCACCTGCTGGTAAACGTCCGGCAGCATCAGGGTTTTCTGTTCCATCAGGATATCGAACAGAGCCATCAGGTTTGCCCGCTCGGAAGACGAGCAGCTGGTCAGCCACTGGTTAATGGCGGCGGTCATATCGGCGTCACACGACACCTTAATACCCAGTTCTTTCAGCGCTTCATAAACATCTTCAGCGTCAATAATATCAGCGTACATCATGGCCTGGCTCCTGCGTTACCTTAAAGGTTGTGGGGAGATTATTTTTATAAGTGTTGTTTGGACAGGGCTTGAGCAATTTGCCCTGCCCCTTTATTTAGCCACGAACCTTTAAAACGCGTTGTCTGGATACGACCTGCTTTTGCCTGAATACCACAACACTGAAAAAGATTGTCCGCAGTGCGTCGGCGGCCGATAAGCGTGCTGAATACGTCACACAGCGCCGTATGCGCGGGCTTAATACCAGGCATTCAGTCAACAGGTGTTGGCCGGATGTCGTTACGTTATGAATAGTGGTTCGGGGTTGCGGAATACAGAGTCACCCTAACATGGCTGGCAGCAGATTACTGCAACAAATCCTGCAGGCGAAAAAAAGGCGCCCCCAGAAGGCGCCAAAAACCCCAAGTAGAACAGAGTACTTACTTCAAAAAATCGGCGGAGAAAGCCGCCCTCAGCGGACGACTTTCTCTTCTTTCAACAGACGGTAAACCGCTTCTGCTTTCTCAGTGATGGATTCATTCACCATCACCTTACCGCCTTTCGACGGTGCCGCGGCAGTCGCCGCTTTAAAGCGCTCAGCAGCGCTCTTACCTTTGGCTTTCGCTTTGCCGATACGCTTCATACGCTTGGCCGCTTCACGTACCACCCACGCTGAGGTTTCCTCATCGTTGGCAGCATTGCCGGCGGCAGTAGCAATCTGACCACGTTTGGCAGCACCAAACGCAGACTGACAACCAGCTGGCGCAGCCACATCGACGCTGGCGATAAAACGCCCTTTCACATGCAGCTGACGGCGCTGACCACGGGCCAGAGCCTGAGTTACCAGATAACCGCCCTGAGCAGCTTCTTCCACGGCGACGATACCGCTGACCAGTGGCAGACCCAGCTGGGAAGCCAATGCATAGGGCAACATGCCGGATGCTTCGCCCTGTTCCGTGCGCATGCCCATCAGAATGATGTCGGCGTTCTGCTTCTGCAGATATGCCAGCAGCGACGGCAGAACATCGGCGGCGGCTGGCTGCTCAATCACGGTCATGGACGCCAGGCCCATACCCAGATAACTGCGCAGCGCCGGATTAGCGGCATCGCCCACATGCACCATATCGAGTTCTTTACCTGCCAGTGCCAGACCCATCTGCACGGCGCAGGCATCCACCTGCGAGCGACGGTCACGGCCGGAAGCCGGATGACGGCCCACGGAAACCAGACAGGCAACATTCAGTTTATGCGACATCCTGATCTCCTTTCTGTGCTGCGCGGTCACGTTCAGCCACTTCCAGTAACGCCGCCAGGAATTCCTGCGTATCGGCAATCACCGTGAGGTCTGCGCGTTTGACCATGTCACAACCCGGGTCGGTATTCACCGCCACCACTTTGTTTACCTGACCAATACCCTGCAGATGCTGCACCGCCCCGGAAATACCCAGCGCCACATACACCTGTGCAGTTACCCAGCTACCGGTCGCACCGACCTGGCGGAAGCGTGGCAGGAAGCCATCATCCACCGCCACCCGGCTGCCGCCTTCGGTGGCGCCCAGTACGCGGGCTGCTTCGTGGTACTGATCCCAGTCGTGAATACCGTTACCGGCGGACAGAATAAATTCTGCTTCGGTCAGCGCGATGCTGTTCGGATCCACATCCAGACGACCCATATCTGTGATCGCTGCGGATACCGGCAGCAGGGTCGGCGGATCAATCTGAATCGCTTCGTGACGGGTTTCATCTACTGGTGCCGCACACTCTTCCATCAACAGCAGAATGCGTGGCGTTGGTCGTTCGATATCGGTGAGCTGGCTGCCACCACGGCAGACACAGGTTTCACCATTAACCTGCCAGGCCTGGGCTGCCGGACGTTCGCCCAGAGCAGCGGCCAGACGACGGCCAATTTCATTGGTGCCCGGCGCCGGATCAGCAAACAGCCAGAACGCAGGGTCGAGCCATTTATCCAGCGACTGCAGAGCAGCAACCTGTTGTTCCGGCTGATAGCCCTGCCACTCGTCACCATCAAAATGAATAACACGGTCAGCACCGGCCAGGCCGAGATCGGTTTCTTTGCATTCACCGAAAATCACAGCCACGACGGCTGCTTCCTGAGCACCGCTTTCGCCGGTGAAATCTTTCGCCAGAGCGTGGGCCTGACCGAGCACGTCTTTGTCGTGGCTGGTCAGACGACCACCGGCCAGCGTCATAACGGCCAGCAGGTAGGTCTGCGGATTCTCGATGCGCACCAGTGGCAGCTCTTCCACCGCGTCGGCGGCTTTGCGTGAACCCTGAGCACCAACGCCGTTGAGGTTCAGACGGTCGATACGTTTAATGCCGTTCGGGCCGATAAAACCAACCTGATGCGGATTTTTGCGCAGCACGCCGGATGGGCCTGTGTACACCGCCGGGCTGGACTGCGCGGCAACCGATTCATGCAGCGGGTGCAGACGGTTACGCAGAATCCATTCGCGGCGCGGGTCGCGACGTTCGATATCAGACATCAGCTCTCCTCCCCGACCAGATGGGTTACAACGATTTCAGCCAGATCCATCACCTGTGGGCGTGGTTCAACAACACCCTCCAGCATGGCGGTACATTGCTGACAGCCTACCGCTACCAGCTCAGCACCTGTGGCGGCTGCATCTTCCATACGCATATCGGCGATACGTTTTTCACCCGGAATATCCGTGATTGGCGCACCGCCACCGCCACCGCAGCAGCGTGAACGGAAACCGGAGCGTTCCATTTCGGCGATTTCGATACCCAGTGCTTTCAGCAGCGCACGCGGGGAATCGTATTCACCGTTGTAGCGGCCGAGGTAGCACGGATCGTGATAAGTCACGGTGCCGCCTTTGTATTCACTGACGTTCAGCGCGCCTTTGGTCAGCAGCTCATTAATAAAAGTGCTGTGGTGCAGTACTTCCCAGTTTTTAACCGAATCATCATCCACCAGCTCACCGTACTCATTGTTTAAACAATGGAAGGCGTGCGGATCGGTGGTAACGATGCGTTTAAAGCCATATTTTTTCATGGTGGCGATGTTGTGCTTCGCCAGCGACTGGAAGGTCGCGTCGTCACCCAGGCGACGGGCAACGTCACCCACGTCACGTTCTTCATTACCCAGTACAGCGAAATCGACACCGGCCTGCTTCATGATTTTGACGAAGGCACGCAGGATGCGCTGGCTGCGCATATCGAACGCACCGTCACCGACCCAGAACAGAACGTCGGCTTCTTTCACATCAGACATCAGCTTCAGGTTCTGGTCCGCGGCCCAGTGCATACGGCTGCCCGGATTGTTACCGCCCGGGTTATCCGTGGCGATCAGGTTTTCCAGGGTTTCTGCACCTTTGTTTGGCGTGTTGCCTTTTTCCATGGTGAGGAAGCGGCGCATATCCACGATGGCGTCCACGTGCTCGATCATCATCGGGCACTCTTCCACACAGGCGCGGCAGGTCGTACAGGACCACAGGGTTTCCGGCGCCACCAGACCATCGGTGATGATCATGTCCGGACCACCGGAGGCTTTACCGACTTCGATACCCGGATACGGTGAACCGGCGAATTTGGCATCGCTGCCACCGGCCAGACCCACGACCATATCCTGAATCAGTTTTTTCGGGTTGAGCGGCTGACCGGCAGCAAAGGCCGGACACATGGCTTCACAACGGCCACACTGTACGCAGGCGTCAAAGCCCAGCAGCTGGTTCCATTTGAAGTCAGATGGTTTGGCCACACCCAGGGTTTCGTCATCCAGATTAACCGCTTTCAGACCGGTGGAACGACCACCGCCAAAGCGCTCAGGACGACGGTGAAAAGCCAGATGCAGAGCACCGGCGAAGGCGTGCTTCATCGGACCGCCCCAGCCCATGCCGAACAGCATTTCGCCTAAACCAAAAATAATGCCGGCCAGTAAAATGATGGCCAGAATACCGCTGCCAAAACCGTCCGGCAGAATACCCGCCGCCGGTAAGGTGACGATAAAGAAGGTCACTGAGAAGGTGATCAGGCTTTTCGGCAGACGCATCCACGGACCTTTGGACAGGCGTGAAGGCGGATTGATACGGCGGCGGAAAACGAACAGCGCACCGACAAACATCAGCGCCGTGGTGAGCATTAATGCCCGCGCCAGCCAGACGTTATCAAGACCGAAACCGTGTACCAGAATCACCAGCAGCAGCGACGCCACGAAGCCACCGGCGGTGGCAACGTGGGTGTGAGACATGGCTTTGTCACGGTCGACCACATGGTGCAGATCGACCAGATAACGGCGCGGCATAGCCAGCAGACCGCCGATCAGATCGACCTTCTGCGGGCGGCCGGCGCGCCACATTGCAATCCGGCGCAGAGCGCCGGCTGCAAACACTATCAGGAACCCGGCTAACAGCCAGGGCAGTAATTGATCCAGCATGATTCAGCCCTTACGCCGGTTTACAGGAACATGCACAGACGCAGAGCGTCGTAGATCGCAGCGTGAGTGTTACGCTGGGATACACAGTCACCCAGACGCCACAGGATCATGCCTTTGCCATCAGAAGTGTCTTCGCTCAGTACTGGCTGGGCCTGAATCGCAAACAGGGTTTCGTTGTCGATCTGACCCTTGTTGCGGGATTCGGCTTTCAGTTCGTAGTACAGCGCTTCGTTTGGACGAGTGCCGTTTTCGACTACGATCTGGTCAACCACACGCTCTTCCTGCTGACCTGTGTATTCGTTTTCAAGCAGGGCAACCAGCTTGTCGCCTTCCTTGTACACTTTTTCCAGCATCAGATCGGAAGTCATGATGACTTCTTTCTCATACAGGGAACGGTAGTAAGTCGGGAAGGTAGTACCACCGATGCCCACACCTGGTTTGATATCGTCAGTCACCAGTTCCACCAGAGAACCTTTGGACAGCAGGTAATCTGCTGCAGACATACCGGAGAATTCACAGATGGTGTCGTAGATCAGGACGTTTTTGCCCGGCTCTACTGTGCCGTTCAGAATATCCCAGCTGGAAACAACCAGACCTTCAGCAGCACCCCAGTGTGGGTTCTGCTCGATGAACGGCGTACCACCGGTAGCCAGGATACAAACGTCCGGCTTCAGATCACGGATCATGTCAGCGTTGGCAGACGTACCCAGACGTACATCAACGCCCAGACGATCCAGTTCCATTGCCAGCCAGCGGGTGATACCGGCCATCTGGTCACGCTGAGGTGCCTTGGCAGCGATGGTTACCTGACCGCCGAGCTCGTCGTTACGCTCAACCAGAGTCACTTTATGGCCACGTTCAGCAGCAACACGGGCTGCTTCCATACCACCAGGACCACCACCGATCACAACCACGTTGCGGATTGGACCATCGGTTTTCTCGATGATGTGTGGCAGGCCCATATATTCACGGGAAGTCGCCGCGTTCTGGATACACAGAACGTCCAGACCCATGTACTGACGGTCGATACAGTAGTTGGCACCAACGCACTGACGGATCTGGTCAACCTGATCCATCTTGATCTTGGTGATGAAGTGCGGGTCAGCGATGTGAGCACGGGTCATACCGACGAAGTCAACGTAGCCTTCTTCCAGAATACGCTTGGCCTGGTTTGGATCTTTGATGTTCTGTGCGTGGATAACCGGCACAGAAACCACTTCCTTGATACCAGCAGCCAGGTGCAGGAACGGCTCAGGCGGGAAGCTCATGTTAGGAATAACGTTGGCCAGAGTGTTGTGAGTATCACAACCGGAGCCAACAACGCCGAAGTAATCCACCATGCCAGTGGCATCGTAGTAGGCGGCGATTTTCTTCATTTCGTCGTGGTTCAGACCGTCCGGGTGGAACTCGTCACCGGTGATACGCATACCCACAACGAAGTCAGGACCAACCGCTTCACGAACGGCTTTCAGAACTTCCATACCGAACTTCATGCGGCCTTCGAAAGTACCGCCCCATTCGTCAGTACGCTTGTTCACACGTGGAGACCAGAACTGGTCAATCATGTGCTGGTGAACAGCAGACAGTTCAACACCGTCCAGGCCACCTTCTTTGGCACGTACGGCAGCCTTGGCAAAGTCGCCGATAATGCGCCAGATTTCTTCCACTTCGATGGTTTTACAGGTAGCGCGGTGAACCGGCTCACGGATACCGGATGGCGACATCAGGTTTACCCAGTCACCACCGTCCCAACGGGAACGACGACCCATGTGGGTAATCTGAATCATGATCTTGCCGCCGTGTTTGTGTACCGCGTCAGCCAGATTCTGGAAGTGCGGAATGATACGGTCGGTAGACAGGTTGACCGAGCTCCACCAGCTCTGTGGGCTGTCGATAGACACAACAGACGAACCGCCACAGATGCACAGACCGGCACCACCCTTGGCTTTCTCTTCGTAGTACTTCACGTAACGGTCGGTCGTCATACCACCATCAGTGGCATACACCTCAGCGTGCGCCGTACTGACGATTCGGTTACGGATGGTCAGCTTATTGATGTTCAGTGGCTGAAATAAAATATCGTACTGAGACATGGTTCGTTTCTCTCATCTGGCACCGGCATTCACGATTAAAGACCGGATTTAAATTCTTTTATCTCCGTGTGTTCACACACGGAGCGTCACGGATGCAATAGCTGAAATCAGAAGCCTGGCTGCAGCGAATCCCACAAAGCAGCATCTTCTTCAGTCAGCACCGGACGGGTTTCAAAATAACCCACCTCAAAACCTTCCTGAGCACCACACTGGGTCTGTGCAGACAAAGTGCGTACATCCAGACCCTGAGCTTTGGCGATCTGATCAATAGCACCAGAGAACCAGCCGGTGAACATGTAATCCACCATACGGTTCACTTTGCCGTACTGATAAACGAAAGCTGAGTTTTCCAGGCGCACTTTGCAGGTACCGGCAGCGATATCCAGCTCTTCAGTAATGAACAGACCCCAGCCACGCTGAGACAGACGTTTCATGTAGTGATCGAAAACTGCATCACCGGTCAGGCCGTGACACTCAGCTTCTTTCTCACACCAGTAGTAAGCAGACTTGTAGCCAGCGCGGTACAGAACTTCGGCGTATTTATCAGCGCCCAGCTCAGCTTCGATAGCCATATGGTTGTTAACGAAGAAGTGACGTGGCACGTACAGCATAGGCAGTGCATCTGTAGTCCAGACACCTGTTTCGTCGTCTACCTGGATCGGCATTTCCGGGGCGTGATAGCTCATGATCTTGTCTCGCGTCAAAGAAGTTGGTGTCCCCTGATTAACACCGAATCGAGGGGGCCGGGATAAGAACATTCTATGGACATGTGACGGCGTAAAAGTTACTTAAAACGACACGACCCGCAGCGCTTGCGACACTGTGTTTTTAACGACAAACGGCGCCGCGGACAGGCAATCCGGCGCAGAGAGAAAGGGCTGCCGGCACGTCAGTGGTAATGATTGCGACAGTAAAAATGCAGAAGCCTGAAAAGAAAGGCCTGAAAACGAAAACGCCAGAAACAAAAAGGCCACCCGGAGGGTGGCAAAGAACCATGTTTCAGAGGGTACTTCTTGAGATGGCAAACACGTGCGGGGCTTATTCGCCCCAGACGTCTTTCAGTACGCGAACCCAGTTGCCACCCATAATTTTGGCAACGTCTTCAGCGCTGAAACCGTGTTTAAGCAGAGCGTCGGTCAGATTAGGGAATTCACCCACGGTACGGATACCGGCCGGGTTAATAATCTTGCCGAAATTGGTTAAACGACGGGCATAACCTTTGTCGTGAGTCAGCCATTCAAAGAAGGCTTTGTCATGACCCTGGGTGAAGTCAGTACCGATACCGACCTGATCCACACCAGCAATATTAACGATATAAGCAATCGCTTCGACGTAATCTTCAATGGTGGAATCGATGCCGTTTTTCAGGAACGGAGCGAACATAGTCACACCGATAAAACCACCGTGATCGGCGATGAATTTCAGTTCTTCATCGGATTTATTACGTGGGTGATCTTTCAGACCAGAAGGCAGGCAGTGGGAATAACACACTGGTTTTTTCGATTCGAGAATCACTTCTTCTGAGGTTTTGGAACCAACGTGAGACAGGTCACACATCACACCAACGCGGTTCATTTCGCCAATGATTTCACGACCGAAATCAGACAGACCGCCGTCACGCTCGTAACAGCCGGTACCGATCAGGTTCTGAGTGTTGTATGCCATCTGTACAACGCCAACGCCCAGATCTTTAAACACCTGAACATAGCCCAGCTGATCTTCATACGCGTGGGCATTCTGGAAGCCCATCATGATACCGGTTTTACCCAGCTCTTTGGCTTTCAGGATATCTGCGGTGGTTCTCACTTTCATAACCAGATCGCTGTTTTCTTCGATCAGGTTGTTCATGGCAGTGATGTTGTTAACCGTGTTCTGAAAACCTTCCCATACGGAAACTGTACAGTTGGCCGCGGTCAGACCGCCACGACGCATATCTTCAAAAAGCTCACGACCCCATTTGGCGATAATTAAACCGTCGATAATAATGGAATCATTATGTAATGCCTGGGCATCAGTTGCGCCTGTCATAAAACCTCCGGTATCTGATGTTTCCGGCCCGACAGAGAATTCTGTCAGCACCGGTTAATACATCAGATTTTATCGGTGGTTGCGTCGCCCCGGCAGACCGGAAACGACAGCACAGCACCCAAAAACGTCAGCTTATAAGTAGGTTCCGGTAGCGCTCATGACAGAGCGGCCAGTGGAGCCAATTTTCACTGAACCAAAGCTCGGCTCTGAACGTGGCGAAGCACGTTTGGCGGACGGTGCTTCGTCCATAAACAGAGTTTCGCCCTCGAGTACTTCTTCGTACCCTTCGTCCGCTTTCTCGTTCCAGGTACCTGCCCGTTCCTGACGCGGAGACTGGTTCATGTACTTGCGGTAACAACGGCTGAAGTGCGGCGTGGAAACAAAACCACAGGCTGCCGAAATCTCGATGATTGGCATGGTGGTCTGCTTCAGCAGCTGCTTGGCACGCTCAAGACGCAGTTTGAGGTAATAACGTGATGGCGTGCAGTCCAGGTAGTTATGGAACAGACGCTCCAGCTGACGACGGGAAATACCGGCAAATTCAGCCAGGTCGCACAGCTCAATTGGTTCTTCGATGTTGGCTTCCATCAGCTCAACAATTTCCACCAGCTTAGGCTGTGCAGTATTGAGCAGATGACGCAGCGGGATCTTCTGCTGGTCAGCCGGATTACGCATACGGTCACAGACAAACATTTCCATGATGGCAGTAGCCAGCACGTTGCCGTGATGCATCGAAATCAGGTGCAGCATCATGTCCATCGGCGCGATACCACCAGAGGCGGTAATGCGGTTATTGTCGATGGTGAACAGACGGCTGTTGGTATTCACTTTCGGGAAGCTTTCTTTCAGCGCAGCGATACATTCCCAGTGGGCACTGATGCTGTAACCATCCAGCAGGTGGGCAGAGGCCAGCGCATACGCACCGGTACAGATGCCACCCAGCACTGTGTTGCGGCGGTCCAGCAGCTGCAGCCACTCGGTTTCTGCACGGTTGCAGCTGCGGGTGATATCCACGCCACCGACGACAATCAGGGTATCGAATGCCGGCGCAGTCTTGGTGCTGTGATCCACCGCAACGGAAATACCGTCACTGGCTTTCACAGGCTGACCGTCAGAACTGACCAGACCCCAGCTGTACAGCTCACGGCCACTCAGCTGGTTGGCCATACGCAGTGGCTCTACCGCTGATGACAGAGCCATCATGGTGAAATTCTGCAGCAATAAGAAACCAACGTGAGTTGGCTTGGTGAGCACCTTAAATGGGTGCTGGGACGGTACTTCGTTAGTCATTGTGAGTGCCCCTCTGCTTGTCATCGGTTGAGAGCCAAGCAGAGCAAGATGCAAGCCAAGGAAATCGTGAATGCGGGTACTACCGATAAATTATTTTTTGACTAGGTAGATTGTTGTCCAAAAGCGACCTTCGCGGGTTTCTGAGCGCCCATTCAATAAAAAACATGTTCTAAAGTACTATATCCGCTGGCGGCAGCGGACCCCCAGTAACAACGGGGCTTGCAGAGCAGTAACAACAAAAAGTAACCATTTTTGTGCACACTGCCTCAGCAGTGTGCAGCACAGTAACACTCAGCGTTCTTGTTCAGTTGCGACATTATAATGCCTGACACTTTTAGTGGCTTATCCGGTCTTGTGGACAACCTATTCGTGTCCCTGAAATACCACCGTTTTGCTGCCGTGCAGAAAGATGCGGTCTTCACAATGCAGACGCACCGCCCGGGCCAGGGTCAGACGTTCGGTATCACGGCCTTTGGCGGTCAAACGTTCCGGTGTGTAGCTGTGATCCACAGCCTCGACCCCTTGGGTGATGATCGGCCCTTCATCGAGATCATTACTGACGTAATGCGCCGTAGCGCCAACCAGTTTCACGCCTTTATCAAACGCCTGATGGTATGGCTTGGCGCCTTTAAAGCCAGGCAACAGCGAGTGATGAATATTGATCGCGCGACCGGACAGTTTTTCACACAGATCTTCAGACAGCACCTGCATATAACGGGCAAGGACCACCAGCGCGGTGTCGGTCTGCGCAACGATCTTCATCAGCTCAGCTTCCTGCGCCGCTTTGGTATCCGGGGTGACCGGCAGATGGTAATACGGGATGCCATACCAGTCGGCGAGGTTCTTAAAGTCCGGATGGTTGGAGACAATAGCAGTGACGTCGATCGGCAGATGACCGGTCTGAGCGCGGTGCAGCAGATCCTGCAGACAGTGATCAAAGCGCGACACCATGATCAGCGTCCGCACTTTCTCTCTGACGTTACGGATGCGCCATTCCATTGAGTAACTTTCCGCCAGTCCGGCAAAGTCTTCGCTCAGCTGTGCGATAAATTCTTCGCTGTCTTCCGCCGGACGAAATTCAGCACGGATAAAAAACTGTCCGCCCTCTGCATCATCATAGGTATTAAGTTCCGTGATATAGCATTGCTCACGGAAGAGAAACCCGGTGACCAGCTCAACACTGCCTAAGCGGCTGGCACAGGTTCCGGTTAACACATACAGGGTATCTGACGACATATTATTATCCTCGTTACGTCCGGCCCAATTATCTGAATTAAGATCCGGGAAAAATCATGCAAAAAAAAGCCGCCGCTGCAGGGTCTGCAACGACGGCTTTTTGCTAACTACCAACAGTCGGCTGCAGTGTCATATCAGATGATCTGCAGACCGTATTCGCCGGCAGCATCCTGCAGCCACAGCGCCAGGTAGTCGGAGAAACTGCGACGGATCACCAGTTCCCACTCACTGTCGCTGACGCGGCGGATTAATGCGCCGCTCTTGGCGAACGTCGTACCGATCACTTTGCCCACCGGGAAGTGAGACTCGTGCGTGTCGTAGTGACAGGTTTTCATCAGTACCATTTCGGCGCTGTCACCGGACAGCATCAGGATGGTCTGACCGCCACTGACGTTAACGATCGCGTAATGACCTTCGGCCGCTTCGCGCAGCTGCGCTTCCACAGAGAAAGCGTCGCTGCCGCTGACGGTCAGCAGCCATTCGTCCGGAGACTTCCAGCGCAGTACCTGACCATTGTCGTTGCTGGCGCTCTGCAGAGCGCCCGGCAGTTTCATGCCCAGTACTTTTTCTACCGCTGCTTCAAAGCTGGCGTTACCGGCACTGCGCAGAATCAGGTGACCCAGCAGGCCCTGTTCGCTCAGGGTAACACCGGCTTCACCGCCGGTTTTTTTCCAGCGGAAGTTACTCAGCGGGCTTTCAGCAATCACGCCACTGCCTGCCGGTACCTGATCCAGCTGTGCGTACATTACGGTTTGAGTTTCAGCTGCCTCAGACATTCTGGCGGTCTCCTTTTGGATCATAAAATACCGGACTGCAGATTTCGGCTTCGATTACGCTGCCGTCCAACATCGGGTAATAAACGGTTTCGCCCATACGGTCGAGGCCACCACGGATAGTACCCATGGCAATACTGCGGCCCAGGGTTGCACTGTAGTAACTGGAGGTTACGTGGCCGAGCATGGTCATCGGAATGGCCTGCTTCGGATCGGCAACTGCCTGCGCACCTTCCGGCAGAACTTTCTGCGGATCTTTGGTCAGCAGACCCACCAGTTGCTTACGGTTAGCTTTGGTCGGATCTTCACGGGACATACCGCGCTTACCGATAAAGCTGAACGGCTTGCTCTGTGCCACAGCCCAGCCCATGCCCAGATCGTAAGGGTGCAGCGTGCTGTCGGTATCCTGACCCACGATGATGAAACCTTTTTCTGCACGCAGAATGTGCATGGTTTCAGTACCGTATGGGGTGATGCCGTATTTCGCACCGTGCTCCATCAGTTTCTTCCATACGTGCATGCCGTAGTTGGCCTGTACGTTGATTTCGTAAGACAGTTCACCGGTAAAGGAGATACGGAACACACGGGCCGGTACGCCAGCCACGGTGCCTGCACGCCAGTCCATGAATTTGAACGCGTCTTTATCCAGGTCGATATCGTCACACAGTTCGGCCAGCAGTTTGCGGCTGTCTGGTCCACCGATGGTCATGGTTGCCCACTGGTCGGTAACGCTGGTGAAGAACACTTCCAGCTCTGGCCATTCAGTCTGATGATACAGTTCCAGCCATTCCATCACGCGCGCAGCACCGCCGGTGGTGGTGGTCATCAGGAAGTGGTTATCGCCCAGGCATGAAGTCACACCGTCGTCGAACACCATGCCGTCTTCGCCACACATCAGACCGTAACGACACTTACCTACAGCCAGTTTGGCCCAGGCGTTGGTGTACACACGACCGAGGAATTCACGGGCGTCTTTACCCTGAATATCAATTTTACCCAGCGTACTGGCGTCCAGCATGCCCACGCCGTTACGTACTGCCAGTACTTCACGGTTGAGGGATTCCTGCATGGATTCACCGGCTTTCGGGTAGTACCACGGACGTTTCCATTCGCCTACATCTTCGAATTTCGCGCCGTTATCCACATGCCACTGGTGCATTGCGGTGTAACGTTCCGGTACGAACAGTTCACGGGCGTTACGGCCAGCGATGGCACCGAAAGTAACCGGCGTATAGTTCGGACGGAAAATAGTAGTACCGGTTTCCGGAATGGTTTTGTTAATCGCCTGAGCGGTAATCGCCATACCGTTAATGTTACCCAGCTTGCCCTGATCGGTACCAAAGCCCAGCGCGGTGTAACGTTTAACGTGTTCGATGGCTTCAAAACCTTCACGGGTTGCCACGTCGATACCACCGGCGGTTACGTCGTTCTGGTAATCAACGAACTGCTTAGGTGCACGGGTCATCGGCAGTTTGTGCGGCACGTAGAACAGCGCCATGGCTTTGCCCACAGATGCCTCGATCACTTTCGGCACAGACAGTTTAACTGGCTTGTCGAAACCGGTTTCTGCTGCCGCCTGAGCGCCGGCACTGAAGCCTTCAGCCAGACATTCAGCAATGCTGTAGTGACCCTGAATACCACCGGCCAGCAGTTGTTTCTGGTAAGTCGCACCAGGTACAAAACCGATGATGTCTTCATCCCATACCGGACGGCTGCCAGTGTGACAGGACAGGTGAACAGCAGGGCTCCAGCCACCGGAGGTCGCCACAGTGTCACAATCCAGAGACTGTTCTTTGCCGCTCAGGGACAGTTCTTTGGCATTCAGACCAGCAACGCTGACGCTCTTAACGCGCTTGCTGCCCTGTACTTCATAAACCACAGAACCTGTGATCACGCGGATGCCGGCTTTAACAGCAGCAGCCACCAGCTCACCATCCGGATCCGGACGGCTGTCGACCACAGCAACGACCTGACGACCGGCGTTAGCCCAGTCGATTGCAGTCTGATAGGCGTAATCGTTAGTGGTAGCAACCACCAGACGCTTGCCCGGTACCACGCCGTAACGACGGATGTAGGTGCTGACAGCAGATGCAGTCATACAGCCCGGAACATCGTTGTTGGCGTAAACCAGCGGACGCTCGTGAGCACCGGTGGCCAGTACCACGTAGCCGGCACGTACACGGTGCATACGCTGACGCGCCTGACCTTTTGGTGCCACTTCGCCCAGGTGATCCGTCAGACGCTGATGGATGGTGAGGAAGTTATGGTCGTGGTAGCCGTTCACAGTGGCGTGAGTCAGCAGCTGCACGTTTTTCATGCGGCTCAGACGGCCAACGGTTTCAATCACCCAGTTCAGCGCCGGCTGATCGTTGATGTAGTCATTGGTGTGCAGCAGAGCGCCACCGAATTCAGACTGTTCGTCAGCGAGAATTACGCGGGCACCGGCTTCACCGGCGGCCAGTGCAGCGGCCAGACCAGCAGCACCACCACCAACAACCAGAACGTCACAATGCTGGTTCAGGTTGTCGTAGATGTCCGGATCTTTTTCCGTGGATGCGCGACCCAGACCAGCAGCTTTACGGATGTATTTTTCATACGTAGGCCACAGAGCGGCAGGCGACATAAAGGTTTTGTTGTAGAAGCCCGGTGGCATCATGCTGCCGCCGACTTTACCCAGGTACGCCATTACGTCGAATTCAACGCTTGGCCAGCCGTTGGTAGAAGAACATACCAGGCCGTTGTACAGCTCCTGCTGAGTTGCACGTACGTTAGGGATCTGTGCTGCTTCAGAAGCACCCAGCTGCAGTACCGCATTCGGCTCTTCTGCACCGGCGGCAACGATGCCGCGCGGACGCGCGTATTTAAAACTGCGGCCAACAATATCAACGCCGTTTGCCAGCAGTGCGGAGGCAACGGTATCGCCTTCGTAGCCCTGGAAGGTACGGCCGTTAAAGGTAAAGGTCAGGGGCTTGCTGCGATTAATGCGGCCGGCGTCCTGTACTCGGTTTGGCTGTGTCATTTGCTGCGCCCCTTACTTCTCTGCAACCACGGATGGTTGCTCGCCAATTTTATAAACTTCTTTAATTTCGTAACTGACGGTGTCGCGGGTGACGTTAAAAAACTTCCCGCAACCGGCAGAGTGCACCCACAGTTCGTGATGCAGACCTTTAGGGTTTTTACGGAAGAACATGTATTCCCCCCACTCCTGGTCTGAACATTCTTCCGGATTTAACGGACGCGCAATGTGCGCCTGGCCGCGTGCGTGAAACTCTTCTTCTTCGCGGTACTCGCCGCAGTGAGGACAAAAAATATTTAACATAATGCTTGTCTCCGTATCAGTGAGCCACGGCTGCAGCGCCGTGCTCATCGATCAGCGCACCGTTGTGGAAGCGCTCAATGCTGAATGGTTCTGCCAGCTCATGCGGTTTACCCTGAGCCAGAGTGGCGGCGAATACATAACCGGAACCCGGTGTGCCTTTAAAGCCACCAGTACCCCAGCCACAGTTAATAAACAGACCTTTCACCGGTGTTGTACCAATGATCGGGCAGGCATCCGGTGTGGTATCTACGATACCGCCCCACTGACGGTTCATGCGTACACGGCTGACTTCCGGGAACATTTCCACAATCGCCTGGACTGTGTGCTCAATAACGGAGTAAGAACCACGCTGACCGTAACCGGTATATGTATCAATACCTGCACCAATAACCAGGTCGCCTTTGTTCGACTGACTCATGTAACCGTGTACGTGGTTAGACATAACAACGGTATCCAGTACTGGTTTAATTGGCTCAGATACCAGAGCCTGCAGCGGATGCGATTCAACCGGTAATTCGAAGCCGGCCATTTTCGCGACCACACCGGAGTTACCGGCAACAACGCTGCCTACGCGGTCGGCTTTGATAATGCCGTGCTGTTTGGTTTTCACGCCAACGATGGTGTTGTTTTCAATCACCATGTCAGTCACTTCGCAGTTCTGAATCAGATCGACACCGCGCATCGCTGCACCACGGGCATAACCCCAGGCCACGGCATCGTGACGGGCGTTACCGGCACGGCGCTGAACGGATGCACCCAGAACCGGGAAGCGGGTTTTGTCGGAACAGTCGAGCAGCGGAATTTCACGCTGCAGCTGTTCGGCATCAACCATTTCGTTATCCAGACCGTTCAGGCGGTTGGCATACACCAGACGCTCGTTGTCGCGGATATCCTGCAGGGTATGACACAGGTGATATACACCACGCTGGGAGAACATCACGTTGTAGTTAAGGTCCTGAGACAGGCCTTCCCACAGTTTCATTGAGTGTTCATACAGGTGTGCGGACTCATCCCACAGGTAGTTAGAACGTACAATGGTGGTGTTACGACAGATATTACCGCCGCCCAGGTGGCCTTTTTCCAGTACCGCGACATTGGTAATGCCGTGTTCTTTGGCGAGGTAATAAGCCGTCGCCAGACCATGACCGCCACCACCAATAATGATGATGTCGTACTTCTTCTTCGGTACCGGGTTTTCCCACATACGGGGCCAGTTTTCATTGTGACTGACCGAGTTTTTAAATAACTCAAAAGCGGAGAATTTCTGCATAGCTAAAGCCACCTTTTAAAGCATAAATCCGGGTTTAAAAAATTGTGTATCAGCACTCAATAACATTCACGGCCAGTCCACCGCGTGATGTTTCTTTGTATTTATCCAGCATGTCACGACCGGTATCACGCATAGTGCGGATCACTTTATCCAGTGACACGAAATGCGTTCCGTCGCCTCGCAACGCCATGGATGCTGCGTTGATTGCTTTCATCGCAGCCATGGCATTACGTTCAATACAAGGCACCTGAACCAGACCACCGATCGGATCGCAGGTCAGTCCCAGGTTGTGCTCCATACCAATTTCTGCGGCGTTTTCTACCTGACCCGGTGAACCACCGGTGGCTTCCGCCAGACCAGCAGCTGCCATCGCACAGGCCGAACCCACTTCTCCCTGACAGCCAACTTCGGCGCCGGAAATGGATGCGTTTTCTTTAAACAGAATGCCGATTGCGGCGGCGGCGAGAATAAAATTCACCACGCCGTCTTCGTCGGAGTTCGGGCAGAAATTGATGTAGTAGTGCAGTACCGCAGGAATAATTCCGGCAGCACCGTTAGTTGGTGCAGTTACCATACGACCACCGGCAGCGTTTTCTTCATTCACGGCCAGTGCGTATAAATTCACCCAGTCCATTGCGCCCAGAGATGGCGTAATCATGTCCATACGGGTGCGGTTTTTCAGCTCACGATAAAGCTGTGCAGCACGACGTTTTACTTTCAGACCACCAGGCAGAATACCTTCCTGACTGAGGCCTTTCTTGACGCACTCCTGCATTACTTTCCAGATCTGCAGAATACCTTCGCGAATTTCTTCTTCGCTGCGCCAGCATTTTTCGTTTTCCATCATCACCTGAGAAATACTCATGCCGGTATCAGCACAGATATCGAGTAATTCCTGGCCGGTACGGAAGGCGTACGGCAGACGGGTATGATCTTCAACAATACGGTCTTCACCGGCAGCACGGTCGTCCACCACAAAGCCACCACCGACGGAGTAGAAAGTGGACAGCATCAGGCTTTTGCCTTCGCCATCAAAGGCTTCGAAGGTCATGCCGTTAGCGTGGTAAGGCAGCGTCTGTACGCGGTGAAAAATCAGGTCGTCCTGTTCGTTAAATGCCACAGGGTACTGGCCGTTGATTAACAGCTCACTGTTGGCACAGATTTCATCAGAACGTGGATTAATCAGAGCAGGATCAACGGTATCCGGCTGATAGCCTTCCAGACCCAGCAGTACTGCCGGACCGGAACCGTGTCCTTTACCGGTAGCACCCAAAGAACCAAACAACTGAACCTGGATACGCTGAGCCTGTTGCTGCAGATTCTGTTGGCACAGTTCTTCCGCAAACATACTGGCAGCCTTCATCGGACCCACAGTATGAGAACTGGATGGGCCGATACCTATTTTCAGCATATCGAACAGACTGATCGCCATGATCGTGCTCCGTAAAAAACCGAATAAAAGCCAAAGGATTTATCCACAGATTTATCATCTGCAGATAAATCCTCAGTCAGCATTAACCGTAAGCAGGAAACTTCTTACACAGGTCCTGAACTTTCTCTTTAACCAGTGCAATAACAGCCGCTTCATCCGGTGTATTGATTACCGACAGAATGTCAGCAATCCAGGTCGCCAGTTCACGGGCGTCGTCTTCTTTCAGACCACGGGTAGTGATAACCGGAGAACCGATACGCAGACCTGAAGTCACGAACGGTGACTGCGGGTCATTTGGCACAGCGTTTTTGTTCACGGTAATGGATGCAGCACCCAGGGCAGCATCGGCTTCTTTACCGGTCAGACCCTGGCGGATCAGGCTCAGCAGGAACAGGTGGTTTTCAGTACCGCCGGAGACAACGTCGTAACCGCGTTCCATAAATACAGAGGCCATGGCCTGTGCATTTTTAACAACCTGCTGCTGGTATTCTTTAAACGCTGGCTCCAGTGCTTCTTTGAAGGCAACAGCTTTAGCAGCGATAACGTGCATCAGCGGGCCGCCCTGACCACCAGGGAATACAGCGGAATTCAGTTTTTTCTCAATATCTAGCTGGCCTTTGGCCAGGATCAGACCACCGCGTGGACCACGCAGTGTTTTGTGAGTAGTCGTGGTCACAACGTGAGCGTGATCCATTGGGCTTGGGTACAGACCTGCAGCCACCAGACCAGCAACGTGTGCCATATCAACGAACAGGTAAGCACCTACTTCGTCAGCCAGACGACGCATACGCGCCCAGTCAACGATCTGTGAGTAAGCAGAGAAACCGCCGATGATCATTTTTGGCTTGTGCTCACGCGCCAGGGATTCCATTTCTTCGTAATCGATTTCGCCGGCGTCGTTCAGACCATACTGAATGGCGTTATACATACGACCGGAGAAAGAAACGGTTGCACCGTGAGTCAGGTGACCACCGTGTGCCAGGCTCATGCCCAGAACAGTATCGCCTGGCTCGCACAGCGCCATGTAGACAGCAGAGTTTGCCTGAGAACCTGAGTGTGGCTGTACGTTAGCGTAGTCAGCACCGAACAGTTCTTTGGCACGGTCGATCGCCAGTTGCTCAACCACGTCCACGTATTCACAACCACCGTAGTAACGCTTGCCCGGGTAACCTTCAGCGTACTTGTTGGTCAGCTGGGAACCCTGCGCTTCCATTACCATTGGGCTGGTGTAGTTTTCAGAAGCAATCAGTTCGATATGATCTTCCTGACGGGTTACTTCCTGTTCCATTGCTGCCCACAGCGCTGGATCGTAATCGCGGATCTTGTCCTGTTTATTGAACATCTGAATTTCCTCTGCTGCGCGGTTACCGCGGCCCCTGATGCAAGACTCCGGTCATTTGACCGGAGCCGTTTAAGTTGAAGTGATACTATATTTTCGGACTGAGCCCAGAATGACCATTTACGGCCGGGGAATGCCTTTTTACGACGCGCTTTCAGAACAGCCCGTCAGCACGCCCCGCAGGGCCTCAGATCAGAGGTCAATTTCGACGTTGGAAGTCGGCACACTGCAGCACGACAGGATGTAACCTTCTGCCACGTCTTCATCGGTAATACCGCCGTTGTGGCTCATTTCCACATCACCGGAGGTCTTCAGTACCTTACAGGTACCGCAGATACCCATACCGCAGGCTTTCGGAATATAAACACCGAGCTTATTAGCAGCAGCGTGAACGGTTTCGCCTTCGGCAATCTGGGCGCTCTTACCGGTTTTGCTCAGGGTGACAGAGAAGGACTCTGCGTTTTCAACAAACTCTTCTTCTGCTTCAACGAAGGTTTCAGCCTGAGAGATAGCCTCTTCTTCCACTTCCACCGGTGTCGCACCGAAGGATTCGTCGTGGTAGCGGGACATATCAAAACCGGCTTCCTTCAGCAGGGCTTTGACCGCACGCATGTATGGCTCAGGACCACAGCAGAACACTTCGCGGTCCATAAAGTCAGGGGCAATGATTTCCAGCTTTACAGCATCCAGATAGCCACGATAGCCGTACCAGACTGAACCCGGTGCGGTGCGTTCACAGATCAGATGCAGGTGGAAGTTGCTGACGCGGGAGCTCATCTGCTCCAGCTCGCGCTTATAAACCACGTCGTCCGGAGTACGGGCGCTATGGATAAAACAGATATCAGTTTCGGCGTTGGTGTCGAACATCCAGCGCGCCATCGACATTACCGGTGTGATCCCTACACCACCGGACAGCAGCAGAACCTTATCTGCAGGATAATCAATACAGTTGAAGTTACCGACCGGACCATGAACCGCCAGTACATCCCCTTCATTCATATTGTCGTGCAGCCAGTTGGAGACCTGACCACCCGGTACACGTTTAACTGAGATGCTGAATGAATATGGCGTGGAAGGTGAACTGGAGATGGTATAGGAACGCATCACCTGCTGGCCTTCGATTTCCAGCTCCAGGGTGACGAACTGACCAGGCTTAAAGAAGAACAGCATCGGCTGTTCTGCCATAAAGCAGAAAGTACGCACATCGTCTGTTTCCATAATGACGCGGGCACAGCGCACAATGTGACGGCCGTTGGCCCAGATAGAAGTGGTCACTTCTGTCAGGTTGCTGTTAATGATTGTAGAAACGTCTGGCTCGGTCATGGTTAACTCCGGACAATAAGTAGTAGGGGAGCATCAAAGCATCCGAAGCGGATGTGATGCTGGCATTCTGCTTTGTTAAATACGACAAAACTTCTCTGTTTACGACATGCATTTGTTCAACCCGTCCACGGCGCTGTCTGCGCCTCGTCTTTTGGTCGAGTTTTATGCTGCTTGCGTCGTAAACAGACAAATCTGTAAATGCAATTTCTCCCACTATTCCCCGTAATTGTTAAGGATAAGAACCGGGGACCGGAAGGCTGTCTGTTAACGAGAAACCCGTTGCCCTGGCAACAACATCAGACAAGACGTTTTTACCTATTGAGGATTAGTTGATGAACGAGACCGATCTGCTGAATATCACCTACAGCAACTACAAGGACGCACGCACAGGTCTGGAAACACTGTTGACTGAACGTGACCCGAAAAAATCTCTGCCGCGCCCGCTGTATAACGACCCGGATATGTTCCGTGCCGATATGGAAGAGGTGTTTTACAAAGAGTGGATCTTCGTTGGTATGACTTGTGAAGTACCGACCAAAGGGGACTACTTTACCGTAGACATCGGTCAGAACCCGGTACTGATCGTACGTGATGGTGAAGGTGGTATTCAGGCATTCTTTAACGTCTGTCGTCACCGCGGTTCCAAAGTATGTCTGGAACACCGTGGCAAGGTAGCCAACCTGGTTTGCCCTTACCACCAGTGGACCTACGACCTGAAAGGTAACCTGCTGTTTGCCGGTACCGAAATGGGCGACGCGTTCGACATGAAACAGCACGGTCTGAAACCAGCACACGTTAAAGTGGCCGGCGGCTTTATCTACGTCAGCCTGGCAAAAGAGCCACCAGCAGACTTTGACCCGTTCCTGGCGACTCTGGATGAGTACATGGCACCTTACGATATGGAAAACGCCAAAGTTGCGGTGGAATCCAACATTATCGAAGAAGCCAACTGGAAGCTGGTCATCGAGAACAACCGTGAATGTTACCACTGCGCTGGTTCTCACCCGGAACTGCTGAACACCATTCTGGAATGGGACGATACTAACGACCCACGTGCACCACAGGACTTCCTCGACCAGTACAACCGTCAGGCGGCCGCCTGGGACGAAGAAGGCATTCCTCACAAGCACGAAGACTTCGACAGCCTGCGTAACCGTATCGTTCGTATGCCGCTGAAAGAAGGCACTCTGGTAATGACCATCGATGGTAAGCCAGGCTGTGAAAAACTGATGGGCAACATCAAGAACCGTGAACTGGGCTCTCTGCGTATTCTCCACCTGCCAAACAGCTGGAACCACATGCAGTCTGACCACGCCATCGTGTTCCGCGTACTGCCGATCTCTGCACAGCGCACACTGGTAACCACCAAGTGGCTGGTACACAAAGATGCAGTAGAAGGTGTGGATTACGATCCGGAGCGTCTGCGTCAGGTGTGGGATGCCACCAATGACCAGGACCGTATTCTGGCAGAAGAAAACCAGAAAGGTATTAATTCTATCGGTTATGAACCAGGCCCTTATTCAGAAACCTTTGAGTTCGGTGTTATTAACTTCATTAACTGGTATTCCGATACCGTTCTGAAAAACCTCAAGTAATTTTACCTGAGGTAAAAAAACAGCGCCTGATGGCGCTGTTTTTTTATATATTTTTATATTTTTCCGCGTAACTCCTCTCTGAAAATCCTGAAAAAACGCCACATCCGATTGCAGAATTCCCGCCCCAAACTTTGCCCCAAACCTTGCCTTAATCATTGCCTTAATATCGTGAAAATTCCGCACTGAATTTACTGCAAAACAGAGCTATTAATCTCCATTCATATTTTATTAATACCTCCCGTTCACTCCTGACCGACACTTTCGTAGCGGGTAAAAATACGACGTTTTTAAGCCGGCATAGATGACAAATCCCCGCAGATAATACTTGTATTTTTACGTATAAAACTGATCAAAAAAATAACAACCACAGAACAACCAACCCCGGAGCGACGCCTGAATATCTGTTCCCGACACCCTTGTACGATAGCGACACCCTGCGTTGACGTTTATCGCCAGCCTGCTCAAAGTAGCTTTTACAACGAAAAAAGGAGGAGAACGGCAATGACAGAGAAAATAAAAAACGATCTGTTGGCTAACCCCGCAGTCGTTAGTGATAACAACATAAGTTCCGTATTAAACGGACAGGCAGCACACACGATAACTGAAACCGCAGACCACCAGTCAGGGACAGCTTCTGACGCTGACTGGTCCGATCCGGTACGTCGCGCATATAAATACAGCTACAGCGCCCTGTACCTGAACGTTGATCTTTACCTGTAAAACCGGGGAACACCGATGAAAAAGTCTGAAATAAAACAGCTGCAAGAAAAATATCAGTCCGACTATCAGGTCGGGCAGGATAACTTTAAAGTTCTGAGCATGGACCTGCATAAGTCCGTGTTTGTCATCAGTGCCGCACTGATCCTTCTGTTCGTTATCTTTACCCTGGCGTTTCCTGAAACCGCCAGTGGCATGCTTAAAGGTGCCAAAAGCTGGTCTATCAATAATTTTGACTGGTTATTTATGATCGGCGGAAATATTTTCCTGCTGTTCTGTCTGGCCATGATTTTCCTGCCTTCCGGCCGCATCCGTCTGGGTGGCGACGATGCCCGTCCTGAATATTCCCTGCTGTCATGGTTCGCCATGCTGTTCGCTGCCGGTATGGGTATTGGCCTGATGTTCTGGAGTGTGGCTGAGCCAGTCGCGTACTTCACTAACTGGTATGGCACTCCGCTGGGCGCTGAACCGCGCACACCAGCCGGAGCAGAAATGGCCATCGGCGCCACCATGTTCCACTGGGCGCTGCACCCGTGGGCGATTTATGGTCTGGTTGGCCTGGCGCTGGCATTCTTCGCCTACAACAAAGGCCTGCCACTGACCATCCGCTCTGTTTTTTATCCTCTGCTGGGTGAAAAAACCTGGGGCTGGATGGGTGATGTGATTGATATTCTGGCAGTACTGGCCACCGTATTCGGTCTGGCAACCTCTCTCGGTCTGGGTGCACAACAGGCTTCCAGTGGTGCTTCCTTCCTGTTCGGTACTGAAGACGGCATTACCTCTCAGATTATTATCATTATTGGCGTCACCCTGCTGGCCGGTGTTTCCGTGGTCCGCGGTCTGGATAAAGGCGTTAAGATCCTGAGTAACGTCAATATCATGATCGCCCTGCTGCTGATGCTGTTCATTCTGTTTGCCGGTCCGACCGGTGCGATTTTCGGCTGGATCGGTACCACCTTCGTTGCCTACGCTGAGAACATTATTCCGCTGAGCAACTGGATTGGTCGTGAAGACACTGACTGGTACCACGGCTGGACCGTATTCTACTGGGCATGGTGGGTATCCTGGTCGCCATTCGTTGGTATGTTTATCGCGCGTATTTCCCGTGGCCGTACCATCCGTGAATTTATGATTGCTGTACTGGTCGTGCCAACCGTTGTCTCTCTGATCTGGATGGGCGTGTTCGGCGGTACTGCACTGGAACAGGTTATTAATGGACAGGGTGAACTGACCGAAGGCATCAGCAAAGCATCTCTGGCCATGTTCCAGATGCTGGAACAACTGCCAATGTAGGAAATCAGTTCCTTTATTGCCATCGTGCTGGTGCTGGTGTTCTTTATCACCTCATCTGACTCAGGTTCTCTGGTGGTGGATTCCATCACTGCCGGCGGTCTGACTGAAGCACCTGCAGCACAGCGTCTGTTCTGGGCCTGCACTGAAGGTGGCATCGCTATCGCACTGCTGGTCGGTGGTGGTTCTGCGGCGCTGGGCGCCCTGCAGGCCGGTGCGGTATCAACCGGTCTGCCATTCCACCATCGTGCTGTTACTGATGTGTGTGAGCCTGATCAAAGGCCTGAAAAACGAGCAGGACATTCAGCGCCTGACTCAGGTAGGCAAAAGCCGTGAAGCTTAAGCTGAGCGTGTTATAACCAACTAATAAAAAACGGGAGCATGGCTCCCGTTTTTTATTTCTGCTGATGAACATCAGCTGAGCTTTTTAATTGCCCTTTCAGCCTACTTTTTCAGCGGCTTCCGGATTGGCCAGCGGTGGCGGAGTGTTCAGCTCATGCTCAAAGGCTTTCAGGCGCTTATAAATCGACTGCAGCTCGACGATGGTGGTCCAGGAATTCACCAGATACTGGAAGGAGTTTTCCACCTGGTTAAAGGCATTCAGAATCCGCTGCATAATGCCCAGGGTAAAAGCACCGGCAATAATGGCTGGCGCCAGGGCAATCAGGGGTACGAACTGGCCGACATTAAGATAGCCGTAGCGCACCACGTTAAAGTACAGGTAGTTTTTATACAGGCGGAAATAATTTATGCGCACATAACCGAACAGTTCGCTCAGCGTATAAGGCTGAGCTCTGTGTTCGTTATCTTCGCCGTACACCAGCTCTTTACGGTATGCCGCTTCCACTTTCTGATTATTAAATTCCAGCCCCGGCAGTTTAATCCCGGCCAGTGCCAGCAGTCCGGTACCGAAGATAGACCAGATAATCGCCACAAATACCAGCGCCTGCGGCACTTCACCAATTAAAGGTAATTCGGTTACGTAGGACGACAGCCCCCAGAGAATGGGCAGGAAAGCGATCAGGGTCATGATGGAATCCAGAAAGGACACGCCAAGGGTTTCCATAATGGTAGCGAAGCGCATGGTGTCTTCCTGAATACGCTGCGACGCCCCTTCGATGTGACGCACCTTATGCCAGTTGGCGGTGTAGTGCTCGTTCATAGCGGTACGCCAGCGGAACACATAATGGCTGACGAAGAAGCGGTTAAATACCGCAACAGCGACTGCCACCATGATAATAATGGCCACGGTACTGAGTTCTGCGTAGTACTGGCCAATGCCGATACTGCCAGGGTCGCCCAGCGCATTCTGAATCAGATCATAAAAGCCGCCGTACCATTCGTTGAGCATGACGCTGACCTGAACCTGAAACCAGGTAATAAAGACGATCAGCGCAGAACCGACCACGGACCATTTCGCCCAGCGGTTATCACGGGCAATGTACAGCCAGACACCACAGAACAGCCCATAAGCCACCAGCATGTATTGATAGAACCAGAAGTCCTGAGCACTGCCCTGAGCCGCGGCGAATGCAGCCTGAGCAGCATCATCAGCACCTTCCGCCAGCGCTTGCGGAAAGCTGAAACCAAACAGTCCGCCAAGGCTCAGGCTGTTGCCCATATCCTGCAGCACGCTGTACCAGCCAATGACGCAGAACAGCGCCCACACAGAAAAACTCAGAAACAACCATTTAGGTTTAGAGAAAAAGGAAGCGAACACGAGATACGTCCATCGGCAGAAGTTAGGGTTAACGGGCTATTAAGAGCACTGAGATTAACTCAGGTTTCATCAGCGGTGAAATATCTGCTTTGTTCAATCAATGTTATTCACCGGCCGGACCGCCAAACAAGCATACTCTGATGTAAACTGTGCATATCCGTTATTTTTCTATGGCCTTAGTGGTATGTGCGAACTTCTTGGCATGAGTGCCAACACCCCAACCGATTTATGCTTCAGCTTTACTGGCCTGACCCAGCGTGGAGGCAATACCGGCCCCCACAAAGATGGCTGGGGCGTGGCATTTTATGAAGGCAAAGGAGTGCGCCTGTTTCACGACCCACAGCCGAGCTTTTCCTCTCCGGTGGCTGAGCTGGTGCAGAGCTATCCGATTAAGAGTAAAACCGCGCTGTGTCATATCCGTCAGGCTAATGTTGGTGAAATCTGCCTCGCCAATACCCACCCGTTTGTGCGTGAGCGCTGGGGCCGGTACTGGGTATTTGCCCACAACGGTCAGATCCCAGACTTCAGTCGCCAGCCGGGTCCCTGCGAGCCTGTGGGTGAAACCGACAGTGAGAACATCTTCTGCGATCTGATGAACCGTATTCATCACACCCTGCCCCGTGACGCTATGCCGCAGCAGCTGGCCGCGGTTCTGGTCGAGCTGGCGGAGGAGTACGCAGCACAGGGCGTATTTAATTGCCTGCTGAGCAATGGCAACTGGCTGTTCACCTATTGCTCCACCAAAATGGCCAGCATTACCCGCCGCGCACCTTTTGGCCCGGCACAGTTAAAAGACGCTGACGTTACCGTCGATTTTGCATCCCAGACCACGCCCGCCGATGTGGTCAGCATCATTGCTACTGAACCGCTCACCACAGACGAAGCCTGGGACGTGTACCAACCCGGTGAGTGGAAACTGTGGGAAGAAGGGGAAATCGTAGCGCACGGCTACAGACAGCTTTAAACAAGGCTGCTGAAAGAAAGCCTTTATAAGAAGGCCGGTGGCGTTACACCACCGGCGAATCTTTTACATCCATCTCCTGCATCAGCCATTCCTTAAATGCTTTCATCCCCACAGTCAGTGGTCTGTGCTTACGGTACACAAGATAAAAAGCTTTATGACTGTCGAGGGGAATATCAAAGGGAATCACCAGGCGCCCGGACTCCACTTCCCTTGAGGTCAGAGTGATGTCCGCCAGCGCCACACCGAGATTATCCAGCGCCGCCGCAGTGGCCAGGTGGCCGTTGGATACTGCCAGTGAATTCTTCGGCTTCATAAAGCCGGCGCCAGCCAGCTCCAGCCAGTCATCCCATTCGTGCTTGCGGCTGCTGACGTAAATCAGCGTGTGATGTTTCAGATCACCCACCTGCTTCAGCGGGTGCGGTCCACGCATCAGCACCGGACTGCACACAGGCACCAGCATCAGGCTGCGCAGAAAGTACATTTCAATGTCTTTCCAGTCGCCATTACCGAAATACACCGCCATATCCGTATTGGAGCGACTGAAGTCGATCAGACCCAGTGAGGTAGTGATCTGCAGTTCGACATCCGGGTACAGCTCCTGAAATTTACTCATGCGTGGCATCAGCCAGCGAATCAGGAAGTTCGGCGCCACACTGATGTTGACCACATTGGTATCCAGATTGGAGGTCAGGCGCTGGGTTGCCACTTCTATTTCATCCAGCGCATGTTTCACCGCAACCAGATACTGCTCTCCTGCACCAGTGAGTTCTACTTTACGTTTAGCACGGTTGAACAGTGATACACCCAAGTATTCTTCAAGCGTTTTAATCTGGTGACTGACCGCCGAAGCCGTCACTGCAAGCTCGTCCGCAGCGGCTACAAAGCTGGTGAGGCGGGCGGATGCCTCAAACATACGCAATGAGTTAAGAGGAGGTAGTCGACGCATGGTGTTTTTTCAACTGATTAGATTTTCTCATCATTCTGCTTAGAAAGCTTCGCTTTTTCAAGCAGGCCATCGCGGCTATTCTGTCAGCGTTGAATGAATCAACACAAATCAATACGACGAACGACTAAACAAACCCTCAGGAGTTACCCAAATGAAAGACGACATCAAACTTAATGCATTCGGCGAAGTAGACGTAGACTACTACATCGATCTGGCTAAAAAACAACGCGCACAGGTCGTTACTGATATGTTTGCTGCTGCCGGTTCATGGTTCGCTAAACTGCTGCACGTTAAAGCAGATGCTCAAATGGGCAAAGTTGCTCACTAAGAGCTGCTGTACTTTGCTGTACCGGGTTGTTCTGGTGCAGAGTAAAAACGGTAAGAGGTACCGTCGCTGGGGAAGCAGCTAACCTCACTGTAAGATCTATAAGAAATTCGTAACGGGTGAACGCGGCAAAGGACGGGGAATTCAGTACCTGCACCAGCCCTTCCCGTTACCGGAACTTCACTCTGCCCTTCTCTGAACATCTTTTTTCATCAAACATTCTTTTCGCCTTCCACTACTGAACTCTGTCTGTGGTCAGATTTGCCCTGCGTGCGCTGCCAGAACAACTATTGACAGAAGGCATTGTTTGTTCGGTTTTGCCTAACAAGCTGTTCGACTGACTATCTGTCTCTAATGCTGCAGTATTGCTTCTTTATTCTATACTTTATAGAACTTTTGACGGCCAATAACGTATGTGGAAGCGTCTGAACAAAGGTGGATTGCCGCCCTTTGTTCTCCACCGCCGTTCCGTCTGACAACATTTGAGGAGATATCCATGAGCGGTTTTTCTGACATTCCTGTGTGGAATAAAGCAGACGCCCTGACACGCCTGATGAACAATCAGAACCTGCTCGACCGGGTAACCGATCTGTATCTGTCCAGCACCCCATGCCTGCTGGATAAACTTAAACAGTCTGTCACCCAGAATGATCTGAGCGCCGCTCAGTCAGAAGCACATACCCTGAAAGGTGCCAGCGGCAATATTGGTGCAGAGCAGATGATGGCGTTATTCGCCGCCATTGAAGCTGCCGCGAAAGAACAGCATGAAGATGAAATTCAGTCCCTGGTTGAACAGCTCGACAGCATGTACCAGACCCTGGAGCACGAATTGCGTCAATAATGACCAATGGATTGGCAAGACCGTCAACAGGGTTGACGCGTATCATCTTTTAACGGTTTTCTGACCGTAATCTGCAACCTTATTCATTCTATAGTTACCTATCCGTTTCACAGGCCACCTCCCTGACGTTGGCCGCAGACAGAAACACGAGAGGAAACTATGGCGTCCAGCAATACCGCCTACCGTTCAGTCACCGCTCTGGTGGGGGATATTATCCGCCTGAAGGTAGCGGTTCCTGCCGCCGGAGAGATCACTCAGGTCAGACTTAACGACCTCGCCACTGTGCGTCAGGGACAGATCAGTCGCCTGGCGCAGGTGATCGATATCCGCGATACGCAGGTATCCCTGCAGGTGTTCGATGGCTGTAAAGGCTTATCCACAGACGCTGAGGTTTTCTTTCTTGGTCACCCGATGCAGGTGACCTTCTCCGATAATATCCTTGGCCGGATTTTCGACGGCAAAGGCAATCCCAGCGATAACGGCCCCAGCCTGCAGTTTGATCCGAAAACGGAAATTAATGGCCCGACGGTCAATCCCATGCGCCGCGCGCTGGCGTCGCGCATGATCCGCACCAATGTGCCCATGATCGACGTTTTTAATTGTCTGGTAGAAAGCCAGAAAATTCCGATTTTTTCCGTCGCCGGCGAGCCCTTTAATCCCTTTCTGGCGCGAATCGGCAGCCAGGCCGACGCCGATATTATTGTCTTTGCCGGATTGGGGCTGGGTTTTGACGATTTCTATTTTTTCCGCAAAAGCTTTGAAGATTCCGGCACCTTTGCCCGCACCGTGATGTTTGTGAATCAGGCATCGGATTCGGTGGTGGAGCGTCTGTTAGTGCCGGATATGGCACTGGCGGTGGCGGAACGCTTTGCCGTAGAAGAAGGCAAACGGGTGCTGGTGTTAATGACAGACATGACCGCCTATGCCGACGCGTTAAAAGAAATCGGCATTGCCAATGACCGTGTTCCTTCCAACCGCGGTTACCTCGGCGATCTGTATTCCCAGCTGGCGCGGCGTTACGAAAAAGCCTGTGATTACGCCCGCGGCGGTTCGGTCACCATTCTTACCGTCACCACCATGCCCGGCAACGATGTCTCGCATCCGGTGCCGGACAACACCGGCTATATCACCGAAGGTCAGTTTTATCTGCATAACGGCGAGATCGACCCGTTCGGTTCGCTGTCACGGTTAAAACAACAGGTGATCGGCAAACAGACCCGCGACGATCACTCGCAGGTGATGAACACTATGATCCGCCTGTATTCCGGTGCGGAAGAAGCGCGGCAAAAGCAGGCCATGGCGTTTGAATTAAGTGATTACGATGAACAGCTGCTGGCCTTTGGTGAACTGTTCCGCAAACATTTTATGCAGCTTGATGTCGACCTGCCGCTGGAAAAAGCCCTCGACCTTGGCTGGCAATTAATGGCGCAATGTTTCTCTGCCGACCAGCTGCTGATGAAAGCCGAACTGATTCAGAAATATTATCCCTCCAGTCAAAGCAGGGATGACTACCAAAACGATCAGAAAAATAAACAGGGACAGACTGCCTGATGGCGCGCCTGCTGTTATCCAAAAGCGAGCTGCTGGCTGAGCGCCGCAGACTGGCAGCCTATCAGCGTTTTCTGCCGTCGCTGCAGATGAAACGGCAACAGCTGATGGCCGCAGTGAATGACAGCCGCCGCCGTCTGCAGCAGGGGCATCAGGCTCTGCAGCAGACACAGACATTTGTCGCCAATGAACTGCCGCAGCTGGCTGATACTTCCCTGCAACTGGATGCCCTGCTGACGGATAACGGCACCGACTACCACACCGTCAATATTGCGGGAGTACGTATTCAGCAGGTCGCCCGGGTGAATATTGATCTGCCGCTGCCATCACTGCTGACCCGCCCGGCCTGGGTATTATCGCTGCAACAGAAACTGGCTGATGCCGTAATCCAGTTACGTCATAACGAAGCGGAAGAAAAAGCGTTGCAACGCCTTAACCATGAACTCACCCGCGTAACGCAACGGGTAAATCTGTTTGAAAAAGTGCTGATTCCCGAAGCTCAGGGCAATATCCGTAAAATTCAGATATTCCTCGACGATAAAGCCCGCGAAGCCGTGGTGACCTCCAAGATTGCCAAAAAGAAAAATCTGGAGAAGTCCGCATGAGCATCAGCCGCTTTTATAAAGTCAGCATTGCTGGCGCTCAACACGACGAGGACCGCATTCTCGATCAACTGCAGAACTTTGGCCGCCTGCACATTATCAGCGGCCAGCACGGCAGCAGCGAAGAAACCGCCGAAGCAACTTCCAGCCGCGACAAGCAGACCCGAGAAGCACTGCTGTATCTCGGCCAGGCACCGGAGCCAAACCGGCCACTGAGCCGCTGGCCGGTTCATCACCGCGACAAACCCATGCGCCAGCGGGTGCAGGAACTGGTGGATACCACGCTGCGCAACCGCGATGCATTACGCCGCGTCAGCGACACCATCGATGCTTTAAAAGAGCGGATTAAAGTGCTGCGCCCATGGGGCGATTTCACCTTGCCGCCGGACACCTGTGTGGAGCATTTCCGCCTGTGGTTTTATCTGCTGCCGGTGAATAAACGGGCCGTGCTGGATAATCTTGAACTGCCCTGGCAGATCGCCGGACGCAATGCCCGCCATTATTATCTGATTCTGATCAGCGCAGACGAACCGGATAAAAATCTGCTGCCGGTGGAACGTGAACACCTGGGGTCACTGTCATTGCAGACGCTGGAAGAAACGTTGGAAATGCGTGAAGCCGAACGCGAAGATCTGGAATCAGAGCGTCAGCGACTGTCGCGTTTCCGCCTGCTGTTACAACAACAATTGCAGGCGGCCAATGACCTTGCTATGCGACAGTTTGTAAAAAGCCAGACCGCGAAACAGGAACAGATATTTACCCTGCAGGGCTGGTTACCGGCGGCTGATGTTGCGCTATTAAAAACTCTGGCGACACAGCAGGGTTTTGCCTTCGTCGCCGAAAAACCTGGCGCCAATGAAAACCCGCCCACCCTGCTGCAACCGGCCAGAGGCTTTGCCCCCGGAGCCATGCTGGCCAGCATTTACCAGTTACCTGGTTATCGCAGCTGGGACCCGTCGGTGCATCTGTATCTGTCGTTTGCGCTGTTTTTTGCCATGATTTTATCCGACGCCGGCTACAGCCTTATTCTGCTCGCTGTGCTGTTTTTACTGCGTAAAAAACTGGCAGCCAACAGCGGTGTGCGCGATCTGCTGCTGACCTTATTTACCAGCGCAACGGTATGGGGGGTGATGGCCGGCAGTTATCTCGGCTTTGATATCAGCAGCATCGACAAAGCCCCTGCTGTTCTCAAACAGCTGAACGTTATTCACCTTGATCATTACAGCGCCATGATGACCATTTCAGTTGTCGTCGGCATCAGCCATATTGTGCTCGCCCAGCTGAGCCTGTGGTGGAGCAGGCGCCACGAGCTGTCACAGGTTTTCATCCGCACAGGCTGGCTGGCCGTTATTGCCGGCGGCACGGCTTTCTGGCAATCACTGCCACCAGTCGTCAGCACCATTCTGCTCAGCGGCGGCGCGCTGGCTGTTGTCACTGGCAGCACACTGGCAGCCATAAAAGCAGATAACGCTGAGCATCCGGGGCATGCTGTCAGCACAGGCACGCGTCTGTTGTCTGTTGCCAAAGGCGTGATGGCCCTGACCGGTGCCAGTGGTTTATTCGGCGATATTTTAAGTTATATGCGCCTGTTTGCACTCGGGCTGGCCAGTGCTTCGCTGGGGCTGACCTTTAACAGTCTGGCCAGTCAGGCGCTGCACGCTTCCCCCGGTATCGGCGTCGTTTTTGCCGCGCTGATCTTTTTGCTTGGCCACAGTGTCAATCTGGGTCTGGCCATTATGAGCGCCACAGTACACGGCCTGCGTCTGAATTTTATCGAGTTTTATAACTGGGGCGATCCCGGGGAAGGTTACGCCTACAGCCCTTTCCGTTATCAGGCCAGGCTGCCGGCTGAAAGACACGAGCCTTAAGGCTCACATTATGGAGAAAAGAACATGAATGAATGGGTACAGGCTATGGGCTGGAGCGGCATTTTTGCTCCGGTTGCGCTCGGTGCAATCGGCAGCGTTATGGGCTGCGCCATCGCCGGACAGGCCGCCATTGGCACCATGACGCAGACAGATTCCGGTTATGGCCGGGTAATTGGTCTGTCAGTGCTGCCCTCCTCCTTTGTTATTTACGGCATTGTTTTAATGTTCACCCTGCAGCGCAGTGTTGATGAACTGAATGCCGGTGGTTTATTCGGCATCGGCATTCTTGCCGGTCTGGCGCTGATGTTTACCGGTATCTGGCAGGGTCGCAGCTGTGCCTCGGCGATTAATGCTTCGCGCGAAAAACCGGAGATTTTTGCTTTATCGATAGCCCCCGCAGCGATTGTCGAAGGCTTCGGTGTCTTTGTCTTTATTTTTGCTCTGGTACTGTCCGGCAGTCTGCCTTCTGCTGCAGGAGGTGCGCTGTGAGTAAAGATCATCCGGAGGTCATTTCATCCGGTATCGATGCTCTGGTCGCCAGACTGCATGACGACGGGGTAAAAGCCGGACAGGACGAAGCCAACAAGCTGAAAGAAGCAGCCCGGCGCGATGCTGCCCGTATCCGTAAACAGGCAGAAAGCGAAGCAGCGGAAATTCTCGAAAATGCCCGCCGCCAGACTGAAACCGAGCACCGTGCCGCAGAAGAAGCTTTGCAGGTGGCGTTCCGCGATATGGTGCTGGATATGAAAAACCAGTTGCTGTTGCGTCTGTCGGATATTTTTAAACAGCGGGTGCAGGACAGCATGGCCGATCAGCAGTTAATAGAGCAGATGATCGTCGAAGCCGTAGGTCGCTTAACCGGCAAACAGATTTCGGCGGAGGCCGGACAAACCCGCGTATTGGTTGCCGAAGAGCTGCTCGATATTGCCGCCATCCGCGATAATCCACAACAAGCCACCAGCGGTCCGCTGGCCGATATCGCCTTTCATCTGCGCGACGAGCTGCTCGCCAGCGGCGTGGAATTAATGCCCGCGCGGTTAAAAAACAGCAGCGGGGAAAATGTTCTGCGCATCGAACTGAACGACGGCCAGCTGGCGATGGATATTAATGCCGAAACCGTATCGCAATTATTGATGAGTTACCTGCAGCCAAGATTTCAGGCGATTCTCGAGGGAGTTATCCGCTAGTGAAAGAGCATGATCCGTATCTGACGCTGTTGTGCAGCCTGCCGGGATTTGATGCGTTATTCGCGCATAAAATCGCGCCGCTGTCGCGCCTGCGTCTGGATCAGCATTTGCTGCAGCTCAGCGAAGAGCACCGCACACAACTGCAGGCGGTGGAGCAGATTCTCAGTTTCAGCCGCTGGCCGGCAGACACCAGCAGCGACCTCGCTCAATCCCGCATTCAATCTCTGCTGACTGCCGTCTGTGATCCGCGGGCGAAGCAGCTGACGGAAGACATGCTTGATCTGTATGCCGTTAATAATGCACTTACCCTGCGTCACAGCCGCGAGGAATACGCCAGTCAGCCACCCCGGTTTATCTGGTGCCACAGCCGTTTCCGAAAACAAATTGAACAACACTGGCAGGATGCAGATTTTGGCCTTGGCCATTATTTCCGCTGGATTACCGACGTCAGTGAAGCTTTGCAGCAGAACCAGTTACTCGCTGCGCAGAAGAAATTTTCGGCCAGTGTGTGGGCGCATCTGCTGCGTCAGCGTCCGGAAGATGAATTCGGTTTCTTCGCGGTGGTGATCTACGTGCTCAAATGGACTTACGCCGATCACTGGAGTCGCGCCGGTAGTGAACAGGCCGGTCAGCGCTTTGCGCAATTAGTAAACAGTTATCAGAAGAATCAGCCGGGTGCTGTCTCTTCGACCTTTCAGCAGGAGTTATCTGCATGACGGAATCCGTCTCTCAACTGCCGGTCAGTGCGCGCATTGTTGCCGTGCAGGATGACCTGGTCACCATCGAGCGGGTGGCGCTGGCTGATGGCAGCAAAAAGCCACTGATGAAAAATGAAGTGGTGTATATCCTGCCCAGCCGCAAAACGGCAGACGGTCGGCAGGAATGGTTAAAAACAGAAATTCTGCGGGTAAACGGCGAGCGTGCCGACGCCCAGGTGTATGAAAGCACCGGCGGTGTCGGCGTTGGTGATCCGGTTATTCAGAGTGGTGAAATGCTGTCGGCGGAACTCGGCCCCGGCCTGTTGGGCATGGTCTATGACGGTCTGCAGAATCCACTGGAATCTCTGGCGGTTTCTTACGGTACCTTTTTGCCCCGTGGGGTGGAAATGGCCGCCCTCGATGAAGAAAAGCACTGGCCCTTCAAAGCGCTGATGAAAGAAGGCGACCAGGTTCATGCCGGTGACCGTCTGGGTACCGTGGCGGAATCGCATTTTGAACACGCTGTTATGGCGCCCTTTGATCTGCACGGCAGCTGGACCGTCGACTGGATTATGCAGGGCAGTTTCACAGTGCGCGATGCGGTTGCGCAGTTATCCTGTAACGGCGAAACCCGCCAGATTCAGCTGCGTCAGCGCTGGCCAATCCGCCAGCCAGTGAGCCGTGCACTGGTTCAGCAGCAACGCGCCAGCCGCGAATATCCACAGACACCGCTGACCACCACACTGCGTCTTGTGGATACTTTTTTCCCTATCGCCAAAGGCGGTATGGGCTGTATTCCCGGGCCATTTGGTGCCGGTAAAACCGTGCTACAGGGATTGATCGCGCGCTACTCGGATGTGGATATTGTGATCGTGGTTGCCTGTGGCGAACGCGCCGGCGAGGTGGTGGAAACCATTAAAGAGTTTCCGGAAATGAGTGACCCGAAAACCGGCGGCACACTGATGGACCGCACCATTATTATCTGTAATACCTCATCCATGCCGGTGGCCGCGCGGGAAACCTCGATTTATATGGGCATGACACTGGCGGAATATTATCAGGCCATGGGTTATGACGTACTGCTGATTGCCGATTCCACATCACGCTGGGCGCAGGCCATGCGCGAGACCTCCGGACGTCTGGAAGAAATTCCCGGCGAAGAAGCTTTTCCGGCTTATCTCGATTCATCGATTAAAAATGTTTACGAACGCGCCGGTGTCATCCAGCGTCAGGATGGCTCAGGTAAAACCGGCACGCTGACCATGATAGGTACCGTGTCACCGGCCGGGGGGAACTTTGAAGAGCCGGTTACCCAGTCGACGCTGAGCACGGTAAAAACATTTCTGGGGCTGTCGTCAGAACGTGCTTACAAGCGCTTTTATCCGGCGGTAGATCCGCTGATTTCCTGGTCACGTTATTTTCCCCAACTGGCAGACTGGTTCAGTAAAAACCTCGACAGTAATTGGGTAACCCGGGTAAAAGCCTTGCGTGAACTGCTGGAAAGAGGCGAAGAAATTAACCGCATGATGCAGGTCACCGGAGAGGAAGGGGTTACCGCCAGCGACTTTATTATCAGTCAGAAAGCACAGTTACTGGATATGGTGTATCTGCAACAGGATGCCTTCGACGCCGTTGATGTATCGGTACCGATGGAACGTCAGCAGGCGCTGCTGAAGCTGGTTGAGCAGGTCATTCAGCATACGCCGGCCGATCACCCGGCAGAAACGGACGGTGGCAAATCCGCGTTGCGCGATTTTTATACGCGCCTGACCGGTAAATTAAAAAACCTGAATTATGCCGCCTGGCAAAGTGGTGATTACCTGCGTCTGGAACAGGACGTTATTACCATGCTTGCCGCACCAGCGGATGCTGACGATACTGTCGCCACACAAACGACAGAGGAAGACGCCGGTTGATACCTGCAGAACAGATACTGGCTTTTATCACCGCATCGGTCTTACTGGCACTGGCGCCCGGGCCGGATAATCTGTTTGTGGTCACCCAGTCAGCTTTGTACGGCGCGCGCAAAGGCGTGTTGATTACTCTCGGTTTATGCACCGGGCTGATTTTTCACACCGCGCTGGTCGCCTCCGGTATCGCCGTTATATTTCAGACCTCGCAACTGGCATTTACCCTGCTGAAAACCGCCGGTGCTGCGTATTTGCTGTATCTGGCATGGCAGGCATTACGCAGTTCCGCTGAACCCGGTCAGACAACAGACAGGATGCCCGCTGCGGCACACCAAACCGATGCACCGGCGGCTTTCGCTCTTTACCGTCGCGGTATTCTGATGAATATCACCAACCCCAAAGTGTCGTTGTTTTTTCTCGCCCTGCTGCCGCAGTTCACGGTGCCTGCCAATGGCCATCCAGGCTTACAGATGATGATGCTGGGTGGAATTTTTATTCTGGTATCGCTGGTTCTGTTCTCACTGTTCAGCCTGTTTGCCGCGGTGGTTAAAAACCGGCTGTTTGCCAGCCCGCGTCATTCGCTGTGGCTGCAGCGCATTGCCGGGGGCGTTTTTATTGCCATGGCCCTGCGTCTGCTGATTACTGAACGCTCCTGACATATAGCTGTTGAAGCATGTCAGCGGGATTCAGAAAAATTTAACATTCCGCCAGTAAGCTGCGCCCTCCCAATCGCCCGACATCCGGACGAGACTGCCAGGACCCGCTTGCTATGACCTCTGACGCCCGCTCCACTTTTAACACGTTGCCACGAACGCTTTGCCTGGCTGTTGCCCTGACCATTGCCCCACTTACTATCGCCCCGGCATTTGCTCAGACTGCTATGGCGGCAGATGCGCATAACGATGCTCACAACGATGTTCATAATCAGGAAAGCCACGATCAGCATCAGCACGAACACCAGCCAGAGCACCAACAAGGTAACCAGCACACGGAACAAGCGGATCAGGACTGGCGCCAGGCCATGGAAGCAGGGCAATCCGTCGGCATTGCCGGTCATGGAATTAAAATCAGCGATATTTCCCTCACCTACCCGGCCAATGAACAGGGCCAACATCTGCCGGATCTGCAGGTTACCCTGACCAATACATCCGATCAGCCCATCGCCAACGCGGAACTGGGCGCGCGGCTGTATATTCCGGGGCGGGCAACGCCCGTTGTCGACAGTGAAGCCAGCGATGCTTTTCACGTACTGTTCCGCAATCAGCCATTGCAGCCAGGCGACAGCCGCCGGATGCAGATCGATATTGAAATTCCCCACAGTGGTTGGTGGGTTTCGGCGGATATTCTCAACGCCAAACAACGTCAGCTGATTTTAAAAGTGGACAGTGCAGCAGTGGTTGGTGAACAACACCAGCATGGCCACAGTGAAACGACTTTCGCCGGGCTGGACGTGCATCCCGGACTGGATACCACGGATTACCGCCGGGCTCCGGCCGATGTTGTGTTACCGTCGGAACAGGCATTACGCCAGGCGTTTACTGCCGGACAGAATATCGCCCTGAATAACGACAAGCTGCAGATTTCGGATATCCGTTTTCACTGGACGCAGGATGACAGAGGTAATTTCTACCCGGATATCCGCGCGACAGTGCGCAATATCTCAGCCGAAACAGTCTCTCAGGCGCGTCTGCATGCTCAGGTCTATGCAAGCTCAGCCGTGCAAAACGGGAGCGCCTTACCACTGATCGATACTTCGGCGCGGCCTATGTCCATTGGCCCTGTGTATGCGTTTTTCGGCGAGTATGGCCTGGAATCCGGCGATGCGACCCGGGTCAGTCTGGTGATGGTCAATAAAAGCGATCTGCAGCGCTGGCAAAAAGCATTAAGACAAAGCAAAGAGCCACTGCAGCTGGTGTTACAGGCAGACCATTTATCCGGGGGAATGGACCGTAAACTACCGTCGGTATCACAGCCTTTTTCACTGTTAGCGGCAGAGTAACAACGCGCTGATACAGTGAAAAAACGCAGCTTAAGCACTGGCCGGTTTACGGCTGCGGCTTTTCGCAGTGGTTTTGCGGATTGTCTTGCTGCCTGTCTTTGTTGCGGTTTTAGTGGCTGATCTGGCACCTGAGCCTGACGACCGTTTGCGGCGGAACGAAGGTGCCGGACTTTTAATGCCCTGAAACGCCTGAGTATCCAGCTGACTGGTGGTATTCACCAGTCCGTGCAGGGATGTCAGCATAGGCTGCATAAAATCATCATATTTCAGCGTCCGCTCACTGATGTCATTCAGTTGCCTTTCCCAGTGCGCCGTCATATCCGGCACGCTGGTTTCTTCCGGCAGGGATTTAATAAAGGCTTTGCCGAGATCGGTGGCGCGGATATTTTTACCTTCCCGGTGCAGAAACCGGCGTTTAAATAACAGCTCGATAATGCTCGCCCGGGTAGCTTCGGTACCCAGGCCATCGGTATCTTTCAGTACCTTTTTCAGCTCATTATTTTTAACAAAGCGGTTGATGCCCGTCATCGCCGCCAGCAAAGTTGCATCAGTAAAATGCGCCGGTGGCTGAGTATGTTTTTCATCAATTTCAGGCTCACCACTCCACAGCGTCTGTCCCTTGTTTAATGCAGGCAGCTTTTTACCGTCATCTGCTTCCCTCTCACTCTCACTCGCACCCCTCTCATTTCTCGCATTTTTTACCAATGCCTGTCTCCAGCCTGGCTGTATCACTTCACGTTCACTGGCGGTAAATACGCCGCCAGCAATGGTCAGCGTCACTTTGCTATCGGCATATATAAAGGGTGGATAAAACTGCAGCAGATACTGGCGGGCAATCATGCCGTACAGTTGTTTTTCGGTGAGACTGAGACTGCTGAAACCGCTGCCTTTTTCTGTGGGAATAATTGCGTGGTGCGCTTCAACCTTACTGTCATTCCAGGCTTTACTGCGCAGGGATAAATCCGCTGAGGCAATTACACCACTCAATTTTTCGTCGTTATTGCCAATGGCATTCACCACCTGTTGGCGACGGCTGTAATGATCGTTGGGCAGATAGCGGCAATCGGAACGCGGATAAGTAATCAGCTGATGTTTTTCGTAAAGATTCTGACAGGCATCCAGCACCTGTTTAGCACTTAGGCCAAAAGCTTTACCGGCTTCAATCTGCAGGCTGGAAAGGTTGTAAGGCAGTGGTGCATTCTGCTGTTTCTGTTTGCGTTCAACGTCGTCCACCTGGGCGGGCTGCTGGCGGATACGCCCGGCCACGTTTTCTGCCAGCCTGGGATTTAATACCCGACCGTCTTCGTCCTGATGGGCGGCACAGGCCTCGCTCGGCTGCCACTTCGCGTAAAACGCCAGCGGGCTGTCAGCAGATAAATGAACAGCGGCACGCACCTCATAAAACGGACGGCTGATAAAATCGGCGATCTCATTATCGCGGCGCACCACCAGCCCTAATACCGGTGTCTGCACACGCCCCACCGACAACACCGAGGTTAATCCTCCCTGTCGGCCCTTAATGGTACAGGCGCGGGTTAAATTAATACCGTACAGCCAGTCCGCCCGGGAACGGGCCAGCGCCGACACCGACAGCGGAATAAATTCACTGTTGGCTTTCAGCTGTTGTAACGCCCGGCTGACCGCCTGCGGATTAAGATCGCTGATCAGCAGACGCTGAGTCTGATTGCGTTTGGCGGCCGGGACTTTTAAATAGGCGATAACTTCATCGACCAGCAGCTGACCTTCGCGATCCGGGTCACCGGCATGGACCAGCTGATCGGCTTCTTTTACCAATTTGCGTAGTACGCTGAGCTGTTTGCGGGTTTTCGCTTTCGGCTGTAGCTGCCACTCATCAGGAATGATCGGCAGTACATCCAGACGCCAGGATTTATACGACGGGTTGTACGCCTCAGGCTCTGCCTGTTCCAGCAAATGCCCGATACACCAGCTCACCACATCGCCATTGGCGGCGCGGATAAAGCCATCACCTTTGTTGTGTGGCTTAGGAAGAACCGCGGCGATAGCGCGGCCAAGACTGGGTTTTTCGGCAATAAACAGACGCATGGCAGCTCTGACATATACTGTACAAATTGCCAGTATATGTCAGACATACGGAATTACAACGCGCCGGGATCAGAAAAATCTCTGCACCATGCGACTGACGAAACTGCCCTCGATCGCACGGCGTACAAAGGGAATGTAGTCTTTATCATCGCGCTGGATGTGATTAGTCAGCCAAAGACCAATATCAGAGCGTACTTCCCGCGCCACCCGCACAGGCTCTTCACCTTGCCTGAGCCGTTTGTCATAACTGAGCGCCCGCCGCTTAAACGCTTCGTGCACCTGAGCGTGGGCATCCAGCACCGGATAGCGTCCGCGTTCCATCAGGGTTTCTTCAAAGGCATTGTGGGATATCGAGTAGTCGATCAGGGCGTGAACAACCGCCTGAATCGCCCCCGTATTGTTTTCTTTGATCGCGTGATCCACTTCGACCAGATAGTCGAAGATGCGCTGATGCTGCTTATCGATCACATCGATACCGGTTTCGTATTCAGAACTCCAGCGGAACTGCTGCGACACCATACCTGCTCTCCTGTTGGTTCAGTCAGATATAAGTATCAGCAGGATGCATTCCATTTCATAAAGACTTTAAAATCAAAGACTTATAAATTTTCGACGGAAGAATTGTGGGATCTGCGACAGGACAGAAAAGTCAGGTTATTAACAAAATTATCTAAAAAACGGCAGCCTGTACAGCTGGCTGCCAAATCAACACGACAACAGATCAGCCAGCACTCGCTCAATCCTTTTCAGGCAAGTGCTGGCCATTACAGGCTCGAGTCTTTCTGCTCGATTACTACAGGCTGGCCAGGGTGCGGTCTGACATGATTTCTTCGTACATTTTGGTGATGTCGTTCATTTTCCAAAGAATCGACTCGGTGGTGACAGCGATCACCGTCGGAACATAACGTCCGTTCTCTTCCAGACGGAAACCGTTCTGCGAGAAATGCCACTGTGAACTGACTTTCGACAGCGCATCAACGACTTCACTGGTGTTGATATCAGAAGCACTTAACTTCTGCAGCGATTCATCGAACAGCGCAATCGCCTGCTGAAATTCTTTGTGCGCAGTTTCAGTATCCACGCGCCAATACATAGCTACGTAGGCTTTGGCGATACGCTGCGACAACATGCGCTGGCGACCGGAGATATTCACCAGCTCAGCACTTGGCACATTGGCGTACTCAGCGATGGCGACCACCACATCGTTACAGGCTTTCAGCAGCTCGCGGTTTTCAGCCATAAAGCCTTCAATGCCCTCACGGGATGGTGTACTGAGCATACGCAGACGATGCTGATACCAGATATTCTGCACCCGCGTCAGACGACGGGTGATTTCTTTGGTCGGCGCATAATCCACCAGCGCTGCCAGGCGCTCTTCAAAGTGGCCGGCACTATCATCCAGCTGTTTCTGCGCCTGATCGGTTTTGATATCGGCACCAATCATCAGATAGCTCTTCATCATGCGCTGGGACAGCATGCGCTGACTGCCGGAAATATTGATGGCTTCGGCGTCGTTCATGGCGAACACCAGATTGGTTCCGCCAAACAGGCACACCAGTAACAGGATAAGTGTTGTAAGAACCTTCATAATCATCTCCTGAGCTCGGGTTCAGGATCACTCAGAGATGCCCGTAGGCTTAACAGGCAGGGATGGCCCAACAGTAAGACATGACCACGCCGCTCTTCTGAGTGATCGGCGTTGATCATGTAATTCGGGAAAGTCTGCGCCTTTGCAGACTGATGGTTAAAAGGTACCAAAGCCCCACAAGAGTTCAATGTGTGAGTGAAAAATAAACAACCCGGGTAATGACATAGGTGACAATAACAGGGGTTTTAAGTGGCCAGATTTGGTAATAACCCTACAATCACAGGGTATAAACACTCTGTATTTACCTTTCAGGCATTCAGAATGCGTAGTTAATTGACGGTTTGAACACATTAAAGGAACAATCATTCAGTAAAACCCGCTTTTCCGTCTGCCCTGTAACCCACTCCCGTAAACACGTTTCTGAGCGTAACCAACACGGACCGAAGCGGTCAGCTTCTGTCCATGACCAGCCACATCTCATCACCGCCGCTCGGCGGAAATCCGTTACCAGTATGCGCTTCCCTATGTCCGTTCGTTACTGGCAGAATGCTCATGAACCACAACCGGGCGAGATAACAGGGAGACGTTATGTATTGGCAAGAGGAATACCAGCGTAAGTGCATTTCTGCTGATCAGGCAGTGGAGCAGATTATCGATATCAATAATCTGATTCTGGGCATGAGTATGGCCATGCCACCGGCGCTGATTCAGGCACTGGCAAGAGGCTTCCGCGATGACAGGCTACCGCCCTTTAATATCTATTATATGCACGGCAGCGAAGCCTTCGGTGAGCACTTACTGACGGAAGAGCTGAGCGGCAGATTTACCCCCCGCTGCCTGTTTCTCAGTGGCCATGACCGTAAAGCCATCAATGCTCTCAGCAATAAACGCTGGGTGGAATTTGTCCCGGCCGCCTTTCACCATGTGGGTCGCCTGCTGACCGAACAGATTGAACCGGACTGCTTTATGGTGACGGTGTCACCCATGGACCGTCACGGTTATTTCAGCCTCGGCACCAACGCCGATTATGGTGCCTCTGTGATCCGCAAGGCCAAGCGTGTGATTGTTGAAGTCAATAAACACATGCCGCGCACCTTTGGTGAATGTTCTGTGCATATTTCTGAAATCGATGCACTGATCGAACACGATGCGCCTTTAGGGGAACTAGCCGAGGCAGAAGCCTCCGAAACCGACTGGGCCATTGCCCGTCAGGTAGCGGAATATATAGAGGATGGTGACACTCTGCAGATGGGGGTTGGTGGTGTACCGGCGGCGGTGCTTAAGCTGCTGGAAAATCACAACAACCTTGGCCTGCACTCCGAACTCTTCTGCCCTTCCATGGTCAGCCTGATCGCCAAAGGGGTAATCAACGGCCGTAAAAAACGTCTGATGCAGCATAAACATGTCTACACACTGGCGCTGGGGGATAAGGCTATGTACGACTTTATGGACGATAACCCCTCCATCGTCGGTTATCCCGCGTCCTGGGTAAATAACCCCAGCGTGATCCGCGAAAACAGTCAGATGGTGTCAGTAAATTCGGCCATTGAGGTTGATATTACCGGACAGATCAACGCTGAAACCATTAAGGGGACGCCGTTCTCCGGCACCGGCGGTCAGCTAGATTTTGTCCGCGGCGCCTTTGCCGCCCGCGGTGGCCGCTCTTTCATCGCACTGCATTCCACTGCTAAAAAAGGCAGCCTCAGCCGTATTGTGCCCAGTCTGACCGGCACGGTGACCGATACCCGTATGGATGCGCATTACGTGGTCACAGAATTCGGCTGCGTAAATCTGAAAGGGTTATCTCTGAGCCAGCGGGCGAAAGCCCTGATCGGTATTGCTCACCCGCATTTCCGTGATGAACTGCAGGCTCAGGCGCGAACCATGGGGCTGATAAGCTGAGCGGCTGATTCTGGCGGTAAGACCTTGAGAGCAATAAAAAAGCCGCGGCGTTTTTTACACCGCGGCTTTTTATTTTTGCCGTCCGCGTTACTTATCCCGCTTTACCTGGCAGCACGCAGACGCGATCACCGTAGTAATTGTCGGCGTAGTTACAGACCGGACCAGCGTTTGCCGGCTGAACAGCCGGGCGGGTATTGCCGGAGCGGATTATTTTGCCTGCGATAGCTTTAACTGTTTTCATATCTGCTCTCCTGTTCTGTTCAGAATCAGACTGGGGCTGGTGCCATCAACTGCCGCCATAAGACGACCTTCCGTCACCAGCCAATCTGCAGCAGCCGGGGTGGCTGCTTTGTTTCAGATCACAGAGTCAGAATAGAATGGCGGTCTAATTTAATAAAATTAATTAAATAAAACCGACCGATTGCCACTTGCTATCCATAAAATATTACACCTGGTATTAAGCGCGTTTACGTTTACGCTGACGCAACAACACCAGCGCCGGGGTTAACAGCAGCAGCCACAAAGTTGAGCCACTGGAACTCTTACCGGAAAGAACCTTTGGTTTAAGATCCCCGGCGATGACATCACCACCCAGGCGTTCATAGAGATCGTCATACGCGGCCTGAGCATCAATCAACCCGGCACCGGTAACCGGATCCCAGCCAACAGCAGCGCGCTCACCCACGATATCCGTCGCAGTACTGGTCATCACATCCGCCAGCAGATCCGGCGTCATACTGTCACCACCGGCCTGCATCAGCAGAGCAGCAACAGCAGCAGCATTTGGCGCCGCTGCCGAGGTACCGAAGAAATTCGGAAAGCCATCCGGCTCGTTGAATTCGCCAAGGTTAAGGTCATCACCAAAGAAGGTGGTGTTGTTGCCATCAACAGCTGCTAATGCCGGAACCCGGTAGGTCTCTTTGGCGAAATTACCGTTATCGTCAAACTGACGTTCCAGTGCGGCACCCCCCAATGCACTGAAGCTTTCCGGATCCGTCACTGCAGAAGGCAGGAAAGTCGGATCATAAGGAACAGTATCCAGCCATGGTACAGCCCCCACTGCCATCACCCCAGGAGCATTGGTATGACCATACATAGTGCTGGCGTTAAAGCTGGCGGCAATGCTGATGTCGTCAGATGAACGGTAGAAGGACAGACGGAAAATCAGCGGTTCAGAGCTGGCCTGCGGAATGGTGGTATCCGGCTCAAGAAAAGACGATCCATCTGTCTTGAACTGATCCACGACCAGATATAGCGTCTGCGCAGATGCAGTTTCATTGGTATAGCTGAATACCTCTACCGGAGCTGCGCTCTCTGTCGTCCCATCCTGAGCCTCAGCAGATCCTGTAACGATAGAACCGTCAGACAGCTCGCTTTCGCTGTTCAGAAGAAACAGATCGAGATCTATAGAAGCCTGCGTAGCCGGCTGGTTCCAGTGCAGAACCGCAGAAAATTCTTCTCCCGCCGGAATAGTGACCGCCAAATAAGGATCACCGCCTCCCCAATCATGGGCATCATCCAGAGAAGCCGCAGAACTACGGACAGATGGGCTGACATCGGTATAGGTTGCGCTGATCGCTGCGTCACCCTCGTTACCCGCTGCAGAAAAATACGGTACACCACTGGCGACACAATCTCTGGCCGCCTGTGCAACGATATCATTTTGATACAGCAACTGAGCCAGGAAGATAATGTCGTCAACAACGACCGTGGATCCCGCACCGCCTTCAGATTCAGGTGTGCACAGATCATCAATCGCTGTGGCAAAAGCCACCAGAGAACCGCCCATCGATGCAAATGCAACTTCAGCGTCCGGCGCGATATCGTGTACCAGCTCAGCCATAGCTGCACCTTCATCGGTACCCGGATTTGCACAGTCATCGCCGTTATTATCAGAACGCAGATCGATTTCCTCCGGCAGATCACCGGAATCCTGATTTATCGTATGACGCAACGTACCAGAAGCACACAGTGCCGGTGTTGTACTGCTGTCACGAACACCGGACGTATGAGCAAAACTGTCGGAGATAATACCGACTTTCTGGCCTGCGCCGGTCAGACCGGCTGGCAGGGAGGAAAGTAAATCGCCATTCATTGCTCTGGCAGCCCGGGAGGTTACGCTACCGGCACGTTTCACCGCACCGTACTCCGCGTTGACCCTCGTTACCTGAGGCAACGCCGCTACTGCAGCCGCCTGCTCAGAACTGCTCAGGCGCACAGAAGCCCGCTGGTACTTATCAGAAATCAGCAGCACTTTCACGCCGAGCGCGGTCAGTGCCTGCTCCAGCCCGGTGGTGCTGTTCAGCACCAGATCGGCCATCACACTTTCCTCTGTCGCACCGACACTGCGGGTTCTGAGTGCAGAATTGTCCAGCTGTTCAAGCAGGTGACTGCTGACAGCGACTTTGCCTTTCGCGGTTTCCGTCGAATAATCGCGCGCGTTCGCTGTCTGGGCAGCGGGCGTCAGCAGCGCAGTCATCAGACCACCAGCCAACAGACTTGTGAAGCTTTTCATATTGTTTCCTTATGTACGTCTGCGCTCAGCGCGGACCACCCGCAGAGGGCTGTTGAATCCGGCGGACAAAAGGCAGACCTGCAACATAGCAGAGGCCATCCAGCGATGTCGCTTTGGCAATAACCTGCTGATACTTAACCGAAAAAATACTTAATGTCAGATCATCATGAACAAATGAAGAACGATCGTCTTCGGTCATGCCCTGAGTCAGAATTTCCAGCGTGACGCCTTCACTCAGAAGATTCTCATTAGCGGCGACGCCCACCAGCTTCTGGCTAAGTTTACTGGTCTCACAATGTGCCACTGCGCCATCACCATGGTTACTGACCACTGGCGCCGGTGCGCTGGCACAGCCGCTGATCACTATCGCCCCGGCCAATACAGACGCTGGCCGGGCAGCTGACTTCAACAGATTGCACAGGGGCAACAAAGCTGAGCGAAAACACCCTTTGATGTTCATATCCATTCCTTAATATCGCGTTATTGAGCACTGTATTGAAAAAGTATGACGGGATAAATGTTTCTTTGCCGGACATCCTTCGCAAAATGACTGCGATCAATCTGGCTGTTCTTCAAACAGACCGTACAAATAGCCCATTCAAATAATCCGTACAAACGGCCACTCCCGGTCGAGAGATCTTCCGGCGAACAAAGTATCGATGTCAGATCCGTCTTATTGATCGGAAAATCTATATCAAAATAATTTGATATAGATTAGAAACCCGCCTAAACTGCACGCCATGACAGAATCCACCGCCATTGCCACCGATCAGTTTGCCCGTGCAGCCAAAGCTGCCGGCGATAACCTGCGTCTGAGCATTCTCAAATTGCTCGGTCAGGGGTCATTCGGTGTCATGGAACTGTGCGAAGTATTTGGTATTAAACAGTCTGGCATGAGCCACCATCTCAAGGTGCTGGCGCAGGCTGGACTGGTCAGCACCCGGCGCGAAGGTAACAGTATATTTTACCGTCGCCCGCTGATCAGTGGTCAGGATGTCTGGAGCCAGTGGCTGAAGATGACCCTTACCGCCATTGATGCCACCGATGCTCTGGATGCGGAAGACTACCGCCAGGGGCTGGCTGCGGTTCTGGCGGAACGCTCTGCGGCCTGCGCCGAATTTTTTTCGCGTAATGCCGACGCCTTCAGGGAACAACAGGATCTGATCGCATCATACGATCAGTACGGTGAAACTTTAGAAGCGCTGATTTCTGCCTACCGCGGTAATAAGGGCTACGCTTTGGAAGTCGGCCCGGGCGCCGGCGAGTTTCTGCCTGCGCTGGCCAGCCAGTTTGAGCGGGTACTGGCGCTGGATATTTCGCCACAGATGCTGGAGCAGGCCTCGGCTGTGGTGGAAAGCCAGCAGCTGGAGAACGTGACCTGCCGCCTGGGCGATACCGGCAACCTGCTGGCGGATATTCCGGCGCAGGTCGACTTTGCCGTGGCCAATATGGTGCTGCATCACGTACCGGCACCGAAAACAATTTTTGCAGATGTCGCCGGTTTGCTGAAACCCGGCGGCACGCTGCTGGTGACCGACCTGTGTCACCACGAACAGAACTGGGCCAGAGAATCCTGCGGGGATCTGTGGCTGGGCTTTGATCCTGAGGATTTATCAGACTGGGCAACAGAAGCCGGTCTGAGCGAAGGTCAGAGCCAGTTTCTTGGACTGAGGAACGGATTTCAGATCCAGTTCCGCCTGTTTCATAACGAATAACACGAACATAAACGCGGCCAGCGCCGCAACATTGAGGGCTTAGCATGAGCGAATATTCTATTTTTACCTCTGAGTCTGTCTCCGAGGGCCACCCGGATAAAGTGGCAGATCAGGTTTCTGATGCGGTACTGGATGCGATTATTGCGCGTGATCCCTACGCCCGTGTTGCGGTAGAAACCCTGGTGAAAACAGGTATGGCGGTCGTCGCGGGTGAAGTCACCACCTCCTGCTACGTCGATCTGGAAGACATCGTCCGTGATGTGATTACCGGTATTGGTTACAACAGCTCCGACGTTGGCTTCGACGGTGCGACCTGTGCGGTTCTCAACGGCATCGGTAAGCAGTCTGTGGATATCAACATGGGCGTTGACCGCGCCAAGCCGGAAGATCAGGGCGCTGGTGACCAGGGCCTGATGTTTGGCTATGCCACCAACGAAACCCCGACTCTGATGCCTGCTCCGGTTTACTACGCTCACCTGCTGGTACAGCGTCAGTCTGAACTGCGCCGCAACGGCACCCTGCCATGGCTGCGCCCGGATGCGAAATCTCAGGTCACCATTAACTGGGAAGGCGACAGCCCGAAAGTCGATGCGGTCGTTCTCTCTACTCAGCACGATCCGAACATCTCATTGGATGATCTGCGCGAAGCGGTACTGGAAAACATCATCAAGCCAGTACTGCCAGCTGAATGGCTGCACGAAGGCACCCTGTACCACATCAACCCGACCGGCAACTTCGTGATCGGCGGCCCGGTGGGTGATGCCGGCCTGACTGGCCGTAAGATCATCGTCGATACCTACGGCGGTATGGCGCGTCACGGTGGCGGTGCCTTCTCCGGTAAAGATCCTTCAAAAGTGGACCGTTCCGCCGCTTACATGGGCCGTTACGTAGCCAAGAACATCGTTGCTGCTGGTCTGGCTGAGCGCTGTGAAATTCAGGTGTCTTATGCCATTGGTGTGGCAGAGCCTACTTCAGTTTCTGTGAACAGCTTCGGCACCGGCACTACCAGCGATAAAGAACTGGCGCGCGTGATCCGCGAAGTGTTCGATCTGCGTCCATACGCTATTCAGAACCAGCTGGAACTGCTCAACCCGATGTACCAGCTGACTGCAGCGTACGGCCACTTCGGTCGCGAGCCGTTTGAACATACTTATACCTATTCCGAGAATGGTGAAGAGAAAAGCAAAACCTTCACCGCCTTCACCTGGGAACGAACCGACAAAGTCGATGCATTAAAAGCAGCGGCCAACGTTTAATACAGAGGCAGATATCATGACCACATTTACCGATTACAAAGTCGCCGACATCAATCTGGCCGACTGGGGCCGCAAAGAAATTAAAATCGCCGAAGGCGAAATGCCGGCTCTGATGGCGCTGCGCCGTAAGTACAAAGAATCTCAGCCATTAGCGGGCGCGAAGATCATGGGTTGTATCCACATGACCATTCAGACCGCTGTGCTGATCGAAACTCTGGTGGAACTGGGTGCTGACGTGCGCTGGTCTTCTTGCAACATTTTCTCCACTCAGGATCACGCTGCCGCCGCTATTGCTGCAGCAGGCATTCCGGTTTTTGCCTGGAAAGGTGAAACAGAAGAAGAATTCCTGTGGTGTATTGAGCAGACCATCCGCGCAGAAAAAGACAGCGACGCGATCTGGGATGCCAACATGATTCTCGACGACGGCGGCGACCTGACCGAGATGGTACACAACCGCTTCCCACAGATGCTGGAAGCGATTCACGGTATTTCTGAAGAGACCACCACTGGTGTGCACCGTCTGCTGGACATGCTCAACAAAGGCGAACTGAAAGTACCGGCGATTAACGTTAACGACTCAGTAACCAAATCCAAGAACGACAACAAATACGGTTGTCGTCACTCCCTGAACGACGCCATCAAGCGTGGTACTGACCACCTGCTGTCCGGTAAAAAAGCACTGGTCATCGGTTACGGTGATGTGGGTAAAGGTTCTGCGGCTTCCCTGCGTCAGGAAGGCATGATCGTTAAGGTCACTGAAGTCGATCCGATCTGTGCTATGCAGGCCTGTATGGATGGTTATGAAGTGGTTTCTCCATACATCAACGGTGAAAACAAAAGCAGCCTCGACAGCATCAACAAGCAGCTGCTGGCTAATACCGACCTGCTGGTTACCACCACAGGTAACGTCAATGTATGTGATCAGTTTATGCTGCAGGCGCTGAAATCCAGCGCCGTGGTTTGCAACATCGGTCACTTCGATAACGAGATCGATACTGCTTTCATGCGTGAAAACTGGGAGTGGGAAGAGATCAAACCTCAGGTACACAAAGTTTACCGTGACAAAGCGGCTGATGATCACCTGATCCTGCTGTCCGAAGGCCGTCTGGTGAACCTGGGCAACGCCACGGGTCACCCAAGCCGCATCATGGATGGCTCCTTCGCCAACCAGGTACTGGCGCAGATCTATCTGTACGAGCGTAAGTTCGCCGACATGATGGAAGCGGAAAAAGCCGAAAGCGTGTATGTGAAAGTACTGCCGAAGAAACTGGACGAAGAAGTCGCCAAAGACATGGTGGAAGGCTTTGGTGGAGTAATCACCAAACTGACCCAGACCCAGGCCGACTACATCAGCGTAAAAGTAGAAGGCCCTTACAAGCCTGAAAGCTACAAATACTGATCCGCTGAATCAGTCAATCGGGCCGTTCTGCCGCAGGAACGGCCCGGATGTTGGTAAAAAACACATAAAACAACGCGGCAACAGAACCATAAACCGGTGCCCGGCACCGCCGACAAAGAGTTCACCATGACCACATTAAGTTTTGAATTCTTTCCGACCAAAAGCGATGAAGGGACGGAAAAACTGCTGACCGTGCGCGATAAGCTGGCAGCCTATAATCCGGAGTTTTTCTCCGTAACCTACGGTGCCGGTGGCTCCACCCGTGACCGTACCTACTCCATCGTTGACGAAATTCAGCAGCGTGGTATTGCCGCTGCACCGCACTTATCCTGCGTGGGCGACAGCAAAGCAGAGATCCGTGAACTGCTGAACCGCTATAAAGAAATCGGCATCAGCCGCATCGTTGCTCTGCGTGGCGACCTGCCATCCGGCGCGGGCCTGGCCAGCAGTGAACTGCGTCATGCCAATGATCTGGTGGAGTTTATCCGCGAAGAAACCGGCGACCACTTCACCATTGAAGTTGCTGCCTATCCTGAGATGCACCCGCAGGCGCCGAATCTGGAAAAAGATCTGGAAAACTTCGTGCGCAAAGCGAAATCCGGTGCAAACAGCGCGATTACCCAGTACTTTTTCAACGCCGACTGTTACTTCTACTTTGTTGACAGAGTGCAATCTATGGGCGTGGACATACCTATTATTCCGGGTATTATGCCCATCACCAACTACAGTAAACTTGCACGATTCTCCGACGGCTGCGGTGCTGATATCCCCCGCTGGATCCGCAAGCAACTGGAAGCCTATGGTGACGACTCCAACAGCATTATGAAGTTTGGTGAAGAAGTCATTACCGACATGTGCCGTCGTCTGCTGGATGGCGGTGCCCCGGGACTGCACTTCTACACACTGAATCAGGCAACGCCCAGCCTTGTTGTATGGAAGAATCTGATCAGCTAGCAAGACGGGTGCAGGCCAATGCTCAGGAGCAGAAATGAGAATCGCGGTGTTTGCAGCAAGAAAAAAGCATCGGTCATACGCCAGAAAACTCAAATCTGTTCTCGAACAAAAGCCTGACGTCAGCGTTTCGATTCTCTGGTACAAAAACCTGTGGCAAGAGGCAGGCTGGTTGTCTGTCTCTCCACCACAGAAATGCAGCGTACTCAGACAAATCGTTCTTGATCAGGTCCGCACCAAACAGAACTCACCGGAATGGCTTGATAAGTCATCCGGTCTTTTATTCTTCTTTTATCGCCTGCTTAAAACAGCAGAAGCCTCCATCTCCTATCGGGTTTATTTCCATGCGCTGAAAAGCCGCAGAATCACCGCATTATTAATCTGGAACGGTCTGAAATTCCGCCAGAGGATCTGCGTTGAGGCAGCAAAAGCACTGAACATTCCCTGCTATTTTATTGAGCGCGGAGCATTCCCCGGTACAACAACCCTTGACCCTAAGGGGATTAACTACCTGAATTCAGTGCCCCGTGACCCGGCCTTTTTCCGCAGTCATCAGGCAGCCCTGCCGGCACCCTTTATTGATTATTCTTCTCCGCGTCCGCCATGCCTGCCCGCAAGTTACGTATTTATTCCATTTCAGGTAAATACTGACAGTCAGATAGTGCTGTTCTCCCCGTGGATTCAGAATATGAAGGTACTGGTCCAGACACTGATGGATATTTATTCTGCGGCTGGCTCGAGCATGCCGGATATTGTTCTCAAGACTCATCCGTCCTGTGATCAGAAATACAGCGCTGTGGAAGCGCTGCTGACGAACCACCCTAAGATTCATTTTGCCCATAACCTTTCTACCCAGGATCTTATTTTTCACGCAGACGCAGTGGCGACCATAAATTCTTCTGTCGGACTGGAAGCTCTGCTGATGCAAAAGAAAGTCATTGTTATGGGTCAGGCATTTTATGATATTCCGGGGATCACGCTTTCGGCGCAGGATAAAGCTGGACTAAAAGATGCGCTGGAACATGTCGGTACCTGGAAAGCCGACAGTGTTCTCAGAGAAAGCTTTCTGGCCCATGTAGCCTCAGACCATATCGTTAACGGTCGCTGGCAGGATGCCAGCGAAGAGCACCTGATTGAGATGTCAGAGCGTTTGCTTGCACTTATGTCTGACGGCTCAGAAGCAAAATGCTGATACAGCAGTTGATCATATGCCTGATGCAACTCAGGCAGCGTTCCGACGTATAGCAATGGCTAAAGCAGCGAGCGGAAAGCAAATGACATAATAATCATTAAAACCAGGCCCAAAACCAGACCTCAGATCGCGGCTGTACCTGACAGAGCCTTAAGGTATTATTGCTGTCAGCAGCTATAATCAACTAACCGAAAGATTGGCGCTGCAAGTTTGTTGTGGTTGTAAATCCCATGGTGCATTGCTGTATAAGGGCATTGGCTGCAAAGGTGCATTCCCGGTGATGCAGTGCAAACCAGCTGAAATCAGATCGCTTTTTCGCCAGACAGAATAACCTTGATCCCATCCGGATTGACGCATGTACATGCCAGCCAACTCATATTGCCTTACAATGGCGCCCTAAGAACAATGCGGAGCAATACCTGAATGGAAACTGAGCTGTTTCTCGCTTCCACGCCACTTCACATCCTTAACTCCGTAGCAATTGCCAGCTCCAATAATACCGAAGCGCACCTCTGGCTTATCGACCAGCCGGATATTGAGAATAATCCTTATTATCAGATTCTTTCCCGTTGGTCAGACTCCCCGTTCGCCAGCATCAATATCAGCAAGGGGCATATTCGCCACCCACTGGATAAACTGCGTAACCGCAAAGTCATTTTTACTGAGCTGGGGCAATGGGTAAGGCAGAACAAACCGTCTTTTATCTATACCGGCAACGATCGCAGAATTGAGTTCCAATACAGCATGCACTGCGCCAGTGCGCTGGGTACAGTGAAAGGCATCTATATGGATGAAGGGACCTTTACCTATGTTGGCCGCAGCGCCTCCCGTGGGGTATCGGACCGGATTATCGACAACACCATTAAAAAACTCATTTATGGCATATGGTGGAAAAACCCGATAACGGTTGGAGGATCAGAATGGGTGTCCAGTGTGTATGCGGCATTTCCTGATCTTGTCCATCCACTGTTGCAAGCAAAGAACATGATTCCCTTACAGCCTCTGTATGCGGGCAATCAGAGCGTGAAGGATTTCTGCCGTCAGCTGGCCGCTTATTTCTCCGCCCCCAGTGACGATATTTCAGAAATTGAATGTGTTCTGACGCTCCCCCATGAATCCATTATTGAACGCATTCGCGGCTACAAAGAAGCCATGCTGAAAATCGTCGATCAGCTTAAAGCGGCAGGCCTGAAAACCGGTATAAAATATCACCCCCGCAATCAGAACCCGGATATTCTCAACGCGGAGAAGATTGCCGGTTTCACAGTATTACCCTACAGGATTCCGTTCGAAGCCTTGCTGCCTTTGCTGCCGGATGACGTCATTATTATTGGCGATGTCTCGTCTACGCTGATCAACAGCTGCTGGCTGAAGCCAAACGCCCGCCTGTTGTCTGTCGCCAACCCGGAGGTGCCACTGTACGATGAATTCTGTGCATTGTTCGATGAACTCGGCGTGCAAGTGACCGAAAGCTCTCAGGTCGCTGACTCTTTATGCAAGGCCCTCCGTTAGCCTGCTGCGTCCTTCATCCCCCTGCCGTGATTAAGTGAAGGTAAACGGGAACAGCTGACTCACGACCAATTCCCCCTATCTGCCGCTTACTGTGATACGGAATGACAGCCTCTTCAGGCAAGATCTGTCATTCCGCTGTCATTTTCCCTGCATAAGATCAAAAAAGAAACAGAGTGTTCCTCTGAAGAGACGGCTACAAAAGGCGTGATTTAAGCCTTAGTTAAGGTTTCCTCTCTAGCATGCACTCTTTACTCATCAATATTCTGTTCAGGGGAATGCGATGCGCCTGGCGATGAACCTCTTAATCAAAAACGAAGCAGACATCATCGAAGACAATATACGTTTTCATGCAGGTCAGGGAGTGGACTGCTTTGTTGTGATGGATAATGGTTCAGAAGACGGAACCCGGGATATCGTCAGCCAACTCAGTCAGGAATTTGATATACACCTGATTGAACGTCCGGAGCTCGACTATCAGCAGAGTAACTGGAAAACCGAGATGGCGAAGACTTCGCGCAACGTCTTAGGTGCGGACTGGAGTATCGCCAATGATGCCGATGAATTCTGGGTCGCCGCTGATGGTAATCTCAAACACGATATTTCGCGCTGGGGTTCGATAGTCCACTGCAAACGCATCAACATGATTCCGGACGAATCGTTTCACTCGGCAGGCTTTCATTATCTGGATTCGCCATACCGGGTTAACCTGCCAATTCTCAATAAAGGCTGCAACCTGGTGGATAACTCCAACCTGTCCATCATGCTGGGCAACATCAATGGCAAGGTGATGGTCAATAATCATGGCCTGCTGCGGGTTAAAGGCGGAAATCACAGAGCCTGGCATCTGTGGGGGCAGCTTAACCAGAAAGAAAGTGAGAATACCATGGTCTTCCACTTTCCCATCCGCTCCAAAGAAAGTTTTATCCGCAATGTTGAAAACCGGGCCCGGTTATTGGAAAACGGGGTTCATAAGATGGGCGACCACTATCGTCGCTGGGTAAAACTTTACCGGGATAACCGCCTGGAGGAAGAACTGGAGCGCCTTACACTGTCAGCCAACGATGCGCAGACCCTGACAAAGTTCGGAGTCATTATGAAAGATACGTCTGTCGGATCACATATCCGCAGTCAGCTGGGCTGCCACTGACAAGTGGACGTTTAAAACTTTAACGTCCGCATAAGCGGCTGCCTTCAGGGACGTTCAAACTAAACCGGTCAAAGTCTGCCATCAGGCGATAGTGGCTGATCCAGCCCACACTGTTTCCCGGAAGCAGGGTTCCTGCTCGCCTTTCTTCCCAAGCCACAGATTATAAAAATAGACAATCCCTCCTATTTAACAATGAACGTTCCATAAACGAAACATCAGAACCAACCCAGCCCAACACAATCAAGTTACAATCCCGTGTCATAGTAACTATTTTCGGGCCAATCCCGATATTTATGCCATCCGGGATCTGACATTGCTTCGCAGGATTCGACTTACCGATACCGCTATACCGCAGTTATTTGCCTGTATCTACAAAGGACCCGGGCAGGATGACAGCGACCTGCGCGTGGAATCTGTTCTTGAAGACCGTCGCCCATCACTTCTGACACTGACCCATAATGGCGAAAGAGTCCTGAAGTTGATCAAACCCAGACGCTGGCAGGAATACGTCAAACTCTTCTGGTTTCACAGTCGTGTATCAAAAGAAATCCGCGGTATCCGCACCCTCAGCGCCATCGGGTTAAAAACGCCTCACGTTTATGAGGTCGGTATTGCTGTTCTGCCCGCCCGGGATTTCCGTAATATCGGTTACTACTGCATGGAAAACCTGTCATGCCGTGGCTATACCGAGGCGTATAAGCACTTCAAATCGTTAAGTGACGCTTCTGAATTCAGAGCTCAGATTGTACAGAGCCTGATCCAGGATCTGTTAGTGATGCGCCGTCACGCCATCGTGTTTTCCGACCTCCATCTGAACAATCTGTTTGTCGGAGAGCAGGCGGAGCTCTGCTGGATTGATGCCGGCATCATTAAATTCCGTTCTGATTCCTCAGCAAAATTCCGCCGGATGTTTAATCAATCGGTAAACAGACTGCTGACTTTTTATCGTGAAGAAACCGTAATGTCTGAGCAGGAAAAACAGCTTATAGCATCGCAATGCCTGCTTTCTGACTGAGTAGTTCCGGAGCCATTATGAATAGTGTATTGACGTTGTCAGATCAGTTAATCATCGGCAAAGGCCGCGACAGAATCTGTTTTGTCCACCCTGAATTCAGGGATCTTTGCATTAAAGTAGCGCTACGTCCGGAAAAGCAAACCCGCCGTGAAAAGCGGTATTTTCACTATCTGAAGCAGAAGTGCAAAGACCTGGGGAAACTTGCACCCTACTTAGGAAAAGTTGAGACCAACCTGGGCGCTGGTGCAGTATTCCCCAGAGTCCTGAATGACGACGGAACACCAGCACACAATCTTACCTATGTTATTCGCAACGGATTTCTGAATGACGCATTGATAGATGAACATCTCGCCGGGCTTAAGCAGTACCTGCTGGATAACGCCATCTGTGTCAGGGATGTCAGTCCATCCAATATCATGTGCAAAGAATCTGAGCAGGGGCACAACTTTATGCTTGTCGATGGTGTGACAAACCCCGGCATAAATCCACTGAATGCCCGCATCAAGTATCTGGCCAGACGATCAGTACGATCCGCCTGGCCTAGCCTTGAACGTAAAGTTAATCGTCTGCGTAAGGAGCGGCAGCATTCCGCTGAGAAATAATATGGCGAATGAGCAGGGCATTGAGAATCATAAAGTATCCGACCGTCAGCTTCAGTGACATAAAGATATCGGTCAGTCCGTAAACCAGTGCTCCAGCACAGACTGTCAGACCAGCATAAGCCGCCAGCCGTGTATCCGGATTGCTCAGACTGCGGCGATAGAAGTTAAAAAGAAAAGCAAAAAAGGCGACAAAGGCTGCAAGACCAAGAATACCTCTGGTTGCTAATATCCAGAGTACATCATTATGAGCATGTTCTAACCAACTACGTATCTTAACTTCTTTTTCAGCATTCATTGCCTGCTTTTCCCGCAGAAAGCCTGACCGGCCTGCGCCTAAAACAGGATTCTCTGCAAAGGTATTTATCGCAACTTTCCACAACTCAAATCGCTGCCCTGTGGATGTATTAGCACTTTTCCCAGACATGTAGTATTCGATTTGCTGATAGGCCTGTGCGACACGCTTATCTATCGCTTTGTATGCCGGAGACAACGCCAGAGCAACAAAGATGGCTGCTAATACGAATACGGCAGCGATTTTGCGTCTGAGTGATATTTCTTTTAAAAAACCCAATCCAACAAATGCTACTCCCCATAACAGCAGAAACAACCAGGCTCCTCGGGTTAATGACCAGACAACAGCTGTCATACCAAGTAAAAAGGCGATAGCCAGTCCTGCACGTAACCAGCGGGGAACGCTACGATCAAATGAAAATATCAGACATAAAAGCCCGGTAGAGGCACTCATCACTCCATAGGGTATCGCCAGACCGTGATGCGCTCCTCGCACACCGCCATACAAATGATCTTTAACAACCACAATAAAGGCCATAACAGCCGCTAAGATCAGCAACCCATAAAGACCCTGGCAGGTAACTTTGATATTAGCAAGAGTAACAACCAGACCAATAGGTAGCAGATAGCCCCAGTATGACTTCAGCGACTGAAAAGAAGTAACATCCCCTGCCAACCAGAAACTGATCAAAGCACTGACAAACATCAGCGCACTGAACAGCACAAAGCGCCGTTCATCGGTGCTGATCTGCACCTTAGGATGAATAATAAACGCCAGAGGAAGAAGCCAGACCAAATGAGTAAGCTGCTTCTGTGAAGGAGAAGCATCCAGATGCGCCGACGCAAAGGCTAATCCAATTAAAAATACAAATATATAAATCACTGCCTTACTGAACATTTGATAAGGCGTTACTGTTTGACTAACCAATGTCATTAATATTCCAGGATATTACGAATCTTTTTCAGAACGGATGCAGCATGTGCAGAATCACATGTGCGCCAGTCACCTTCGGCATAATAGTCGCCGTAAAGATAATCAAGAAATCTCTGTCTTAGCAGGGACTCAGGGGGAACAAAATTCCTGCAGGCCGCAATAAGGGTATCCACACTCTCTGCATGCGATACCAGACCATCAATGTTGTAAAATGCATTACCCAGGGTAACAACAGGCTTTTCCAGGAGAATGGATTCGAATCCCACACTGGAGTTGATGGTCACAATAGCCTCAGCCTGCTCAATCAGAATCTGAGTATTTTCGTTATTATAGAATAAAATTCTGCCATTCCTGCTATGCAGATAGCGGTAATCATTCTTTGAGCTTGGATGCTCCTTAATCACAATCACCGGCAAATCAGCTCCGGTAACACGAACAACATCCTCCAACACAGAATACAGATGTTCCATATTCTTTATCCAGGGAGAGTACTCAACTATCTGAGTATCAGAATCCACCTGAAACGGAACAAACAGGTACCTGTCAGGCAAAGGCACATCGCCAGACTGGTGGATGGCCGGGGCTTTTTTGGGCTTCCTTTCTGTTAGCCTGTCAGGCAGTGGCTTTGTCATGACCTTAGAATAACTGAGATAAAAATCTCTGCTTCTTGGAATGCTGCTTGCGTAGTTTACCCCTTCAGCATCTACCGTAGTTGTATCAGGAAAGGCGCCATTTTCAAAAAATAAGGTATCAGTACCAGCTATAACGTACCGGGTAATCTTTTGCCGCCACTTCATACCATTCCACAAACCAATGAGTTGAAAGGCATTATGAGCGAAGAATTTTTCAGTGCGCAGAAAGAAAATATAGCATGACAAGAAATAGTAGAGACTGAGAATGCTTCTGAGCGTGCCTGAAACTTTGAAACCGAGTGATTCCTGTTCCACGGTTTTCAGCCGCTGATCCCGGACACTTGCAATAAGATCTCTTTCTGCTTTTGATAACCGCCGCGGCAGAACAGCAACAGGTAACTTATTATCGTGCAGCACACGAATATCAATATCCTCAGCAGCCTGCGCAATGGCTGAAAAATATCGTTCCTGGTGTCGGTTAACAGCGAGTAAAAGAACGGAAGCCATATCAGTCACCTTTAATATCTGGTAAATAGCGGCATAGACCTGCAATTTGCCAATACAGGAGAGCTGGTGACAACGGCCTTATTCAAAGGCGACAAACGTTTCAAGCAGGTCAAAAATTTATTGTCAGTCAGGATAGATAAAAATCTGAGCATAGCCTGATTCTTTATATTTTTTGTCATAGTCCGCCATCCATTGCTTTTATTCTGGCCAATGCCGGTATTACCTTTGTTTCAGCAACCCTTCTCCATCTTTTAGGTTTGATATTGATTAACACAGCCACCAGATAGAAAAAAATAAACAGCACATCAGAGTCTGTACCGCCTTCTTTATTCTTTTCATAATCCTGTATTGCCGCTGCAAAGCCATCGTCATATTTAGAATAGTAAAAAGCCAGATCCCACAGTGGCTGACCTGTCGTATAATACTGAAGATCAATCAGCTGATACTGACCTGAATCGTCCATCAAAATATTCTGACGCTTAAAATCACCGTGCACTAATGAAAGTGGTGAAGCAAGCTGTGACCAGCTGACGGCCACAGAGTAAAAGAACTCCGACACAGAATTAAACAGCTTATCGTCGGCAAAGCGCTGTTTACGCTCCCGCAAAAACTGTTTGAGCCAGACCGAGATATCCTCTTCCGGCTTCTTTATAACCAGCCCGCTGAGTACTTTCTTTATTGGTGTGTCTGCCTCTATTGCATCCTGCAGCTCTGTATCTGTTGCCAGATCGCTGCGATATTGTGAGGCACTGGTCAGGCGCTGATGCAGAGCGTGAACTTTTGCGGCTTCATAGTGAGAGGGCGTTGCCAGAAAACGGCTGCAGGTTGCTGTCACGGCCGCGTCTGTCAGAGAGAAATGACTGAACACGTCCGGCGTGAGGTTAAGTCTGTTTCTCGACTGCCAGTGCATGAATGCTATTTCACGCTCAGCCAATATCGTCGGCTGCAGTTTAATCAGCAATACAGGTGCAGAAGCCGAGTAGCCAACAAACATGCCGTTATTGTTTACGCCACCAAAGCGTACCCGCCGGATAGATGAAACCTTCTGACCAGACTCATCAACGAGATTATTCACCGCGGCCTGAAGACGACCCGCCCCTGTCGCAAGTTTACGCTCCAGGCGGGCAATACTCAGGTCACAAACAATCCTGTTGATGATCTCTTTAATCATGGAATTTCTGGGTATGCGAAAGCATTTTCCCTGTTACTTCCCGCGTCACTGACGATTGCCGCAATCATAGACTCAAGCTTTAGCTCTGCAGTTTTACTGAAGGCTCTGACTCTTTCCAGATCGTCGTCGCTGAACGCCCCATAGGCATTCAGATCCGCTGATTCCAGTTCCTGAAAGCCCATTGAACGCTTATCTGAGTTAATCGCGTCACTCAACAGATAGCGGATTTTTGGGGTATTGGATTCCAGTGCAATAAAGGGTATTTCGTTTTTAATGCACATGGTGACTGTGTGGTAACGACCGGTAATGACCAGATCAAACTGACGCAGATACAAAATGTAATCCGCGGGATCAATTGAAATATGACGATCCGTTTTCAGCCAGCGGATCACATTTTTCACCCAGGGCCGCGGGCTGCGCAGAAACTTTGCATTTGAGGGTCTGGCCACCACCATGGAGCGGAAAGGAAAACCGCGTTCAGCAGCAAAATCCTGCAACTTCTGTGAGTCGCCACGTATTGTACTGTCGATAACACAAGTGCCGGCAGTAGCACCCCCTGTGTATTTATGATTTTTGGCGAATGTCAGATCCGGAACATACTGCCCTTGCAGACCAGCTTCGTTGAGCTCATCCAGACTGCCCCGGTCGCGGACAAATATCGCGCGGAAAAACGCCATGCGACGGTATGCGTCGGCACTGTTTTTATGCAGGGTCGCGTTAATCAGATAGCAGGGCTTTTTCAGTTCTGTGGTCGAGAATTCGGCAAAATCAATCAATGCCTGAGCATATTTACGCTCATCGCTGTGATGTATTGTACCCTCACCATTGATAATGAAAGCGTCCACTTCCGGCATGCTCTTAATCTGGCTTCTGTGCTTACGCCAATCGGTACTCACCGGCCAGGTCCAGACGACCTCTACCTGCTCCTGATGCAGCAGATTCATCAGGTTTTCCATCACCAGGCGGCAGCCGTAATGATGGGTCGGACGGGTATCGTTAATAATCGCTATCTTCATATCGTTCCGCGCCGACCTGACAGTCAGCCTTGCATTATCCGGTCAAAAACAGTGAGTGCTTCCTGCTCAGTAAACCAGCCGTTGATTACATTTGGCCAGAGATGGGCATCTGAACGCTGAACAAAATCAGGGCCGTACTTCCGCTTGGCTGAGACAATAACCTCTTCGTTGCCTGCCGCCACCAGCGAATTAAAGCGATGCTTTCCGCCCTGATTGACCCATACCCAGTCGCGCCCACTGATCAGGAATTCACCATGAATATGTTTGTAAGACACGGGATTATAGCTGTTTGAGCGTATGCTCTGATATACCAATTGCTGTCGCTGAAACTCAGATTCGCCGACCTGATGCGATACCGGACCAAAATATTGCCAGCCATAATCGCCGGATCTCGACGCGCCCATCTTGATGGCTTCTTTTCCGAGGTATCCGTGTGGTGTTTCAACCGCCACCTGGTCCAGACGTTCCTCCGGTGAGATAGCCCACCAGGGCATGACCGTTGCCATCGCTGGCAGGCTGGCAATCGGACTCTGCATCACAGACAGCAACTGACCGACAGTTGCGGGCTTTACGCTGTCATAAAACTGAAACAGAGGGCTGTTTTCATACGAATCATGACCCTCTTGCAGAGTCATAACGAATGGATTCCGGCTGGCGGGAAGCATAGTGAGATTCATCCGGCACCTGCTGACAGGCACAGATACAATAATATCGCCGGGCTTATGGTAAGCGAGCTCCGCCGGTGAGTGCCTGTAGTGACTCACCTGCTCAAGGGCTTTTCGTCTTTTAAAACCAGCTATACCAAACACGCGACACTCCCGATCAGGGCGTTAAAATCGCGGCAATATACAGTCAATTATTCACCAGATGGGATAATTTCCTTACAGAGCACTGAGAACAGATTGTTCCAGTCTGTCGAGGTCAGGGATCATCGCCTGCCCTTCATCAATACTGACAGCCTGCATATCGAAGGCCCCCATATTCATTGCTTCCACTTCCTGAATGTCTTTTTCATTGATGTGAACCAGACGTGGAATACCCTGCACCAGGATCGCGAAAAACGGCATGGCAGCGTGATTACCAACGCCATTGACCACAGCAAAACGGGCGTTCGGGTTCGGTGCCGGGGCCGCCTGCTGGTTAAGCATCTCGTAGCACACAACCGGAACCGGAGTTCCACGCCAGTCCAGCCGTCCCAGCATCCAGTCCACAGAAGACGCCGTGGTCAGCAGGTGGGAGAACGGGATGATTTCTGCCACGGTTACGTTAGGCAGCAACAGGTTCTTATCTTTCAGCGGGATCAGCAGACAGTCAACCTGATTGGGTGTTTCTGTTTTTGTCAGTGATTGGCTCATGCTTTGGTATCCATTTGCTCAGGCGTTTCTACCCAGCTGTGTTTGAGGCAGTTTACCAGCTGCATCGCCAGCTGGCTCGGGTCGCCTGTGTAATTAATACGTCCGGTTTCGATGGCGCTTTCCGGCATGGAGGCATTGGCGCAGGTTTCCGGTGTCTGTGCCCAGACGCGGATGTCCGGCGCAGGCAAGGTCTGAATAGCGTCTGCTCCATCGTTCCCCATACCACTGAACAGAATGTATCCGGCTTCAGCACCATAGTGCGCCGCCACATTCAGTATGACCTGATCAATGGATGGCCCATAGGGGCCCGGCCATGGCCGGTTCTTCAGACGGAAACGGCTGCTGTCAGCAAATTCAAACTCATTACTGACCGGCGCCACCAGCACATCACCACAGGTAAGCGTATCGCCTTCCACGTAATTCTTTAAGTTGTAAGCGCTGTGGCGGCCAATGGTATTGCACAGAGTCTGTTCAAATCGCGGATCGATATGCTGCGCGTAAACAAACGCCACCGGCAAACCACCGGGCAGCGCATCGAGAAATTTCTTAACCGCTTCCGGCCCGCCCAGCGATGCGCCTAATACCCATACCTGCTTTGGCTTCATACCGCTGAAGTCTCTGCCGACAAACACGGTCGGCAGTGGGATAACCGCGCTGCCGCTGTCCTTCAGGGTTTCCAGTGCAGCGGCATCTGCAGCCACCACCGGAGTGATGTGCAGCAGCTCGCGCAGTTTACTGTACAGCCGCTTTTCCCATTTTGGGAAGGTCGGGCACTGTTTCTGCGGCGCCTGCTCAATGCCAATCAGTACCGGGATGTCGCCATCCAACAGATCATCCAGCCAGTCCAGACTGGCTTCGTCAGCATCTTCCCGAACATCAACCACCCAGGCATCAAGCTCAGCCTGGGTGCCCATATCGAGGAAGCGCTGAGGGTCGGTTGAAATGACCACATCAAAGCCGAAGTGCAACAACGCACTCTTTAATAAATGCTGCTGTAACAGATCATCGGCAAGGATCCCAACCCGGGGAAGTGCCATATCAGGACTCTATCCCCAGCAGCCGGTGCATAGTGTCCAGCAGTTTATCTTCCTGGAACGGCTTACCAAGATACTCGTTCACCCCGATCGACATCGCCCGCTCACGGTGCTTATCACCGGTACGCGAGGTAATCATAATGATCGGGATATCTTTTAAGCGCTCATCATGGCGTATCAGAGATGCCACCTCAAAGCCGTCCATGCGTGGCATCTCAATATCCAGCAGCATCAGATCCGGTTTGTGGTCCTGCAATGTTTCCATCGCATCCATACCATCTTTCGCTGTGAAAACTTCCATGCCGTTACGTTCCAGCAGACGCGTGGTTACTTTCCGTACCGTTACCGAGTCATCCACCACCAGAACCCTTGGCAGACGGTTTTCCAGTTCATGGCGACGTTCAGCTTCCTGACTGTCCAGCAGTTTCGCCTGCTGATACTCGAGGCTGGCCTGAGTACGGATCATGGCCGGCAGGTCGAGAATGATAACCACGTTACCATCCCCCAGAATGGTACCGCCGGACACACCCATCACAGATGAGAACTGCGGTCCCAGCGTTTTTACCACGATCTCCCGCGAGCCCAGCAGCGAATCCACCTGCAGTGCAAATGGTGTCGCACCGCGGATCAGCAGCATAGGCACCGGCATGGCCTGGCCTGTCAGTTTCGGCTGCGCATCGGTTTCCAGCATCACACCGAGATATTCCACGCGGTAATCGGTACCGGCATAACCAAACAGACGCTCGGTCTGTGGTTTGTTGTACAGATCCTGCAGCTGATTCACCGGCGCCCGCACAATACCCTGAATGTTGTTCAGAGGTACGGCGTAAAGGTCTTCACCCACCCGCACCATCAGTGCACGGTTCACCGATACGGTAAATGGCAGACGGATGATAAAGCGGCTGCCGACTCCGGCCTCAGACTGGATTTCAACCGAGCCGCCCATCTGTTTAATTTCGCTGGACACAACGTCCATGCCCACACCACGACCGGAAATCTGGGTCACAGACTCCGCTGTCGAGAAACCGGCCTGCAGAATAAACTGCATGATTTCCTGGTCGCTCAGGTTGGCACCTTCCGGCATCAGGCCGCGTTCTACGGCTTTTCTGCGCACGGCGTCCATATTCACACCGCGACCGTCATCACTGAGGGTCAGAACTACGTCACCACCGTCACGGCTGATCTCGAGATCGATCATACCGACGTCCGGTTTGCCGGAGGCAGCACGCTGTTCCTGATTCTCAATACCATGGTCCACGGCGTTACGTACCATGTGTTCCAGCGGCGAGATCATACGTTCCAGAATGGTCCGGTCCATCTCACCGTCGGCGTTATGCACGCGCAGTTCGACATGCTTACCCAGTTCCAGGCTGATCTGACGCACGATACGGCGCAGACGTGGAACCAGACGCTGGAACGGCACCATACGGGTCTTCATCAGACCTTCCTGCAGCTCGGTGTTTACCCGGCTCTGCTGCAGCAGCAGAGTTTCTGCATCCCGGGTTTTACCACCCAGAGTGTCTTTCAGGTCAGCAAGGTCGGAAGCCGATTCCACCAGCGCCCGCGAGAGCTGCTGAATAGTGGAGTAGCGGTCCATTTCCAGCGGGTCAAAATCTTCGTAATCCGGGCCCTGACGCTCCTGACGGAACAGCACCTGAGCCTCGGTTTCCATATCCAGACGACGCAGCTGATCGCGCAGACGCTCCAGCGTCATATCCATCTCGTCAATGGTATGTGAGAAGTCGGTAACCTGCTGCTCCAGACGACCACGGCCAATGGAGGTTTCACCGGCCAGGTTCACCAGATTGTCGAGCAGATCGGCAGAGACTTTAACCAGCTCCTGTGGCGCTTTACGCACAGTCTGCTGTGCTTTCGGCGGTTCTGGTTTTAGCGGTTCTGGTTTTGCCGCAGCCGGTGCTGGCGCTACTTCCTGCACGGCGCTGTCACGACGCAGAGGCACGACATTAGAGACAACGGCTGGCGCCATCTCTGTGGACTCTGCTGTTGTGTGATCCTGAGCGTCGTCATTGCCGGCATCCGCCGGAATGTATTCCTGTTCCTGCGCTGGTTCCTGAGTATCGACAAGCGAGGATGGCGCAAAGGCATCATCATCTGTGGTCAGGGATTTTTCACCCAGCATGACAGGTGAATCGGATTCCAGTGCTGCAGCGACGCGTTCAACGCGGTTGATCAGTTCATCCTGACGACGGTTGGCGTCGTCATAGAAGCTGGCATCGCGGGCAACGTAACCCTGCTGTGCCTGCAGAATACGGGCTTCGAAATCGTGGGCGATATCACCGATGTCGGTCAGACCAGCCAGGCGCGCGCCCCCTTTCAGGGTATGCAGGATACGCTGGGCTTCATCAGCATAGGAAAGCTGATCCGGAGCCTGTTGCCAGTCGTGCAGAGCACGATCCAGTGCTTCCTGCAGCTCCGAAGCTTCCTCAATAAAGATATCGAGAATTTCACGGTCCGACTCATCCAGTGCTTCGCTGCGGATAATATCGGCAGGCGCTGCAGTCTGGCTGATTTCTGCATCCGCAGAATAGCTGTCTTCAGCGCTTTCTTCGTATTCCGGCACGCCGGCAAAAGCGCCACCTTTAATGTACTTGTGCAGTGCATCCACCAGCGCAGTGGCTGGCGCGGGTGACAGGCCCTGACGCACGTTGTCGATCTGTACGCTGAGCTGATCCTGAGCCTGATCAATCAGATTGAAGACACCCGGCTCAACACTCAGACGGCCGTCATTGATGTTTTCGTAGAGGGTTTCCAGCTCGTGGCAGAGATCAGCAATCGCCGGCAATTCCGCCATGCGGGCACCACCCTTGAGGGTGTGCAGCTCACGCTGCAGCTGTGCTACATGAACCAGATTGTCCGGATCTTCACGCCATTGCTGTACAGCCGCTTCCACTGACTCGCTGATTTCCTGAGCTTCTTCGAGGAAGATTTCGAGAATTTCCTCGTCACCTTCATCCAGCTCCGGCAGTGGTGGCAACTCATCGGCAGCAGAGGCAAAAGGATCGGCCGCAGGGACATCGTCAATCAGCAGATCGGTTTCGATATCGGACTGCAGGTCATCAGCAGCCGGTGCCTGCCATTGTGCTTCACTCTCAACCTGAGGCTCTGCTTCAGCGGCAAACTGTTCAGCGTCACTCTCAATCTGTGGTGCACTGAAATCATCTGACAGCAGGTTTGTGTCAGGTTCAGCCAGGCTGAAACCAGAGTCAGCATCCAGAGCTGCATCATCCGCGTTATCTGGCGCAGCAAACTGCCAGTGACTGATGGTATTGATCAGCTCGTCGGCCGCCGTAGTTTCCTGACCGGCTGCAAGACAGTCCATCATCGACAGAATCGTTTCATGGGCATCTGATGCGGTCTGCAGCAGTTCGCTTTCTGCGGCGGCCTGCTCCTGAGCAACGCGACGATAGAGATCATCCAGCGCTTCCGCCAGAGACTGAATATGCGGGACTTCCGCCTGACGCGCACCGGCAGCAACATCCTGCAGGTCTTTACTCAGCTCAGTCAGTACAGAGCAGTCGTTATCGCGCTGCCATTTCTGCAGCAGACGATCTGCATCCAGCAGTGAATCCATCCCTTCTGCCAGGAACTGAGCAATCGCCTGTGGGTTTGGCCCCTGACGACTGTCTTCCTGTCCCTGCAGAGGTTTCAGAATCTGATGCTCGAGCTCATTGATACGGGCGATAAATTCTTCAGCGCCATTCAGTGCCGGTGCCTTAAGCAATTCACGGTCATCCAGTGCCGAAGCGATGATGGCAGAGCCATCCTGCAGCAGGCTGACAATGTCGCGACTGTTAGCCACCTGATAAGCACGCAGCTCTTTAATCAGACGCTCCAGCGGCGAAGCCACTTCTGCAATCGCGGTGACACCCGCCATGTGGGCACTGCCTTTGAGTGTATGCAGGGCACGCTGGACCTGATCACTTAGGGCATTGAGGAAGTCTTCTGCGTGGGAAGCCTGGACAAACTCATCGACGGTGGCCAGATGCGTGCGTGCTTCATTTTCAAACACTTCAAGCAGGGCATCCGCTTCGGCTTCGTCGTCATCTTCGACGCCATAGCCAGACAGAGCACTGTCCGCAGTCTCTTCTGCCGGGTAAGGCAAATCTGTGGCGCTCAGCGTGATGTCATCATCTTCGGCCAGTGTCAGTTCAGAATCACTGTCCTGTTCAGCAGCATTAACCGGTTCATCGTCAGTGTTATCTGAATCAATGTCGGAAAAGTCGATGCCTGCAGAATCAGCAGCGTCACTGTCTGACAGTTCAACATCAACTCCTGCAACGTCAATTCCGTCGCCTTCGTCTTCAGCACCGATACCTTCAATACCAATCTCTGCAGCGCCGGTTTCTTCAGGGACAGGCGCTGCATCATCCAGTTCGGCTGCAGAATCAGCGGAAGCTGCAAAAGGTGCCACCGATTGGCCATCGGCGAGAGCAAAGGCGTAATCCATCAGCGGCTGGGTATCGATGGATGCCGGACGCTGAGTACGGAAGTCGTCAATCAGAGCCGGTAACTGGCTGATCACATGGTCGACCAGATCCATCAGGTTCTGCGAGATAACAATGGTGTTATCCAGAACCCGGTTAAACATATTTTCCACAGACCAGGCGAGCTCGCCGATAACGCCTGCTTTCACCATGCGGCCACTGCCTTTCAGCGTGTGGAAGGCACGGCGTACGGTAGTCAGGGCTTCGTTATCATTCTGATCCGCTTTGAACTGAGGCCAGAATTCGTTCAGCGTATCGCCGACTTCTTCGGCTTCTTCAAGGAAGATTTCGATGATTTCATCATCAATCAGATCATCGTCATCATCTTCGGCAACGGCCGGCGCCGCTGCGGGCGCAGCAACGTCATTGACCTCAGGTTCCGCAACCTCTTCCTCAACAGCAATACTGGCGTATTCCTGCTCAAGAGCCTGTTCGTCAACTTCTGGCAGCTGCTCTTCTTCAGCGGCGACCAGAGAATCGTCTGCCGGCAGATCGAAGCTGATGGCTTCTTCAGGTGTTTCTTCTGCCGCATAAATAACTTCTTCACTGGCCATTGGCTCAGCAAAGTCAGCGCTGTGATCTTCCGCTGCCGGTAACTGTTCATCACCTTCCAGCGGGAAATCTTCATGCTCTGGTGCGGCCGCGGAAGCCGGCAGCTGATCAAGCGCTTTTTCCGCTTTGGCCAGCAGATCTTCACCAGCGCTGCGCGGGTTTTCTGAGTAACGTTCAACGAAGTACTCAATACCGGACAGCACATCCGCGAGAATATCCAGAATCGCCCATTCCGGCTTCATCTGTTTATCGATCAGATCTTTTTGTACGAACGAAGCGGCGCGCGACAGAATGCCCGCCACACGAGGCAGCGGAATCATGCTCAGGGAACCTTCAATGGTGTGCAGCAGGCGCGGCACATCTTCCAGTTCCGGCAGTGACCATTGTTTAGCGATGTACTCGACGATGGCGTCTTTGACCTGCTCCAGCACGTTACGCGCTTCACGCAGCACAGCTTTCTGTGCGTCGCTCATAGCGGCGCTGCCTCCGCTGGCATTCAGATCACCTTCACGCTGCATACCACTGATGGTGGCTTCGACATACAGCAGTGCACCGGCAATATCGAGCAGACCGGCATCCGAGATGTCGCCGGTATCCAGCATACGGGCAACGGCACCCTGCTGTTCCTGCATCACTTTGCGCGGCATGCCAATACCCAGCATGCCCATGGTATCGGCAATCTGCTTCAGCGATGGCGTCAGCTCACGCAGTGCGTTCTGACGGTCATCATCACTGCGCACCAGCAGATCCAGACGATCTTTAACGGCAGCAATTTCTTCAGTCAGGGCGCCCAGCACATTGCCAACGGTATCTTTGTCCGGGCCAGCCAGTGCATCCTGTTCTTTACGGATTTCTTCTTCGGTCGGCAGCGCCTGGCGCAGACCAAAGGTTTCCTGTACCTCACGGATGGCTTCGCTGCTGACATCAGTGCGCGCCACGTAAAACAGGATATTTTTCAGCAGTTCTTCCGCCGGCGGCTGGTTCAGAGCGCGGGCAGGATTATCAATAATGGTTTTCAGCTGATGATCGAGCTGACGCAGCAGGCTCTTGGCGCTGTTCGGCATACTCTGCTGCTTCATCAGCCATTCGCTGAAAGCCAGTGCCGGTAACCAGACCAGTCCCTGCGGGGTTTTGCCAAGCGCCTTATGCAGACGGGCAAACACTTTATTCAGGTATTGTTTGGCAACATCCGGCTGTTTGTTCTGCAGCAGCTGCAACGTCGCGGTCTGCAGCATCTGCCGGACTTTACGGATCCAATGAGAGAAATCGTCACTTTCGAACGGACGCAGCTGATCAATGGACAGCAGAGGAGTCTGCGGAATTTTAGGGGCAAACAGCGCTGTCTCGGACAGGAAAGCCTCGCCGCGCGCTGAACGCAGTTCGTTCAGAATCGGCAGCAGCACCACAGGCAGATCTCGGCGGCCTACCTTTACGTGCTCAAGGTAATGCGGCAGCTGAATAATCGCCTGCATAAGGATCTCCAGACCCTCACGCTCATTGCTCAGCCCGCCTTCAGAAATAGCAGCCGCAACGGCCTCCATTTCTTCGGCCAGCAGGGCAGCGCCATAGAATTCCACCATCTGTAACGTGCCATGGATCTGATGCAGATAGCTCAGGCAGAATTTCAGGCGGCTGTTGTCCTGGGGATTCTCTACATACGCTTCCAGCGCCTGCTGGGCCTGTTGCAGAGTTTCTTCGATTTCCCCTTTTACCCATTCCAGGGCGATGTAGTCCTGACTCATCGCCTTGCGGTCTCCCCTGTCGAATTATTTTGCTTACGCACGAATGCGGATACCTGACTGCTATGCACTGGTTCTAACAACGGGTGTTGAAAATCCACCATTTCCCCCAGGCCGATTACCAGAATACCGCCGGGCGCGAGGCGCTCGGCAAGAACGTTCAGGATTTCCCGGCGACGCCAGCGGCGGAAATAAATCAGCACGTTCTGGCAAAAAATTACATGTTGTGACTGCAACGGGCAGCTGGCCAGGTCGAGAATATTGACCTGAGTAAAACAGCTGCGCTGCCGCAGAGTGTCTGCGACCTCGAACGAACCATCAGCCCCCGCCTGGCGAAAGCCAAGTTTGGCGTAATCGCCCGGCACCAAAGAGACGGAACGTGTCTGATATTTCCCGGCTCTGGCCTTACGCAGAACAATGGTAGAGATATCTGTCCCTGTCACTGCATAGCGTTTGCCTGCCGGTTTCAGCCAGCGTTCACCAACCATGGCAAGGCTGTACACTTCTTCCCCGGAAGAACAGCCCACACTCCAGAATTCAATCGTGCCGGTATCGTCTTCTCTGGCCTTTTTCTGCACATATTGCTCAACAAAAGCAAAGGCATCCGGGTCACGGAAAAAACGCGTTTCCTGCACTGTCAGGCGATCAACCAGAGTACTCCACTCGATCGCACCCGCCGGGCCATTCTGCACCCGCTCGTAGTATTCCTGATAACTGGAGCAGCCAACTTCCTGCATACGCAGGCCAAGGCTGGTCTGCAGGAAGGAGCGGCGCTGGGGTGTGATACACATCCCGGTACGCTCCTCCAGCAGGTTCTGCCAGCGGGCAAACTGAGTGTCGTCCAGTTCCGGCAGACTACTCCTACCTGCGAGCAATTGATGATTCATTCAATATCATCCAACGAACATGGGCTTACAGCACCTGCTGCTGATCCAGGTCCAGTTCGGCTTCAGGCAGCTTAAAGCCGGCAACCGACTCACGCAGCTTGTTGGCCATTTCCGCCAGGTTACCAATCGATTTCGCGGTTGCAGTAGTACCCGCAGAAGTCTGCGAAGTAATTTCCTGAATAACGTTCATCGTGTTGGAAATATGGCCGGCAGAAGATGCCTGCTGACGTGCCGCGTTGGAAATGTTCTGAATCAGTTCCGCAAGGTTTTTCGATACGTTCTCAATCTCTTCCAGGGCAACACCCGCATCCTGTGCGAGGCGGGCACCACGTACCACCTCGGAGGTGGTGGTTTCCATCGAGATTACCGCTTCGTTGGTATCGTTCTGAATCGTTTTAACCAGTGCTTCAATCTGCTTGGTCGCAGCGGCTGAACGTTCTGCCAGACGCTGTACCTCGTCCGCAACCACCGCGAAGCCCCGGCCGGCGTCACCAGCCATGGATGCCTGAATAGCAGCGTTCAGAGACAGAATGTTGGTCTGGTCAGCAATGTCGGTAATCAGGGAGATGATGTCACCAATCTCCTGTGAGGATTCACCCAGACGTTTAATACGCTTGGAGGTTTCCTGAATCTGTTCACGGATGTTATCCATGCCGTTAATGGTCGCCTGTACCACTTCAGCACCTTTGTTCGCGATCGCAACCGACCGCTCCGCAACCGCGGAAGATTCCGAGGCGTTGGCAGATACCTGGTCAATAGAGACCGCCATTTCGTTGATCGCAGCAGAAGCACCGGCAATTTCCTGCGCCTGGTGTTCAGAAGCTTCGGCCAGGTGCATCGCAGTCGCCTGAGTTTCCTGGGCCGCGGAAGATACCTGTACCGCTGTCTCGTTAATCGCGAATACCAGAGAGCGCATCTGGTCGATCGCGTAGTTAATGGAGTCAGCAATCGCACCGGTAAAGTCTTCGGTTACCGTCGCAGAGGCAGTCAGGTCACCGTCCGCAAGGTCAGCAATTTCGTCCAGCAGACGCAGAATCGCCATCTGGTTCTGTTCGTTTTTGTCAGCGGTTTCTTCAAGGTCACGACGGGTCGTGCGGTTAGAAACAACAACCAGCAGTACGATCACTACCAGAGCAGCCACACCGGCGAGGTAACCCACCAGCTGAAGGAAGAAACGCGTTGCTGCGCCATCCTGAATTGTCTGAGTCAGGGAAGAGGTCTGGTTCAGCAGAGTTTCAGAATCAGAGAAGATAGAGTCAGATGCTTCACGCACCTGGAACAGTTCAGGAGAGGTTTCCAGAATCTCATCCACAGAACCGGATACGAATTCAAACAGCTCAGCAACTTCCGCCAGCGCGTATACCGCTTCTTCGTCCGTTACCTGAGAAATACCCATGGCAACGTTGCCCTGGATCATACCGTTCAGTACCCGACCGAACAGCGAGGCGTCCCGGCCGAAGGCGTCCGCCGCCATTACCGCGTCTTCACCACCAGCCAGTACCTTGTTAACGGAACGTACGATACGTTCTGCCAGCCAGGACTGACGCTGGGCAACCGCTACCTGGTCCGCAGGAGCATCGTTATCGAGCAGAATTTCTACAATCTCATCGTATTCCACCTGCAGCTGTGGAATCGTTTCCGCCAGAGTCGCGGCTACTTCGTGCAGAGAGAGAATTACGTCTTCAGCGCGAACAATCTGGTCAGCGTTGGTACGTACTGTATTCCACAGTGCGCCCACGTCGGTCATCGCCGCCATTTCCGCCGGTGGCAGACCGGTCGCGCTGTCACCCTTAATCAGGTAGTTCCAGTGTTCGGCAAACGAGTTTCGAGCCTGCTTCAGCTCGGAGAACGCCGCCTGCTTACCGCCCGCCGCTTCGGTGGCGTTCTTCGCCAGCTCCTGCGACAGAACCCGCAGCTCACCGGCGTGTTCCAGATACTGGTCGTCACGATCCGCCAGAATGTTTACGTATACCGTGATACCACCGAACACCGCCAGAAACACCACCAGCAGGCCCACAAGGACACTGTTGGTGCGATTCTGGAAGGTAGTCGACAATATGCTTCCTGAATTTCCGCTCATGCCGTTCTCTCCACACTCTCTGCATGCATTGTAATAATTCACACCCTGACGGGCATTCGGGCGAAACACCCGCCCAGGCCGGATTGCATTAACCTGACCTGTATCTGTCATCAGCAAGGCCGGCGTGTTCTGCCAGACTTACTGCGGTTACTCACTGCCCAAAACCGCACTGCGGCCAGGCAACAAAAAATCGTTTTCAGCGTTGCGCAGCAAACTGCTGCAGCTCAGCGTTTTTCTGTTTCAACGTCTGTGCCTGCGTTGCCAGACTGCGTATCCGTTCCAGAACGTCGACGCCTTGCAGACTCAGGATATTATCCAGAACGATGTCATGTGCTGTCTTGCCGTAATCCACAATCAAACCGGCTTCGGCCCTGACATCCGGATTCTCCGCCTTACGGATGTTCATAGCTAAATTGCCGCGCTGAATCCCACCGGCGTGCCGGGAAATAAACATCCAGCCAGTAGCCACACTTTCAGCTTTGTGCATCCCACCACTAAGCACTGTTGCGCGCATCGCAGCGTCGTCGTCATCCATCCATGCCAGCCGCTCCAGCAGCAAGCTGACACTCTCCATATCCCCGCTACCAGTCTGATCACGCCCGGCATGGTAAGCCATGCGTTCAGCTACGGCGTTTGTTTCAGCCAGCAATTCGCTGAGCTTATCCAGCGACCGGCACACCTTACCAATCACAGCGCTTTCTTTCTGCACGTTAAAAACGGCAGTCTGCAGTTCCGCCCACTGTTTATTCACCGGTACCAGGTGTCGCAGCAACGGATCCGGTTCCGTAATCGCGACCGGAACAATAATCTGCGCGCTGTCAGCGACGGCCTTTTCATTCAGCTCACGCAGACCGGTAAAAGCCTGCTGCCAGCTTTCGCAATCAGCCATCTGCAGAGTCAGAGCATTAAACTCATCAGCATAAGCACTCAGCCGCTGATAAGCAGACACCATATTATGCCGCTCTTCCTCCTGCTGATTCATGACCTTAGTTATGATCAGCGCAATAACAATCACCACAGCAACACCCATAACCAGCATGAGCATTGTGCGGCCGTATCTGTTTTTCATCGTGAATCCATTCAACGTTGTCGCTATGGTTTAAACAGCGATCTCCAGGAACTCCGGTGCCTGGATTAAATTTCTTAACTCAAAGACCGGCCAGTCACTGCCATCCCGCTGATAACTGTGGGATACAAACTTGGCAAATTCGGGGGCGAGATCCGGGTTGTCATTGCGGCTGTCCACAGGGAACTGCTGCATACCCAGTACGGCATCAACCAGCAGACCACTGAGATGGTCATCCTGTTCGATCACCAGCACCCGGCGGCTGCGCCAGTTGGCTTTGGAAGGCAAGCCTAACAGGCCGGCAAGGTCCATCACAGGAACAAGACGGCCACGTACATTAGCAACACCGAGCACCCAGTTACGCACGCCCGGTACTTTGGTCAGGCGCGGCGGCTGCAGAATCTCCGCAACATCCGCCATGTCCGCCATAAAGTGGCGTCCTGCCAACATAAAGCCGACGCCACGCCAATAGCGTACCGCTTCGGTCTGTTGTGGCAACGCCGATGCGTTGCGACGGCTGCGCTCAGCAATGTCCAGCAGCAGAGCCAACGGTTGCATTATCAGCCTGCCATCACTGAATTGATTTCAGAGCTCAGTACAGATTCTGCAACTGGCTTAACCAGATAACCGCTGGCACCCTGACGTTTACCCCATACGCGGTCAGTTTCCTGATCTTTGGTGGTAACGATAATCACAGGGATATGCTGGGTTTCAGGATCTTTTGTCAGCTGACGGGTCGCCTGAAAGCCGTTCAGGCCTGGCATAACGATATCCATCAGAACAACATCAGGCTTTTCTTTACGCGCCAGGGCAACACCATCCGCGCCATTTTCTGCCGTCAGTACTTCGTGACCATGCTTCTCCAGCATTGCGCGAAATGCTTCAGTTTCAGTTGGAGAATCATCAACTACCAAAATACGGGCCATGCCATTTTCCTCTTAAATTTTTTGTCTGTAACCAAAGGCTCAGGATTTAACGTACTGCCTGATGGAACCCAACAGCTCTTCTTTGCTGAATGGTTTGGTCAGGTACTGATCCGAACCAACAATCCGCCCTTTAGCTTTATCAAACAGACCGTCTTTACTGGACAGCATAATGACAGGGGTCGACTTAAATTTTGAGTTATTTTTGATCAGTGCGCAGGTCTGATAACCATCCAGACGCGGCATCATAATGTCGACGAATATAATGTCGGGATGGGTATCCGCTATCTTGGCCAGTGCATCAAAGCCATCTGTTGCTGTGATCACTTCACACCCGACCTTCTTGAGCAAAGTCTCGGCAGTACGACGAATGGTTTTACTGTCGTCGATCACCATGACTTTTGTGTTCTGAAAGTTATCTTCCATAGGGAGGCCTTAACCATCCGTTCTTATGTTGTAGTAAGCAGCTTTGTGTCTGATAGAAGTATCAGGCGCCATTGCGTCACGTTTGTATCACATATCATGCGACAAACGCCAGCGCGCCGCCATGAGCCGGATCACACAATTCAGTTACACCTTATGAACATTTATTGAGATACACTGGCACTTTCAACAATCCGGGCCCTACGGAGCTTTTATGACAGTCAAGCTTGGTGTCGTGATGGATCCCATCGCAGACATTACCTATAAGAAGGATACAACCCTGGCACTGCTGGATGCAGCCCAGCAGCGCGGTTGCGAACTCTGGTATATGGAACAGTCCGACCTTTCCATTCAGAACGGACGTGCAATGGCCAGAATGGCACCTCTTAATGTCCGTATGAATCCCGAAGATTGGTTCGACTTAGGCGAATATCAGGAATTGCCTCTGGGAGAGCTGGATATTGTGCTGATGCGTAAGGATCCGCCTTTCGACGGTGAATTCATTTACAGCACTTACATTCTTGAGCGCGCAGCGGAAGAAGGCGCACTGATCGCCAACAATCCGCAGAGCCTGCGTGACTGCAACGAGAAAGTATTCGCCACCGCATTTCCGCAATTTATGACGCCAACCATCGTCACCCGTCGTGCCGATCTGCTGAAAGCATTTCACCAGGAGCACGGCGATGTGATCTTCAAACCGCTGGACGGTATGGGTGGCTCATCCATTTTCCGTATCAAGCCGGATGACGCCAACATCAATGTCATCATTGAAACCCTGACCGACTTCGGCAAGCAACAGATCATGGCGCAGCGCTTTATTCCGGAAATCACCGCCGGTGACAAACGCATTCTGATGATTGATGGCGAGCCGGTGCCTTACTGCCTGGCACGCATTCCGGCGCAGGGTGAAACCCGTGGCAATCTGGCGGCCGGCGGTGCTGGTGTAACTCAGCCACTGAGTGATGAAAACCGCGCCATTGCAGAAAAAATCGGCCCGATCCTGAAAGAAAAAGGCCTGTATTTTGTTGGCCTCGACATCATCGGCAATAACCTCACGGAAATTAACGTTACCAGCCCGACCTGTGTGCGTGAAATCAGCCGCGATTCCGGTATCGACGTTGCCGGCCAGCTGATTGATTGTCTGCTGAGCAAGCTCAGCTGATACAGCAATGCCCGGCCATTGCCGGAAACAGCCATTAAAAGTGCTGTTTCCGGTATTTTCCGCCGCCCGTCAGCACCCCGCTCAACTGGACAAAGCCCCCTCAAAAGAGCAAACTTGCTGACATTTAAAACCGGCCATTTCAGGTATTTTTGTCCGCATGTCTGCCACTGTTGTGACCAGTTCTGACCGTCTCTCTTTCACGCTGTTTCTGGCGCTGTTAATTCATGCTCTGGTGATACTCGGTATCAGCTTTACTGCGTCCGACAGTGAAAACCTGTCCAAGACGCTGGAAGTCACGCTGGCCAACTACAAGAGCGACAAAGCCCCGGAAGAAGCCGACTACATTGCGCAGGCCAATCAGGAAGGCAGCGGCACGCTGGACGAAGCGAAAATGCTGACCACAGATGTCGAAGCGGATTTCCAGTCCAACGCCATCAATGAAGCCTCGCCACAGGAGCAGCAGGCCAGCGCGCCGAAGAAGCCACAGGGCCAGCAGCAGACGGTAACCACAAGCGCTGAAACCAAACGCAAAGTCTCCAAAGAACAGACCGAACCAGCCCTGCAGCTGGATATTCCTGATGGCCCGCAGAAGTCATTACTGGAACGCAGTCTGGAAATGGCCAGTCTGGAAGCCAAACTCGATACCCTGCGCCAGACCTACGCCAAAAAACCCCGGGTGCAGCGCCTGACCGCGATGTCCACCATGGCCGCCAGTGACGCCTATTACGTCAACAGCTGGCGCCGTAAAATTGAACAGATGGGCGCGCTGAATTATCCGCGTGAAGCAGAAAACTGCTTTGATAACTGCCGCCTGCGTCTGCTGGTTGCCATCAACCCGGATGGCACCATCCGTGAACTGAATATTCTCGAGTCATCCGGCCGTAAAGTACTGGATGACGCTGCCCTGCGGATCGTCCGCATGTCTGCTCCGTTTGCGCCCTTCACCGAAGAAATGCGCAAAGACATCGACGTGCTGGAAATCATCCGCACCTGGCAGTTCAAAGGAAACCGCTACCTCTCGGAAAGCAATTAATGCAACAACTGCAAAGCCTGAGAAATCACCTGCTGATCGCCATGCCGCAACTGGAAGATTCCTGGTTTGGCGGCACCGTCACCTATCTGTGTGAACACAGCGAAGACGGCGCCATGGGCATAGTGCTCAACAAAACCATGCCGGTGACCTTCGACGAAATCTGCGAACAGCTGGATATTCCGCGCCTGCCCGGCGTATCCCCGGAAATTCTCTCCGGTGGCCCGGTCAGTACCGAGAACGGCTTTATTCTGCACCGTCAGCAGGGTCACTGGAGCTCGACACTGAGCGTCACTGAACAGTGCCATCTGACCACCTCAAAAGACATTCTCAAAGCCATTGCCGCCGGTGATGGCCCGCGTCATTTCCATCTGGCTCTGGGTTACGCCGGCTGGGATGCCGATCAGCTCGACGAAGAGATCCGCGACAACAGCTGGCTCACCGTCGAAGCCACCGATGAAATTCTGTTCGATACCCCCATCGACAAAATCTACAGCAAAGCCCTGGCGGCACTGGGCATCAGCGCCGAGTTCCTCAGCGGCGACGCAGGTCACGCCTGATGAGTGCAGAACAGGCACCGCCGGAGCGCTTCAAAAGCCTGATGGCGTTCGACTTCGGCACCCAGCGTATCGGCATCGCCATTGGCCAGCGCATCACCGGCAGCGCAAGCCCGCTGAATCCCATCAAAGCCCGCGATGGCGTGCCCGACTGGGACCTGCTGCAACGCGTGGTTGATGAGTGGCAGCCGGATGCTTTTGTGGTCGGCCTGCCACTGAATATGGATGGCAGCGCCAGCGACATGAGCCGCCGCGCCAACAAATTCGCCAAGCGCCTGGAAGGCCGTTATCATCGCCCCGCCTACACCCATGACGAGCGCCTCACCAGCTATGAAGCCAAAGGCATTGTCATAGAACAGGGTGGCAGCCGCGATTTTGGCGCAAACTCCGTCGACGGACTGGCCGCCCAACTGATTCTGGAAAGCTGGATGGCTGCCTGGCCACTGGCGCAATAACGCAGCCGCCAGCGCGCTGTGTACTGTGATTAAACCCCTGAGCCCTCAGGCTCAACGGAGAACGTTATGATCCTGCCGGATATTGAACAGACCTGCACCGAACTGGGTGAACGTCTGGCGACCTACCTCGAACAGAATAACCTTGAGCAGCCATTATTAGTGGGCATCCGCACTGGTGGTGTCTGGGTCGCCGACCGTCTGCAACAAAAGCTGCAGACCGAAGATGGCGTGGCCTCTCTGGACATCAGCTTTTACCGTGATGACTTCACCCGCCACGGCCTGCATCCCCAGGTCATGGGATCCGAATTACCGGACAGCATCGAAGACCGCCATATCGTGCTGATCGACGATGTGATTATGAGTGGCCGCACCATCCGCGCCGCCATGAACGAATTATTTGATTACGGCCGCCCGGCCAGTATCACCCTGATCAGTCTGCTCGATATCGGCCGCCGTGAATTGCCGATTCAGCCAGACCTGACCGGCGCCAGGCTGGAGCTTGAAGAAGGCCAGCTGGTCAAACTGAGTGGCCCGACCCCCATGACTCTCACTCTCGCCTGAGTGGCGATTAACCGTTATGAGCACAGCAACGATGAACACAGATCCAAGCCAGGTGCAGCTCACCGCCGACGGGCGACTGAAGCACTTCCTTACCACCGAAGGTCTGAGCCGGGAATTACTGACCGAAATCCTCGACACCGCCGATTCCTTTATCAGCACCCAGGAACGGGCCGTGAAAAAGGTCCCGCTGCTGCGCGGTAAAACCGTGGTTAACCTGTTCTTCGAAAACAGTACCCGCACGCGCTCCACCTTCGAACTGGCGGCCAAGCGTTTATCCGCGGATATCCTCAACCTGGATATCGCCCGCTCAGCGACCACCAAAGGGGAAACCCTGATGGACACGCTGTGGAATCTGGAAGCCATGTACTCGGACATGTTCGTCGTGCGCCACGCCGACTCAGGTGCCGCGCACTTTATTGCTGAGCAGGTCACGCCGAACGTTGCCATCATCAACGCCGGTGACGGTCGCCACGCGCACCCGACGCAGGCGATGCTGGATATGCTCACCATCCGCCGCCACAAAGAATCCGTCGAAGGCAAAGTTGTCGCCATCGTTGGTGACATCCTGCACTCACGGGTAGCACGCTCACAGATTTACGCCCTCAACACCTTAGGCGCTGCCGAAGTACGGGTAATCGGCCCGGGCACCTTGCTGCCACGCGACATCGAAGCGCTGGGCTGCAAAGCCTTCTACCGCATGGAAGACGGCCTCAAAGACTGCGACGTGGTCATCATGCTGCGCCTGCAGAAAGAGCGTATGCAGAATGCCCTGCTGCCATCCGAAGGCGAGTTCTTCAAACTCTACGGCTTAACCGAACAGAAGCTGGCCATCGCCAAACCGGATGCCATTGTTATGCACCCGGGCCCGATCAACCGTGGCGTGGAAATCGAATCCGCCGTGGCCGACGGCATGCAGTCGGTGATCCTCAACCAGGTGAGCTACGGTATCGCCGTGCGCATGGCGGTGATGGCCATGGCCATGAGCGGTCAGCAGCAGGAAAGAAATGAACAGACTGATGGTCAGGAGGAGGCATAAGCATGAGATACCTGCATATTGAAAACGCCCGCCTGATCGATCCGGCACAGCAACTGGATAAAGTCTGCGACATCTACGTCGCCGGCGGACGTATCGCCGCCATCGGGCACAAACCTGCCAGCGGCGAAATCGAAGAAAGCATTGATGCCAATGGTCAGTGGCTGGTGCCCGGCTTTATCGATCTGGGCGCACACCTGGCCGACCCGGGTTATCCACAGAAAGGCTCCATCGACTCCGAAACCCGCGCTGCCTGTGCCAGTGGTTTCACCCACGTGTGCTCACTGCCGGATACCAAACCGGTCGCCGACAGCTCAGCCGTGATTCAGCAGATTCTGGAAAAATCCGCCAAAGCCGGATTCGCCAGCGTGCAGCCTCTGGGCGCCGTGACTCAGGGGCTGGCCGGTGAACAGCTGGCCAACATGTACGGCCTGCACGAAGCCGGATGTGTGGCGCTGAGCAACGCCCGCACCCCGTTCAAAGACAGCTACGTACTGCGCCGCGCTATGGAATACGCCGCCACTTACGACATCCCGCTGTTCCTGCAGCCAGATGACGTATCACTGAGCGCCGGCGGCTGTATGCACGACGGTCCGGTGGCTACCCGCATGGGCCTCAGCGGTATTTCCGCTACTGCCGAAACCATCGCCCTGGCGCAGATTCTGTTAATGACGGAACAGACCGGTGCCCGCGTTCACATCAGCCAGATCAGCTGCGCACGCAGCCTGAAAATGCTGGGCAACGCCAAAGACAACGGCATTAACGTCACCGCCGATACGCCACTGGCCAATCTGGTGTACACCGAAGAATCCGTGCAGGGATTCAACAGCCTGTTTAACGTGCAGCCACCACTGCGCAGTGAAGCCGACCGTCAGGCACTGCTGGCCGCAGTAAACGCCGGCGAACTGGCCATCAGCTCCAACCACCGTCCGCATGAAATTGCTGCGAAGAAAGCCCCGTTTGCCGATGCCGAAGCCGGTATGAGCATGTTCGACAGCTTCCTGCCGCTGGCACTGCAACTGGTGGAAAAAGGTGAACTGAGCCTGTCAGCCCTGATCAATGCCGTCAGCAACCGTCCGGCAGCGATTCTCGGTATGGAACAGTCACTGAAAGAAGAGAGCTGGTTTAATGCCGCACTGATCGACCCACAGGCCGTGCGCAGTGTGAGCAAATCATCCCTGTATTCCAAAGGCAAAAACTCGCCATTGAATAATCAGGATGTGAAAGGCTCAGTCAGTGCAGTGTTCGTTGACGGACGTCGTGTGTTTTAACTGTGGTTGAATAAACAGTGTTAAAACTCATAAAAAAGCCGGATATATTCCGGCTTTTTTATGCTGAATTTTCACCCGTTTTTTTACCTAAATCCTTTAAACAAACCTTTTAACCAAAACCCAGGCTACGCCACAGATACGAAAACGGCACCACCAGCAATAACGCCGGTAAAAAATTAATCACGGCGAAATTCATAATTCCCGCCATACGCATCCCTACCGCCACCATAATCAGACCGCCCACTGCCGAGAAATCAGCAAAGGCAACATCATCCATATAAGGCATAATCATTTTTGCCAGCAGAAACAGACTGGATTGCACCGCCAGCTGGGCGATAAAAATCAGCGCAATACTCGGCCCGAGGCTGATACCAAAAATCATCGCGGTGAGAAAATCCATCATGCTTTTCACCAGCAACAGCTGATAATCACCATTCAGACCTTCAGTAATGGAGCCAAGAATCCCCAGCCCGCTGGCGCAGAAAATTACGATCAGAGAGTTGTACTGCGTGCTGAACTCTTCGCCGCTGAGATGCGACTTCATCGGAAAGACTTTCTGCATAAGTCCCTGAGCAGCAGCCGCTGCACGGGTAACGCCTTTTTCCAGATACAACAGTTCACCCAGGGCCGTACCAAGAATAAAGGCCATCACAACAACCGCCAGATAATGGATATTGCCCAGCATATGAATGCCAATCGCCACCGCGCACAAGGCAAACGTCGGCATCAGTCCGGCGCGCATGCGCTCGGGTAAATGGTTCGCTAACAGCACACCAAACAGGGTGCCGCCAACAATGGCAGCACTGTTAATCAACGGGCCGATCATAGAATAATCCCTGAAGAGGTTGAGTCAGCAATCACTGAGATGACTGACAATACGCGGGATTATAATGTGACTGCTGTTTATTTATTAACCCGCTTGCTGGAACTGTGCGGACCAGCTCAGATAACTGCGGCCACAGAGCCGGACGCCATGCGCTAACCACGACGTATCTGCTAACCGCAACTTATCTCACAACCAGAGTTTACCCACCGGCGTCTTCGCACCGTAATGGGTAATCAGCTGGGCCTGCAGCAGCTCAGCACAGGCCAGCGCATCGGTCAGGGCATGATGCGGATGATAGAAAGGCAGACCGTAGCGGCGGCGGGTGTCTGCCAGGCGCAGGGAGCGTCGCTGATAACCGCTGAGTTTTTGCCAGAAGGTTAAACGGGTAATGTCTGCCTCCAGCGCCATGGTATCAATCACCGGAAAGGTAATGCCCTCACCTAAGCGACGCAACAGTGCGCGGTGCAGAAAGCCACGCTCCATTTTGCGGTAGTGCGCCACCACCACATGGCCGGCCATACGTTCCAGTAACGGCTGCAGATAGCGGTTAAGGTCCGGAGACTGTGCCACATCACTGTGGGTAATGCCGTGAATTACCACCGAGTCACCGGGTAAATGAGCCCGTGGACGTACAACCCAATGACAGGCCTGGCTGTTGTAGATGCGCTCCATCTTCATCGGCACCAGTCCGATACTGACGATATCGCCTTTTTCCGGGTCCATACCGGTAGTTTCAAAATCCATCGCCAGCAAAGGCACATCACAGATAGGCGTATCCGCAGCCGGCAGTCCGGCCGCATAAAATTTACGCAGCAACTGTGACGATGATTTCTGCGCCAGCTCGGCATACAGTTCAGGCCAGTCGCCGACATGCATGTCATCACTGACGTTATCAGGTTCGTTACTGACCTGCCCCGGTCTTAAATAGAACATCAGTTGGTCCGTCCCGGCTGATAGCGATATTTAAGGTATTTTTGTGCGTTCGACACAATCAGAAAGGCATCACGCAGGTTTTTACGTTCAAAGTCAGAAAGATTTTCCGGCTCAATATTATTGTCCGGTACCCGTCCGGCTTCGAGATCCAGCGCCTGGTGACGGATACGCACCATCGCAATCAGTTCCAGCGCATCACGCAGGTCAGGGCCACTACCCGGAGACAGAATTTTTGCATCAATAATATCCTGCAGACGCTCAAACGAATTGCGCGCGCGTGATCCGATCGACAGCGCATGCACACGGATCAGGTCTGCCAGCGGCGCGGTACCACGACGCTTCATATTGATCGACTTATTGTGATCACCATCCGCTTCCATCACAAAGTTTTTAAAGAAACCCAGCGGTGGTGTACGCATCAGCGCGTTACGCGCCATGCAGGACAGGAAGCGGTTATTCTTCTGTGCTTTGGTGCGGATCAGTTTATTCAGTCGCGCCGCCCAGCGGTTTTCCCCCCAGACACCTTCCAGATCAAAAAAGATGGAGCTGTTAAGCAGGAATTCCGGCGTTGGCTGTTCAATCCATTCGGTAAAATAACCTTCCCAGACTTTTAATGGCTGCCGCCATTTTTTGTTGGTCGCCATAATATGGCCGGTACAGTATTTATAACCACAGGCATCCAGACCATCACTGACGAATTTCGCCAGCTCGACAAAATACGCATCGTGTTTGGCCGGATCAAAACTGTTATCAAGAATAATCGCATTATCCTGATCAGTAACAATCAGCTGCTCTTCACGTGCCATGGAGCCAAGTGCCAGAAAACAATAAGGCACAGGCGGCGGGCCTAATTTCTCTTCCGCCAGCTCCAGCAAACGCTGTTTAAAACTGCGGCCAATTACCGCCATGGAACTGCCGATCATGCGTGAGTTGGCATCTTCAGCAATCAGACGGCTGAAGCAGGCCTGCACATCCGCCTGCAGCGACATTAATTCTTCGACTGTCTGGGCGCTGAAAATACTGCGCACCACAAACAGGCTGTTCTGTGATTCGTAACGGATAACATCCGGCAGGGTGATAACGCCTAATGGCTGCCCCTGACGCAGCACAGGTAAATGGTGCACGTTATCGCGCAGCATTTTCAGCATGGCTTCAAACACCAGCTGATTGTGTTCAACCGTGACCACTTTTTTACTCATGATATCGGTCACCGGCGTTTCATACGGCAAACCAGGAGCTACCAGACGATCGGTAATATCACGGTCGGTCACAATACCGCGCAGAGAGTCTTCCGGGTCTGCGGTTTCATCGGTAATCAACAGCGCCGAGACGTTTTCTTCCATCATCTGCTTGGCCGCTTCACGGGCACTGGCGGTGTGGTGCAGCAGCACAGGCTCTCTGGCAATCAGAGTTTCAATACGTGCCGTCATCAGCTCATTGGCATCTTCCTGACGGGCAACCGCCTGACGCAGGCGGGTACGGTCTTCCACTTCCACCTGATCAGCAAATTCTACGTATTCTTCAAAAATAGAAATAAACAGTTCCGCCGGCACCAGATACACCAGCGTATCTTCCAGAGCGGTAACAGGGAAACGCGCACGACGGTTACGCAATAATCCAAATTCGGCAAAAAAACCGCCCTGAGTTAAACGGTTATAAAGATCACCGTTACGACGGTAAACCTCCACCGAACCACTGCGGATCAGAAACCAGTCACTGAGTTCAGTACCAAATTCGAGAATACGGGTACCGGCTTTGTAATAAGCAATATCCACCGACTGAGCAACTTTGTTCAGCACCTCATCCGGCAGCACCGACATCGGCTGATGCTGGCGCAGAAATTCAAGTATTTCGATCTGTTCTGCCTGCATAAATGCAGCTCTCCTGAATTTGCTTAAATACAAAAAAGGCCCGGGTACACACCGGGCCTTTTTTACGACTGAATAAAATCAGCCTTTTCGTGGTTCGGACATCAGGCCCTTAATCATTGAGAACATGGCCACCAGCAACACCACAGTAAATGGCAGACCGGTAGATACCGCCATTGCCTGCAACGCAACCAGACCACCGCCCAGAATCAGAGCGATAGCAACCAGTCCTTCAAAAGTACACCAGAAAACACGCTGTGGTGTTGGTGCATCTACTTTACCGCCAGCGGAAATTACATCAATCACCAGTGAGCCGGAATCTGAAGACGTCACGAAGAAGACGATCACCAGAATGATGGCAATGAAAGAAGTAATCTGTGCCATTGGCAGTGCATCCAGCATAGCAAACAACTGCAGTGGCAGGTCTGCTTCCGCAGCAGCTTTGTAGCCATCCTGTACGTACTGATCAATCGCAGTACCACCGAATACGGTCATCCACAGTACACAGGCAGCGGATGGTACCAGCAGCACAGAGACGATGAACTCACGTACGGTACGGCCACGGGATACGCGGGCGATAAACATACCAACGAATGGTGACCAGGAGATCCACCATGCCCAGTAGAAGGCGGTCCAGCCAGACGCAAAGTTAGCGTCTTCACGACCAACCGGGTTGGCCAGTGCCGGCAGATTTACCATATATGTCCACAGGTTTTCGAAGAAACCGGTAAAGATCGCCAGAGTCGGACCAACAACGATCACGAACAGCATCAGCAGGCCAGCCAGTACCATGTTGATTTCAGACAGACGCTTAACACCAGCATCCAGACCAGCAACCACAGACACCATCGCAATGGCACTGATACCGATCACCAGCAGAATCTGCGTGGTCTCACCCATTGGGATACCGAACAGATAATTCAGACCGGATGCAGCCTGAGACGCGCCCAGACCCAGCGAAGTAGCCAGACCAAACAGCGTCGCCAGTACCGCCAGAATATCAATGACATGCCCGGTCCAGCCCCATACACGCTCACCTAACAGCGGGTAGAACACGGAACGGATAGTCAGCGGCAGACCTTTGTTAAAAGAGAACAACGCCAGACCCAGCGCCAGAACAGCGTAGATGGCCCATGGGTGCAGAGCCCAGTGGTAGATAGTGGCAGCCATACCCAGCGCATGAGCCGCGTCGGCATCACCGGCCGCACCACCTAATGGTGCCCAGTCGGTACGCACACCATCTTCGCCAACGGAAATACCGCCCATGGATGTACCGAAGTGCGCCAGAGGTTCAGACACACCGTAGAACATCAGGCCGATGCCCATACCGGCAGCGAACAGCATGGCAAACCAGCCAGTGTAAGTGTAATCAGGTGTTGCTTCGGTGCCCCCTAAGCGAACTTTACCCAGCGGTGTGAAAATCAGCACCAGACAGACAATAACAAAAATATTACCGGCCGCTAAAAAGAACCAGTCGAGGTTGGTGGTAATCCAGTTACGGATACTGCCGAAGAAAGGACCGGCCTGTTCATGGAATGCCAGCGTGAACGCGACAAACAGAATCACAGCCAGACCGGATATCGCAAATACCCGGTTGTGAATGTCGAGACCGAACGGACCGACGTTAACTACAATGTTGTCTTGCCCGACCTGGTAGTCGGTATCAATCGGATTCACCTCACCATCGGGAATCATCGGATCGTTGTTATCAGCCATTGCGGCTAGCCTCCCTTATATTGTTTTTTCAGGGGTTACTGAAATCTGCACAGCAGATCAAAAATGCATCCGTAAAATCACGGAATTAAGCAATCTGTCATGAATCTTCCCAGACAGATTAAAGACACAGGTTATACTGAAATCAGCACAAACAGTGAGCAAGCTTAACATATTTTGTACAACTTCTCCCTTTATAGCCTACACAAGTTGCCAATCCCGGATAAAGCCGACATCAAATGTTCTGATAACGACATGCTTGCTTAAAAGCGCAAATAAAAAGCCCCGCAATTGCGGGGCTTTTTATTCATTTTTATTGATTCCGATATTAATCAAACGGTGTTGGCACTGGGGTTTTATCCGTCGACGGTGGTAACAGTGGTAAATTAAATAGCGGCTGATCGCCTGTCAGTGTTTTCAGAAATGCAACGATCTGCGCATTCTCTTTATCGCTGAATTTACGACCCAGCTGTAAGCGACCCATAATATCCACCGCTTCTGTCAGTGTCTGAGCTTCACCATCGTGAAAATACGGATAAGTGAGTTCCACGTTGCGCAGCGTCGGTACTTTGAATTTCATCCGGTCCGCATCTTTACCGGTAATTCCGGCCAGCCCCTGAGCGGCATTCTTTGTCTGATACGCTTCGATCAGGCCCATTTTCTGAAATGACGAGCCGCCAACAGCAGCACCATTGTGGCAGGCAACGCAGCCGGAATTTTTAAATAATTCATAACCGGCTTTTTCCTGCGCAGTAATCGCATCTGCATCACCCAGCAACCACTGATCAAAGCGCGCCCCTGGAGTGACCAGCGTTTTTTCAAACTCAGCAATCGCAGACGTTACCTGATCGATATTAATTTCATCAGTACCAAACACGAGACGGAATTCCTGCACATAACCGGGAATGGATTTCAGCACATCCACGGCCAGCACATGGGTGAAGGCCATTTCCCCCGGATTAGCAATCGGACCACCGGCCTGCTCTTTCAGATCCGCCGCACGACCATCCCAAAACTGTGCCACATTTAATGACGAATTCAGTACCGTTGGCGCATTGATCGGTCCCTGACTCCAGTTATGACCAATCGATGTTTTCAGATTATCCGTCCCGCCCATGCTGAGGTTGTGGCATGAGTTACAGGAAATAAATCCTGACTTCGACAAACGCGGATCAAAATAGAGTTTCTTACCCAGCTCAGATTCTGCCAGATTCACTTCTTTTACCGGCTCAACCGGCGCAATCGGTTCCGCCGCCCATGACAGTTGGGCAGCAGCAGAAAGTCCCAGCACCGCCGCAGCGGATATAACATTTGACCATCTCATCGCTCTCTCCTTATGAGAATCCTGTATTGCCGGCACCACCGGCTGAACAGCAGGTGGACTGCGGCCCTGTCAGCTAACAATAGGAATATCAATATAAAATTGAGGGAAATCACGAACCCGCCCGATGCCAGCGTAACCCGACACAACCTGACCTTTCCTTACATTCGGACGGACCCCGGTGGCTGGGGTATACTGCGGTTTCTACCAATCAGCCGGATGTTGTATGCCACACAGATCGCACCTGTTTTCCCTGCGTATCGGCCATGCCCTGCGCGAGTCTCTGCAACAGCCTTATGGCCGCAAGCAATTCTCAGGCGATCTGATTGCCGGCCTCACCGTCGGTGTGATTGCCATCCCGCTGTCCATGGCTCTGGCCATTGCCAGCGGCGTCGCGCCGCAATACGGCCTCTACACCGCCATGATCGCCGGCTTCCTGATTGCCCTTACCGGTGGCTCACGCTTCAGCATCTCCGGCCCCACCGCCGCGTTTGTGGTGATCCTCTACCCCATCGCCGAGAAGTTCGGCCTCGGTGGCCTGCTGCTGGCTACCCTGCTGTCCGGCGTCATTCTGATCGCCATGGCCTTTGCCCGCCTTGGGCGCTTTATCGAATACATACCGGAATCCGTCACGCTCGGCTTTACCTCAGGCATTGCCGTGGTGATCGCCACCCTGCAGCTGAAGGATTTCTTTGGTCTCGATTTTGAATTCCCGGAAACCTACACAGAGAAAGTCAGCGCCCTGTGGCAGCATTTGCCGGCGTTCGACAGCGCCGCCCTGATCGTCGGAGCAGGCACACTGGCGACGCTGATCATCCTCAAAAAACTGAGCCGCTTTCCGCCCCATATTCCGGCGCTGATCGTTGGTGTTGTGATTGCCTGGCTGCTCGGGCTGCAGGGAATGGAAACCGAAACCATCGGTACCCGTTTTCACTATCTGCTGGCGGACGGTAGCAGTGGCATGGGCATTCCGCCGGTTCTGCCGGAATTTGTCTGGCCGTGGAATCAGCCTGGTGCGGATGGCCAGCCCATCGGCTTATCGCTGACGTTATTAGAGCTGCTGTTACCGGCGGCCTTCTCGATTGCCATGCTCGGCGCCATCGAATCCCTGCTGTGCGCCGTCGTGCTGGATGGCATGACCCGCACCCGCCACAGTGCCAACAGCGAACTGCTCGGTCAGGGCATCGGCAATATCGTCGCTCCGTTCTTTGGTGGCATCACCGCCACCGCCGCCATTGCCCGCTCTGCGGCCAATGTACGCTCCGGTGCTTTTACCCCGCTTGCCGCCATGATTCACGCCGCCGTGGTTATGGCTGGCCTGCTGGTCCTGGCACCTCTGCTGGCGCATCTGCCCATGGCGTCCATGGCCGCACTGCTGCTGTTAGTTGCCTGGAACATTGCCGAAGCCGATAAGGTCGTGCACTTCCTCAAAACCGCACCACGGGGCGACATTCTGGTACTGCTCACCTGCATGAGCCTGACTGTGCTGTTTGATATGGTGATCGCCATCGCCGTGGGCATTGTGCTGGCGTCGCTGCTGTTTATGCGCGATATCTCAGAGATGACCAATATCAGCGATATCAGCCAGCATGGCCGCCTGGTGCCGGACAACACCCTCGCCAATGGCTGGCAGGTATGGAAGATAAAAGGCCCGCTGTTTTTTGCCGCCGCCGACCGGGTGTTCGCTGAACTCGCCAGCCAGCCCCCGGCTGGCAAAGGCATCATCCTGTATCTGGATGCGGTGCCCGTTCTCGATGCCGGTGGCCTGGCCGCACTGACAAAGTATCTGCAGCACTGTCAGCAGCAGCAGACCCAGGTCATCCTTGCCGATCTGCAGACTCAGCCGCTGCAGGCCCTTGCCCGTTCCGGACTGCCACTGTCGCTGTTCTCTCTGGCAGAAACGCTGGATCAGGCTATCCGCCAAAGTCAGGGACAAGACTTAGCGGACGTCAGAACGGAGCCCGGAACCGCCGCATCCACCAGCCAATAGCCTGCTGTTTTTGTCAACAATGTAACCCTTCTGCTGGCCTGACCGGCCGTGATTACGCCACTTGTCACGGTCAGGTCCGGCACCCCCCCCGCGCTCCGCCTGCAGGCTGAAAAATTCCCATTACACTTAATGTTTGTACCAAAACCATTAACCGCAACTGGCCTCCGCGCCAGGAAGAACCTTATGCTGCAACTACTGTTCACTCCCGTCAGCGCCCTGCTGCGCAGCGCCGGGCTGAATGGCACCGTCTATCTGGTCAGCACCATGCTGGCGGTCTGCGCCCTGATGGTGCTGAGCTCAGCCAGTCAGGTGTATCTGCCGGTGCCGCTGCTGTGCACTCTGTATCTGTGTGCAGGCCTGCTGTTTGCCCTGCGCCATGACATCAGCCAGCTACAGAGCATCTTTAACCAACAGAATCCGCAGCAGCTGGATCACCAGCAACTGCTGATCAAAACCACCACCCTGGGAACGCTGACCGGCCGCCTGCAAAGCCTGTTTACCGATGTGGAACGTGCACAGCAGTCCCACGCCGACCGTATTGAAGAAATCGCTTTTTCTGCTCAGGAACTGCGCGCAAGCGCCGACCTGCTGGCGGCCAATACAGAGCAACAGTCGGCCGCAACCGCTGCCGGTGCTGCCGCCATTGTGGAAATGACACAGGGCGTGGAAAACGTCGCCGGATTAGTGCGCGAAGCCGCCGGGCTGGCCAGCCGCGCGAACCAATATGCGATACAGGGCAGCCAGCAGGTAAAAGCAGCCACAGAAAGCATTCACAACATTGATATGGCGGCCAGCAGCAGTGCGGAACTGATGCAGGGGCTGAACGAACAGTCGCGCAACATCCATGAAATTACCGACCTGATCCGTTCCATCTCAGAGCAGACCAACCTGCTGGCACTGAATGCTGCCATCGAAGCGGCCCGGGCCGGAGATCAGGGCCGCGGATTTTCTGTGGTGGCAGATGAAGTACGGGTACTGGCTTCCCGCAGCCATGAATCCGCCAATGATATTTCCGTGCGGATTCAGCAGATTTCGGCGGGCATCAGCAATGCCGCAGAAAAGATTTCAGCGATGCGCGGGCTCACCAGTGACAGCGTCGCCAGAGCCGAAACCGCCAGCCAGTCTCTGGCTGATATTCAGCAGCAGACCGGAACCCTGCAATCGCATATGGCGTCAGTTGCCACCACCACCCATGAGCAAAGCCAGGCGACCAACGAAGTATCGGAACGCATTGACGAAGTCCATCAGGCCGCTGCCCGCAACAGCGAACTGGCCAATCAAACTGCCCGGGTTGCCATTCACATGGCCGACCTGACTCAGAAAAAATAAAAGGAAATTATTTATGGGGAATTCAGCATCCGGTTACGTCTGGCTGACGGCGGCATTTCCTGTCGTTGGTTGCCTGTTATTTGTATTACTGCATCAGAGCAAAAAAATAAAAACGCGTCGTCTGCAAAAAGAAGGATTAGAACGACTGCTCAATCTTAAATCGCTTTTAATGCTGGTACAGCGCCATCGCGGCATGAGCTACAGCGTATTAATGGGTGACAGTGCGCTGCGCAGCGATATTACCCAGGTCGAACAGAATATCAGCCGCTGTAACGAACAACTGCAAAGCCTCGGACAACATCCGCGTCACCGTGATTATTGGTTATCATTTTTTGACCACTGGTCACGCCTGCAAAGAAATAATCTGACCCTGGCCGCAGAGAATAACCGTGAACAACACAACCAGATTATTTCCGTACTGCTTTATCTGATTGAAGACGTTGCGGAATACGCCCGGCTCAGCGAGCTGTGTGAAGAACCCCTGCAACATATCTGGCGCGACCTGCCACGCACCGCAGAATGGATTGGTCAGGCAAGGGTATTGGGCAGCGGTATGCTGGCGGCCGGCCATTACGAACGTGTCGATAAAATACGCATCAGCTTTATCCGCTCAAAGCTCGCCGGTTACATCGAATCAGAACGGATTCAGGGCTCCAGACTGAATGAACTGGTCACTGTGATTGATCAGCAACTGCTGCAGGATGAGCAACAGAAACTGTCATCCAAAGCCTACTTTGATTTAAGCACCCAGGCCATGGAGCCCTTATTTCAAAGCATGGATCAGGGGCTGAAAAAACTGGGCAACAGACTGGCGGCTTAATTCTGCTTATGAATTGCTGCGCCCGTATTGCTGAAAAACCGCCGCGGTGACATACCGCGGCCACGCTGAAAAGCATGACTGAAAGCAGAGGCACTGCTGAAGCCGGCTTTCATCGCCGTTACCTTGATACTCACACCGCTGCGCAGCAGTTCTTCCGCACGTCGCAGACGGCATTCGCACAACAGATCACGCCAGCACCAGCCATCCTCCTCAAGACGCCGTCCGAGGGTGCGCGGCGACATACACAACTCCGCTGCCACGGCAGCCATATCCGGCACATCCGGCAGAGTACGCGCCACCAGCCGCTGTACTTTATGACTGGTGCGTTCCTCATCGGCAACGCTGCTCTCACCGGTACACAAACTCTCACAGGCATTGGCGGCGACCGGATTCTGCAGCGGCATAGTAAGTAATAACTGACTGGCATCGCCGCAGAATACGTTGCCTGCCGCACTGGCCTGCAGCGCACAACCAAACACCTGCTCCATCTCTGCCATGACCGGCAAACGCGGATACACCAGCGACAGAGCACGCACATTGCGCGCCCCTCCGGCCAGCAGCTCTCCCTGCAGGGCAGCAAGAATGCCGAACTCGCGTCCGGTCACAAAACGCTCCCGGGCCTCACTCAGACGATGCCGGCAACGGAATTCCAGCCGCAGCTCATCGCGACTGATATGAATGTGAATCTGCGTCAGGTTATCTGCACAGGCCAGATAGCGGCGGATCATATCCAGCGCCGCGCGGGCGTCGCGACTGCTGGCCATGGCCATACCCAGCACACCCAGACTGGCGAGCCGGTAACGCAGGCCGGTAGCAAAGCCCTGCGCCAGTGGTTCTGAAGCGCTGTTCAGCAGCAGAGCATCAATCATGCTCAGCTCCTGATCTATGCTGACATCCGCCAGGCCAAGATCGATTTGTGGCCGTGTCAGTCCGGTTTTTGCCAACATCTGCTGATCACTGATGCCGCAGCTCTGTGCCTGCAGCAGCAGAAACCTCGCATTAGCCAGACCAAAGCCCGGTGCCCGCTGGCTGCTGATATTTTGAGCGGTAATCATCAGGGGCCGCCTCTTATTATTTTTTATGTACGATAGTCCAGATATTTGGCATGTCACGTCATGCGACTGTCCTGTCGCAACATTCTCTTCCCACCGCACTCGGCTATCTTGAGCTGCGCGATGCTCTCGTGTGAGCTGCGCGATGCATTTGTGCAGTTCGCAACGCTCTGCTTTGCCGCCCCATCCCTGCATGGGCTGGCCGCTATTAAAAACAAAAATAAAGAGAACACATACGATGAAAAAAGCCATTCTGGCGCTCGGCGCCATGACCGCTCTGTGCTCAATGCCGACCTCCGCACAGATCACCGATTCCCCGCTGTTGCCAGCCATCTCCCTGGTGGCCGGATTACTGAATCAGGGCGTTTTCCCTGAGTCCGACCTCTATACCACCGACGACGACATCATCATTCACGCCGATGATGGCGTCGAACTGGCCGCCAACGTATTTGTCCCCAGCGGCGACAACGGCCCCTATCCGGCAGTCATTTTTATTAACAGCTGAGCGCTGAACGAATACGAATACATTCCCGAGGCGGCCCGTTTTGCCGAAGAAGGCTATGTGGTGCTGAGCTATTCCACCCGTGGTTTTGGCACCTCAGGCGGCCTGATTGATACCGCCGGCCCACTGGATATGGCAGACCTCAGCAACGTGATTGATTACCTCATCGCCAACTTCGATGTCGATCCCAACGCCATCGGTACCGCCGGTATTTCCTATGGCTCCGGTATCAGCCTGCTGGGCGCCGCGCACGATCCGCGTATCCGTGCAGTCGCCGCCATGAGCACCTGGGGCAGCCTGACCGAAGCCCTTTATGGTCAGGAAACACCGCGCCTGATATGGGGCGAACTACTGACCCTGTCATCCGGCCTGACCGGCAATCCGGACCCGATCATCCGTGACACCTGGAACAAAGTGCTCAACCGTGAAGACATGGAAAGCGTCTACGCCTGGACCGGCATCCGCTCGCCACTCAACTACGTCAACGACATCAACGCCAACGGTACCGCTGTGTATATTTCCCAGAACTGGGGCGATAACCTGTTCCAGCCCAACAGCGTGCTTGATCTGTTCAGCCAGTTAACGGTGGAAAAACACATCGACCTGCAACCCGGCACCCACGCCGGTGCGGAAATCGGCGGACTGCTGGGCGGTGGCGATACCCACGTACTCAACAACGTACACCGCTGGTTTGCCGAACACCTGAAAGGCGAGAGCGGCGCAATGGAAAACCAGAAACCGGTGAATATGAAAGTAAAATTCACCAGCGGCTACCAACAGTACGATGCCTTCCCGGTGCCCGAAGCCTATGAGCAGACTTTCTACCTGCAGCCGCGCAACCTGTTCAGCAATGGCCGGCTGAGCGACTCCCCGTTCCAGAGCTGGCGTGCCCAGGACAACAGCATCAACTCGCTGTTTGATACCGTCGCCACCACTCAGGTCCCCCTGCTGTCACAGATTCTGGAGCAGCTCGACGTGCCGGTACTGGCCAACATGGCACACGTTGCGCGCCCGCACGGTATCGTGTTTGAAACCAGCCGGCAGTGGAGCACCATGCAGATCCGCGGCAATGCAGAACTCAGCCTGATGGTGCAACCCAAAAGCGATACCCTGCACCTGGTCGCCTACCTCTACGACGTTAACCTGTTTGGCACAGGTAAACTGATTACGCACAAACCCATTACTGTGCACCAGACCTCCGCCGGCGACACCATCCGCGTTGATTTCCCGCTGACCACGGTGGCTTACGATATTCCCGCCGGCAATAAACTGGCGCTGGTGATCGACAGCAAAGATCTGCTCTACGCCGGCCCTGCTGGCGTACGCACCATCGACTTTGAATTCAGCAACAGCGAGCAGTCCACCCTGACAGTTCCCCTTCTCTGAGATGCCCACAAAGCATTAACGACAGGCTGAAAGCAAAGCGCAGCTTAACCCGCTGCAGACATAAAACGGCGCAGAATACTCTGCGCCGTTTTTCTTTGCGGAATGACAAATGAGATACAAAGTCCGGGCCGCTGTGCGCCATTGTCTGCGAACCTTAAACCAGGCTTAAAAACTGACGTTTCTTTTCTATATTCTCAGCGCCTGCGTGCTTTTTTCACCCGCCCTTTGCCTCAGGTCAGAGTAAACTTGCCGCCGTCCCGGCAGAATAATCCGGCGCCTTATTATTTTTTTTACCTGCACAGCAGTCAGCAGTGGAAGCACTATGAAAGCGATCAAAATCAGTTTCGGCATTATTTTTATAATTCTCACTTTAGTCTGGTTTATGGCTGACACTCTGCTGCCGGACCCACTGACCTATTTTTCTTTCCGTCATGTCTTTGTGCAGTTCAGCGGTGTCATTGCCATGGGCGCCATGTGTATTGCCATGGTACTGGCGGTGCGCCCGCGCTGGCTGGAAAATCACCTCGATGGTCTGGATAAAATGTATCGCCTGCACAAATGGCTGGGCATTACCGCACTGATCGCCTCCACGGCGCACTGGTGGTTTGGTAAAGGCACCAAATGGATGGTCGGCTGGGGCTGGCTGGAACGCCCGCAGCGCGCTCCGCGGGGTGAAGAACAGCTGGGCATGATCGAAGAACTTTTCCGCAACCAGCGTGGTCTGGCAGAAACCATCGGCGAATGGACCTTCTATGCCGCCGCAATTCTGTTGATCATTGCGCTGGTAAAAATGGTGCCGTACCGCTTTTTCGCCAAAACCCACAAAATTATGGCCGCCGCTTTTCTGCTGCTCGCCTGGCATTCACTGGTACTGCTGGAGTACCCGTACTGGGCACAGCCAGTGGGCTGGCTGATGGCGGCATTATTGTTGGCCGGTTCTGTTGCTGCGCTGATGGTGCTGTTCGGTATGGTTGGGCGTCAGCGCAAAGTGCGGGGCACCGTTGAGTGCTTCCACTGGTATCCGGAATTACAGGTGATGGAAACCGCCATCAAACTGGACGCTGAGGATCAGAGCGGGGGCAACAGAACTGGCATGCGCGGCTGGCAAGGTCACAAGCCGGGTCAGTTTGCCTTTGTCACCTCCAGCAAAAAAGAAGGCGCGCATCCCTACACCATCGCCTCGGCCTGGCATGACGACAGTGAACACATCACCTTCATTACCAAAGCGCTGGGCGACCACACCAGCCGTCTGCCGGAAATCCTGCACGAGGGCATGGAAGTTCAGGTTGAAGGCCCTTACGGCTGTTTTACCTTCGACGACAACTGCCGCCAGCAGATCTGGGTTGGTGCCGGTATCGGCATTACCCCGTTTATCGCGCGAATGAAACATCTGGCCAAAGAATCCGATGGCCGCACCATTCACCTGTTCCACCCAACCGGGCAATATGAACAGGCCGCCATCGACAAACTCACAGCCGATGCACAGGCCGCCGGTATTACCCTGCATGTGCTGGCCAGCAAAGATGGCCGCCGCCTGAGTGCCGACATTATCCGTGCGGAAGTGCCGGACTGGGAAGAAAGCAGCATCTGGTTCTGTGGGCCGGCAGCATTCGGTACCACACTGCGCGACGATATAATCAACAAGGGTCTGCCGGCACAGCATTTCCATCAGGAATTATTTGAAATGCGTTAAGGCATTCAGCGCGATTTAGGTTTAAGACCGAAAATATAAAAAATAAAATAAAAACAGCGGCTATTGCCGCTGTTTTTATTTATACCGCTGTAAATCCGGTTCCACACGAAGGTAATTACTATCAGACGGTGGGACTTTCATAAGCAGAGGTTGCTGTATTTTCCACAGAATTCACCACTGAAAAGTTCTGACTACTATTTAACGCATAAACCACTTTATTTAATTCAGAATAATCCCGCTTTCTGTTTTAACCATACCTGAACTACCACAACGTTTGAGAGTTTCTGACGGTGTTTCACCAAACAGTTGTTTGTAGTCGTGAGCAAACTGGCCGGCATGCCAGAATCCCCATTCGGACGATTTAGAGGCGATTGTTTCATCCTCCTGCAATCCTTCCAGCAACGCCCGGCGCATATTGTTCAGGCGCGACAGGCGCAGGTATTTCAGCGGGCTTAATCCTAATACGGTTTCGAAGCTGTATTGCAGCGTGCGCCGGCTGACATGGGTTAAGCGACAGAGATCGGTAATGGTGATGGATTCGCCGGGATGGGCTGCGAGGTATTCCTGTACCCGTTCGACCACGGCTTTGCGACGGGCAAAGGTGGTGTTACTGGCTGCGCTGCGGGCTTCACCATCGCCCAGAATTTCGAGCACCGAGCCAAGCAGCATATCCTGATGGATTACTCCGGCACGGCCGCCATTGGCACTAAACATACGCCCCATAATATGACGCAGCATATCAAGCCTGCCTGTTTGCCAGCGGCGGCGCGGCTCGGACCACATGCCTGCGCGGATTTCCACGCCCTGCACTTCTGCGGTTTCCATCAGGCGTTGCTGGCTGACGACCACGCCATAAATATTGAAATCATCCGGGGTAAGTAATTCAAAGCTGCAGTTACCGGGGCGACACATCAGCTCATCGTCATTAACCGTTTGGCCGTTGATGCGACAGCCACCGGTGCTGCTGAGTGGACGGACACTGAAGCCGAGCCAGATGGAGTCCGGCCAGACGTTGCACGACTGGTGTAGTGCCTGGCTGGTGTATTCACGGAATACCTGCAGATCGGGCAGTGCTACTTCATCAATACGGCCGTAAAAGCGCCCGGCGCTGAGCTGATCATACTCCTGCTGCCAGTCACGCAGATTGTGTGCGTGCTCGTCCGCATCAGTGGCTTCGTTCACGCACCAACGCGGTGCCTGTGACCTCATTTCATGCTCTGTAACCACTTGCCTTCTCCCGTGAATATTCTTTCCTCAAGCCTCAGAAAAATCATAAGTCGTTGAAATTTATTAGTTTTTTAAGCTTTGCCATTTTTCGATAGCGGCCCGGAATGGTTCTGGCTTTGTTCTCCTGCTAATCAGATGAAGCTATGCAGCAACTTTTATTCCTAACAGGAAAGTTTGTCGCGAAAGGCAGGTCTATGAGCAAAACATATCGCTATACAATGGGTACGCAAACCTGGGCGTTCAGCAGTCTGAAAGAGCTGATGGCCCGGGCTACGCCTGCCCGTTCCGGCGACCGCCTGGCGGGGGTCATCGCCCGCTCTGCGGAAGAACGCGCCATTGCCCAGATGTGCCTGGCTGATGTGCCGTTAAAAGACTTCTTAAACGAAGCGCTGATTCCCTACGAGGATGATGAAGTTACCCGTCTGATCATGGACGATCATGATGCGACCGCATTCGCACCCATCAGTCATTTGACCGTAGGGGACTTCCGTAACTGGCTGCTGTCGGATTACGCCGACAGCGCCATGCTGACCAAAGTGCGCGCCGGTATTACGCCGGAAATGGCCGCCGCCGTCAGCAAAATTATGCGCAATCAGGATTTAATTCTGGTGGCGCAGAAATGCCGCGTGATTACTGCCTTCCGCTCGACCATTGGTTTACCGAAACGCTTATCCACCCGCTTACAGCCTAACCATCCTACGGATGATATGAATGGTATCGCCGCCAGTATTCTGGATGGCCTGCTGTACGGCAGTGGTGATGCGGTTCTGGGAATTAACCCGGCGACCGATAATGTGGCGCAGGCAACGCGTTTGATGAAGCTGATGGATGAGGTGATTTCGACCTACGAAATTCCGACTCAGTCCTGCGTGCTGACCCATGTAACCAATACCATGGAATGCATTGAAAACGGTGCACCGGTGGATCTGGTGTTCCAGTCGATTGGCGGTACTGAGGCGACCAATTCCAGTTTTGGTTTCAGTTTAAAAACCCTGGCGGATGCCCAGCAGATGGCGCTGGAATTAAAGCGCGGCACCGTGGGTAATAACGTGATGTATTTTGAAACCGGTCAGGGCAGCGCACTGTCCGCCAATGCCCATCACGGCGTTGATCAGCAAACCTGCGAAGCACGCGCTTATGCCGTCGCGCGTAAATTCAGCCCGCTACTGGTCAATACGGTTGTCGGTTTTATTGGCCCGGAATATTTATTCGACGGTAAGGAAATTATCCGCGCCGGTCTTGAAGATCATTTCTGCGGAAAATTACTCGGCGTGCCGATGGGCTGTGATGTCTGTTACACCAATCATGCGGAAGCCGATCAGAATGATATGGATAACCTGCTGACGTTATTAGGTGCGGCAGGCTGTTCGTTTGTGATGGGCATTCCCGGTTCTGATGACATTATGCTTAATTATCAGACCACCTCTTTTCATGATGCTCTGTACGCCCGCCGTGTTCTCGGTCTGGGCGCCGCGCCGGAATTTGAAGCCTGGCTGGAAAAGATGCAGATCATGAGTGATGCAGCTCACGCGACATTAATTGATGGACTGCCACCGGCATTTACCCAATCGCTGCAGTTTTTAACGGACGACGGTACGGAGAAGAAGCATGGCTGATGATGTAAAAACATCAGGCACAGATTCTGCCAGCGGCGTTGTCGATGAGTGGCAGGGTGTTATTGATAATCCATGGCGGCGTCTGCGCCAGTTTACCGATGCACGTATCGGCCTTGGCCGCAGCGGCATCAGCTTACCCACCAAAGAATTACTCGAATTTCAGCTGGCCCACGCTCAGGCCCGCGATGCAGTGCATATGCCGCTGGATTTTGCGGCATTAAGTGACAGCCTGGAGCAGCTGGCCCGCAAATATCCCATTCTGAATAATGCGCGCCCAATTAAAGTGCACAGTCAGGCTGAGGATCGCATGACTTACCTGCAGCGCCCGGATCTTGGCCGCCGCATCAGTGAAGAATCACGCGCAGCACTGTTACAAACGCTGAATGCTCAACCTTCTGAACAATCACTTCCCGAACAGACATTCGATTTAGCCATCGTCATCAGTGACGGCTTATCGGCCACTGCCATCAGCGAAAACGCCAACATTTTTATCGAACAACTGGCGCAGACATTAACTGCTGAGCAACGCACATTATCCATCGCGCCCATTGTTATGGCAGAGCAGGCGCGGGTTGCACTGGGAGATGACATTGGCGAACTGCTCAATGCCAGAGCGGTGCTTGTCCTTATTGGTGAACGTCCGGGACTCAGCTCTCCGGACAGCCTCGGCCTGTATCTGACGTGGGCCCCACGACGTGGTCTCACCGATGAAAAGCGCAATTGTATTTCCAATGTGCGCAAAGCTGGCCTTTCTTATTCAGAAGCAGTACGAAAATTGCTGTATCTGTTTAACGAAGCCTGCCGGCTGCAGAGTTCCGGCGTTGTTATCAAAGATCGCTCTGATGACAACGTTATCGAAAGCAGCAGTCAGCAGACGAGTTTTTTAATAAACGCAGGCAGTGAAAACTGACCGGCAGATAAAAATGGGTCGTCAGACAGTGCAAAAAACGCTGTCCGGCAAAACTCAGAAGAATGGAAAACACGTTTTTACTTCAACAGAAAACAGAGGGCTAAAAGATGGAGCAAACTCCTACTTTAGAATCGCTGCAGGCGACACTGGATGCTCAGCAGGCAGTGTTCGAAATGCATCAGGCGATGAACGTCGAGGTGTTCTACTGGTGGTGTACCGCCATCATGATCATGATTCACGCAGGCTTCCTGGCCTATGAAATGGGTGCGTCACGCAGTAAAAACGCGTTGGCTGCCGGTGTTAAAAACATTCTGGCTCTGGCCGTGATTATTCCGACTTTCTACCTCTTCGGTTGGTGGATCTACAACGCTTTCCCAGGCGGTCTGATTCCTTCAGAAGCCTCCGGCGCACTGCCATGGGCAGCCAGCATGGGCCCTGACGTGTCCGATATGGGTACCGGTATTTTCTGGGCCGCTTTCGCCATGTTCGGTGCGACTACCGGTTCCATTCTGTCTGGTGCGGTAATTGAACGTATCCGTGTTTCTGCCTTCCTGATTCTGACTGTATTCCTCGGTTCAGTCGTCTGGATTCTGGCTGGCGCATGGGGCTGGCACCCGGACGGCTGGCTGCTGACTGACCTGGGCTACCACGATGTGGGTGCTTCCGGTGTTGTTCACGCAGTGGCAGGCTTCTTTACTCTGGGCGTGCTGATTAACCTGGGTGCCCGTCGCGGTAAGTTCATCGATGGCGTTGCGCAGACTATTTCTCCGCACAGCCTGCCAATGACCCTGATCGGTCTGATGATGATTATCTTTGGTTTCTTCGGCTTCCTCGGCGGCTGCATCATCTTCAACGGTGGTGAAACTGGCTGGACGACTATTTACAACAACCCAACTAACCTGTCGGCTTTCGCCTTCAACACTCTGATGGGCTTTGCTGGCGGCGTGATCGGTTGTTACATCGCTTCCCGCGACCCATTCTGGACTATGTCCGGTGGTCTGGTTGGTATCATTTCCGTTGCTGCGGCACTGGATATGTACGATCCGGGACTGGCTTTCATTATTGCAACCTGCATGGGTGTACTGGCCGTTAAATTCGCTAAATTCCTGGAAAACCGCGGTATCGACGACGCTGTAGGCGCAGTTGCTGTTCACGGTTTCACTGGTTTTGTTGCGGTAATCCTGGTGGGTGTATTCCTGGGTGGCACACCAAACGTTGGTGATGTACCTCCTATCAGCTTCGTTGGTCAGCTGATCGGTGCGGTTGTGATGGCGGTTACCGGCTTCCTGCCTGGCTACGTGATCTCTCTGGTGCTGAAATCTCTGGGCGCACTGCGTGTTCCTGATACAGCAGAAGATCTGGGTCTGGATGAAGTTGAACTGATTGCCAAACCATATCCTGAAGCAAACACGCCTGCGTCTGTTGCTTCTGAAGTTCCGAACAAACTGGCTAACACTGAGCCTGCACTTTAATAAGGAGATATACCATGGGTACTTCTATTACTACCTGGGAAGGCGTTACAGCATACTTTACCTTTGCTGACAGCCCTTTCGCTCTTGGTCTGTTCGCTTTCGGTTGTGCCGCTATTGTTGTTGGCCTGATCGCCGGTATTTCCAAGCACGAAAACGAAGCATTTGAGAAATTCAAAAAATAATCAAAGCTTCTCTGAGCAGTTACTACTGCGGAAAAAGCCGGCTTAATTGCCGGCTTTTTTTCACCTGTTATTTATCCGGTGCTTTATGATTTTTGACATCCTGATGTTACTGCTTTTCTGCGGCATGATTTACGCCGGTTACCGCTTTGGTACCTCCAAAGAAATGCTGAACCTGGCTAAGGTATTTATTCCGATATCCCTCGCCAGTGCCTTCAGTGGACATTTTGGCATGTATCTTACGCGCATCGGTTTTTTACGCGCCAATGACTGGGCAGTACTGACCCTGACGGGTTTTCTGCTGCTGTTTATTGCTATGTGGATTGCTTTGCGTGTTAGTGAATACTTTTTTATCCGCCACGACCTGCGCTCACGCTGGTTCAGTAACAACCGTTTTACCAGCACGGCTGACCGTATTTTCTGTGCCACGGCAAATGGTTTGCAGGCCGTTCTGCTGCTGACATTTTTTAGTTTTCTCAGCACCCAGATCAGTCTGACCAGCGCAGGTTATAAACAGTATCTGATGGCCAATTCCCTGCTCTATCCATCCATGGACCGCATCTGCCGTCATATTGTTACCGGCCAGTTTGTCGATTCATTGATTAATGATCCGACCGGCACCACCACCTTTGAAGTGCTGGTAAAAACCCTGAACAACAAACAGACCATGGGCGATATTTCGGACGAGTTTAACCGCTCTACATTACTGCGGGCACGCAGCATGCTGAACAATATTCTCAACGAAGAAAGTGACGTAACGCCACCAGTGACCATAACAGCGTCAGCAGGCGACACAAATATAAGCGGAAAGGTCACAAGCGGCGGACAGACAGACGCCTTACCGGCCATGCCGGCAGGCAAAAGCAGTGATTAAGTTATTCGCTGACTTCAGGCAAGCGCGCGGCCATCAGTACGCCCACCACGGCCATCACTGAAAACGCCAGAATTAATGTTTCAATGGACATCACCGAGGTCAGTGAACCCACCGCACTCAATGCCAGCAGAATAATACCGATCATGGTGTTGCTCACAGATACGTAGCTGGTGCGTTTATCCCCTTCCGCCATATCGACCAGATAGGTTTTACGGCCAACCCGTACGCCCTGATGACAAATCGTCAGCAGAAAATACAGAAGCGGCATCAGCCAGAACGTGCTCATCAGCTGCGGCAGGTATTCTGAAATCAGAAACAGCAGGGTACCAATAACGGCGGCTCCCATGGATGCCATCATCATAACGCGGCGACTGGACTGATCAGAAAACCGTCCCCACACTGGCGCCGACACCAGCCCGGCCAGACCGCTGGCAAACATAAACAGTGCCAGTACCCAGATATCGGAGCCAAGCGCGTCATGGGCAAGCACAATGTAATACGGCGCACTCAGTGCCGTGCACAGAAACAGTGAACGGGTGATAACAAAATTGCGGAAGTCTTTATCGGTTTTTAACAGCGCCAGTTGTTTAAAGGCTTCGGATAATCCGTTTTTGCCGCCGCTGGTTTCACCGGGAAATTCCTTAACCTGAGCAAACACCCCGGCTGCCAGCAACCAGATGGCGGCACCTGCGATCAATGCCCAGCCGTAAAAAGCGTTGCCGCTATCGGCATTCAGATACCAGCTTAAAAACAGCGCTGCGGCCATAGCAATGGTCACGAAGCCCGCCGCACTGGATGACCAGCCGCTGACCTGACCGCGCTGTTTTTTCGGAATGGTTTTACCTAATACGTCTTTCGATGCCACCGAGCTTAACCCGCGCGACAGACTGAACACCGCCAGCAGACCGATCACTGCCCAGCCAGCCACAGCGCCTTCCAGCGTCATGGCCACCAGGCCGATAGCCAGCACGCACAGTGCCTGCAGAATACTGCCGGTCACCCAGGCCCATTTACGCAGCGGCATTTTGCGGATCCAGCTGGCGATGGCCAGTTGCGGAATCAGTGAACCGGATTCACGGATCGGCACCAGCCAGCCAAGCAGAAACGCCGGAGCCCCTAAGCTCTGCAGAATCCATGGCAGGGTTACTTTGGGATTGATGATGGCATCGCCCAGATTGGTCAGAAACTGAGAGATGATAATGCGCATGAAATTGCCCGGCACTTCCCGGCAGGCATCATCGTCGATGGCCTTACAGGCGCGGGCGTCTTCTTCGTTAATCAGCTTTTGATAAATAGAGTCTGACCATGACTTGTTCATCGTATGCCTGTCCTGTGCCTGTCCTGTGCCTGAGCTGTTACGCGCCGTCGCGACACGGCGCGGTTAAGAAATACCGGGTTGTATTATGAGCCGCAGAAATCTGCGGCCCAAACAACAGAGTGTCCCGTGCGATGCGGGAACCCTGTCCGTGTTATGGCTATTCCGCGCTGGCCTCTTCTTCATCAATAAACTGGCGCAGATGAAAGATGCCAAACACCATGATCAGCAGCGAGTCTTTGCCCGGCGCTGTGCTCTTGCGACGGAATGCTATCCAGAAGTACACAACTTCCAGCAGGTGAATACCCAGTACCACCACAGCACAGGCCGGTAACCAGCTGAGGACATCCGGCCAGTCGAAGACCCAGGCGAGGAAACACAGCAGCCAGAAGATCAGCGTGGCGATCTTGTTAAACATAAAACTCATAGAAATCGTTACCTGTTATCTGAGTGAGACGCAGAGTCACGCATAAGCTCCGGTAAAATCTGCCGCAGCGCAAGACTTTCCGCCCGGTGGCCGCTAAAATGCCCGCAGTTTTTATGCACGCCAGCAGCGGGAGAAGTACGCATGTCCGGGGAAAAGACCACACACTTTGGTTATCAGACCGTCGCCACCGAGGAAAAGCAGGCCAAAGTAGCCGACGTTTTCCACTCAGTTGCGGCGAAATACGACATCATGAACGATCTGATGTCCTTTGGTATCCACCGTCTGTGGAAACGCGTCACCATTGATATGAGCGGCGTGCGTCCGGGCAATAAAGTACTGGATCTGGCCGGCGGTACCGGCGACCTGACCCGTAAGTTCTCAAAAATTGTCGGACCGACCGGCAAAGTGATTCTGGCGGACATCAACTCCTCCATGCTGAATGTGGGCCGCGATCGTCTGACCGATCAGGGTTATGTCGGCAACGTGGAATACGTTCAGGCCAACGCTGAATGTCTGCCGTTTGAAGACAACAGCTTTGATGTGATCACCATTGCCTTCGGTCTGCGTAACGTCACCGACAAAGACGCAGCCCTGCGCTCCATGACCCGTGTGCTGAAACCGGGCGGCCGTCTGCTGGTGCTGGAATTCTCCAAGCCTACCAACCCGCTGATGAGCAAGGCTTACGATGTGTATTCCTTCTCTGCCCTGCCGATGATGGGCAAGCTGGTGACCAACGATTCTGAAAGCTACAAGTACCTGGCGGAATCCATCCGTATGCACCCGGATCAGGAAACCCTGAAATCCATGATGGAAGAAGCCGGTTTAGTACGCTGTACCTACCACAACATGACCAGCGGCGTTGTCGCTCTGCACCGCGGGATCAAACCCTGATGCAGATTCAACTGCCTGCGGAGGTGCTGCAGGCACTGTGTGTGCCGGCAGAAGCCTCGGTTAATCATGTGCTGCAATATGACCCGGCAGCGGTTAAGGCACTGGCACGTCATCAGGGGCGCCTGCTGGCTATCCGCATCATTGGCGTCAACGGCGTCAGCGATATCTTTGTGCGCATTTTTGATAACGGCATTGGTCTGTCATTGATGGGCGACAGCACAGCGGATGCCACGCTTACCGGCAGCATCCGTGATTTTCTCGCGCTGGCACGCGCCGACGATAAAGCCAACACCCTGATCAACTCCGCCATTGATATGGACGGTGACAGTGAATTTGCCATCGCTCTGACACGCATCGCACAGCAGCTGGATATTGACTGGGAAGCGCTGATTTCACCGCTCACCGGTGGTCTGCTGGCTCATCAGCTGGGCAAGGGCCTGCGCGGCCTGATGATCTGGGGTAAGAGCACCTCGGCCACTTATCGCACAGCGGTAAAAGAATATCTGGAAGACGAAGTGGAAGCCGTGACTCCGGCACCTCTGCTGCGTCAGTTTGCGGATGATGTCGACCAGCTGAAACTCGCCACCGACCGCCTCGGTGCACGCATCGACAACCTGATCAACAGTCGTACAAAGGAACAATAACCCCGTGGCAAACCTCTGGCGTCTGTGGAAGATCCTGTTTGTTTTTACCCGTTACCGTCTCGACAGCCTGGTACCTGTAGAACAGTTACCCATGTGGATGCGGGCGCTGTTGTTTGTTGCGCCGTGGCGCTTTTTCCCGGTGCCGTCACGCCTGACCCGCGGTGAACGCCTGCGTCTGGCGCTGGAAGCCCTTGGCCCGATCTTTATTAAATTCGGTCAGATCCTGTCCACCCGTCCGGATCTGGTGCCGGAAGACATCGTTAAAGAACTCAAGCGTCTGCAGGACGATGTTCCGCCGTTCCCCAATGACAAAGCCCGTGCCCTGATCGAAGAACAGCTGGGCAAAACCGTGGGTGAACTGTTTGCTGAATTCAGCACCGAGCCGATGGCTTCAGCCTCGATTGCTCAGGTGCATGCTGCGCGTCTGTTTGGCGAAAACGGCCAGCCAGGCAAAGAAGTAGTGGTTAAAGTGGTGCGTCCGGGCATCGAGCACACCATCGAGCGTGACCTTAACCTGCTGGAAACCATGGCCCGCCTGCTGGTGAAATATTCCGCCGAAGGCCGCCGCCTGAAGCCGATGGAAGTGGTGGAAGACTACCGCAACACTATTCACGGCGAGCTGAACCTGCAGGTGGAAGCCTCCAACTGCACCCAGCTGCGCCGTAATTTTGAAGGCTCAGATCTGCTCTACCTGCCGGAAGTGTACTGGGAATTCACGCGCACCAAAGTGATGGTGAGCGAGCGTATCTACGGTATTCCGGTGGCGGATGTTGACCAGCTTTACGCGCAGAATACCGATATGAAAGCTCTGGCTGAACGCGGTGTGGAGATCTTCTTTACCCAGGTGTTCCGCGACAGCTTCTTCCACGCCGATATGCACCCGGGCAATATTTTTGTGTCGCGCGAGAATCCACGCACGCCGCAGTACATTGCCATCGACTGTGGCATCGTCGGCAGCCTGACCGAAGAAGATCAGACCTATCTGGCGATGAACATGCTCGCCTTCTTCAATCAGGATTACCATCAGGTGGCGCAGCTGCACGTCGATTCCGGCTGGGTGCCGGCCTCCACCAAAGTGCATGAGCTGGCGTCGGCCATCCGCGCCGTACTGGAACCTATCTTCGAGAAACCGCTGGCCGAGATTTCCTTTGGTCAGGTGCTGATTCAGCTGTTCAGTACCGCGCGCCGCTTCAATATGGAAGTGCAGCCGCAGCTGGTATTGCTGCAGAAAACCCTGCTCAACATCGAAGGGTTAGGCCGCCAGCTGTATCCGGAACTGGATCTGTGGAGCACCGCCAAGCCTTATCTGGAGCGCTGGATGCGTCAGCGCTTTGGCCCCAAAGCCGTGCTGCGTGAGTTCAAACGCCAGCTGCCGACCTGGCTTGATAAAGGCCCGCAGATTCCGAATCTTATCCATGGCGCACTGACCCGCCTGAATCATATGGACGACACCCAGCACGCGCTGCAGCAGGAAATCATTGCCCTGCGCAACGAGATGGCTGAACAGCGCAAACAGAAACGCAGCCAGATTCAGGGCGGCGTGGCGGTGATTACCGGTCTGTTTGTCTGGTGGCAGGCGTACGCGCTGGGCATGCCGGAAAGCGTCGGCCTGGCCATCACCGCCCTTGGTGTATTGTCACTGATTCTGCGTTGAGCAATTTTTGCGCTATGCTGCCCGCTGAATACAAAGGTAAAACGTTATGAGTAACTGGCTGGACGCAGTGAAGTGGGACGAGGACGGTCTGGTACCGGCCATCGCCCAGGATCACAAAACCGGGCGCATTCTGATGATGGCCTGGATGAACCGCGAAGCGCTGGAACTGACCACCGCTGAAAACCGCGCGATTTATTATTCACGCTCACGCAAAAAACTGTGGCGTAAGGGCGAAGAGTCCGGGCATGTGCAGAAATTGCACGAACTGCGCCTCGACTGTGATGCTGATGTGATCGTTATGCAGGTTGAGCAGATTGGCGGCATCGCCTGTCATACCGGGCGTGAGAGCTGCTTTTACCGTGTCTGGCAGGATGGTGAATGGGTCACCACAGATGCGGTAATCAAAGACCCGAAAGAGATTTATTAATATGAGTGACGTACTGTCAAAATTAGGCGATATTCTGGAACAGCGTAAAACCGCGGAGCCGGATTCTTCTTACGTTTCCAGCCTGTATCATAAAGGCCTGAACAAGATTCTGGAGAAGGTCGGCGAAGAAGCCACCGAGACCATTCTGGCAGCCAAAGACGCAGAAACCAGCGGCGACAACAAAGACGTCGTCTATGAAACTGCCGATCTGTGGTTCCACAGTCTGGTGGCTCTGGCTAAACTCGGCGAGCGTCCGGAATCTGTAATTAACGAACTGGCACGTCGTTTCGACATGTCAGGTCTGGAAGAAAAAGCCTCACGCACGAAAAAATAACGGCGTGTGCTGTTATTGACCCCAGAGAAGTAAACGGGAACACCATGAGCGACTGCATATTCTGTAAAATCGTCGCCGGAGAACTGCCGGCCAAAGTTGTCTATGAAGACGACCAGCTGCTGGCGTTTCCGACCATCGAGCCAAAAGCCGATACGCACCTGCTGGTGATCCCGAAAAAACATACAGAAAACCTGAACACCCTCACTGCTGACGATGCTGACATGATCGCGCATCTGATGACGACACTGCCGAAGATTGCTGCCAGCGCCGGACTGACCGGTTACCGCACCATCACCAATACAGGCGCAGAGGGCGGCCAGGAAGTCTTTCATATGCACTTTCATATCCTCGGCGGCGACCAGCTGCCGGGATTTTAACGAACACTCAGAGAACACGAGGAAAACCTTATGCTCGGCGGAATCAGCGTATGGCAACTGTTAATCATTCTGGCCATCGTCATTATGATTTTTGGTACGAAAAAACTGCGCAGCCTCGGCGGCGATCTCGGCGGAGCGATTAAAAGCTTCAAAAAAGCCGTGAATGAAGACGACGCGAAAAAAGCAGACGAAGCTCCGGCTGAAAAACTGGAAGACAAATCCGGTGAACAGGCCGACGCCCAGTTCAAAACCCAGACCAAAGATCAAGATAAAGCCTGATGTTCGATATTGGTTTCCTTGAGTTGATGGTGGTAGCCATCCTCGGCCTGCTGGTACTCGGTCCGGAACGCCTGCCCAAAGCAGCGCGCACCGCGGGCCTGTTTATCGGTAAGATCCGCCGTACCATGAATAACCTCCAGGATGATCTGGAGCGTCAGGTACGCACCGAGGAACTGCGCGAAAAACTCAAAGATCCATACGCGACCTTCCTGGACGACGATACGCCGGCCAAACCTGCACACAGCCAGCCTCAGCCCAGCGCTGAGCCTGAAGCCCTGCCTGCCGGTAACAGCGGCGTCAGCGCCAGTGACGTAACAGACGGTAATGACCAGCCAACCAAAGCTTCAGCAGAAGCCAGTGACAGCCATAAGCCATCATGACAGATCAGGAACAGCCTTTAATTTCCCATTTGGTTGAACTGCGCAACCGCCTGCTGAAAGCTATACTGCTGGTGCTGGCGATTTTTCTTGGCCTGTTCTACTTCGCCAATGACCTGTACCTGATTCTGGTTAAACCGCTGTCCGTGCTGCTGCCCAATACCGGCAATATGATCGCCACCGGTGTCGCCTCGCCGTTCCTGGTGCCGTTTAAAATGACGCTGGTTATGGCGGTATTGCTGGCGGTGCCGTTTATTCTGCATCAGATCTGGGGATTTATTTCGCCGGGCCTGTATCAGCACGAAAAGAAATTCGGCATTCCGTTGCTGGTTTCCAGTGTGATTCTGTTTTACTCCGGCATTGCCTTTGCCTACTTCGTGGTACTGCCACTGGCCTTTGGCTTCTTCAGCATGGCCGGGCCGGAAGGCATTTCCTTTATGCCGGACATCAGCAATATCCTCGATTTTATCCTGAAGATATTCTTCGCTTTCGGCATCGCGTTTGAAATCCCTGTCGCCACCTTCCTGATGGTGCTCAGCGGCATCACCACCGTCGAAGCCCTGAGCAGCAAACGCCCGTACATCTTCGTCGGCTGCTTTGTGGTTGGCATGCTGGTGACACCACCAGATGTGATCTCACAGACCATTCTGGCAGTGCCTATGTACATGCTGTTTGAGCTGGGGGTGATTGCCTCGCGGCTGATTAAGAAAGAAAAAGATGACACAGAAGAGACTGCGGAAGACTGACGTTCTGCTGTAGCGGTTGTTCGCTAAAGCAGTTTAAGAGCCCGGTAAGACCGGCTGCTGTCCCACAAATTTCCATTTAAGCACTTTCGAGAATCGTCGGACTGCCACTCTCGCAGGACTGGCTACCTCATTACATTTCTTCTGGGTTCACAATGAATCTGAATTCCATGCCTCTGCATAAATTTCAGCGGTTGAGTTGCTTTGAAAAGAGGCATCGCGGACGCCTTAAATTCGCCTCTGGAGCGCCGAAATGAACGATGATTTTTCTGGTCCGCCGGGCATGGACAATTTTGACGGGATCAAAATTGAACAGCCGCAGGCTGG